>Ga0207937_1000791_pt1 | contig 10718 bp, 10 predicted proteins | sample LakMenEpi04Sep11_FD_150668 | JGI IMG/M metagenome (GOLD analysis project Ga0207937, IMG submission 150668) | Freshwater microbial communities from Lake Mendota, WI - 04SEP2011 deep hole epilimnion (SPAdes) | ecosystem: Environmental > Aquatic > Freshwater > Lentic | place: Lake Mendota, Madison...
CAATAAAAAACACAACATCCAATAGGCGATTAAAATTAATCCACCAATATAAAAAGCCATTTTAGATTTACCATAATACACAATTACAGAAGCGAAAAAATAGCAAATAGCAATTCTTTGTAAGACGCCTAATATGCGAATATTCTCCCAGGTCTTTGCTACTAAATGTCCGTCCGACCATTTTACAAATGGACTCCAATTTAAAAACAATCCAATCAAAAAAATCAATACTGTTCGCTTCACTACTTTTTTCCAAAAATCAGTTGGCGTGCCTTTTTCAAATTTTGGCATCACAAAGGCCATGGCGTTACCAACGGCAAACAAAAAGAACGGGAAAACTAAATCGGTGGGTGTGCATCCATGCCAGCTCGCATGTGCTAAAGGGCTAAAAATATGCCCCCAAGAGCCAGGGTTATTTACAAGAATCATCAAGGCCACGGTAGCCCCTCTAAAAACATCCAATGCATAATACCTTTCCTTTTGTAACATATTGACCAATTTGTATTTAAATGTAGTAAGAATCTGGGGTTTATACACCATTTAAGGTCAAATTACTTTCTAATATATATGTCGTTATTAATATCTTTGTGCCTCATAAATGACCATGAAAAAGAACATTTTAATTACAGGAGGGGCGGGCTTTATTGGATCGCATGTAGTGCGTTTATTTGTCACTAAATATCCAGATTACCAGATCTTTAATTTAGATGCATTGACCTATGCTGGTAACTTAGAAAATTTAAAGGATATTGAAAAGGCTGCGAACTATCATTTTGTAAAAGCAGATATTTTAGATGCAGCTGCATTAAAAGAAATTTTTGCAAAACATGCAATCACGGATGTCATCCATTTGGCAGCAGAATCACATGTAGATAGAAGCATCGTTTCTCCTTTGGATTTTGTGTACACGAATGTGATTGGTACGGTGAACTTATTAAATACCGCGAAAGAATATTGGAAGGGTGATTTGAGTTACGAGAAAGCGCATGATGGATCTTGGGACAATCAAAGAAATCATTTGTTTTACCATGTCTCCACAGACGAAGTTTATGGAAGCTTAGGTAAGGAAGGTTTGTTTACAGAGACCACACCGTATGATCCAAATTCTCCATATTCGGCAAGTAAAGCAGCGAGCGACCATTTTGTAAGAGCTTATGGTGAAACCTATCATTTACCAACTGTGATTTCTAATTGCTCTAATAACTATGGCCCGAACCATTTTCCTGAGAAATTAATCCCATTGTTCATTCACAATATCATCACTAAAAAACCATTGCCTGTTTATGGAGATGGTTTATACACGCGTGATTGGTTGTTTGTAAAAGACCATGCGCGTGCGATTGATTTAGTGTTCCATCAAGGTAAGCGTGAAGACACTTATAATATTGGAGGATTCAATGAATGGACGAATATTGATTTAGTAAAATTATTGTGTGCGCAGATGGATGAGAAACTAGGACGCACAAAAGGAGAGAGCGAAAGCTTGATTACTTATGTGAAAGATCGTCCGGGGCATGACCGCCGATATGCGATTGATGCGACAAAATTAAATAAGGAATTAGGATGGAGCCCTTCTGTGACTTTTGAACAAGGCTTAGCCGAAACCATTGACTGGTATTTGAACAACGAGGAGTGGTTGACCAATGTAACAAGTGGAGCTTACCAACAATACTATAACGAAATGTATACAAACAGATAATGAGAGTAGAACAGACCCCATTGAAAGATTGTTTTATCATTCACGAGAAAGTGAATGGAGATGCGCGTGGTTATTTTATTGAAACCTATAATAGCAGGGATTTTAAAGCAGCAACAGGACTAGACATTGAATTTGTGCAAGACAACCAATCTCGTTCTTCTAAAGGTGTTTTGAGAGGATTGCACATGCAAAGAGGTGCTGCAGCGCAAGCAAAATTGGTGCGCGTTTTGGAAGGAGCAGTGTTAGACGTGGCGGTGGATTTAAGAAAAGGTTCTCCAAGTTTTGGACAACATCATGCCATTGAATTAACAGCGGATAACAATAAACAATTTTTTGTACCTGCAGGATTTGCGCATGGTTTTGTGGTGTTAAGTGAATATGCTACTTTCTTTTATAAAGTAGATAAGTTTTACGAGCCAGGTAACGAAGTGGGTATCATGTATAACGATGCTGATTTAAATATTGATTGGCAATTGCCAACCTCGGAATTAATATTTTCAGAAAAAGACAAAACATTAGGCAGCTTCGCGCAGTACGCTGCGAGTTTATAAAGTGCGAAAACATAAACACTAAAAAAAATAGTATGAAGGGAATTATATTAGCAGGTGGATCAGGTACAAGGTTGTATCCAATTACCAAAGGAATTAGTAAGCAGTTAATGCCTATCTACGATAAGCCAATGATATACTATCCATTGTCTGTGTTGATGTTAGCAGGTATTAAGGAAGTATTGATTATCACTACACCAGAGGACAATGATCAATTTAAAAGATTGTTGGGTGATGGTACTGAAATCGGATGCAAATTTAGTTATGCGGTTCAAGCAGTGCCTAACGGTTTAGCTCAAGCATTTGTGATTGGAGCGGATTTTGTAGGAAATGATAAAGTTGCCTTAGTATTAGGAGATAATATTTTTTACGGTGCAGGTTTTAGTAAACTAGTACAATCCTTTAATGATGTAGATGGTGCTGCTGTATTTGCTTATGAAGTGAATGACCCAGAGCGTTATGGTGTGGTGGAGTTTGATGAAAACAATAATGCACTTTCTTTAGAGGAAAAACCAAAATCACCTAAATCGAATTACGCGGTGCCTGGTTTATATTTTTATGATAACCAAGTAATAGAGATTGCTAAAAATATTCCTCCATCTCCAAGAGGTGAATATGAAATTACAGACGTGAACAAAGTTTACCTAGAGCGTAAGCAATTGCAGGTTGGTATTATGAATAGAGGAACCGCTTGGTTAGATACAGGTACTTTTGAATCCTTAGCGGATGCTTGTGAGTTTGTTCGTGTGATTGAGAAGCGTCAAAGTCAAAAAATAGGATGTATTGAGGAAGTGGCCTTTAGAATGGGCTTTATTGATAAGGCACAATTGCTTGTTTTAGCCGATAAATATGCTAAAAGTGGCTACGGAGAGTACCTGCGCGGGTTAAAAAAGTAGTTTTTTATAAAAAAATGAACTTTTCCGCAAGATTATTGTTTTTGTAGTATGTCATCTTATACTATTAAAGATTTAGAGAAAATTTCTGGAATTAAAGCGCACACCATTCGTATATGGGAGCAGCGCTATAATTTCTTGCAGCCTCAAAGAACCGAGACTAATATCAGGTCTTATTCTGCTGATGAATTAAAGGTGATTTTAAACGTTTCTCTATTAAATAAATACGGATTCAAAATTTCTCATATAGACAAGATGTCTTCTGAACAGATGGAAGACAAGATCATGTCCTTGAGCCAGTTGGATGCGCAAAAAGAGCGCGTGGTGAATGCCCTGATTAAAGAAATGGTAAGCTTAAACATGGTCGCATTTGAGCGTCAATTAGATTTATACATTGGGCAAAAAGGGATCGAAAAAGCCATCAACGAAATCATCTTCCCTTATTTAGAGCGTGTGGGTATTCTTTGGGTAACCAATCACATCAACCCTGCACAAGAACATTTAGCGACCAATATTGTACGTCAAAAAATCATTTTAGGCATTGAGCGTCTAACGCCATTGTTGACTTATACTAAGAGAATCGTATTATTCCTTCCAGAAGGAGAATACCATGAATTGGGTTTATTGTATGTACATTTCCTATTAAAGCAGAAAGGTATTTATGTAGATTATTTAGGTACCAATGTGCCAATGGTAGACTTGAAATACTTAACTGAAAATAAGAAAGTGGATTTCTTGTATTGTCATATTACCATGCCTGCAAGAAACTTCAAACTGGATAAATTCTTTGCCAATTTAGCGACGATCAATCAGCAGATACCTATTATTTTATCTGGTCAATTGATACAAGAGTACAAGGGTAAAATCTCTCCAAATATGCAATTGAAGCGTAGTTTGTCTGAGACAATTGCCTTTTTACAAGACATTTAAGTTTAGAATGAAGGTTGAATCCAACCATTTTCAATTCTATTCCTCCAAATCCTTACACAGAATCAGGTTCAAAACGGTTTATGCTAGTACTTATACTACATAACTAAGTGTCTCTATTACAATGCTTTATAGATTTTTTTGGGTCATTTTATGGACTCGGAATAGTTTTGTTTAATATTTAAAAAAAATAATTAAACAAAAATGCACTTATCTCAAATAATTATGTTTAACTTTAGTCCTCAAACATTAAACATAATTGTATGTCAAACGCAGAATTTAGCCTATTACTTACTGAAAATGCGGAGTTTTTAAGACCCTTTGCTATCAATCTAACCAAGGACCATGAGTCTGCGAAAGATCTATACCAAGACACTTTATACAGAGCTATCTCCAATAAAGACAAGTACAATGTTGGAACCAATATTAAAGCATGGTTGTATACCATTATGCGTAATATTTTTATCAATGATTATCGTCGTAAGGCTAAGCAATCAACTGTGTTGGATAATAGTCCGAATGATTTTTTAATTGATCAAACTTTCAATAAGGTGGTGAATGATGGAATAACTAACTTAAATTTGAAGGAAGTAAATCAATTCATACATGATTTACCAGAGTTATTTAGAACACCATTTAATTTATACTACGAAGGGTATAAGTACAATGAAATTGCTGATGCACTAAATGAGCCTCTTGGTACAATCAAAAGTAGAATTCACTTTGCTAGAAAAATTTTAAAGCAAAAAATTCAACGATATTAAATTCATGTCATCGACATCAAAAAAAGTAATTGTTATAGGAGCGGGTTTTGCAGGTTTATCTACCGCGAGTTTCTTAGCAAAAATGGGTTGGGAAGTTACAGTGATTGAAAAGCATGATTTACCAGGTGGTAGAGCAAGAAAGTTTAAAGCAGAAGGTTTTACATTTGATATGGGTCCAAGTTGGTATTGGATGCCAGATATTTTTGAAAGGTATTTTAATTCCTTTGGTAAAAAAGTAAGTGATTATTACGCACTTAAAAGACTGGATCCTTCTTACAGAGTTTATTTTGAAAAAGAAGGTTGGGATATACCAGCCAATTACAACGAATTACAAAATTTATTAGAGTCGGTTGAGCCAGGCGCTGCTAAAGCATTGGATGCTTTTATGGCAGAGGCCAAGTTTAAATACGACGTAGGTGTTGGAAAACTAGTTCATAATCCAGGTTTGTCATTGACAGAATTTTTGGATATGGATTTAGTGAAAGGTGTTTTTAAATTAGATGTTTTTCAATCGATGAAAAAACATGTTGCTAAATTTTTCAAACATCCATCTATACAATCTTTGATGGAGTTCCCAGTATTATTCTTAGGAGCGTTACCAGAAAAAACACCAGCCTTATATAGCTTGATGAATTATGCAGATATCAAAGGGGGTACCTGGTATCCTGAATTTGGTATGTATAGTATCGTTCAAGGGATGTATGATTTAGCAACTTCATTAGGGGTTCAATTTAAATTTGGAGAGGAAGTAACATCCATCGAAGTTCAATCTGGAAAAGCGGTTGCAGTCCATACTTTGAAAACTGCTTCTGGTGAAAAGCAAGCATACACCATGGATGTATTGATTGGTGCAGGGGATTATCATCATATTGAAACTAAGTTATTAGCACCTGCATATCAATCCTATTCTGCAGCCTATTGGGATTCAAGGGTGATGGCGCCAAGTTCCTTATTGTATTATGTAGGGTTGAACAAAAAATTAGATGGCGTATTACACCATCAATTATTTTTTGATACGGATTTTGGTTTGCATGGGCATGAAATATATTCCGATCCAAAATGGCCTACAAGACCTTTATTTTATGCAAGTGCACCATCGGTGACAGATCCAACTGTAGCACCAGAAGGCTGTGAAAATTTATTTTTATTAATTCCTATTGCTGCTGGGTTAGAGGGCGATACAGAGGAAATCAGAGACCAATATTTCGAGATGATCATTCAACGTTTCGAGGAACGCATTGGTCAGTCAATAAGAAGTTCGATTGTGTACAAGCGCTCTTTTGCAGTGAAAGAATTTAAAGAAGAATACCATTCTTTTAGAGGCAATGCCTATGGATTGGCAAATACATTATTGCAAACAGCAAATTTAAAACCAAGTTGTAAGAGTAAAAAAGTAAATAACTTATATTACACTGGTCAATTAACAGTGCCTGGTCCTGGCGTGCCACCAAGTTTAATTAGTGGCGAAGTAGTGGCTAAACTTGTTAATCAAAAACATAAAGCTTAATTCGACATGTCTTCATTAACATTATACAACGAAGTAACCGCACAAAGTAGTAAGTCTACTACTTTACTGTATAGTTCTAGTTTTTCTTCTGCCATTGGATTATTGGACAAGTCATTACATCAATCTATTTATGATATTTACGGATTTGTGCGATTTGCAGATGAGATTGTAGATACTTTTCATGAGTATGATAAAGCAACATTACTTGCAACATTCAAAGCAGATACTTATGCAGCATTGGATAATGGCATTAGCTTAAATCCAATTTTACATCGTTTTCAATTGACCTATAATCAATTTAAGATTGACAGATCCTTATTGGATGCATTTTTATACAGTATGGAGATGGATCTTTCACAGCAGTCCCATGATCAAGCAAGTTACAACCAATACATTTTTGGAAGTGCCGAAGTGGTGGGGTTGATGTGTTTAAAAATATTCTGTAATGGTAACGATGCGCAATATGAAGCATTGAAACCTGCAGCACAAAGCTTAGGTGCTGCTTTCCAAAAAGTGAATTTTTTAAGGGATATCAAAGCGGATTTTGTGGGCATGGAGCGCATGTATTTTCCAAATTGTGATTTTAGTAATTTTAGCCTTTCGGATAAGCAACAAATTGAAGCAGATATTCAAGCAGATTTTGATGCAGCTTTAGACGGCATCAAGGCCCTCCCGGTTCCTTGTCGCTTTGGGGTTTATGTAGCGTTTAAATACTACTATGCTTTATTTAATAAGATTAAACAGACCAACCATACTGCTTTATTAAGCACCAGAATTAGGATACCAGATTACGCAAAATTATTTATTGTTTTCAAAGCAAAAATTAGAGCAAGCTTAAATTTGTTATAGTACCTTTACATCCTAAACGTTCCTTTATGATTTTCTTAATTTCTATGTTATTGACTTTTGCGATTATGGAAGGTGTTACATGGTTAACGCATAAATATGTCATGCATGGTTTTTTATGGTACTTACACGAAGATCACCATCAACCTACTGGACATTTTTTTGAAAAGAACGATGCATTCTTTTTGATTTTTGCGATTCCAAGTATGGCTTGTATTTTTTATGGCACATTCAATGCCATGCCATGGTTATCGGGTATTGGAACAGGTGTTGCTATGTATGGATTTGCATATTTTATAGTCCACGAAGTGATCATTCACCAAAGAATCAAATGGTTTACAAAATCGAATAATAGATATATCAAAGCCATTCGTTGGGCACACAAAATGCACCACAAACACTTGGGCAAAGAAGATAGTGAGAGTTTTGGTATGCTGATTGTAGCTAAAAAATATTGGGATAAAGTTAAGCGTGACGAAATGATACAAAACAACGGATAACCCATTGCAAGTCGAAAATAAATATGATTATATAATAGCCGGTGCAGGTTGCGCCGGCTATTCTTTGTTATACCATTTACTGCAGGATCCTATATTAAGTAAAAAAAGGATCCTGGTGTTGGATGCCAATTTTAATAAAGGGAATGACAGGACTTGGTGTTTTTGGGAAGATCAAGCTGGACCCTTTGAATCCATTGTTTGTAAAAAATGGTCCAATATAGAAGTATTAAAAGGGTCGATGCATCGTTCTTTACCAACTGCGCCTTTTGAATACAAGATGATTCAAGGAATTGATTTTTACCAATATGTTAGTGACTTTGCAAAAGGTTTTGACAATGTAGAATGGGTTGCGTCAAAGATTTTAAATATTGACCCTATCAAATCCAATAGTGCAAAGGTCAATTGGGAGGGGGGTACTGCAATTGCAGAATATGTTTTTTCTAGTATAAACGGGGAGCGCATCCAATCAAAACTTTGGCAACATTTTAAAGGCAACGTAGTAGAATTTGATGGCCCTGTTTTTGATGATCGTATGGCAAGGCTAATGGATTTTAATGTGCCTCAAATGGATGCAACAGCTTTTATGTACTTGCTCCCATTGACAGATAAAAAAGCCTTGGTGGAGTATACTTTATTTTCACCTTCAATTTTAGAAGAGTCAAAATACGATACCGTACTAAACGCCTATATGGAGGAACATTACAAAGGGCAAGCTTATAAAATTCAACATTCCGAAATGGGTGCGATACCCATGACCTCAAATAAATTGACATCCAATAATGGCCCGGTTTTTTCAATAGGGACCATGGGGGATGCAGTCAAGGCAAGTACGGGTTATGCTTTTCAATTTATCCAGAAGCAAACGCAACAGATTGTAAGTCAATTAAAATTGAATCAAGCCTTGAATCCTGCTGTACATCATACAAGGCATCAATTTTACGATGCTGTTTTATTGTATATTCTTGAACATCAAAAAATGGCTGGCGATGAAATATTTGCGCGCATATTTAAGAAAAATACTGCAGCCACTGTATTTAAATTCTTATCCAATACATCTAGCTTACTGGATGATATAAAGATTATGACCAGTTTACCCACGCAAATTTTCTTGCCTGCGGCTATTAAAGTCATCTTTCGACGGTAAGTTATTGGCGCAATTTCATAATTTTGTTTATGGCCTTGTCGTACAATGGTTAGTACAAGCGTTTCCGAAGCGCTAAATCCCAGTTCGATCCTGGGCTTGGCTACAATCCAATTAATAACTAGATTAAAATCAATACATTTATACCAACCCTAGAGGTTATCATTAAAATACTCCCCTTTGCTATTATCAATTACCATATTAGGTTTTATTGTTTCCATTCTATTGCTCATTAATATTAAAGAGTCCTATAAAGTGAACTTTTTTTTATTTATTTTTTTCATAATCAATAATTTATATTCTCTAGCGCATTATGCTACAATTTATTCTGGAAGTAAATCAATGGTTGCCATTTTATTAGTTAATTTCACACCATTATTTTTATTGGTAGGACCCATGCTTTATTTTTACGTGAGAGGGGTTTTAAGAGATGATTATAAATTTGAAAAATTTGATTGGTTACATTTTATTCCTGCATTTATTTTATTAATCAATATTTTACCGCATTTGTTTTCAAGCTATGCGTATAAATTATCTTTTGCAGAGAGGGTATTAATGAACCCAGCTGAGATTTTAAATAATGTAAATTTATTTATACCATCGGTAGTGAATTTTTTATCAAGACCAATAATTGGTTTGATTTATGTTGGTATATGTATAAGATTGATGTTACTAAAGTTTAAATTTGAGAAACCAGAAAATAAACAGTCTCTATTAATTTATAGATGGTTAAGTTTATTAATTTTCAACACCTTGCTTGTTTATGTCAGTTTCTTAATATTTACAATTTTTTCTTTTCAATCCTTGGACTATAAAATTGCAGAGGTGAAGGGGTATTATTTCTTGAATCTATCATTAATTGGATTAGTACTTTTCAATCTGACACTTTTATTTTTTCCGAATATTTTATATGGATTACCTCAATTAGATTTTTTACTGTCTAATAGGTCAAAGCCATCATCTTTAGAACCGGAACCTAAAAAATTGATAAAAAGTTTTGAGATATCTGAAGAGAAATTAGAATTATTACAAGATAAAATAGAAACTTATAGCTTAACTAAGCCTTATTTAAATCCTGATTTTAGCCTGTCTGTTATGTCGGCAAGTACAGATATTCCAGTGCACCACTTGAGCTACTACTTTAATGAACACTTGAATGTTAATTTTAATACGTGGAAAAACGACCATAAAATCAATTTTGTCATTGAGCAAATTGAAAAAGGCAATAATCAGCTACTTACTTTAGACGCTTTAGCTAAACAAGCTGGTTTTGTTTCTAGGACAACTTTTCTAAGTGCTTTTAAGCAAAAAGTTGGATTGACACCTACCGAGTTCCTCAATTCACTCCAAAAATAACTAGACTTTGTTCTAGTTTTCTAAAACTGAACAAGGTTAAGCACTCCAAATCTAGACATATGTCTGCATTATTCTAATTTGCGCCCTCTCAACGCATGCGCCTAGTGATTACACTATAGGTAAGCCCTATTTTATATTTAGAATAATTATATATGAATTGCAGATTTTTACTATTATGTATTTTTTTCATATGTCTTGGAACAGGACTGAATGCACAAATCACTCCTGTTGTTAAAGACACCGTCTTAACACAAAGACAAAAAGATCGTTTGTTTTTGAGACAAGCGACCGCGGATCGTTTGACAAAATTGAAAAAAGAATTCAACAAAACATGGAATAAGGTTTTTATAGATTTTACAGACAATAAAGTAATGTTGATGGCTGGTATGAACTTTGCAAAGCAAAATATTCGAGCCAACGATTACACATCTCCTTTTATCTATGCTGTAGAGCAAAAAAATGTATTTAAACCTGGATTCTTGGCTGGATTTAGAGTGGATGGAAAATACAAAGAAAAACATCCTTATGCAGTCGCTT
>Ga0207937_1000792_pt1 | contig 10711 bp, 8 predicted proteins | sample LakMenEpi04Sep11_FD_150668 | JGI IMG/M metagenome (GOLD analysis project Ga0207937, IMG submission 150668) | Freshwater microbial communities from Lake Mendota, WI - 04SEP2011 deep hole epilimnion (SPAdes) | ecosystem: Environmental > Aquatic > Freshwater > Lentic | place: Lake Mendota, Madison...
AACAATCCCCGCAAGAGATTCGCTTTTGAACGAGGGGAAGCCTCTTCGCTTCGAGTCGCGCGAAACATGGGACACATGCGTTCGTTCGGAGCAGTCGAACGACAACGACCGCAACCATTGCAGGATTCTGCGGATGATTCGATCGATTCGGATTCGGGCCAATGAAGAATGGGTAGCAAAGCTTTGGCAGACAAAGGGACCGCTGCTATGGAAGTTGGTTCGACATTGCCGCTGTTATGTTCAGGCTCGCTCGCAATCGCACCGCGTGAAGCCGCGGGGCGTAAATTATCCGTGATCTTTTGACTGGAATCTGAAACCATTTTGCCTGGATTCAGGATCCCTTGCGGATCAAAAATCTCTTTGATGCGACGGCAGATTGGGTACAGTTCCCCCAACTGCTGCCTCAAATAGGAGCTTCGGCTCAGACCGACGGCGTGTTCTCCCGAAACAACACCACGATATTCAATGACTCTCTCGAACAGTCGGTCGGCGATTCGTTGCATGCGGGCAACATCGTCTGGCGAATTGGGATCCAAGAATGGACGCAAATGCAAATGTCCATGAGCAGCATGCGCAAAAATAGCGCCGGTGACTCGCTCTGACTTCAATGTGTTTTGAACGTCGATCACAAACTCGGGCAGCCTATCTGGCGGAACAGCCATATCTTCAACGAATGGCAGCGGTCTTGCGGGCCCTTTGATTCGATACAATCTGGGGATGACTCGCCGACTCAGTTTCCAGATGAAATCGCGCTCGTTATCATCAAGGATGACGCGTGATTGAAGTGTTGAGGGTGCGCGTCGGACGATCCTTTGTGCAAGCGATGTCAATCGGTTGCGGACTTCGATGGTATCCACCCCCTGATGTTCAATCAGCAACATCGCTTCGGCTCCACGAGGAAGCAATGTTTCATATCGCGGGTCGAGATCGCGAGCAATCTCGATAAGCCTTCGATCCATCAGATCGCACGCGGCAACTTTGTCTCGGCGCGCTTCGGCCGCAGCCCGAAACGCCAACTCTAGCCTCTCAAAGAACAGTAAAACCACACCTCTCGCTTCAGGCATCGCATGAAGCTGCAAGGTCATATCGGTCATGATCGAAAGTGTGCCTTCAGCTCCGGACTGAAGTTTCACTAGGTCTACTGTTTCATGATCGCATCCTTCAAGACGATATCCGCATCCACGTGCGACGCCACGCCATGGTGGGTTCTTTGCGATCGCTCGATTGGCCCACAAAAGTTGTCCGACTTCCGAAACGAGTCGATCGAGCTTGAGACTATCGGATTGTGGATTTTGCCATCGATGTTTCCCGAGTCGCACTCGTTCTCCATCGGCCAAGACAACCGTGGATTCCAAAAGGGAATCACCCGCAGTCCCAAACTTCAAAAAGTGACTTCCCAACGAGTCGATAGCCACCACGCTCCCGATGGTCGTGACCGATCGAGTTGCAGGGTCTGCACCAAACACAAGCCTATGTTTGGCTAATGATCGGTTCAATTCGGCTAAGGGCAAACCCGGTTGAACTCGAATTCTTTTTTCATCGGGTTCCAGTTTGAGAATTCGTCGCATAAAGCGAGAGAAATCCAGGACAATTCCTGGACCTAAGGATTGCCCAGCATGTCCGGTTCCACCCCCTCGAGGGAAAAGTGGTAGCGAGTTTTCCGCCGCATACTTTACGCATTGAGCAACATCCCCCTCGTGCCTGGGTCTCACCACAGCGATGGGTGCGATCTCGTAGAGACTCGCATCGCTGGCATACATTTGCGTATAAAGCGGATGGCAGTAAACTTCACCATCCAATACACCTCGCAAATCTGCTTCGATACGTATCTGCTCTGCGTCCATGCAGTTATCCGTTCTGACTTTGATAGTGAGTACAATTGCAGGTCCACCATTGTTCCGCCATTTCTTGTGTCCAATGGCTAGACTCAGGCAGAGCATGAAGTGATTCCAGCAATTCTCTCGCCGATTGGAATCGGTTCTCGGTCGATTTCTCTAGACACTTCAAGACGAGAGCGTCGAACTCCCGCGACATCGGAGCACTCTCGGGCGGGCGGATAGTCGAAGGGGCAACAGGTTGTTCATGGGCGTGCGCCAACAGAATCTTGATCGTCGCAGTATGGTCAAAGGGCGGACGTCCTGTGAGCATAAAAAACGCAACACCTCCCAATGCATATATGTCTGATCGTTGGTCGGGTTGAACATCGCCGATCGCTTGTTCTGGGGACATATACAGCGGCGAACCCGTCAATGACCCTGCAACGGTTAGGTCCGTATTCTCGTTCTCCTCTAGCGAGGCGACGATAGGTTTTGCCAATCCGAAATCCAATAACTTGATCACATCAAACGATCCACCGAGTTCCGTAACCATCAAATTTGCAGGCTTTATATCCCGGTGCATCAGCCCAATACCGTGGGCTTCGATCAGTGCGCTGCAGATTTGCTTCAAGAGGAAAACGACTCGTCCCGGCGACATGCCTCCTTTCTTTCGAACAAGCTCTTGGAGGCTGAGCCCGGACAGGTATTCCATGACATAATAGAATTTCCCGTCTGCCGTTCTACCATAATCGAAGATGGAAATACTGTTCCAATGGGTTAAACGCGATGTCGCTCGAACTTCGCGTTCAAATCTCGCAATGGCCCGCGAGTCCGTAGATTTGTCGGGACGTATGACTTTGATGGCACACGGACGCTTCATCAGGCGATGTTCCGCCAAATAGACATCCCCCATTCCCCCTGAGCCTAGTTTTTCTTTTAGTCGGTATCGGCCCAGTTCCTTTGCTTCGTCGGCCCGTATTCGCAAATACGAAATCATATGGACGCCCGAAACGCCAGAAAAGATCGTTGCAGTCAACGCCAGAATCATCTCGATCAGGCTGGATTTATCAAACCGAATCATGGCCATCACATCCGCATGCCGCCACATCGCGATCGCTGTCGCAATAATCGGACATGCTGCGATCGCAATACAAACACATAGCACCACTCGCCAACTTCGAGGGACGAAAATCGAGTATGCAAAAATGAGAATCAGCCAACCTGACATTGGCATCTGTGGAATCAAACTAAAGTATTGGGCGATGAAAACGATTTCTTGATAGTGCAATATCGCAAGCGACAACGCTGGCATTCCAAAAATCACCAGCTCGCACCATCGAAGGCAACTCGCCGACGCCTCGGAAATGCGAGTAAGCCATGCCCCGATGCCCAGGAGTGTTATTGTCGTAACAAGCTCTAGAGCCAAAAAGTATCTCCCGAGATGCTGCTCTTCAGAACTTAATTCTCGAAGACACGTCCACAATGCAAAAATACAGAAACCAAACCCGAGTGCCAACGATGCACGATGGAGCCGCGTTTGGAGAAGTGAGTTGGCATGCTGCCTCGTGCCACTATCCCCCTCCAATAATTCCATGCCAATACGCGAGGACGAATCCAATTCTGGACGCATGGGGATAGCAAGTGGACTTTCCGCATCCAATGTCATCGCATCATGTGCAGCCACGATCGAACTCATGCAGCTTCTCGCTTCTGCAAAGGCCTAAGAAATCGAAACACACGTCAACTCACGATCCGCTCCACTCAGCCCTTCGATGAAAAGCGAGACTTTGCCAACTTCTAATGTTTTAAGGAGCATTTGTGTTTGCCAAGGATCTGGATCCGCTAGCGGCATTTGTTGCATGCTTTCGAGAAACCCCTTGTGCCCCAAAGGCTTGAGTGGCGTCTGTCCGTGCCGAAACTCCGAAGAACACAACCCTTCAGTGCATTCACTTGCAATCACCATTCGGCCTACCGTTTCCAAAATCTACGTTGGGGCAACCATTCCCTTGATTGTTTGATAATAGGTCTACAGTGCCTAGATTATAACCAACTTATAGCTGCACTCCTTCGCGAACGGGACGCGAATAGGCCTTTTCCAGTTCGGATAAGCTTTGGCTGACTGCCGCGGGGACTTGTTCGGGCAGCTTGATCATCAACTCCACAATCATGTCTCCAGCGGTGCCATCGCTCGCTTTGAAGCCTTGGCCCTTCAATCGCAGCTTTTTGCCGCTGCTACTCAATGGTGGAATAGTCAGCGAAATCGTACCGTTGGGGGTGTCGACATCTGCCCTTGCTCCCGACAACGCTTCCCCCAATGTGATAGGAAGCCTGAGCTCGATGTTTTTTCCTGACAGCTTGTAATGGGCGTTCGATTCGGCATGCACCGTCAACAGCAGGTCCCCAGGTTTGCTGCCATGGACAGATTGCCCTCGCCCTCGCAGCCGAATTTTTTTGCCTGGCTCAATCCCCGCCGGTATCTTCACTGTGATCGACTCGGTTGAACCATTCGTATTCAGATGAATTTGCGTCTCTCCTCCGCTGATTAATGTTCGGAGCGGAACAGAAATTTCAGCCGCAACATCGGCCCCTCGCGCTGGGCGGCGAGATCGTCCGCCACCGCCGAATTGACCGAAAATGCTACTAAAATCGACGCCTCCCCCGCCTCCGAATAGGTCTCCAAAATCCACGGGCTGCCCGCCGCCAGCTCCCTCAAAAGGAGAACGCCCGCCCCCCATTTGTTCGTAATTTGCGCCGAACTGATCATACTTTTGACGTTTTGCAGGGTCGTTCAAGCAATCGTAGGCCGATTGAATCTCTTGAAACCTTGATTTAGCAAGCTTGTCATCGGGGTTTAGATCCGGATGGTGTTTCCTCGCAAGATTTCGGTACGCCTTGGTGATTTCTTCTGCGGAAGCGTTCCGCTCCACACCCAACAATTTGTAGTAATCCTCTGCCATTACGCTTTCCAGTTGTCAATTCGACGGGATTCGAAGAGAACATCCCCGCTATACAAATTCTCAGCCAAAACCGAAAAAAAATCTACGCAAGACTTCGAGTTTATGAAGTCTTTCGATGAGAACGTATCTCTAAAAGAGCTTTGCTTCGCTGGAACGCATCTGGTCACGAATCTGGATGGCTCGGTCTGCGGCTTGTTCTGGCGTCGAATCCAGAACGGTCAAGTGGCCCATCTTTCTTCCGTGACGAGCGTTTCGCTTCCCGTAAAGATGGAGATACGCCCCTGGCGATTGAAAAGCGACCGAGTAGTTCGGCTGTCCATCGCCCCAAACATCGCCGAGTAAATTGGCCATCGCAGCAGGCTGGATGAGCGAGGTATCTCCCAATGGCAAGTTGCAGATCGCTCGCACTTGCTGTTCGAACTGGCTCGTCCGACAGGCTTCGATCGTCAAGTGCCCTGAGTTGTGAGGTCTCGGTGCAATCTCATTGATTAGCAACTCACGATTTTCGGTAACAAAGAACTCTACGCAAAGTAAACCTTCTAGCGCCAAGCACTCAGCGACTCCCGTTGCGATTTCCCTAGCCCTCGGTGCTAGCTCTTTTAACATTCCAACCGCGGGACATGTGGTCACATCCAAAATATGATGATGATGCGAGTTCGACAGCAACGGATAGGTCGCAATCTCGCCCCTCGGAGAACGTGCCACGAGAACGGAAGCTTCGGCAGCAAAGGGGATCCACTTTTCAGCGATCACCGGTTCTGGACCCAGCATTTCCAGCGCGTCATTGGCCTCTATAAGGCTCGTCACTTTTCGCTGCCCCTTGCCGTCGTACCCCCAACTTGTCGTCTTGAAGACCAAAGGGAAACCCAATGCCTCGACGGTGGATGGAACGTTTTGATACGACTGCAACTCTCGAAATGGGGTTACCGGAAAACCTGCGTTCTGAAGCGTTGTCTTTTCGCGAATCCGATGCTGTGCGACGGAAAGTACACGAGCTCCAGGTCGCACGGGTGTGATTTCTGCGGCTCGCGTCACGGCCTCCAATGCAATATTCTCGAACTCGAGAGTGATCACGTCGACTTGTTCCGCAAACTCCCGAACCATGTTTGGATCGCGGTAATCACCGTGAATTGTCTGAAACGTCACTTGAGATGCAGGCGCATCGGTCTCATCGGTAAACACAATGACTCGATAACCCATTCGTTGAGCGGCTTGAGCGAACATACGCCCCAATTGTCCGCCACCGAATACTCCAAGAGTCGCACCCGGTTCAATCACCTTGCTACGCATTTGGTTTGCTCCTTGTTGGCCGCTGCTCACGAGAGCAAATGATTTTCGAGTACCGACTCTGTTTGCTTCGCCATAAAGTCTGACATCTTTTCCAAAAGAGCTGGGTTCGACACGCCCAGAATTCGAATCGCAAGCAACCCGGCGTTCTTGGCACCAGACGACCCGATCGCCAATGTTGCGACCGGTATGCCACCTGGCATTTGCACGATACTGAGCAACGAATCGAGTCCCTGCAACGCTTTGCTTTGAACCGGAACACCGAGAACCGGAAGCGGTGTGCAAGCAGCCACCATACCGGGCAAGTGCGCGGCACCACCCGCGCCTGCGATGATGACTCGTAGGCCACGTTCATGGGCGATCGTCGCATAGTCGATCATGTAATGAGGCATTCGATGAGCCGACACGACCCTAGCCTCGTACTTTACCTCAAAATGGTCGAGAATCTTGCAGGCTTCTTGCATGGTTTCCCAATCAGACTGCGAACCCATAATCACCGACACGAGGGCATCGGTAGGAGCAAGATGTGTAGTCGTCATCAAATTTTCAACTGACTCGAGTGAACTCAGGACGCAAATAAATCCAGGCCTATCTCGTGAATCCTGAGAGCTCAAGTCTCCCGACACCGAGAAGTCCGGATTGTAGCCGCAAAGCCACCCGTTGTTGAAGCTCTAATTGCTAGCTCACAAACTCGACTTTGCTCATCAACACCGCTTGTCCCTCCAACAACACGCGGTCCTCCAAAGTCTTCATTCGCACGATTCCACCTCGTTCGCTGGCTTGGTAGGCCACCAAAGAAGTTTTGCCAAGCTTTTTTGACCAATACGGCCCCAACGCGCAGTGGGCAGAGCCAGTTACTGGATCTTCGTTCACCCCGCAAGCAGGAGCGAAAAAACGAGAGATGAAGTCGTATTCAGGTACATCGCTTTTGGCCGTCACGATCAATCCACGTACAGGAAACAATGCGACAGCATTCATATCGATCACTAATTCTCGCAACTGCCCGGCACTAGCGATCTCGACAAGGTAATCCATAGAGGTTCGGTGAAACGACTGCGGCTCGGCATGGATCGCTGTCGCAAGTCCATTGGGTGCCTCGCAGAATTCCGTCGCGAGTGCCGGAAAGTCCATCTCGATCCATCCGTGGTTTTGGCGGCAAATGAGCCACCCACTTCGAGTATGAAAACGGGCAGCCTCGTCGGAACGCAGCTTTCCGGTTTGCCACAACACGTGCGCCGTGGCCAGCGTCGCATGCCCGCACAAGTCCACTTCGACTTTCGGTGTCAGCCAACGAAGGGAATAGCCACCGTCGATGGGATGGGCAAATGCCGTCTCTGCTAGATTCATTTCCCTCGCGACATTTCGCATCCAAGTCTCATCGCACGGATTTTCACTCAAGCAAACGGCTGCCGGATTGCCTAGAAAAGGTTGGTTCGTAAACGCATCTACCACGTAAAGTACAGGTGACATATAACGTACAGGAGACATATTGTTTCGTTGCGATCGAGTAGTAGAATCGATATGATTGCGATGCTTTACCATTCTTAAGGAGTCTGTGAATGGTATTTGGTTCAGGCATTCTACTCGCGAAAACAAGAACGGAATATTGATGAATAACCCGCTGAGTTCGATGGGCAAAACCACAGATAACCGATCGGCGCTTCAAGGAATGTCTCGATCACGCGATCTGTCGATTGGCCAATACTTGATCAATCGTCTTCAGGACTATGGAATCGAAGACTGTTTTGGGATTCCGGGGGACTACATCCTGAATTTCTACAGCATGTTGGAGAAAAGCCCGATCAACATGATTGGTTGTACCCGCGAAGACTGTGCTGGTTTCGCTGCGGACGCGTATGCGCGAATTCGAGGAATGGGTGCCTTGTGCGTGACATACTGCGTAGGAGGACTATCGGTTTGCAACAGCGTTGCCGGAGCTTTTGCGGAGAAGTCTCCAGTCGTCATGCTTACCGGATCTCCAGGTCTCAATGAACGCGTGAATAATCCTTTGCTTCATCACAAAGTACGTGACTTTAGCACGCAGCGAGAAGTCTTTGAGAAATTATGCATTGCCGCAACCGAGTTGGATGATCCCCTCGTCGCGTTTAGTGAAATCGATCGCGTGTTGGACGCCTGCTATCGGTTCAAACGTCCGGTTTACATCGAACTCCCTCGCGACATGGTGGATGTCGTTCCGCCGATCGCACACGGGTTTCGCCGTCCGAACTTGGAATACAACGCTTTGGCTCTGGAAGAAGCTGTGAAAGAAGCCGTGGAGCGATTGAATCAAGCCAAGCGTCCACTGATCATCGCAGGTGTAGAGATCCATCGCTTTGGTCTTCAAGACGCGGTCATCAAGCTTGCCGAGCAAGCCAAGATTCCTATTGCGGCGACTATTTTGGGCAAGAGCGTGATCGATGAAACGCACCCTCTTTACATCGGCCTCTACGAAGGAGCGATGGGACGCGAAGATGTAACCAAGTACGTCGAGGATAGCGATTGCGTCATACTTCTCGGCGCATTCATGACCGATATCAATTTAGGAATTTACACAGCACAACTCGAAGTGCGAAATTGTATCTATGCAACAAGCGAACAGCTTCAAATCTCCTACCATCAGTTCCCCAACGTCCCATTGGCTGATTTTTTGGAACGCATGATTTCCGCTAGTCCCAAACCAGAAGTTCGAAGCATTCCAGACCGTTTGCACATCAAGCAACCGGAACCGCTTGCCATCGAAGCGAATCGACCACTGGAAATTAGCAGGATGATTCATCGCATTAATTCGCAATTGGATTCGCACACGATTGTGATTGCCGACATCGGTGACTCACTATTCGCATCTTCGGAACTGGTGATTCGCGATCGAACCGATTATTTGTCTCCAGCCTATTATACGTCGATGGGATTTTCAGTTCCTGCGGCCTTGGGGGCATGTACGGCCAAGCCGAACGATCGCGTATTGGTCATCGCAGGAGACGGTGCGTTTCAAATGACAGGTCAAGAGATGTCAACCTTGATTCGCTATGGCCATGCGCCGATCATCATCGTTTTGGACAATCATGGTTATGGAACGGAGCGGTTCTTGCAGGAGGGCAAATGGGAGTACAACGAAATCGCTTCTTGGAACTATTCCAAACTGCCGGACGTGTATGGTGGCGGAAAAGGTCATTTCGTGGAAACGGAAGGTGCATTTGACAAAGCGCTAGAAGAGGCTTGGAGCGACCCATCTCAACTGCATCTCATCCATGCGAAGCTCGTTGAGAACGATGCAAGTCAAACGCTCCTACGTCTTGCCCACCGATTAGGCCAGCGCGTGTAAGCCGCGCTGGATACAAAGACAAGGGAGAATTGAAGCCGCAATAGAACGTAAGGATCACAAAAAGTGTAAATCCAACTCCGTTCGCTGTTCGAGGGCTTCGTCTACCGTCGACGAAAATCTTCCATTGGATAACTTTCACTGTCTTGTTCCCACACTACTCATTGATACCGCGAATAGATCGTCCAGAAGATCAAAAAAGGGCTCACAATGCGAAATTCGATTGCGTTCTTTATGGCCATAGTGTGGGTTGCCATTGCTTCTTTTGCATGTGGCCAGGCCATGATAAAGACATTGAACGAAGATCGAAAGGACCCGTTACTTTCAAATCGTAGTTTTCTTGCGTCGCTGGAAAAGCTCGATGGCTTTGTTCGAATCACGGACAAGCCGTTTCTCATGCACGCACCAACCGCAACGCAATGCGTCGTTACCACTCATGTAGATGTTCATGGTGATCGATTCTGCGATGTATACATCAGCAAAAGTGGTGAAGCAGCAATTCGTGCGGGGAAGGCGGAGTATCCCATTGGGACGATTGTGCTGAAGAGTAAATATCCAGACGAAAAGCGAAGCAAAGTTGAGTTGCATACGGTCATGCGGAAGATGCCAAAAGGATATTGGCCCAATCATGGAGACTGGGAGTTTAGCGTGCTGGATTCCGACAAGAAGCATGTACTCGCGCGTGGACGAGTGGAGTCATGTGCAAATTGTCACGATGCATACGCTCCAACCGGCTTCTTGACTCGGACCTATCTGAGTAATAAAGCAAGCGTTGAACGATGATCGACACAGAAGGGGAGCCCAATCGGGAGCAAGCTCAGATTCAAGAAAATGGCGAAAAAGATCGATCGAAGAAGAAGCTGAGCATTTTTCTGCATTCGTGCTTGCTGCCAATTAGGTATACTCCACAGTACCGCGAGTTTCGCAGAACTTCAGAACCGAAATCTTCTCCCACATGGCAAGGATCGAAACCATGAGTACCGCTACGCAATTTCAATTGCTTCCAGAAGTCGAATCATTTCTAAGCCGAGGTGTATTTCCCAGCTTCGTTGGAGGGAAAGATTTTCACGCATCCTCGGGCGAAACAATACCAACCTTGGATCCAGGTTCTGGCGAGAAGCTTGCTGACATTCATGAACTGAGTCCGGACGAAGTGGATGGCGCTGTTGATGTGGCTGCAGCCGCTTTCCCAGCTTGGGCTCAGTTGTCGCTCGCGAAAAGATCCGAAATCTTGCTGCGACTTGCAGATGCAGTCGAGAAGCACAAAAAGATCATCGCACAGATCGAAGCGCTCGATGCTGGCAAAATTCAATCGCAAGCGCAAGGCGACG
>Ga0207937_1000797_pt1 | contig 10643 bp, 8 predicted proteins | sample LakMenEpi04Sep11_FD_150668 | JGI IMG/M metagenome (GOLD analysis project Ga0207937, IMG submission 150668) | Freshwater microbial communities from Lake Mendota, WI - 04SEP2011 deep hole epilimnion (SPAdes) | ecosystem: Environmental > Aquatic > Freshwater > Lentic | place: Lake Mendota, Madison...
CGGCGTCACCCGCAACCAGAGCAACCGCTACAACTGGTATTACTCGGTCTTTGCCGAGAATCGTTTTGCCTTCGGCAATCTCTCGATCGTGCCCGCCGTTCGCATGGAGAGCATTTGGCAAACGGTGAACGAAACCATCAATGTGTCTAAAACTGAAGCAGACGAAGCCCTTGCCAACGAAAGCAACTACGCATTCGTTCCTCTCTTCGGACTCGGCGCGCAATACGACTTCACCCCGAAGATCAATGCCTACGCGAACGTTTCGCAGGCTTACCGCCCCGCCATCTTCTCCCAAGCGGTCCCGACCTCGCCGAACGTCTTCGTGCCGAGCAATCTCCAACCGAGTTTTGTCTGGAACTACGAGGGCGGACTCCGCGGCAACCCCCAACCATGGCTCACGTGGGACACCAGCTTCTTCCTCATCGATTTCCAGAACCAAATTGCCGAAAACTCGTCAGGCAGCACCACCATCATTGAAAATGGCGGTCGCTCAGTCACCTACGGATGGGACAGCATGGTGCAAGTCGATTTCGTCGGGGTGGCGGATGCTTTCCGCGACACCGCCGAGGGCCAAGCCAGCTGGGTCGACACCTACGGATCGGTGCTGGGTTATTTGGGTTTGACCGCCCAACAAGGCCGCTACATTGCCGGTCAATACGAGGGCAAGACCCCGCGCTACACACCCGACTACCTCATCCGCACCGGTGTACTCTACAATTGGCGCGACAAAATCAAACTCGGCCTCACCAGCACCTTCAACGGCGGCTCCTTCGCCAACGACAACAACACACAGCAGTATTATATTCCTTACTACAACGTCTGGGACTTCACCTTCGAAGTGAACGTTTATAGGGACAACGTCAGCGTTATCGGCGGCGTCAACAACCTCTTCGACAACCGCTACTACGCCCGTATCCGCAACGACGGCATCGATCCCGCGGCCCCGCGCAACTGGTATGTCGGCGTGCAGTTGGAGTTTTAAAAAGGGGTTTTTGCTCCAACATAAGAGGCCATGCTGGCATCTTGTCGGCATGGCCTTTTACCTGTTCAAACTCCTCCTCAGCGCTGCCTTGATCGTCGTGATCAGCGAAATCTCCAAGCGCACCGGCTACCTTGGCGGACTCATCGCCTCGCTGCCGCTCGTCTCCCTTCTCGCCATCGGCTGGATGTGGTTTGAAACGCACGACACCGCCAAAATCGCCGACTTCTCGCGCAGCGTCTTCTCGTTCGTGCTGCCGAGCCTGCTCTTTTTCATCCTGCTCCCCTGGCTCATGCCGAAGCTCGGTTTTTACGCATCCCTGGCCATCGCCTGCCTCGCCACCGCCGCCGGGTACGCCGCCATGGCCGCCGCTTTAGCCAAAGCCGGCATCAATCTTTGATCGACTGCGGCTGCCGACGCCGCCACCTCACGAGAGCAAATAACCCTGCGCCAACCGCCAGGAGAGCATAGGTCGAGGGTTCGGGAACCACTTTAAACTGCGTGACGCGTCCGTTGACCGCTCCCCCGGCAAAGTCCGCCGTTTGCGCCACCGTGGTGATCTCGATGTCGTAGCCCGTGTAGTCTACGTAGTTGACCCCATTGTAGGTCACCGTCCCGGAGCCCGCGGTCACGACGTAATAGTTGAAAGCCGCCTGATCAATCGTCGCCAGAAAATCACCTGCTTGGTCCGTAAAAAAGCCACCCGTGTAAATGCCGCCGAGATTCAAGGAGGTGAACGAAAAATAAATATTCACCGAGTTGATCGATCCCAAAGAGGCCGAGAAGGGCGTGGCCGCCGTCAAACGCAGCAAATCGTTCACGCTGTTCAAGGCATCGGAATAAACCGGGTTGAGCCCGGTGAACTCGAAGTTGAAATCCAAACCGCCCGTGGGATCGACGGATGGTGCGGTCAAAATACCCGGACTATTCCCCGGGTCGATCGAGCCCGAACCCGAGATGGCCGCCACACGTCCGCTGCCGGCCAGCGAGCCATACGTGCCCACACTCACTCCCGAAGATGAGTCGATGCGTCCGTTGACGGACAGCTGTCCCGCATGCACCCAAGTCCTGCCGGTATATGAATTCGTACCAGTTACCTCCACCTTGCCGCCGCTCACCGCCAACCCTCCCGACCCGGACATATTTCCCGTAATCCGGTTGGTTCCGGCGCCGGCAACTTCCAGCAATTTCCCGTTGCTATTGAGGTTGGAAATGGTGATGCCGCCAACGCCGCCATCCCAATACTGGTGGTCGCCAAGCAGCAAATTGGCGGTGAAGGTCTGGCGGGCAATGTCATAGTTGACGATGCCACCGCGGCCGATAGTCAGCGTATTAGCACCGGAAAAGGTGAAGCCGTTTGTCGCATTCCCGGTGGTTGTGAAATAAAGGCCACGTAGTGTGGTGGCGGCATTGACAGTGATGTTGCGGAAAGTGGTCTGGTCACCTTGAAAGCGCACGTAGAGATCACTCGGCACACTGCCACCCGACCAGTTCTGAGCGCGATTTAGCTGTATTTGTTGCGATGAGTTACCCGATCCACCCTGCCATGCTGCCGCAGAATTCCCCACTACCCGCAGGGCAAAGCCATCTTTGGTCATGGCGGTATTGGCATTCGCCATTGCCCCAGGCACCGCCAGCAAGCTCATAAAATTCCAGTCGGTATTGACCCCGGTATTGAGACCGATCACCGTCAGCTCTTTGCCCCCATTGGCATTGGTCCAGCCGTGCATGAGCGGACTTCCCGAGTCCCCCGCTTCCAATTGCACAGATGATTTGTTGACGAGAAGGGTGGTTTGCTGCGGATTGCCGTTAAGATTTGTCGACAAAGCAACAACTGCTTCGCCGACTCTGGGACTGGAATTCGATGTCGGTCCGCGACCGTAAACCAGCAGAGGCAAATTGTTGTAAACCGCGACATTTGAGCTGCTGGACGTGGCGTAAAGATCCAGAACCCCCATTCGAAAAATATGGTCCGGCTGGGTGATCTGGTTGCTCAAGCGCCCGAGCGCAAGGTCGTAATTGGTGTTGCCGTAATTCACCACAATCACCCCGTAACCGAGATTGGTCACGGCAGCCACCGGCTGACTGACAACGGCACCGCTCTCACTGATGAGCCGCACACCAGTCGTTCTCTCGCTGTTGTTGGTGTATTCGTAATGCTGAGCGGTCAAAAAATGTTGCGGACTCAGCATCCCCAACCCCTTGAAACTACTCGCCGCATGCGTCGTCGTACTCCATGCCACCCCAGTCCAATCATACCCCGCACCCACGAAATTCGTGCTGATGTTGGCGAGGGGATTGGTGGCGAAGCCGCTCACGAAACGGTCGTTGTTCGTGCTATTGTAATTTGTCACCTGCAGCGCGTGAACGGCACCCGCAGAAACCAGCAGCATCTGCAGGACCAAAGCGATGCGTTTTTTCCGGTGGGGATTCATAAAATCTAACAGTTTAATAATTAACATCTTGAACATGTTTATTCAAACTTTTTGCCCTGCCCGTTTCGTGGTCGAATTCAGGCCATAATCACGCCATACTTTTTGGGTGTTGCGCTTAGCTTTGACCCTCGTAGGCCTGTTTTTCTTAGCCTCCTTAGGAATAGCCAGCCCGCAACGTGTCGTCAGTTTGGCCCCTAATCTGACCGAAATCGTCATCTCCCTTGGAGGAGCCGATCAACTCTGCGCGGTGACCCCATTCTGCGAGGCCCCGGATGATATCCGACGCCTTCCCGGCGGTATCCAACCCGAGGCCGAAACAGTCCTCGCCTCGGAGCCCGATATGGTTCTGGCCACTTCCATGACCCCCGCTGCGACCAGACGCCAATTGCATAATCTCGGCCTGAACGTGGAGGTCATCGACACGCCTTCGTTGGACGCCATTCGCAGCGCTGCAAACCACCTTGCCGACCTCCTGCATCTTCCCCTGCCTGCGGCAACGTCATTCGCCAAAAACCCACCAGCCCGATCCGTGGCACTACTCTTCGGCGCGGACACCGGTTACAGCGCCGGTTGCGGCACCCATGCCCACGAAATTCTCGAAGGTGCCGGCCTGCGCAACATCGCGGCCCAAACCTCCGGACCTTGGCCGCAGTTGGGCGAGGAATTCTTACTCGCCGCAGACCCGGATCTCATCATCGTGGCCGACTACGGCACCTCCTCGCCGGAGGAAATTTTGCAAACCTTGCGTGGGCACCCCATTCGCCGCCATCTTTCCGCCGTGCAAAGGGGAAGCGTCCTCGTCTTTCCGGCGGCCGCCTTTAGTATTCCCGGACGCGCCGCATTGAACGCCACCGCAGAACTTCGATCCCGCTTGTCCGACCTGTGAGTGCGCCCATCCTTCAAGCGAAAGACCTGCGCGCCGGCTACCACGGATGCGAAGTGCTGCACGGCATCAGCTTCGAACTGCACGCCGGTGAAGTCATGGGTATCATCGGCCCCAACGGCAGCGGGAAAAGCACCCTCCTCAAAGCACTCACAGGACTTCTTCCCTTGCTCGAAGGCAGCGCGCAGCTTGCCGGAAAAAATCTCACCAACCTCGGCAGCCGCGAGCGCGCCCGACTCTGCGCTGTGCAACCCCAGGTGGAAGTCCCCCTCTTCGACTACTCCGTGCGGGAATTCGTGCTGCTCGGACGTCACCCGCACCGCCCCTTGCTCGGAACCGCCACCGCAAACGATCAGCACGCCACCGACACCGCCCTGACCACCACCGACCTGCATTCGCTGGCCCGCCGCAGCATCCGCTCCCTCAGCACCGGCGAGTGGCAACGCGCTCTATTGGCACGAGCCCTTGCCCAAGACACGCCGCTGCTCATGCTCGACGAGCCCGCTGCCCATTTGGACCCCGGGCACCGCTATGACACGCATGCCCTGCTGCAAAAATTGTCCCGCGAAAATCAGCGTGCCGTCCTCTGTGTCTCGCACGACCTGAGCCTGGCCGCCGAGTTTTGCGATCGGGTCATGCTATTGCACAATGGCCACCTTCGCGTCCTCGGCACTCCCTCGGACGTTTTGCAAGAGCACCTTTTGCAGGAAGTCTTCCATTGTCCCGCTCTGCGCGTCACCACCAACCCGCACACCGGCCAACCCGGCGTCGTTTTTGCCCGATGACCTACACGACGCGGCTCTTGATTCTGGCGGCAAGCACCGTGGGCCTGGTCCTCGCGGCGATCTGCATCGGGCCTACCTCACTGCTGGATTTTTCAAAACTTTGGGCCTTGCTGAAAAACGGACCCTCCACCCCCGAACTCGAACGCGCTGCTCTGGTACTCTGGGAACTCCGCCTGCCTCGGGTGCTACTCGCCGCCGCCGCCGGAGCCTCGCTCGCCCTCGGCGGACTTTTGTTGCAAGCCGTCTTCCGCAATCCGCTGGCCGAGCCCTATCTGCTCGGACTCTCCTCCGGCGGTGCCCTGGGCGCCGTGATCGCTTTGGCGGCCGGAGCCACCTCGGTAATCTGGCCCGCCCTGACCGGCAGCTTGTTGGTTGCTTCGATTGTTTTACTGCTCTGCCGACGCCGCATCGCCTCGGACCTTCCTTCTCTCTTGCTCGCCGGTGTGGCTCTCGGAGCTTTGGCCCAAGCCTTCACCACCGCCCTCATCCTGCGCTTCGACCCGGGAGCCCTGCGCAGTATTTTGTTCTGGCTCATGGGCAGCTTTGCCGGTCGCGGATGGCCTGAGGTCGCCCTGCTCTTGCCCGCCACCTTGGTCGGACTCTTCCTCGTCTGGACCTTTCATCGTCCGCTCGACTTGATCGCCCTCGGCGGCGAAAGCGCCCACCACCTCGGCATACGCGTGAGCGCCGTGCAAATCGGCTCGATCATCCTCGCTTCGACGCTTGCGGCCCTGACCGTTGCCACCTGCGGAACCATCGGTTTCGTCGGCCTCATGGCGCCACATCTGGCACGGCGGTTGGTCGGCTCCTCGCACGGCAACTCCGTTCCCGCCAGCGTGCTCGCGGGAATCTTTCTCACCGTGGGCTCCGATCTGACGTCCCGCACCCTTCTCGCCGGCACGGAACTGCCCGTCGGCGTCATCACCGGCGCCGTCGGTTGCGTGTTTTTCCTCGCCCTGTTGGTGAAAAAACGCTGACCCTCCCTGAATGGTCAAAGTCTCCATCCGTTACGAAGGCGGTCTGCGTTGCGCTGCCACCCATGGTCCGTCCGGACAAAATGTTTTCACCGATGCGCCGGTGGACAACCATGGACGCGGCGAATCCTTTTCCCCCACCGATCTCGTCGCCACCGCCCTCGGCGGTTGCATGGCCACCATCATGGGCATCGTCGCCCAGCGTCATGATCTCGATCTGGAAGGCATGGAAATCGAAGTGACCAAAGAAATGTCGGCCGACACCCCGCGACGCATCGCGCGGTTGACCACAACCATCAAGGTGCCGCTACCCGCCGATCATCCGAAGCGCACGCTCCTCGAAAACGGCGCCCTCACCTGCCCGGTGCACCACAGCCTGCACCCGGAGATCGACAAGCCCGTGACTTTCGACTGGGTCGGGTAAAACAACCGCAGGGTAGGGCGCGGCGTCCCCGACGCGCCGGGAACATTTTCAAAGCGGCGGATCGAGGACGTCCCTACGAAAACGCCTCAAGCCTTCCGTCCGCAGCAGGCTTTGAATTTCTTTCCGCTGCCGCACGGACAAGGATCATTGCGACCGACCTTGGGCGCTTCTCGGCGGACGGGAAGCTCGATTTTCATCTCGTTCTCCTCCGAGGCGGCGCGCGACGGAGTGCGCACTCCCGGTGAGCCGTCGGGCGATTCGCCGCCGGACATTTTCTGCTGCAGCTGCGAGAGGAAAGTTTCGAACGACGCAAGGTTGGTCGTGCTGCGGAAAAGGTTGTTGAGCACTTCACCGCGGATGCGGTCCATCAACTCGACGAACATCTTGTAGGCCTCGCCCTTGTATTCGACGAGAGGGTCTTTCTGGCCGTAAGCGCGCAGATAAACACCTTCACGGAGACCATCCATCGCATAAAGATGCTCCTGCCAGAGGCGGTCGATGGCATTGAGAAGAATGTAACGCTCGAGCATCTTGAGCGCATCACCCTGCTCGTGCCCGGCTTTCAACTCGTAAGCGGCTTTGATTTTTCCGACGAGGAATTGTCCGTTGTCTTCCGCGCTGCGCGTTTCGAACTGCGCCGTTTCGCGTTTTAGTCCGAGCGGGAACGTCTGGTTCACCCATTGCAACAGACCGTCGTAATCCACCTCGCCGTCTTCACCGGGCTGAAGCAATTCCTCAACCTTCTTCGGCACCATCTCGTCGATGACTTCGTAAACCATCGCACGCGGGTTGTCGGTCTCGATGGCCTCGTTGCGGTAGCCGTAAATGACACCGCGCTGCTGGTTCATCACATCGTCGAACTCCAGCGTGCGCTTGCGGATGAGATAGTTGCGCTGCTCTACGCGCTTCTGGGCGGTCTCCACGCTTTTGTTCAACCACGGATGCTCGAGCTCCTCCCCCTCCTCCAGACCAAAACGCTCCATGATTTTGGTCATGCGGTCGGCCGCCCCGAAGTTGCGCATGAGATCATCCTCGAAACTGACAAAAAACTGCGAGCTGCCGGGGTCACCTTGGCGGGCGCAGCGACCGCGCAACTGCCGGTCGATACGGCGGGACTCATGACGCTCGGTGCCGATGACGTGCAAACCGCCGAGCTCTTGCACGCTTTGCCCCAATTTGATGTCCGTGCCACGGCCCGCCATGTTGGTCGAAATGGTCACGGTGCCCGGTTGGCCGGCACGCGACACGATCTCCGCCTCCTGCAGGTGGAATTTGGCATTGAGGACATTGTGCGGGATTTTTTCCCGCTTGAGCATGCGACTGAGCAGCTCGGATGACTCCACGCTGGCCGTGCCGACCAGCACCGGCTGCTGCGAGGCATGGCGTTTCTGGATTTCGGCGATAACCGCGTTGTATTTCTCGCGACGCGTCTTGTAGATGCGGTCGTTGGAATCTTTGCGGGCCACCACGCGGTTGGTTGGAATGACGACCACATCCAAACCGTAGATGTCGTGGAACTCGTTCGCCTCGGTCTCGGCCGTGCCGGTCATGCCGGAGAGTTTCTCGTAAAGGCGGAAGTAATTCTGAATCGTGATGGTGGCGAGCGTCTGCGTCTCGCGGTCGATCTGTACACCTTCCTTGGCTTCGACCGCTTGGTGCAGACCGTCACTCCAGCGCCGCCCCGGCATCTTGCGGCCGGTGAACTGGTCGACAATGATCACCTTGTTGTCCTCGACGACGTATTCGACGTCTTTTTCATACAGGCAGAACGCCTTGAGCAGCTGCGAAATGTTATGGATGCGCTCGGCCTGCGCGTCGAAGTGCTGCTGCTTCTTGGCCTTGGCCTCGATCTTGTCCTTGTCCGAAAAGTTCGGGTCGAGATCGATATCGGTGAACTCGTTGATCAAATCGGGAAGCACGAATGCATCCGGATCGTCGGGATTCATGAACGAACGCCCGCGCTCGGTCAGGTCGGCCTCGTGCTGGCGCTCCTCGATCGTGTAGAAAAGCTCCTCTTTCAGCGCGACCAAGGCTTCTTTGTTCGTGTCCTGATAGAAAGACAGCTCCGCCTTGTCGAGGAGCTTGCGCATTTCCGGCTCCTCCATCAGGCGCATAAAACCTTTGTTGCGCGGTTCGCCGAGTTTGACCTTGAATAGCGCTCGCCCCGCGGCTTCCTGGTCGCCTTTTTCCAGCAACTCTTTCACCTCGGTGACGAGCCGGTTGCAGAGCATCGATTGCTTGCGCACCAGTTGTTCGACCAGCGGCTTGAAACGGTCGTATTGGTGGGTGGAAACCGTCGCCGGTCCGCTGATGATGAGCGGCGTGCGGGCCTCGTCGATCAGGATGGAGTCGACTTCATCGACAATGGCAAAGTAATGGCCGCGCTGGACTTGCTGTTCGCGCGTGGTGGCCATGCCGTTGTCGCGCAGATAATCGAAGCCGAACTCGCTGTTCGTCCCGTAGGTGATGTCGCAGGCGTATTGGGCGCGGCGGACGTCCGGCGGCTGGTCGTGCTGGATCACGCCCACAGTCAACCCGAGGAAACGGAAAATTTCGCCGACCCACTCCGCGTCGCGGCGGGCCAGATAGTCGTTCACCGTGATGAGATGCGCCCCGCGGCCGGCCAACGCATTGAGGTAGAGCGGCGAGGTGGCCACGAGAGTTTTGCCCTCGCCGGTGGCCATCTCGGCGATGCGTCCGCTGTGCAGGACCATGCCGCCGATCAACTGCACGTCGAAATGCACCATCTGCCACTCGATCGGGTGATCGACCACCGCGATCTTGCGGCCGCACAGACGCCTGGCCGTGTTTTTCACCACGGCAAAGGCCTCGGGCAGGATTTCTTCGAGCGCTTTTTGCTGCTCTTGGTAATCCTCGATGACCGAAATACGAGCCTTCCATTCCGCCGTCATGCGCCGCAGATCGTCATCGCTCAATGACTGGTATTGCTGCTCGAATTCGTTGATGCGCCGGACCACCGGCAGCATCCGCTTGATCTCCCGCTGGTTCTTCGAACCGACTATTTTCTTGATGATAAAGTTGATCATGGCTGAACCGCGGCTTGGCGCGAAAAATCCCAAAATATCCGTCCCGATGCCCCCCGCAAAGGAAATTGGCAACTTGCGGACTTGCCCCCGTGCCCGGACCACTTAAGTTCCGCCCTATGAAGAAAATCCTCCTGCTCCCCCTGCTGACGGCCATCTCCCTCCTCACTGTATCGGCCCAGAATTCACCTTCGTTGCCAAGCAACCCTGAGGATGCGATGGCGGCCGCGGCCGAGCTGCTCAAAGCCTTCCAAGGTGGCACAAACAGTCCGTTCGCGGCCATGGGCGGCAAGCCCGCGGTGGACTTCCGCGAACTCAAAGCGCTGCTACCCGCGCAAATTGCCGACCTGCCCCGCACGGAAGCCAGCGGCAAAAAAACCGGCGCTTTCGGCACCCATATTTCGACCGCCGAAGGAAACTACGGTGCGGCGGATGGTCCCGAACTCGACCTCAAAATTACCGACTTGGGCGCGATGGGACCCCTCGGCGCCATGGCCGGTCTCGGATGGATGTCCGCCGAAATCGACAGCGAAGGCGACTCCGGTTATGAGCGAACTGTTGATTACAACGGAAACAAAGCCCTCGAAAAATACTCGGCCAAAACCAAATCCGGCACCGTCACGATCATGGTCGGTGGACGCTTCCTGATCGAAATTGAAGGCGAAAATATCGAGCCCACCCAACTCAAAGCCGCCGCCGAAGCCATCGACTACGGTGCGCTGGATCGTCTGGCCAAACGCCCGCAGGTCGAATAGGCAGCCGGGCCCGCGCTCTTAACGGAAAAACCACTCGTAGCCAACCACGCCGCCCTGTCCGGGCCACTCTCCGGCGATGGCGGAAAGCGAGCTCTCCTCCGGCGAGGTTCTTCCGCGAATCAGCCCCAAGATCCTGTCCCAACTGAGCCACGAAGGATTCCCCGGCGCGAGACTGTCGGGCATAGTCTCGGGCTCCACCAATCCGGGAATAGTCGCCGTCGCCCAAGGCACTGATCCTTTTTGCAAAAGCACCAGCAACTGCTCCGCGGAGAGGGAGGGAGAGGATGTCAGCGTCAGTTTATCTTCCTCCAACAGCCCGTCCGCCGCGGCTCGCACTTCGTATCCGCCCACTTCGCCGGCCGCC
>Ga0207937_1000802_pt1 | contig 10629 bp, 10 predicted proteins | sample LakMenEpi04Sep11_FD_150668 | JGI IMG/M metagenome (GOLD analysis project Ga0207937, IMG submission 150668) | Freshwater microbial communities from Lake Mendota, WI - 04SEP2011 deep hole epilimnion (SPAdes) | ecosystem: Environmental > Aquatic > Freshwater > Lentic | place: Lake Mendota, Madison...
GGGAGATTTGTTTCAAGTTGTTGACACAACTGATCCTTCGAGCTGCCTCTCTCGCGGATTGAACCGCCGGTAGCAACAGTCCGATCAAGATGCCGATCACAGCAATAACAACCAACAATTCGACCAACGTGAATGCGGTTTTGTAAGAGGTAGCAAACATGTTTGTCACCTAAGAATAGCAACAGGAGCAGCAATAGAAGCCTTTATTGTAAATCACGCCGCACCGCCCGTGGGTGGTTTTCCGGCTAGAACTTCGAACGGAGCGTGAAGTCCCGCGTCGCTAGACAGATCAGTGCTTTGGAGGGAATGACGAGGGGTAGACATCGTCAGGGTTGACAATTCGTTGCTGGTCTATGGCGAACAAATCCTCATCCAGTTTTCGAAAGAAACAGCTTGCATACCCTTCATGACATGCGGCACCGAATTGTTCGACTTTGATCAGTATGCAATCTGCATCGCAATCGATGCGGATCTCGACGACCCGCTGACGATGTCCACTTTCTTCTCCTTTGCGCCAAAGCTTGTTTCGCGATCGACTAAAGTAAGTCGCGTAGCCTGATGTAACGGTCTCGCGAAACGCTTCTTCGTTCATCCAAGCAAACATCAGCACCTGATTGCTTTGAGAATCTTGAGCAATTGCAGGCAACAGTCCGTTGATGGATCGGGAGAAATCAGGCTCTTTGATCATCACTGCCAAGGTCTTTTCAAGATCTCATGGACGATGATTGCCGTGCGAAGCGTTTGTGGATTTCGCAACTGTTCTGCGATGTTACCTGAAGAAATCATTTGAGAATTGTTCGCGGTACTGACCACAGCGGCGTTGGCCGTCGTTGATTCCGAAGGGGCAAGACTAGAGGATGCGAGGCTGGATTGTGCAAAGGTAGATTGACTCGAAGGACTGGGCTTTTGACTGCCTTTTTTTGGCTTTTTAGGTTTGCTCGACTGCTCTCGGACCTGGGAGGGGAGGCGATTCTCTTCGACAACTTGTGCCGTCTCGATCGGTTGGCTCAAATCGACCATAGGCTCCAGCCTGTTTGCAGATTGCGGAGCATTCGGGCGGCTATAGGCATCATCGGATCGCGACAGCGTTGGCACTGAAGTTGCCGGGCTCAACACGGGAGGAGGTACCGGCTCGATCGGCGGCCGTTCCGCTTTGTTTTGTTGTCTTTGCTTTCTACGCTGGGCAGCTTGCTTCAAAAAGTCATCGAGATCATCAGCCATAGCAATCTTCCTTTGAACCTAATTGGTTTGCGATCGCGTTGGGTTGGTTGGCCCCGTCGTGCTGGTACCAGCGATGCTTTGTCGCATCTCGGTGTCCGCAGTGATGTTCTTTAGTTTGTAATAATCCATCACGTTGAGTTTGCCGCTAGCGAGTGATTCGGCAATCGCCTTCGGAACATCGGCTTCTGCAGCGACGACCGCGGCGCGGCTTTCTTCGATTTTCGCAATCATTTCTTGTTCGGTAGCGACGGCTTCCGCGCGACGGCTTTCGGCTTTTGCACGAGCCACTCGCGTGTCTGCTTCGGCCTTATCCGCTTGCAATCGAGCACCGATGTTTTCACCAACATCGATGTCGGCGATATCGATCGAAACAATTTCAAAGGCAGTCTGGTCGTCTAGTCGGCTCGCCAGCACGGCCTTAGAAATGACGTCAGGGTTCTCCAGAACAATTTTGTGACTTTCGGCAGAACCGATCGCGCTCACGATCCCTTGACCAACACGAGCGATGATCGTCTCCTCAGTCGCACCACCGATCAGTCGCTGCAGATTCGCACGGACCGTCACTCTCGCCTTTACTTTGAGTTGAATACCATCTTTGGCGATCGCGTCCAAGAAAGCGACCGCGCTGCCTTTTGGAGGGCAATCGATCACCTTGGGGTACACACTGGTTTGGACGGCGTCGAGAACATCGCGGCCTGCCAAGTCGATGGCGGCTGCTTCGCGAAAGGAGAGGGTGATCTGTTTACTTTTTCTGGCAGCAATCAGAGCGCGGATAACGAGGGGAACATTGCCTCGTGCGAGATAGTGAGCTTCCAGTGATTTCGTAGTCAAATCCTCATCGTCGATTCCAGCTTGGATGGACATGATCTTTCCACGCACAATCGTTCTCGCATCAACTCTTCGGAAGAGCATTCCGATCAAGTCGAGTATGGAAACTTTGGCTCCGGTCATGAACGCTTGCACCCACAACCAGAAGTATCTTGAGAAGATCGCTAATAAGATGGCGACGAAGATAAACGCAAGCAGGCCAAGTACCAAAAAAACGGCAAACAAAACTGGAGGCATATTCTTCAAACCGTTCGATAAGACTGAGTCAAAATTGTAGGCGAGGGCGTCGAACTATTTCGCACGCGTCCCCTTCGTCGTATCTCCACCCATCTGAAAGGTGAGATCGGTGGGGTGACCGTCACTATCATACTGAATTTTGATAGTTCCAGCCGTATACTTCAGTCCAAATTCGCTCTTACTGTGCGGAATCATTAACAGTGGCGTCGCCGTCACGTTAAAGAAAAGCTGGCCATCCTTGGTCGAAATCTCCCATACGCCGCCGCCAGGACGTGTGTACTTTCCAATAATTTTATCTTTTTGTTCTTTCGTAAGCTCAACGACAATCGGATCATACGGTGTTAGCGGTTGTGAAATCGTCTCTGGTGGGATTTCTCGCAGCCACACGTTTCGATAACGAACTGGATTCCCGTGATCTTGGAATGATAAAGGCAGTTTTTCGTTTGACTTTTGGTAGGGATGATGCTGCAACCAGGATGTCGGTCCCAATGGCCGGACGCCATCTTGAACCAGTACACCATTGTGCAAGACGGTCATTCTGGCGGGTTGCTTCAATTTGCCATCTTCTTCGTAGTGCGGACGTCGAAAAATGATGTCGTACGATTGCCACTCGCCAGGTTTTCGGCTTGCATTGACCAACGGGGGATACTGACCGTAAATCGAACCTGCTTGTCCATCTGCGTAAGTAATGTTTTCGAACGAGTCGAGCACTTGGACTTCAAATAGCCCTTGCAGGAAGACACCGCTATTGCCTCTCCCTTGGCTTTTGCCCTCAACCTTTACGGGCGAGGCCCATTCGACGTGAAGCTGAACGTCGCCAAAAGCATCGACGGTATAGATATAACCGCTGCCGGGCACGGACTCCATAACATCCTCTTTGATAACCCACTTGGCTGGTCCTCCGTCTGCTGCCCGCCATTTGGCCAAGCTCTTTCCATCGAACAGAACCACCGCATCCGATGGAGGGGCTAACGGAAGGCTGGACGCACCGGGTGTAACAATAGCAGGACGGGCACGCTCCCAGTCGTGTTGTTTCCAGCCCGTCGACAATTGTGCTTGGATAGGAGAAACGGCTAAAGCAAACGACGAGATCCAGATGAAACCTAGTGAGCGAGCAATAGACATTCCACAACCGTTCGAAAAAAGTGCCAAACAAACATTTCGCTCTATCATAATCCGAAAACGCGTTTTACGCAGTATCCTCGCTATCTCGGAACCGACGGCTCCAATAGGAATAATCACCACAAACCTCAAGGTTTACCTAGAGTGCCCCTAGAATTTTGGCCCTCGATTTGATTAGGAACGCACGCATCCAAAAAAAAAGTCGTACAGTGGATTGCCCTGTTGCCTACACCCTTCGCCGCGAACCTTCATGATTCCAGCAACCTCCCACAGCCCAACTAGGGACGAAGCATTCCATTTGAATGGCGGACTGAACGGTACGGTGCCCATGCCTAACGACCCCAAGGACGGCGTCCCATGCCCCCCAAACCACGAGCGACTGGGAGAGCAGAGCGACGGTGTGTGGCACTCGCTGGTCCATGCGAGGCTCGGCGTTGTCTCAGGGATTTACGTCGCCCTACGAGCGAAGCATCCACCTGCGGCAGCCCATTCGCTTCGGGTGGCGTTTTGGACATCAGCATGGGCTATACATCACGGATTACGCGAAGATCAGCTACAGTTGCTCGAAGTGGTAGCACTTTTGCATGAAGTTGGCAAAATCGGCGTTCCTGACCGTGTGTTACAGAAGCCAGAGTGTTTGAACGAAACCGAACAATCGTTGATGGACATGCATACGCAGGTGGGTATCGAAATACTCCAATCGTCAGGTGCCTCTCAAGAACTGCTTACTGCACTTGCTGGTATTGGTATGAATTATGAATCCTCGAGCGATCGTACATCCCCCGATATAGCCGCTATCGCCAGTCGTCTAGTGAACATTGTTGATGCCTATGATTCCATGACATCCAAGCAGTTGTATCGTGAATCCCTATCGCGAGAAACGGCGTTAGCAGAATTGCTTCGCATGGCTGGTACTCAATTTGATCAAAAGCTCGTATGTTCATTCGCTGAGATCGTCATAGCTCAAGATCACGAGCTTCAAGCTAGAGTGGCTGAACGTTGGATTAGCGAACTTGAAAAGCAAGACGTTCGTAGGTTTTTTGAATTCGATGATCACCACATCTCAAGGCGTATGGGTAGCTCGATTATCCATTCGCTGAATGATACTTTCTATCGGCACATGATGGACCATATAGACAACGGAGTGATTTTCATTGATTCCGAGTATCGCGTGCTGGACTGGAATCGATCTGCAGCACGCATTACGGGTCGATCTGCAGAATCGGTGCAACATCAGGCGTGGACCCCTGAGATTGCGGGACTATGCGACACGGAGGGGATTCCACTCAGCGAAGTCCATTGTCCATTTCGAGCCCTGATGACAAATGGTACGGCAGGGAAGCAAAGGCTGGCCGTTCGCACGCCAACCAGCACGCTGGTACAAGTTTCTATCGATGTTGTTCCTGTTGCGAACGAGCATGGACTCCGGCGTGGTGGCGCCATCATTTTGGAGGACGTCAGCGAAACGGCAGAGCTCGAGAGAAAAATTGTTCATTTGCGAGAACGGGCTTGCCAAGATCAACTGACCAAGGTTGCAAACCGTGGAGAACTCAACCGGCAACTCCCCGAGTTCGTTTCCTACCATCAACGAACTCATCAATCCGGCAGCGTGATTATTTGCGACATCGACTTCTTTAAAAGAATCAATGACAATTTCTCCCACCAGGCGGGCGATGAAGCTCTGATTATTTTTGCAAAGTTGCTCAAGGACTCGTGCAGAGAAGCGGATTTTGTTGCTCGATATGGAGGCGAAGAGTTCGTGATCCTTTGCAGCCAATGCGAGCTCACCGAAGCCAAATCGTTGGCGGAGACTATACGCAAAAAGCTAAAGCAAACGCCTCTTGCTTTTCTTCGTAATCAATACATGACGGCAAGTTTTGGAGTAGCAACCATCAATCCTGAAGATACCGAAGAGTCTGTATTGGGTCGAGCAGATCGAGGCCTTCTCATCGCGAAGGAGAATGGCCGAGATCGCGTCGTAAGTCTAGGAGATAAGCAATGTAAAGATCATGGTAAAACTTTACGTACGTCCAAATCATGGTTCCGTTGGTATGGCCCAGCACTGGAACAAACGACTCATTGTGAACTGCTGACGAACGTCCCTCGTGCGCTCACACTAGCAAAGCTAAAGGGTTTTGTAGATGACTTTAAAGCCGTCGTTCATGAAGTCAATCAATCAAGTGTCATCTTGGATTTAGACTTCAAAAAAGCACCAATACCCAAACTAAAGGATGAGCGAATGGGTAAATACCGAATGACTATTAAGTTGGCCGAGTTGGAAATGGCCACTGGCGGGAACAAACAACATACCAAAGTTTGCACATTGCTTGTCGTGGAAATTGCCCCTCTGAGAAATCGTGACCGAAGATCTGATTCCCATCGCAGTCAGTCGCATAGACTCAAGACGGAGCTTCAAGGATTATTGGTGGCGCACGAAATGGATGACGAAATCCGATCGAAGATATTGCGCAAGATCGAGCATGAAACGGACGCTCTTTACTAGCGCTGCAGTCGCTCGTTTCCAGGGCTGCATTCGCGTTAGCGGACTATCTAAAGTCTTCGGGTAGGAATGTAATGGTCGGTATCCGATTCCTCAATGCCCATACAGCTGCTGCGGTTCGATCGTTCACCTTCAGTTTGCGCAGAACGTTTTGAACATGCTCCTTGACGGTTTCCAAACTGATTCCTAGAGATCCCATTATCTCCTTATTGCAAAGTCCCAATCCTAAATGTACGAGGATTTGAACTTCCCTTCGAGTTAAGCTTTCGGCAATCGTCGGAATTGTCCACTCTGATTGAGTCATAAATACTCGAAATCGTTCCAACACCGATTCGCGATTTGGCGTCCCGGATCCTAAAGTGCGGAGGGACGTAATCAGTTTATTTGCCTCCCCACATTGAAGAACAAAGTCGTAAAAATGGTATGCGACACACTGAGCCACCAGTGTTGGGTTCGCAACATGGGTGTACATGATGATTCTGAGGTCACGGAGTTCTCCACGAATCTCCACCAAAGGTTCTAACATCTCGACTTTATGAAGCCGACTTTCGCATATCAGCACGTCGAAATGATCCTGAGATAGAGCTCTTTGGAGCTCCGAGTAATCGCCAACAAACTGATCGGCGACGATTCCATTGAGCGAACAGACCTGTTCAATGCCCCGGCGAACTACTTCGCTATCGTTGGCGCATATTATTCGAAAGGGCATTTCGAGTCATCCCGTATAGATTCCAGGTCTCTGCTGATTGCCTTACAACGATCGAGTGGCAACTGCAAGGCACACTATAGCATAATCCCTCGGTCGTCCGTCCAGAGGGATGCACTCAGCGCGGATCAGGCGAACGCCCTATTCGTCCCGAAGTCCGAGCCGCGCGAGCCAATTTCCCTTGGATTTCCCTGGCGATGGAGCACCTTTTTCATCCATCACCTGATTCGCATGCATCGCTTCGAGGCTTCGCATCCTTTCTTGCAACTCCAGTCTCTCCCTGGCGAGCTTAGCTCTTTCCAAAGACATCTCGATTTCGCCTTGCCTTTGCTTTTGCTCCCAGTCCTCTTGGAGCTGTTTCAGACGCTGCCGTTCCTCGATGATGAGATCGTCTGCTTCAATGATCTGGGCAATCGCGGCTGCACCGACTGCCATACCATTGGAGGCAACCGACTGTTCTTGCAATAAACTCTTTAAGTCAGCAATCTCCTTGTCTCGCCGTAGCACTTCTTGATCGGTTTGCTCGATAACTTTCTCTATTTCGAGAACTCTACTTGGAGAAACATTGTTCTCGACCTGTGTTTCATGTTCCAATTGTCGCAACCATGCCAGCTTTCGTTCTTCCCACGAAAATGATTCGCTGGAATGTGAAGTGGGGGCTTGATACTGGGCCAATCGAATACTCAACTCATTGTATTGCGAACGCATTTCAACGGTCTCGTGGCGAGACTCTATCAACTGCTCTCGAAGTATGTTCAATTGTTCTTCGAGGTCGCTAACCGTCCCTGTCACCGAGTCAGTGTCTTTGGTCTCTGACAATATCGCGACTTTTTCCTTGAGAAGCTCGATCTCCACACACAACTCTTGTTCTCGGTCTTTTGAGTCGTTGCGAATCGAATTCGTCAGTTTGCTCACGTCGTCATTTTCGATGAACTCCAGGAGAGCTTGGTATTCGTTGCGAGCTGTAGCCAAGAGATTGATGAGTTTTTCGTTTTCCAGCTTGAAATCGCTCATTGCATCGCATGGCGAATCCTCAACTGCCTCGTACCGATTTTTCTCAGCATTCGTTGCTTCGGCAGCATTGATGGCGTCCTGAAGCTGTATCCGGAGGTCCTCAATTTCGAGACGCTCCCTCTCAACTCTCGTTGATTGCTCGATCAACTGCTCTAACTTGAGGTCGATGCGCTCTATTGCGACTGAATCGCAAAATCCACTCTTCGCATCGGAAAACACAACGGGCGCACCCAAATTGCGCTCAGGAGCTCTAGCAATGTCTGGCGTCACCTCTTCCAAAAGAGCCTCAAGTTTATTAACTCCGATATCGACTGTTTGCAGGCTTCTCTCCTCGATGCCTCCCGATTCCTCAGCAGCGGAAACGTTCTTGCACTCCGTCGGGTAGCCCTTGGGATTAGGCCCCTTTTTTTGAGTTTTTCGCGATTTTCGTCTGTTGAGGGACATTGCCAGTAATGGACAGTTTAATGGGAGTTTGGAATTATCCTTTTTGAACGATAGGATATCTTCTCGTGAAGCGAGTGTAGAATCGGAGTTTCATCGAGGGGTAGCTGGCTTTCTCGACCGGATTGTGACGATTTTGTCGCTTAGATCGAACAGAAGGGATGATTGAATGAATAAACCAAGCAGCGATCCATCCGAGGATATGTCTTTTGAGGAAGCGATTTCGGCAATCGAAGTTTCTGTTCGTCGATTGGAGGGCAATTCACTAGGATTGGAACAGTCTTTGGAAGAGTATTCCAAAGCAACTCGCTATATCGCTCACTGCCAAAAACAGTTGACCACCGCCAAGCGAAAGATTGAACAGCTCAAGGGCATAACACGCGAGGGTGCTGCGATTACCGAAGTGTGGGAGGAACCTGCCACGGAGGAGCAGAAGCCGAAAAGGCGAAAGCCAAACTAAGGGAACGACAAGACTATTCTTTATTGGGTTAGTCGCTCTTCGTCTTTAGCGAGTTCCTACACGTTCGGAAACATTCGCGACACGACCTGCCCCGCCTTGTTGCAATTCGACGGTCGAGAATTCTGCCCATATCGGCAAATGGTCCGAGATCTCTTTTACCTGCTCCTGCCGCAGACCAAAAAAATCTCCAAGATCCAAAACGCCGGCTCGCCCCGTGAACTCATTGGTGAGTTCACGATCGAACAAGATATTGTCAATGATCTTGGTTCGTGCCGTATTGGTAGGCTCTCGATCGATTGCCCACATGATTCCCGGTAGCTGCCCGAGCGGACCGAATTGATGCGGTTCCGCATTCAAGTCTCCTAGCAATAGAACGTCGTCTTGCATCCCGTTCAAATACTCGAAGTCGCGTACAGACTTTAATACTGTGTGCATGACCGGTATCTCTTGAGACACCTCATCTGGATCCGTATGGATGTTTACGAGGGTGAACGAGAACGGTTGATAATTTTGGGGAACGCGCGTAATGAATCGTGCAACCAATGGTTCACGATGCAGGTAGTCCATTTTATCATCGACGACGTAAGTAAAGTCTTTGCCTGAGACAACCGTATCGGTGTTGAAGATAAATGCGTACTGTTCTTTTGATGTGGTTCGCCCTAGAGGTTGGCTAATGACGTAGTCGTACCGCGATCCGTTCGCATTGATGTAGTGCATCAGCGCTGGGATCGACTCGTTGCTTCGGTCGCGGATTTCTTGAATAGCAACGACGTCGAATCGGCGAATGACCTCGGCGATGCGTTCGGGCATGCCAGGCTTTTCCATCTTTGACTTGCCGAAAACTTGGATGTTAAAGCTGGCGACCAAAATGGTTTGGCCTGTCCGGACGGGAAGTCCTCGCGGTCGACTCCCAGCAGGACGTGTTGATACGAACTGACCGCTTCCTTTCGGGAGTACGTTCGCAGTTGTTGGGGCAGCCGAGTCCACCATCGAATCGACGTTGGGTTCACATCCTAGAAAGTAGCCCAAAACGGCAATGACTGCGCAGCCGCTAATGGCCTCGATAGTAGGTAGTTTCTTTTTCATTTCCCCTGCCTCCTTGCATGGGACATCGACTAGCCAATCACAAATGCGATTCTGAAATGGTCATCCTTGACCATCGCGTTCGCCTAAACCGGACTCGATTGGAGCGCGGTTTCAATAAGTCTCTGGAAGCGCGGGGAAGCGTTCTCCAGTTGAAGTTCCAGCGTTTTCCTGCAGCTAGGCTTCAAATGTTGGGTTTGTCCCAACGCCCAAGCTGCCCTTTCTTTTGCCGAAATCTCTAGTTCCCGTTGAAAGACTTGACAAACATGATCTTGAATGGATTCCGAATGCGACTGAGAAGATGCATCTGTGTATTGAGCGAACCATCTTCCGAGCAATGTGCAGGCCCAATAGACTTGCGAAGAGTCCCCGTTTTCAAGCTGAGCCAAAAGGATCGGAATTGCAGTGATTGAAGGGACACCACAGTTTTCCAGGGCTTCGCTCGCGTTGTTTTGATAACTCTCCTCGCCGCTGCTTACTGCCGAAAAAAGGAGAGGCAAATTCTCGAGCGCGAAATCCGGTTCCTGAACGCATCGTTCCAGTTGCTTTGGGTTTACCACGGTTGAGCCTCCTTGCTTGTGAGTAGATTCAGTCTTTATCGAATTTGGGTTGTTTGACACAATCTTGGTTTGTGGATTGGGCGGCCAAAATGCTGAAATACTTGCTACCATCACCGATCTGTAGCGATCAAAATGAAATGCCTGCATACCATGAGGCATGGAAAGGAAAGCATACGACAGTTGCGAATCGATCTTGTTATTACTGAACTGGATGATGGTGGCGCTGAGAGATGCTGTGCCGAATTAGCCATCTATCTCCACGGAAAAAGGTACCCTGTCCGTTTGATCGTGATCGGGCCGATTCCTAAACCTCCCAGGAATGAGATCTATGGCCGGCTAGTTGCGGCTGGAGTTTGGATGGAGTTTATTGGCGCGGAAAAGTGGTACCAGTTTCCAACGGCACTTTGGAAATTGCATCGACTTATTGCGAAATCTCCCCCTGAAGTCGCTCAATCTT
>Ga0207937_1000803_pt1 | contig 10626 bp, 10 predicted proteins | sample LakMenEpi04Sep11_FD_150668 | JGI IMG/M metagenome (GOLD analysis project Ga0207937, IMG submission 150668) | Freshwater microbial communities from Lake Mendota, WI - 04SEP2011 deep hole epilimnion (SPAdes) | ecosystem: Environmental > Aquatic > Freshwater > Lentic | place: Lake Mendota, Madison...
CGACCCGTTCCACCGCGTCGGGTGACCTGGTGCAGCGCTGCCGACTGGGGTCCGCCCAGCAAGCCCCGTTCGCCTGCCCTGACGACTGCCTGTTCTTTGAACCACGGTCGCTGTCGAACGCCGGGTGGGAACGGTTCGACGACGGTGAAGACGGAGACCGCTGGGGCGAGGCCCCACCCGCCGACCCCAACGGCCACCCCTCCGGCGAAGGCTGAGCCCACACCGTGTGGTGCCCGCCGGTCACCCACCACGATGCGAAACTGGTCCGATGGACGACGAGGTGAGCACCCAGAACCAGGTCCTGCTCCGACTCATCACCGAGAACCTTCGGGACAGCCGGGAAGATCTGCGGAGCATGAGGTCGTTCGCTGCGGCGACGTTCGCCATCCCGGTCGCCGTCCTCGTCAACGATGCGGGCCGGTCGACACTGAGCATCGTGTTGTCCGTCCTGACATTCGCTGCGGGTGCGGTGGTCCTTATGCCGACCAAGATCCGCATGATCACCAGCCCCGCCGAGGTGCACGCTGCGCTCCATGACAGTGCCGACGCAACCGCTGACGCCGTCCTGCAGCGCCTGCTCGTCGGTGAGATCCGCCAGGTCGACGAGGCGGCGCGGGAGTGCAACCGCAGGCGTCTGGTGTGGGTCCTCGAACTTCTGCTCGCCACCGGGGTCCTGCTGACCTTCGTCGTCGGACGGCTGTGAGACGGGCAGGCGGTTGATTAGGCCAGCATCTCCCTGAGTCGGCCGAAGAACGCCGAACGGGGCATCACCTGGTCGCACCCAGCGGCACGGGCGGCGTCGAGGGCAACCTGGTTGCGGTCGAGTCTGTCCCGCTCGGCGCGGTAGTCATCCATGGCGTCGAAGTTGTGACCGGCGACGGTGAGCACCAACACCCGTGCCCGCTCCCGGGCGCCGACGTCGCCGGTGGGCAGCACGGCGGGATCGTCGAGTTGCATGTAGCGCCGAACGGCGAGCTCTCTCACCTCTTCACGCAGGTCGACGAGGGCCACCTCTGCTGCGGCGGCACCTTCTTCGGCGGCGCGGATCTCGGCGTCGATCTCGCCGAGGGCGGTCTCGACGGCGGAGAACTCGGCGACGGCGGCCGCAGCAGCGTCGCGGGCTTCGCTGAGCCCGGGTGTGGTCTGCGCCCCGACGGGGCCCGCCACCACGATGCCGCTCACGAGCAGTGCGACGCCGACGAGCGTTGCGAGGGGTCCCGGGGGCCTGGACACGGAACAACGGTACCCCGAGAGGGCCCAATGTTGCAGTTCAGTGACGAATCAGCCCGGATCGGGGTCGGTCTCGTCTTCGATCTCGCCGACGAGCTCCTCAAGAAGGTCCTCGAGGGTCACCAGTCCGATCAGCTCACCGTCGGTTCCGGCCACCGCCGCGATGTGGACCCCGGTGTGGCGCATGGCCCGCATCAGTTCGTCGAGCGCCCGGTCGGGACTCACCACCGGCATGCGGCGCACCAGGCGCATAGGAAGGGGCCGACCACCGGCGGCGCCGGAGAGCCCGAGCAGGTCCTTGGCATGCACGAAACCCAACAGCCCCGGATCCCCACTGTCGTGATCGGCGAGCACGGGAAGCCTCGAGTGGCCGCAGTCGGCCACGATGCGCTCGGCGTCAGCGACCCGGGTGGACGGCGTGACGGACACCACCTCCTCGACGGGAACCATCACCGACGCCACGGTGCGCTCCCGGAACTCGAGCACCCCGGTGAGGAGCCGGTGGGCGCCGCGCTCAATGAGACCCTCGCGTTGACTCTCCGCCAGCATCACCACGAGGTCCTCGGCGTCGGGCACCTCGTTGAGATTCTGGCGAGGGGTGATGCCCCCGAGGCGCACCAGCGCGTTGGCCAACGTGTTGAGGAGCCACACCAGTGGGGTCGCCACGATGAGATACCACCGGTTGGGGAGAGCGAGTGCCAGGAGTGTGGCGTCGGGGTGGGTGATGGCGATGTTCTTCGGCACCATCTCGCCGACCACCATGTGGACGAACACCACGATGCCGAGACCGATGACGAACGCAACGACGGCCGAGACGACCTCGGGGACACCGACGACGCCGAACAGGTCCTCGAACAGGTGCACCACGAGCGGCTCTGCGACGTACCCGAGGGTCAGTGACGCCAGAGTGATCCCCAGCTGGGCTCCCGCCAGCTGGGTGTTGAGCTTGTCCATCGACGCAAGCGCCACCGCGGCGCGCCGGCTCCCACCTTCGGCCAGTGGCTCGAGCCGGGATCGTCGCGCACCCAACAGCGCGAACTCGACGGCGACAAAGGCGGCGTTGGCGACAAGGAGCACCAGTGCGGCAACCAGCGCCCAGATCACGACGGAACCTCCCCGGGATCAGGCGTCGCAGGGCGCACGACCCGCAGCCGCGCCACTCTGCGCCGGTCGAGTTGCTCCACCTCGATCCGCCAGCCCTGCTCCTCAACGGCGTCCCCGGGTACCGGGATCCGACCGAGTCGATCGAGCACGAACCCGGCCAGGGTCTCGTAGGCGCCTTCAGGGAGTACGAGGCCGGTGTCGGTGACGACGTCGTCGAGATGTAGACCGCCATCGAGCGACCACTCTCCGGGCCGCACCGGTCGGGTCAGTTGTGTGCCTCGGACGTCGTGTTCGTCGGTGATGTCGCCGACGACCTGTTCGAGCACGTCCTCAAGCGTGACGATCCCCGCCGTCCCGCCGTGCTCGTCGACGACGGCCACGAGGTGATGGCGCGTCGAGCGCATGTCGCCGAGCAGATCGTCGAGGTCCCGACTCTCGGGCACGGCGAGCACCGCACCCATCACGTCGGCGACGATCACCTCGTCACGCTGGGAGCGAGGCACGCCGTAGGCGGCCTTGACGTGCACGACGCCACGAAGGTCGTCGAGGTCGGTGCCGTACACCACGAACCGGGAGTGGCCGGTGCGACGTGATCGGGTGACGAGTTCGTTGACCGTCGCCTCCACCGGCAACCCTGACACCGAGGTTCGGGGAACGAGCACGTCGGCGGCGGTGCGTCGGGACAACCGCAGCGCCCGGTCAAGCAAGTCTGCCGAGTCCGCACCGAGCGTCCCGACGAGCGCGGTGGAGCGGAACATCAACTCGAACTCGGTGACGGTGCGGACCTGGGAGAGCTCCTCGGCGGGCTCGATGCCGAACAGTCGTACCGTCCGGTTCGCCGCACCGTCGAGGAACCGGATCAGCGGACCGAACACCACCCCGTACAGGTTCACGGTGAACCCGAGTGCAGCCGCCACCGGTCCCGGCCGGGCGATGGCGATGGATTTGGGGACGAGTTCGCCCATGACCATTTGGACCACGGTGGCGAGCACCAGTGCGGCTGCCACGGCGGCCCCCTCACCGAGAGGACCGAGCAGCGGGTCGAGGAGGTCACCGAGCAGTGGTCCGGCGAGGAACCCGAGGACCAGCGACGTGGCAGTGATGCCCAGTTGGGCGCCTGAGAGGTGGAACGACAGGTGACGGACCAACGCGTCGACCCGACGTGCCCGACGATCACCGGCGGCGACTTGGCGTGCGAGCGCGTTGCGGTCGACCGCCACCAGCGCGAACTCGGCGGCGACGAAAAACCCGTTGGCGGCAATGAGCGCCACGATGGCGGCGAGGCCAAGCGCTGTACTGATCCCGACAGCCTAGGTCGTGGGAGGCTTGAACCCGGGCGGGGTTGTCGCCTGGCACCCCCACCGACGACACTTCCAGTGTGGGGGATGATGCGGTGAACTATCGGGCGGCTGACGTCCCCGGTGCGCGCCAACGCCCCGAGGTCTCCCCCGACGCCTCCTTGGGATGGCTCAGACGACTCGCCCCTCTCGTGGGCCGCCACCGGGCACTGCTGGCCGTGTCACTCGTCGCTGCGTTCATCGCCCTCGGCGTGCAGGTGGCCGTGCCGGCGGTCATCGCCGCCGCCATCGACACCGCCCTCGTCGATCGTTCAGGGTCCATCTGGGGGTTCGTCGTCATCCTCGTCGTGCTCGCCGTCGCCCGGGCGATCTTCGCCGCCACCTACCGGTACGGGCTGTACAAACTTGCCTTCGACGTCGAGACCGACCTGCGGGCGAACCTGTACCGACACCTGACCCGGCTGTCGTTCAGTTTCTTTGACCGCATCCAGTCCGGCCAGGTGATCTCCCGGGCGAACGCCGACATCCGCAGCGTGCAGATGTTCCTCGCCTTCGCCCCCCTCATTGCCCTGTCGGTGCTGTCGTTCTTCCTGGCGATCGGGGTCATGATCAGCATCGATCTGCCACTGACGCTGCTGGCGGTCGCCCCCCTGCCGGGCGTCTACCTCCTCGGCCGGGTGTTGCGGGACCGCGTCTTCCCGTTGACGTGGATCACCCAGGCCCGACTCGCCGAGTTGGCCACGGTCGTCGACGAAAACATCAACGGCGTGCGGGTCGTGAAGTCGTTCGCCGCCGAGAAACGCCAACTCGATGCGTTGGCCCGCACCGCCCGACGGGTTCGCTGGGCCAACACCACGACCGCTGACACCCGGGCCCGGTACGCGCCACTGATGGAAAACCTGCCGAGACTCGGCCAGGTGGCGGTGCTCGGTTTCGGTGGCTGGCAGGTCATCGAGGGATCGCTGATGATTGGCGACCTCGTAGCGTTCAACATCTACATCGCCATGATCCAGGTGCCGTTCCGCCTGTTGGGTTTTGTCCTGCTCCTCGCTCAACGTGCCCGCGCCTCGGCCGAACGGATCTACGAGGTGCTCGACACCGTCCCTGAGATCGTCGACGCACCCGGGGCGGTCGCCCTCGTCGCCCCGGTGGGCAGCGTCGAGTTCGACGATGTCCATTTCGGCTACACCCACCCTGACGGGTCCAAGGGCCCCGACGTCCTCGACGGCTTCACCCTCACCATCGCCCCGGGTGAACGCGTGGCATTGGTGGGGACGACCGGTTCGGGCAAGTCCACCGTGGCCCGACTGCTCCCACGGTTCTACGACGTCGAATCAGGGATGGTGCGCCTCGACGGGCATGACGTGAGGGCGGTGACCCTCGACTCGTTGCGCGATGCGGTGGGGGTGGTGCTCGACGAGCCGTTCCTGTTCTCGTGCAGCGTGGCCGACAACATCGCCTTTGGTCGCCCCGACGCGTCGAGTGACGAGGTCGTCGCAGCGGCCCGCGCCGCCCAGGCCCACGAGTTCATCGCGGCGCTGCCCGACGGGTACGACACCGTCGTCGGCGAACGCGGCCTGACCCTCTCAGGCGGACAACGTCAACGCATTGCCATCGCCCGCATGTTGTTGGCCAACCCGCCGGTCCTCGTGCTTGACGACGCCACCAGTGCCATCGACGTCGGGGTGGAAGCCGCCATCCATGAGGCGCTCGAGACCCTGCTCGAGGGCCGCACCACCCTCATCATCGCCCACCGCCTGTCGACCATCGCCCTCGCCGACCGCGTGGCACTTCTTGAGGATGGCCGGGTGGCGGCCACGGGCACCCATGCGGAACTCATGGCCAATGACAATCGCTACCGGGCGTTGCTGGCGCGTACCGATGACACACCCCGCGAGCTCAAGGAGGCCTCCGGGGTGGCTGCGGTTGTGCCTCCCCCGGGTCCGGGGGGCATGCCGGGTGGACTCGGTGGGGTGATGCTGTGAGTTGGGGACCGCCTGCAGGCAACCCGTTCGGCGGTGGCGCCGGCGCTCCACAGGGTGGTCTGCCCTTCGCCGGGGTTCCCCCCGAACTCGCCGAACGCGCCCGCAGGGTGCTCGATACCGAACCTGAGCATCCCGCACCCGACGTGGAGTTCTCCCACCACGAGAGCGACCGGAGTCCTTTCACTTTGCGGTCATTCCTCCGGCCGGTCAGGGGCCCCGCGCTCGTGGCCCTGTTGTTGGTCGTGGTGGAGACCGCCACGTTGCAGGCCGGTCCCCTCCTCACCCAGATCGGCATCGACCGGGGAATCAGCAACGGCGACCTTCGGGTCGTACTGATGGCGGCGGGAGCGTTCCTCGCTGCGATCGGGCTGAACGTGGTGGCGTCGGGGGCACGGATCTCCTACACCGGCCACCTCGGTGAGCGGCTCATGGAGATGCTCCGCATCAGGGTGTTCGCCCACCTCCAGCGACTGTCGCTCGACTACTACACCGGTGAACGCTCAGGCCGGGTAATGACCCGCATGACCAGCGACATCGACGCGCTGACCGCCCTGTTCCAAGACGGCCTCGTGAACCTCGCCGTGCAGGGCTTCACGCTGGTGATCATCACGGCGGTGCTGGTGTGGATGAGCCCAATGCTTGCCCTCATCACCATCGGTGTGGTGGTGCCGATCATGCTGGCGCTCACGTTGTGGTTCCGCTCGGCATCAGAGCGCGGCTACGCCGAGGTGCGCGACCGCATCGCTGAGGTACTCACCGATCTCGCGGAGAGCCTGGCAGGCATCCGCGTCATCGCCGCCCACAACCGTCGCCGCCGCAGCGTCGAAGTCCACGAGGACATCGTGGACTCCCACCTGCACGCCAACCTCTACACCGCCCGGGTGGGGGCGATCTACGGCCCGGCATCGGACGGTGTGGGCATCGTGGGCCAAGCCGTGGTCCTGGGGGTCGGGGCGTGGATGGTCCTGGGCGACCGACTCACCCTCGGCGAACTGAGCGCGTTTGTCCTCTACCTCACGGCGTTCTTCGCACCGGTGCAACAACTCGTCCAGCTGTACAACACCTACCAGTCGGGCCAGGCGGCGGTGACCAAGCTCCGGGATCTGCTCGCCACCGACCCCAGCGTTCCCGAGGACCCCGACGCCGTCACCATGCCCCCCATTGACGGGGCGATCTCGCTGCGCGACGTGACGTTCGCCTTCGAGCCGGGGCGCGACGTGCTCCACGCGGTAGATCTCGACATCGCCCCCGGAGAGACGTTCGCCTTGGTCGGACCCACCGGGGCGGGAAAGTCCACCATTGCCAAACTTATGGCCCGCTTCTACGACCCGTCGTCGGGCACGGTGACCATCGACGGACACGATTTACGTTCCGTGTCACTCACGTCGCTGCGCAGCCAACTCGGCCTCGTTCCCCAGGAGCCGTTCTTGTTCCACGGCACCGTGCGGGACAACCTCACGTTTGCCGCACCGGACACGAGCGACGAGGACATCATGGCGGCGTGCCAGGAGTTGGGCATCGACGATCTCGTCGCACGCCTACCCGCCGGCCTGGACACGCCGGTGTTCGAACGGGGGTCCTCGCTCTCTGCGGGGGAACGCCAACTTTTGGCGCTTGGTCGTGCGTTCATGGCGCGTCCCCGGGTGCTCATCCTCGACGAGGCGACCTCCAACATCGACCTCGCCGCCGAGCGCCGCATCGAGCGGGCTTTTGACACGCTGCTGGCCAACCGCACCGCCGTCATTGTCGCCCACCGACTCGCCACGGCCATGCGCGCCGACCGGATCGGCGTGGTGGAGCACGGCACAATCACCGAGATCGGCACGCACGACGAACTCGTCGCTCTTGGCGGTTACTACGCCTCGGTGGTGGCCCGCTGGGAGTCCCACGCCGGTGAGCAGGTGACCCCCTGAGCCTCAGCGTCTTTCTCGTTGCGTTCGCCGTGATGCTCGTCGGCTCGGCCATCCAGGGCGTGGCAGGTTTCGGATCGAACCTGTTCGCCGCACCGCTGCTCGTCATCGTCGATCCCGACCTGGTCCCCGGACCCCTGATCATTGCTGCGGTGGCACTCAACGTGCTGATCCTCGGAGCGAACCGTGGGACGAACCCGTGGCGCACCATGGCGTGGGCCAACGTCGGGCAGGTGTTCGGCGGCGTGGCGGGCGCCCTGGTGTTGGGGGCCATCGCCGCCGATCAGCTCTCGATGTTCTTCGCCGTCATGATCCTCGCCGCGGTGGCGCTGGGGGCCAGTGGATTCGCCCCGCACCGCACGCCCCGCACCATGGCTGCAGCCGGGGCGCTGTCGGGGTTCATGGGGACCTCGGTGGGCATCGGCGGGCCGGCTATCGCCCTGGTGCAGGCAGGATCGGAAGGTGACGAACTTCGCGCTGCGCTGTCACGGTTCTTTCTGTTGGGCACCGTGGTGTCGTTGCTCGCCCTCACTGCGGTCGGCCGGTTCGGGTGGGAGGACCTCGCCACCGGCCTTCTGCTCGTACCCGGCACCGTTGCGGGGTACCTGCTGTCACGACCCCTCGCTCCACGGGTCAACCGACGCACACTGCGGGTCGTCGTCCTCGTGCTGTCGAGCGTCGCCGCTGCGGTCGCGCTCTTGCGGGCGCTGCTGTAGGAAGCGCTCAGGCCGGGGCCGGTCCGGCGACAAGGGCGGCGAGACGAGGACGGGACTGTTCGATCTCGTCGGACAACATGCGTTCGAGGAGGGCGCCACCGAACGAGCCTCCGTAGTGGAGGTCCACGGTGAGCCGGGCGGAACCGTCCCGCTGCTCGACGCGGGCGTCAAGCACCCACGGTGCGTGGTTGCGCCCGTCGAGTTCGGCACGCTCGAACCGCACGTGCCATGGCGGGTCGAACATGGTGCGAACCATGCGGAGGCGCTTGGAACGCGCCACCGGCCCGAGCCGGCCTCGGAGCTCAACCAGCCACGCCCCCGGATCGGCATCTCCATCGCCGTCCACCCCGAGGGTCAGGTCGAGTCCCGGGTGGGGCACGGCGTTGTCCACGATGCCGAGCCACGCAGGGTACGCACCGAGGTCGGCCACATGGGCGAACAGCACCTCAGGGGCGCAGTCGGCGTCGAGGTCAACGGAGAGATCCACGCCCACAGTCTGCCGCGGTGCGACCCCACTGCGAACCCGGTACGGTGCGCACCATGTGGTTTGGTCGTGAACCCGCAATGGTGACCCCTGACGAGGCACTCCCCGGTCGCGCTGAACGCATGCCTCTCCCCGACGCCCATCTCGCCCTCGGTAACCCGCTCGGCCCCCCGTGGCCCGACGGCCACGAGACCCTGGTGGTGGCCATGGGGTGCTTCTGGGGTGCCGAGCGGGTGTTTTGGAACATGCCCGGGGTGTGGACGACCGCCGTCGGCTACGCCGGGGGGTACACCCCCAACCCCACCTACGAGGAAGTCTGCAGTGGCCGTACCGGCCACGCCGAGGCGGTGCTGGTGGTGTTCGACCCGACCGTGTTGCCACTGGCGGACGCGCTGGCGGCGTTCTGGGAATCCCACGACCCGACACAGGGCATGCGGCAGGGCAACGACGTCGGCACGCAGTACCGCTCGGGACTGTGGTGGGCCAACGACGCCCAGCAACCCATGGTCGAACGGTCCGTGGCGGTGTACACCGAGCAGTTGGTGGCTGCGGGATACCGGGAGCCCACCACTGAGGTCGGACCCGCCCCCGAGTTCTACTGGGCCGAGCCCTACCACCAGCAGTACCTCGTGAGTCACCCCAACGGCTACTGCGGTCTCGGCGACACCGGGGTGAGTTGCCCCACCGGACTGTTCGGCTGAACGAACCTCACCTCCCCAGGTGCCACAACCGGGACTCGTCGATCTCCACTGTCACGTCCATTCCTCGCCATTGTGGCGCCGTGGGGTCGGTCACCTCGGTGGTCACCAAGCCCTCGATGTCGGGGACGTCGAGGGTGAGGGTGGTATGCCCGCCAGCGAAGACGGCGTCAACGACCCGCACACCGGCGGTATCGGCAACCCCCGTGACCCGTATCGCACCGGGTCGGAGCACGACGCGCCCCCCACCCCGCCAGTCGTCGACCACCTCGTGGCCCACGAAACGGGCGACCTCTTCGGTCGCCGGCTGGTCCCAGACCTGCTGGGGTGGGCCTGCCTGCAGGACATAGCCTGAACCGAGCACAACGAGATGATCGGCGAGCGCCAGGGCTTCGCGTTGGTCGTGGGTGACGAGCACGACGGTTGTTCCCACGGTGGCGAACAGCGTGTGCAGTTCGCCAACAAGCCGGTCATGGAGCACACGGTCAAGGGCGGCGAGTGGTTCATCGAGACACAGCACCCCCGGGCCCGGCGCCAACGCGCGAGCAAGGGCAACCCGTTGCGCCTCCCCACCTGAGAGCGTGTCGACTCCGCGTCGGGCGAACCCGGGAAGCCCAACGAGGTCCAACACCTCGGCGGTCCGGCGGGCGATCTCCTCGCCGGTCACACCTTGCATCCGCAACCCGAACCCGATGTTGGCCCCGACGTCACGATGCGGGAACAGGGCCAGATCCTGAAAGGCCAGGCCGACGCCGCGGCGGTGGGCCGGCACGGAGGTGACGTCCACGCCGTCGAGAAGCACCCTGCCCGTCGAAGGGCGGATCAGTCCCGCCACCGCACGCAACAGCGTCGACTTCCCTCCCCCGCTCGGACCGAGGACGGCCGTCGTTCGACCCGCCGGAGCGGTGAGCGACACACCGGCCAGCACGGACGCGCCACCAAGCTGCACGTCGAGGCTCTCGACATCCAGTCGGGCCCCGTCAGTCACGCAGGCCACCGCGCAGTTGATCGACGGCGAGGACCACCCCGACGGTGACCACCATCAGCAGTGTCGCCACCGCCATGGCCTGACCCCGGTTGAGGGCGCCGGGCTGACCGAGCAGACGGGCCACGGTCAGCGGCAACGTCGGCAGGTTGGGACGCGCCACGACGAGGGTGGCACCGAACTCGCCGAGGGCGATGGCGAAAGCGAACCCGCCCG
>Ga0207937_1000806_pt1 | contig 10610 bp, 7 predicted proteins | sample LakMenEpi04Sep11_FD_150668 | JGI IMG/M metagenome (GOLD analysis project Ga0207937, IMG submission 150668) | Freshwater microbial communities from Lake Mendota, WI - 04SEP2011 deep hole epilimnion (SPAdes) | ecosystem: Environmental > Aquatic > Freshwater > Lentic | place: Lake Mendota, Madison...
CAGGCGCACTGGAACTTTCCAACACCGACGTCGGTGGTGATTTGATCACGCTGGTTCTCGCTTCCACTCAGTACCGAAGTAACGCTCGAGTTATCACTGCGACGCAGCAACTCTTCGATGAACTGTTGAACCTACGACGATAAGATCGTACCTGACCTAGTGCTCTGTCCAGATCAAAAATTGGGGTTGGCCACTTGGGGTGGCACGTCCCAGAGTCTGCGATGTGCATGCGAATCACTACCAAAACATCACGCCCTTCGCAAAGCCTCAGAGCGTGTCACCCCAAAATCTAATCTGAACAGAGCACTAGGCGCTCGTCTCTGCAAGATCGACCACTCTGTTATCCCATTCCAACTTTACTCGGCTGGGAAGAGCATCCAAGATCAAACGATACTTCTCCGAATCCTCTTCCAACGTCCGAATGTCTCGAGAAGCTTCCTCGTAGAGGCTCTGCGCTTCTCCCGTCTTCTTCAACATGTCACATACCCATGCGAGTTCAATTCTCGCAATCGTCATGAGAACAATATCTTTCTCGGGCTGGTCGGCAGTGATAACCCTGCGTAGCGTCTCCTCTGCTCCGATGTACTTCTCGCCCTCGATCTGCTTTCGTGCAATCTGAAGCTCTGCCTTGATGCGGTAATTTCTACTGATAGCATCGGTCGGTGGAAAATTCTCCGAAACCGCGCGAAAATGAAGAATGTCATTTTGAACCAACGCCAATGCAAATTGCTTCTCAATACTCGATTGACGAACAACCGCAGATATCGGCACTTCCCTACGATAGAGCGGTTTCTTGTTCATTGAGTAGACGACTCCAAAAGCAACAGCGCCTGAGGCCAACATCGCAATCGACTTCGCAATCAACCCTCGGAACTTTCTTTTCGGAGCCGAAGACGTTCTGCCGCGTTGACCTTGGATTGCTAATTGCTGAAGCGCTTGTGTTGCAGCCAAATTCGAAATACGTTGGTGTTCAATCACCAAACCCGCAAAGGGAATCATCTGATCGACATTCCCACCAAGCTCATTGTCGATGACTTCTTTGAGAGCACGCGACAACTCCGACGCGGTAGCGTACCTTTCTTCAGGTGTTTTCGAAAGCAGTTTATGAATAACCGAAACGAGCGAGTCCGGTAGATCGGGACGAATTTGCTTCAACGGTGCCGGTGCCGCTTGAACATGCTGCATTGCCAAGGCAATGTTCGTCTCGCCCGAAAATGGGGGGCGTCCCGAAAGCATATGGTATGCGGTCGCTCCGAGCGAATAGAGATCGCTGCGCGAATCTACCGCTAACCCTTGAATCTGCTCGGGACTCATGTAAAGCGGAGTGCCTAACGCAACCCCGACTGCCGTCAAATTCTGCGACTGACCTCGCGCTCGCGCTAAACCAAAATCTGCGACCTTCACTTCTCCATCTGGGGTAAGCAATAAATTGTCCGGCTTGATATCGCGATGTACCAACCCAATGGATGCGGCCTTTTGCAATGCGGCCGTTGTTTGCCACAAGATGGAGATGGACTCTGCCAGTGGCAAAGCACCGCGACGTTGAATGTATGCGTGCAGATTGCTACCCGGGACATACTCCTGCGCGATGTAGTGGATCGAGTCAATCTTTCCAACATCATAGACCTGAACGATGTTCGGATGTATCAATGAAGCAGCCGCGCGCGCCTCTTGAAGAAAACGCTGCTCATGGTCCGCAGAGCCTACGTAATCCGATCGCATCACTTTTAACGCGACGTGGCGACGCAAGGACTCCTGAAATGCAAGATACACCTCGGACATACCTCCAACACCCAAACGATGTAGGACGGAAAAGCCAGCGATGGTTTGATTGGTCAGGTCCGACGTCGATTGGTTTGTCATTTCATTGGCGTCCAGCGAAGTGCAACTCGGCACTGTTCCGATGGATGCAAGTTGATCAGCACCTGTCCATCTTCCACGTCCAGTCTACAACATTCTTGGCCGATCGCATCGATTCGCCAAGCCTCCTCGACATTTTTAAAGAAGCTTAAACGACTCTGGGCCCGTTTTCCCTGCGTTTCATAGACCCAAAGGACGGCATCGACGGCAATTCTGTCCGTTCCACCCGTGTCGGGATGGTTTGCATCGCGAGCAACTTCGACTCCAACCACCGAATCGAACTCAAATCGCACATTCGCAACATTGCTTTGTGCTAGCCAAGCACCATCGTCGTTGGTAACTCCAGTCGACAAGGTTACAGGAACAATCCAAGGAGAATCTACAAAATCCATGGCTGTTTCATAAGGCCGGCTCCAGTCCATTCCGACGGCAAGCTCCGAACTTTCCCCACCATCTTTCGACGAGGGCAACGCCGTCACCAAGTATCGCATTTCAAATCGTTGGTGTACCGGGTTGTGTTTCGCAGCGACGTAAATCTTGTTCTCCACATCATCAATTTCTACTAGCTCAATACTGGCTTGCAGCGGTGTCGGAAGCTTTCCTTTGACTCCTTGTTGCCAAGCTGCAATCGTGGCCGACTCATTGGCCCACGCCGTTCGCCATACCGCATGAAAGACATCCGTTGAAATCTTCTCGGTCGCAAATTGGATATGAAGCCAACGAGCTCCACGCCACAGCGTATAGCGAGTCCGCAACTGAACCTGTGCTCCGCTGGAAAGCTTTGTCGATGTGACCGCTTCGATACAACCACATACAGAAGAATTCTCAACGATCTTTAGGCTTACTAGCTCCGACGAAAGAAAATCCTCTTCTTTCCATTTTCGATTGGTATCAAACCCCCCTGCTATGATCGATGGCATCCCGCTCATTCGACTTCCACGTTTGCTCGGTACATACACCGATCGTAAGTGGCCTCGCTTAGGATCAATTTGCAATTCCATGTACTCGTTCGACATCGTCCAATCGGTGTCGGCGATCTCCGTTCGTTTGCCGGTTGCTTTCTGCCAAAAACTGTGATTCCGAACCAAAGGCACAATGGAGCTATCCTTTTTCGAGTGGTTCATCCCCGAAGCCCTGAGCTTCACGAACCCAAACGGAGGCAAATCCACAACCGCTTGACTGATGCCTCGGTAAGAAACACAACCATGAATTCGGCCACTCGATTGGGGATCGATAACTGCATGGAGGTCCTTGAGGAAAACGCGTTGTGGATGACTGCAAGGATTGACAACCAAATATCCGTTCGGCTGCGATGCACTACTACCCGCGCCGCTGGCATCTCCGACGCTACCGCCCGCGACACTCGCTGCCCCTACACCGGCAGCATTCGCAATCAACTCCAGAAGTTGCGTTCGAGAGCGATCGATCGATTCATCGATGGGCCGGATGCTCGCTGCAGATTTGAGAGGGAAATTTTCTACGTCTCGTTGCAGCATGCAGTTCTTTTCTAATTCTTCCTTCGGTACCTTCGTCGGTGCAACTTGGTGCCAAAGACCAGCCGTGGACCGAAGCCGCGATGCTCGCGTGTTGACGCGCCCCAACTCCATCAATCGATCCCGCAACGCTGTGCGTTCCACCGTCGAATCAGGAACAGGAATCTTGAATTGCGTATTCGTGAATACATTCGATGAATAAGGCTGGTTCGTCGAGCTAAAGTAATTATCGATGGACTCAAAGCTCCCCAAGGAAGGAGACCGTTTGATCACGCGAAATAGATCTTCGATCCCTTCGCTATAGCGATTAGGCCAATGCGCCAACACGATGGTCGGTATTTGATGATAGTCGAGTTGTTTCGAAAGCCCTGACGTCCAATGCAACAACGACTCCGCATTCGACATGTCCTTGACATGCCCTAACACGCAATCGATCGAAGGAGCATCGCTATGGGTTTGCCACAGGATTTTCGCGCTATCCAGCTCCGGCAACTTCCCCCCCGACCACGCGTTAAGCAATGCACCCGCATATCCAAACTGCCGCAACAGATCCGCATGCAAATGGCTGACGCCCGGAGCGAACATACTAAAGACCGTGGGAGGGGATACTCCTAACGATTCATACGATTCCCGTCCTTCTCGCAAATCTTCAAACAACGCATGATACGTTCGATAGGACGAGAGATATTCTTTCTGCAGCCCTCCAACAATGGAAACCTGCTTCTCTTTTAACCCCTCTTTCAATCGCTGCCACGCATCGGGGTTTTTATCACGCACGCTTTGCAGCAGCGTGCTCGTCGCAAGAATACTGAACGGATGGGATGTGCCCAATTGCTGAGTGAACGCTTCTCCAAGAGTCGATTCAGCCAACAACACGACATCCAAAAGATAGATCTGCTGCGAACAATAGCGATCGCGCTCTTGAGAGATCGTGTCAAAGCTTGCTTGTATCCATCGTTCCGTTTCTTCGGTATCCCCCTGAATCGAAGCCTTGGCTGCATTCATCACCTGTTCGGTAAAAGCAATCCAATCGATGTTCCAGGAGTATCGAAGTTTGCGAGCCAATATTTGCACCTGCAAAACTGCGTAACCCAAAGCATAGAAATCTTCGCCGAGCACCGGGGATGCATTGAGCACCTCCTGGTCATTCTCTACGCCAGACTCTCGAATGGAAGTTGCGATCCGCTGAAACAGATCCGGGCGATTCCTGCGATCGGTATCGATCACTACACAATTCCCTAAACCTAATCGCTCGCGCTGCGGAATATCCACTTTCTCTCGGCATACTTCGGGGCAGAGAACAAGTGCGTTCTCCAGTTCGAGTGCACCACTATCAGGCCGCTTCCATTCCGGCAACGTTCCCAAACATACCAGCAGCCGAGCATCCCACCCCACCGTCCAAGCGTTCAAGAAATCGGACGACACTTCATGCCCCAATCCATTCGGTAGCTCCTCCACGGAATAAGATGGGATGACGACGACGGATCTTTGCAGATTGGACATTCTTTTTTATCAACGCGGGAATCGAACAAAAACGCTCCGACCGCAGTGGCTCCAATACCTTCGCGGCAGGTTCTTATAGTATCACAAAGGCTCATTTTCCCAATCGTAGAATGGGCAACACATTCACAAAAGTACTCTGTCCTCCCTTTAAAGTGAGCTCTCAGCCCCCAATGATCTTGGTACACTGTGCTTCGCAAGCATCCTCCCACCCTTGGGAGGCTGATGATTTAAACTTAACCCGAAGCGTGAGCGAGGGATTACCCGTCCCTCGCTCACGAGCTTGTTGCTTTAATCGATTTGCCGCATGCAAATGAAACATCCCAACCCGAAGCGTGAGCGAGGGACGTACAATCCCACAGAATCCCTCGCTTACGCGTCGGGTTGGGATTAAGGCAGCAACCTTATTGGAAACTGAACCGTGAACCTATTCAAACATTACCGGATATTGCCCCTGACAGCTCTCCTCGGAAGCGGATTCGTCGCTTCGCTCGACAATGATGGAGCGCTCGCGCAAGAAGCTGGCAAAGCACGTGAAGCAGGCAAAGCGGAACCATCTGGCAAAACCGTTGCGAAGCTGGCGTTGCCTGCAACGGACGACGGCTTGCCTGGTGCAGGTCCCATTCGTCGATACGAATGGTTCGAAAAGCTCTGGCTTCAACGCCGCACAGAATGGCAAGCAGAAAAAGCCACTCATCAAGGTGCGGTTGTCTTCTTCGGTGACTCGATAACACAAGGTTGGGGCAAAGGCTTCCAAGGAAAGTTCGGCGATGCGCTTCTTGCCAATCGAGGCATTTCGGGAGACACCACGCGAGGTATGCTCATTCGGTTGGAAGAAGATGTCTTGACCCTAAAGCCGAAGGGGATCGTCCTTCTCATGGGAACAAACGATCTCGAAGAGAAAGCGGAACCAAAAACAATTGCCGATAATCTTGTTTTAATCCTGAACAAAATCCGTGAGTATGATGCGACAATCCCGATCGTTCTTTGCAACATCTTTCCCGCTTCGGCATCCAAAGCACGCCCCGCCGACAAAATCAAAGAGATCAACAATCGGTATCAATCCGCGGTCAAGGGGAACACGCAAGTGACCGTCATCGATACATGGACGCTATTTGCCGACGAAAAAGGAGACGCCAAGCCCGTGGAGTTCCCCGATCTATTGCATCCCAATGCGATTGGTTACGACAAATGGGCCAAAGCGATTCGGCCCGTTCTCGAATGGAAACATTTGATCAAGCCATCGGATGAACAATCGGGTGCACCGGAGGCAGGTTTCCGTTCCTTGTTCAATGGAAAAGATCTCGCAGGCTGGTGTTTCCGGCCCACGACCGACGAGGACAAAAAATCGCGTGAGAAATGGTTGGCGCGGGATCCGAACGCCGTCGTGTGGCCTGTGATTGAATCGCTGATTGAGTTTAAAAACAAGGAAGCAACCACGGACGGTCGTTATGTTGCAAGCAACTCCCGTTTGGTGGTGACTTCGCCTGCAGAGGGACGCCGCATTCAGCAGCTATGGACGGTAGAAGAGTTTGGCGACGATTTTCAACTTCGATTGGAATTCCGCGCCACGCCGAACGCGGATAGCGGTGTGTTCCTACGAGGGAAACAATTGCAATGCCGCGACTACAGTTTGGCTGGCCCCTACAAAACACTTCAAAACTACAAGCCTCAGGAATGGAATCAACTCGACATCACCGTCAAGGGAACGACAGCGCGCTGTTTGTGCAATGGTGAAGTTTTGGAAGAAGCCTTTGTCATTCCAAAATCGGGCCCCATAGGACTCGAGGGTGATCGTGGGCATATGGAGTATCGCAATATCTGGATCAAGATTGAGAAGTAAGTGGAAATGAAGTCAGCAGTCACCGTTTCGTTGGTACCAGAAGCATCGGGTGGCCCCTTTGTGTTTTGGGACGATCTAGATGTTGCAATTCACTCGGCGAAAGAGTTGGGATTCGATGGAATCGAGATATTCCCGCCCGATCCCGATACGCTGCGCAGCCTCAACGTGGCGCAACGACTCCAGGGGTTTCCGGTCGCTGCGATCGGTACCGGTGCGGGATGGGTGAAACATCGTCTGCTGCTTTGCGATCCAGATCGTGAGCAACGTCAACGCGCGATCGAGTTTGTGCGTTCGATGATGAGAATTGCGTCCGAGCTTTCCGCACCTGCGATCGTTGGCTCGATGCAGGGGCGATCCACACCGACCCTTGCGAAATCAGAAGCCAAAGCATTGCTTCGTGATTCTCTGGAAACATTAAATGAAGAGGCTGAAAAGCTTGGGCAACCGCTGTTGTTCGAGCCTCTCAATCGTTACGAAACCGACCAAGCGAATACACTAGAGCAAGGATTAGAACTTACCGGCGAATTGAAGAATGTGATGCTATTGGCCGATCTGTTTCACATGAACATCGAAGAAGCCAATGTCGCCGCATCCATCCGTCATACAGGTCACAAAATTGGGCACGTGCACTTCGCCGATTCGAACCGAATGGCCATCGGATTCGGACACCTCGAAGTACCATCGATAATCCAATCCTTGCGATCGATCGCATACGCGAAATACTTGAGCGCCGAAGTGCTGAGTCGCCCCGACGCCATGGGAGCCGCACGGCAAACGATCGAGTCCTTTCGCAAGTTCACATCTTCCACTTAATCTCGTTTAACAGTCAGCCGTAGGCGTACCTGCCATCAAAGATGGCGACAAAAACCTGTACGCTTGCGAATGACTGTGAAACACACTTAATCAACTCACATAATTCTCTGTTTACCATGATTGATCTTCGAAGCGATACTGTCACCAAACCGACCGCCGCAATGCGAGACGCGATGCTCTCTGCCGAAGTGGGGGACGATGTGATTGACGTTGATCCAACCGTCGTCGCATTGCAAGAGAAGACGGCAGAGTTGCTTGGTAAAGAAGCGGCGATCTTTATGCCGAGCGGTACCATGACCAACCAAATCGCGTTGAGGTGTCACTGCGCTCCTGGGGATGAGTTTGTCTGCGAGACCCAATGCCACATCTACAACTACGAACAAGGTGCCTTTGCGCAGCTAAGTGGACTCGTTGCGAAAACGTTGGACGGTGAAAAAGGCTTGCTCAAGGCTGCACAAATTCGTGGAATCAAACGGAATGAAGACGACCATCTTGTGCTGACTCGACTCCTATGTCTTGAGAATACGCACAATCGAGGTGGCGGAAAAGTGTACTCCAAGGAGCTTACCCAGGAGCTTTGTAACCTTGCACACGATCAAGGATTACTGACCCATCTCGATGGAGCACGTTTATTCAACGCTAGCGTTGCGACGGGAGATTCGCTCGAAGTGTTGTCCAAGCCATTCGCTTCGGTTAGCGTTTGTTTTAGCAAAGGGCTCGGCGCGCCTGTCGGCTCTTGCTTGGCTGGTAGTCGCGAATTCGTTCGCAAGGCGAGGCGTGCACGCAAACTTTTTGGTGGCGGCATGAGACAAGCGGGCGTGTTGGCTGCCGGAGCGTTGTTCGCGCTAAAGAATCATATCGACCGATTGGCGACCGATCACGAGCATGCAAAGCTGTTGGCCCATGCCGTAGCCTCAACCTCTTCGTTTCGTCCGATGGACGCCATTCCAGACACAAATATTGTGATATTTCATGTGGATGAAGCCTGGGGAACCGCCAAGAAATTCGCAGAAGTCGCCAAGGAGCGAGGCATGTTGGTAATCGCTTTTGGCCCGCAAAGTGTTCGGCTTGTAACCCATTTAGACCTTTCGACCGAACAAATTCATACAGCTTGTGAAGTCATCCGCGAGATTGGCAGCAGAGTGGCTTGACGCGAAATGGAATCCCAATAAACTCGTACTCTCGTTTTTGGATGAAAAAACGAATGCGGCCGTGGCGAAACTGGCAGACGCGCTAGCTTGAGGGGCTAGTGGGAGAAATCCCTTGGAGGTTCGATTCCTCTCGGCCGCACTCCATGACAACCTCTATGAATAACCATCATTCGATCGACTACATCGAGTTTAGTGTCTTGGACATGGTCGTTGCCAAAGAATTCTATGCTCAAGTCTTTGGATGGCGGTTCACCGATTATGGACCGGAGTACGCTGGGATACAGGGAGACGGCCGTGAGGTTGGTGGTTTTGCCAAAGCTGATAGCGTAACGAGCGGCGGGCCCTTGGTTGTTCTATTTTCTCATCGACTCGAAGAAACCCGTGACAGCGTGGTTGCCGCAGGCGGAACCATCTCGACCGAAATTTTCTCTTTCCCGGGTGGCAGGCGCTTTCACTTCATCGACCCTTCGGGCAATGAACTGGCCGTTTGGACGACTGGTTGATCGTTTAACAGTCAGCCGCAGGCGTACAGGCTTTTGATGGCTTCTTGGATGCCAGGTACGCCTTCGGCTGACTGTTAAACGCTGAAGACAACAATCCCATCCGCGAAGGGCTCTTTCGCAAACGCAAAACCATTTCTTTTCATTTTTTGCAGTTTCCCCACAATTCTCTCTAATAAAACTGCTCTCAAGTTGTCTTGTCTATAGGTGGCCATTGAATCGGCTGAACAAGGAGAACTGCAGCGTGAAGAGGCTATGTTGAATTCGACTCCGGAAGTCAATCCTACGGAATCGCCCGATACGGGTGCGATCACGCTACGAACACTGTTCGAATGCGAAGAGTCGAATTTGCTGCGTTTCGCGTTCTCACTCACCGGTCGTCGAGCGGTGTCGGAGGAGATCGTTCAAGAGGTTTTTCTTCAGCTCCACGCCAAATGGTCCGAGGTTCAGGAGCCGCGAGCTTGGCTCATTCGCTCTGTGCGAAACCGAGCTTTTCACTACTGGCGCAAACATCGCCGTGAAACAACAGACAACGATGAAAAAGAATCTGCGTTGCAGATCGAGAGTGCGGAGAAATCACCAGATATGTTGATCGAGCAGATGGAAACGGTCGCCGAGTTGCGACAGTTGATCAGCGAACTACCAGAAAAGGACCGACGACTTGTTCAGCTCAAGTATTACGAGAATCTCAAATACCGCGACATCAGCCAACAGACCGGACTAACGATCAGCAACGTGGGCTTCCGATTGCATCAAGTCCTAAAGAAGCTTGCTGCGGGTCTATTGCCGAGGGGAGTTGAAGACGAATCATGAACGAAGACTTTGACACTAACGACCTAGGTAACAACAGCAACAACAACCGAATGGATATCGAGCTTCAAGTTCGTTTGATGAATCTTGTCATGGGCGAAGCATCCGACTTTGAACGCGATCAACTTCAAACGCTGATGGAGGAGCGAACCGATGTGGCTGCATACTATCAACACCTCGAACACCTTCATGGGTTGCTGTGCGAAGTCGGAACGGGCGAGCTATCGTTGGATGCGGCTGCATCTGAAAAAGATTCGACTTGGCGGTTATCAACCGATCGACGCAATAAACTGCTAGCGATCTTGGATGGTGAAGTACAAAATCCTTCCGCCAAAGTGGAACTTGCTAATTCATCCAGCACGAAACCGAAACCGCTATGGTCGCGAGCTTGGATGGCTGCATTGGCCACTGCTGCAGCAAGTCTATTGGTCGCATTGTGGATGCTTCCGCGATTGCTGTATGAAAGGGAGATGAGCCTTGTGCTTGAACCCGAATCGATGGTTCCCTATCGAAGACTCGAATCGCAATCGACCAACTCCACGTTGCCAAACGCTTACTATCTTGACGACGATGTGCAGCATTTAGATCGTGACTTGGACGCGTCATCGCAAACAAATTTCGGGAAAGAACGTTTCCTTCG
>Ga0207937_1000808_pt1 | contig 10610 bp, 6 predicted proteins | sample LakMenEpi04Sep11_FD_150668 | JGI IMG/M metagenome (GOLD analysis project Ga0207937, IMG submission 150668) | Freshwater microbial communities from Lake Mendota, WI - 04SEP2011 deep hole epilimnion (SPAdes) | ecosystem: Environmental > Aquatic > Freshwater > Lentic | place: Lake Mendota, Madison...
GGAGTTTGCCGTTCACCTCGGCCGAAGCGCCGTCCATGGCGGCAGCGCGTTCCCAAGCTTGCAGGGCTTCAGCGCGACGGCCGAGTTTTTCCAGCACGTCGCCGAGGTGTTCTTCGATGGTGGGGTCTGGCGCGGTGGCGAGGCGGGAAGCCTTCTCGAGCAGGGGCAAGGCTTCGTGAAAGCGCCCCTGCTGGTAAAGCACCCAGCCGAGGCTGTCGAGGTAGGCGGCGCTCTCCGGTTCCTGCTCGAGCGCGCGGCGGATGTAGGTCTCGGCTTCGGCCAGATTTTCTCCGCGTTCGGCCCACATGTAGCCGAGGTAGTTGAGTGCGGGCGCGTAGCTGTCATCGAGGCGCAAGCAGGCTTGGAAATGCCGGGCAGCTTGGGCGTGCTCGCCGGAGCGCTCGGCCACGACTCCGTGATGGAAGTGGAAATCGGGCGTGAAGAACGTGGGCTGAAATTGGCCGGCCATGCGGGCGGCGAGATCAAAGGCGTGGAGCGCTTCGCGCCAGCGCTTGAGGTGGGCGAGGAGCTGTCCCTCGTAGAAAGGCAACTCGGGCAGGCGGTTGAATTTCTCGCGGGCCTGCGCGAGCCACCAAGCGGCCCTCTCGTGTTTTTCGTTTTGCACGCAGAGATCGACAACTTCGAGATAAAGGCGCGGGTCGTCGTCGCTGAGGAGGAGAGATTTTTCGAATTTGGCCAAGGCCCCGGCGAGGTCTTTGCGTTTGAGGAGTATTTCACCATGGGCACGGTAACCGACCAAACTGGCGGGGTTCTCCGCCACGACCGCATCCAACTCGGCCATCGCCTCGTCATCGCGGCCGAGGGCAGCCAAGGCCAGGGCGACTTTTTCCCGCGAGAGAGAATCGGAGGGTTGGAGCAAGAGCAGGCGACGCCCGGCCGTGACGGCATCTTCGTGGTATCCGCCAACGGAGAAGAAATTGAGAGCCCTCAAGAGCACGGCCGGATCTTGCTGGCCCAGCTCGGCCGCCCGGCGGAAGTGGTCCAGCGCGCGGGTGGACTCTTCCGGCTGGGCCAGCTTGCCCTCCATGAGAAGGTGCCGCAGCCAAAGATCGCCCAAGCCGGCCCAGTAGGCGGGGTTTTTGTTTTCACGCCGCGACGCCTGCTCGAGCAATTGCTTGGCCTCGGCGGAACGTCCGTCGGCCCGATGGATGCTGTAGAGCATCTGGTAGGCCTCGATGAGATCGGGATCGGATTCGAGGGCGCGCTTGGCGTATCGCTCGGCGGCCTCCAGCTTGCGGAGACTGACCACGTAAATGCCCGCGATGCGCAGGGCGAGCGGGGCGGAGCGGGGGTTGAGTTTGAGGGAGTCTTTCAACACGCCGAGCGCCTCGGGAACTTGGTCGCGTCGCAACAAGGCGGCGGAGATTTCCCGCGCCAGCGGGGCGTTCGACGGATCCAGGTCCAAGGCCCGGAGGTAATGCCGGAGCGAGGCATCGGGATCGGGTTCGACCGCCAGGTATCCGGCCGCGACGCGGGCCATGGCCTCGGCGCGGCGTTCGGCGGCAGCACTCAAGCGCGCTTCGCGGGAAGCCGGACGGTCGTCCTCCGGGGAAAAATCGCGAACCTGCGCAAAAACAGCGCAGGGCAGAACGCAACCGAGCACGAACGGAAGGTGCCGGGCAGCGACAAATCGCAACCGGGAACTCGCGAACATGGGGTTGAAGATAACCCTTAGCTCTTGTAGCGCAAACGCTTCTTGTGGCGGTTAAGCTTCATGCGCTTGCGGCGCTTGTGCTTGGCGATTTTCGCCTTCCGCCTTTTTTTGATCGAACCCATGCTGCGTTAATAAACCAATTTGTTGAGGGGGTATTCTATGATGCCCTCGGCCCCCAGCGCTTTAAGTTGCGGGATTATCTCTCGGACAACTTTCTCATCGATGACCGTCTCGACAGCTACCCAGCCATCGTGCGCCAAAGGTGAAACGGTAGGATTCCGGAGTGCCGGCAATTGCTCAAGCAAATTCTCCAGATTGACTTGCGGGAGGTTCATTTTGAGGCCCACTTTGTCGCGGGCGGCCATGGCGCCTTGGAGCAACAGGACGACGCGGTCCATTTTCCCGCGCTTCCACTCGTCGGAATAAGCCGCGCGGTTGGCAATGAAGACCGGATACGACTCCATGATCGTCTCGACGATGCGGAGTTTGTTGGCCCGCAAGGAGGAACCGGTCTCGGTGATGTCCACGATGGCATCGACCAGATCCGGCACTTTGACCTCGGTGGCGCCCCAGCTGAATTCGACCTCGACCTGGACACCGCGGCGGCGGAAGAACTCGCGGGTGAGGCCCACGGCTTCGGTAGCCACGCGTTTGCCGGCCAGATCCTCGACCTTCTGCACGGGGGAATTCTCCGGCACGACCACGACCCAGCGTGTCGGCGACGCGGTGGCTTTGCTGTAAGGGAGATCGCAAAGCGAAGCGACATCCGAGCCGTTTTCCGCGACCCAATCGCGCCCGGTGATACCGCAATCAAGGAAGCCCTGCTCGACGTAGCGGCTGATTTCCTGCGCGCGCAAAAGACTGACCGCCAACTCGGGGTCGTCCACCGCCGGTCGGTAAGAACGGTTGGCCCCGGTCACGTTGAAGCCCGCCTTGGCGAAGAGCGCCAGGGTCGGCTCCATCAAACTGCCGGACGGCAGGCCGATTTTGAGAGGATTTTTTTCCATTGCTCGGATGGGCGAACGTAAAAGAGCGGGCTCTACGGTCAAGAAATAAGCCGCCCGGGGTTGGCATCGGCAAGGGCCCGACGTAGTCTGGCGCATCTATGAAAGCGGCGAAGGTGATGGAGAGTTTGGAGGAAAGACCTCCCCGCAAAGAGCCTTGGCTCCGGTGGGCCTTGCTCGCCCTGGTGCTTTCCCTCGCCGCTCACCTCGGCTTTGTCTGGTGGGCGCAGCGCTATCCGGTGAAAATTTTCAGCGATACCTTCTACGACCAGATCGTGCCCCGCGCCTTCAAAGTGGACCGCGTGGAGATCGACTCGCGATTGCTCGACGACGAACTGAAAGAAGAGAGCAAACGCGACATCTCCCCCGCGCCCGTGGAACTCCCGCCGGAGGACATCACCGCGGAAAAGCCCGCCGCTTCCGACAAGCCGGCGAAACCCGCCGAACTCGACCTCAAGGCCGAGCCGGTCCCGCAGCTCGGCGCATCTGCCTCCGAGTCGGCCGATCGCTTGACCGGGTCCAACACGGCCGCGCTCGACGAGGATCTCAACTCCATGCGCGAAGCTTTGCTGGCCGAGCAACCGGCCTCTGCCGCCCAACCGGCGATCGACCTCGCGCCCGCCGGCAGCGGTGCAGCCGGCGGTGATTCGGCCATTCCCGCCGGCTATAGCGATCTGGACGACCTGTTGATGCGCACGGGCGCGCTCTCCGTCTCGACCGCACCGATCTTCATGCCGTCGGACCTCCTGTTCTCCTACGACCAATCGTCCCTCGGCCCCGAAGCGGTCAGCAGTCTGGAAAAACTCGGCGAACTCATCCGCCGCAACCCGGACGCACGTTTCCGCATCGAAGGGCACACCGACTCGTTCGGCGGCACGGATTACAACGCGCGCCTCAGCCTCGCCCGCGCCGCCTCGGTCAAAGACTGGCTCGTGCAAAACATGTCCATCGACCCGGCCCGCATCGACACCCGGGGACTGGGCAACATCCGCCCCCTCGCCCCGACCACCGGCTCGATCGAAGAGCAAAAACTCAACCGCCGCGTCGAAATTGTCATTCTCCGGGCTGCCGGCGGACGTTAGGTTCGGCGGTTTGCGCGGACCATGAGCTACAACCTCGACAAAATTCTCGAGCGGGCGTCGGAAGATCTCGACCGTCAGACGCGCGGCAAAACCGCCGCCGAATCGCTCGAGGCCTACCGCCGCTTCCGGCGGCTCGAGGAGCACCGGCTGCGGCTGCGCATTTCGTCCGGGGCGGGCGGCCGCGAGGTGGTGCGCCAGCGCAGCGACTTGGTGGATATTTTGTTCCGCCGGCTTTTCACGCAGGTCTGCGAGGAGAAAATCGGGCGCGCCAAGCCCGAGGGCTTCGCCGTGCTGGCGTTCGGCGGTTACGGACGCCGCGAGATGAATCCTTTCAGCGATGTGGACATCATGTTTCTCCACGCGGGCGCGCAACCGGAGGCGAAGGAAGCGGAGGCCATTCAGGAAATCATCAAACTGCTCTGGGACACAGGCTTCAAAGTCGGACACTCCGTGCGCTCGGTCAAAGAAGCCATCGCCCAGTCGAACGACGATCTGCAAACGAAGACCTCCATGCTCGAGTCGCGCTGGCTGTGCGGCGACCGCGAGCTGTTCGCCAAGTTCCGCAAAGAGTTCGAGCAGAAGTGCGTGAAGGGCAAAGAGGACGCCTACATCGGCTGGCGACTCGTCAACCAGGAGGAACTCCACCAGCAATACGGCCGCATCATCTCGATGCAGGAACCGAACATCAAACACGGCGCCGGCGGCCTGCGCGACTACCAGAATCTTTTGTGGGTCGGCTATTTTCACTCCCGCGCCGATTCCCCGGCCAAGCTCGTGGAGAAAAAAATCCTCAGCGACAGCGACCGTCGCCTGCTGGAGAAAGCCTACGATTTCCTTCTTCGCGTGCGCACGGAGATGCATTTCATCAACAAACGTCCGATTGATTCGCTCACCCTGTATCTGCAGGGCCAAGTCGCCAAGCGGCTCGACTATCCGCAGAAGCACATGCTCAAGCGCGTCGAGGCCTTCATGCGCGACTACTACCAGCACACGCGCAACATCCGCCGCATCGCCGAGACCGCCGTGCACCGCATGGTGCCGGAGTTGAAGCCCGAGCCGAAAGCCCGCCGCCTCTTCGGCTTGCTCGCCGCCCGCAAAGACCCGCGCCCGGAACACTTCGACGGCTTTTACGCCAAAAACGGCATGCTCCACGCGGAGTCATCGTCGATTTTCGCCCAGGACCCGCAGCGCTTGATGCGCCTGTTCCAACACGCGCAATTGCGGCAACTCACGCTCGCGCCGGAACTGCAGGACCTCGTGCGTCGACGCCTGCGTTTGGTGGACCGCACCTTCCAATACTCGCGCGCCGCCCGCGAAGTTTTCCTTTCGATCCTTTCCCGCAAGGGGCAGGTCGGACGCATCCTGCGCATGATGCACGAGACGGACTTTCTCGGCCGTTACTTGCCCGAGTTCGGACGGCTGACCTGTCTCGTGCAGCACGAGTTTTTCCATCGTTACACGGCGGACGAACACACTTTGGTCTGTATCGACAAACTCGACGCCCTCATCGACACCGACAATCCCAAGTTCAAGAGCTACCGCACGCTCTTCCAGAACAACGAAGATCCGGCCACACTCTACCTGGCCCTGCTCATGCACGACACGGGCAAAGCCGAGCACCGGCGGCATCATGAAGAAGCCAGCGCGACACTCGCGACGCGCGTCGCCCGACGGCTGCAGTTGGCCCCGGACCAGCGGCGCAGCCTCATCATGCTCGTGGACAACCACGGCCTGCTCTCCAAAACCGCGCAGTCCCGCAACCTCGACGATCCCGCCACTGTCTCGCATTTCGCCGACATGGTGCAGACGGTGGAAAACCTCGACGCCCTCATGCTCGTCACGCTGGCCGACGGCCAGGGAACAAGCGACGACAACTGGTCGGACTGGAAAGAGGGTCTTGTCTGGCAGCTTTACCGCTCCACGCTCGCCTACCTCACCGAAGGGGCCGCCTACTTCGAGCGGCGGCGTTTCGATTTCGAAGAGCTGAGGCAGCAGGTGCTCGACAAACTCGCCGCCGATTACGACGACGAGGCCGAAGCGCATTTCCGGCAGATGCCGGAGCGCTACTTCCGCACCTTCTCCGCCTCGGAAATTGCCGGGCACATCCGCCTCTTCCGCAAATTTTACGAGAGCCATCTGCGCGACGGCTCCAGCGGACTCTGCCCGGTCATCAAATGGATGCACCATCCCGAGCAAGGCCACAGCGAAGTGCTGCTCTGCGGCTGGGATCATCCGGGCCTGATTGCCCGCGTGTGCGGCGCGTTCCTCTCCGCGCGGGTCAACATTCTCGGGGCCGACATCCACACGCGCGGCGACAACCTCGTGCTGGACATCTTCCGCGTCTGCAATGCGAAGCACCAACCGGTGGACAACGAGCGCGACCACCGCACATTCGAGCGTCTGCTCGATGAGTCGCTCCTCACCCCGGATTTCGATTTCTCCCCGCACATAGCCAAAGCGCGGCAAAAAATGGGCTATCTCATGTCGCTGGAAGCCGACATGCCGACACGTATCTCGATGGACAACGAAAGCCACCCCTCCTTCACCATCGTGGATATTGAAACCCCCGACCGCATGGGGCTTCTCTACGACCTCTTCGCCGTCATCACGCGGCTCGGACTCACCATCGAACTGGCCCGCATTACCACGGAAAAAGAAGTCGCCATGGACACCTTCTATCTCTGCCGCGCGAGCAACGGGGCGAAGCTCTCTCTCGATCAGGAAATCCGCGCGCTCCAGCAAGCCTTGCATGATGCCGCGGTGACCCCGGCCCTCCCCGTGTCATGACGCGCCATTGGCCGCTCATCCTTGCGCGGCAAGTCATCCGCCACGCGCGCCGGCACAAGCTGCTGGCCGTGCTGAACATCCTCAGCGTCGCTCTCGGCGTCTGCGTGTTTCTGGCGATCATGATCGCCAACCACAGCGCGAACCGCTCCTTCCGCGCCGGCGTCGAACTGCTCGCCGGCAAGGCCGATCTCGAAGTGCGCGGACCGCTCGACGAAACGCTCTTCCCCGACCTCGCAAAAATTCCGGGCGTCGCCGCCGCCACGCCCGTCGTGCAGGGATTGGTCACCTTGCCCGACCATCCGGGCGAATACCTTCGCCTGCTCGGCGTCGATCCCTTCACCAATCCGCCCTTCGAAACCTTCCGCATGGTCTGGTCCGATGGATCGTCCGTCGATGTGGAGACCTGGCTGCGCGAGCGCGACGCCATCGCCCTCACCCGCGAGCTGGCCGGAAAACTCGGGCTCAAGCAGGGCGATACCTTGCGCGTGAGCGTGAACGGCCGCATCCAACCTCTGCGCGTCCGCTTCGTTCTGCAACCCGACGATCCGGCCGCGCTGGCCGATATCCGTTCGGCCTCGATGGATATCGGCTGGGCGCAGGAATTGCTCGGCACCGTCGGCAAAATCGATTCCGTGCAAATGTTGCTCGCCGATGACGCCGAACCCTCTGCCGTCGCCGCCGCGGCCCGGCAAATCGTGCCGGCCGATGTCACCGTCGCCGCCCCGCAACAGCGCAGCGAGCAGATCGGCAAAATGCTCGCCAGCTTCCAGCTCAACCTCACCGCGCTGAGCCTCGTCTCGCTCATGGTCGGCATGTTTCTCATCTACAACACCGTCTCTGCCTCCGTCGTGCGCGGACGCCGCGAGATCGGCATTCTGCGCGCCATCGGCGCCTCGCAGCGCGAAGTGCGCCTGCTTTTTTTGGGCGAAGCCCTTCTCTTCGGCATCCCGGGCATCATTCTGGGTATTCTCGCGGCCTTTCCCCTCGCCGCGCTCCTCGTCGGGGCCGTCAGCGAAACCGTCAGTTCACTTTACGTGCTCGTGAGTATCGAGCGTCTGGCCGTGGCCCCGTGGCAAATCGCGACCGCCGCCGCTGCCGGGTTGGTGTCGGTGATCATCGCCGCGTGGCTGCCGGCGGGCGAAGCCACGAGAGTCGCCGTGACCCGCGCCCTGCACCTCGGCACCGCGATGGAACATTACGCCACCGTGCCGCGACGCTGGCTCATCTACGGCATCGGCGGACTCACCCTCGCCGCCGCCTGCTCGTGGCTCGCCCTGCACACCGGTCCGGCCCTGTTGGGCTTTGCCGCCGCTTTTGCCGTCATCACCGGCTTCGCCTTCCTCGTGCCCTCCGCCACGGCGATTCTCGGCACCTGGTTGGCCGATCTGGCCCAGCGGCTCCCGCACGGCACCGCTTGGCGGCTGGCCGCCCGCCACCTCGTGCGCGCCATGCACCGCAACGCCATCACGACCGCCGCCCTCATGGCGGCCATTGCCATGACCGTCGGCGTGTCGGTGATGATCCATTCCTTCCGCGCCAGCGTCGATGACTGGATCAACCGCACCATCGAGGCCGATGTGTTCGTGACGCTCGCGGCCAACGAAACCGCCGGATTCCACGCCGTGCTGCCTCGTGAGTTGATCGCTTGGCTGGAAAACCATCCCGAGACCAAAGCCGTGGGCACGTTTTACGAAAAACGCATCCGCTTGAACGACGAGGAGACTTTTCTCGGCGTTATCGAAGGCCGCATGCGCGGCGAGTTGTCCTTTGTCGGCGGCAACGATCAGGCCAAGGCACGGCAAATGCGCGAGCCGGACCATGTCGCCGTCTCGGAAAGCTTCGCCCGGCGGCATGGTGTCCGCGATGGCGACACCATCGAACTTCCCGCGCCCGACGGCGGGCAAAAGTTCCGCGTCGCGGGCGTTTATACCGACTACACCCGCGACCAAGGCGTCATCCTCATCGACCGCGGAAATTACGGCCGCCATTGGCCCGCCCCCGGCGCGCACACCTCCGGTGTATTCCTGCACGACCCGGCGAAAGCCGATGAACTGGCCGAGGCCTTGCGGCAGGAGTTCGGCGCCGAGGCCGAGTATGCGATTTACTCGAACACCTCGCTCCGCGCGCGCATCTTCGAAATCTTCGACCAGACCTTCGCCGTCACCTACGTGCTGCGCACGATTTCCGTGATCGTCGCCGTGCTCGGTGTTTCCCTCACGCTCACCACGCTCGTGACCGAGCGCGAGCGCGAGATCGGCATCCAACGCGCCATCGGCGCCTCGGGAGGACAAGTCCGCCGCGCCTTCGTGGCCGAGTCGGCCCTGATCGGGCTGCTCGCCAGCATTGTCGGTCTCGCCGCCGGTGCGTGCCTGGCCATGGTGCTCACATGGGTCATCAACCTCGCCTTCTTCGGTTGGACCGTGCAGCTGCGTTATCCGTGGATAACCCTCGCCTGGACCCCCGTCTGGATCATCGCCGCTGCCGCGCTGGCCGGCTTTCTTCCCGCGGCGCGAGCCGCGCAGATCAAGCCTGCAGCCGCATTGCGGTCGGAGTAGTGGATCCGCATTCCAAGGTCTCGGGGACCACACGCGCCCTCGCGTGTTGCGCCGTGCGCCCCGCGCGGCGCCAGATGTTGTAAAGAGCTGCACCAAAAACTCTCTAAAGAGCGTCATCGGCGAGGGCGCCGATGACCACAGCCGGAGCGGCCGTGCTCCCCGGGAAAGACGGAGAGATCTTTTGGTCGTCGGACTACTATTGGCGAGAAGCCGAGTGTCTGGCGCGGGAGCGCCAGCGGTAAGCGGCCAAACCGAGACCGGACAGCACCAGCAAAGCATACGTCGAGGGCTCCGGCACAGCCGCGATGTTTACATAGCTGCTGCCATCACCAAAATATTCACCAGCGAAGTTCTCCCCGCCGTTCGTCGCGTTGTAGGTGATCTGCCACGTGTTCAAGCCCACGGTGAAAGTGGAGTTGTTCGTGAGAGAGGTCGTGCCGAGAGTGAAGAATCCCCCATCCCACGCGCCGCTGTAGTTGATCAACGTGAACGTTGTCTCCAAATCGAACGCCGTCGGACTCGACGCGAGATCGGTCAGAGTCAGGTAAACAGTATCGTTAAGATTCAGATTGCCGGAGACCTTCACGAAGTCCCCCGCCAAAGAAAGACCCGCGCTTGAATCCAGCTCCATCGCGAAAGTTGAGCCATTATTCAAAGTCAGCTCACCCATCGCCAGACTCTCGATGCTGTTGCCCGGCGCCAACGTGCCGCCATTCATCGTGACCGCGCCGCCGATCACACCGGAACCGCCCAGAACGCCCGTGTTGGTCACCGTCACCGCGCTGCTCAGCGAACCATCGACGGCCAAACGACCACCCTCCACGAGCGTTGAGCCAGTGAAAGTGTTTGATCCGGAAAGCGAGAGTATACCAACTCCGCTTTTAGTTAACCCGCCTGCGCCTGAGATGACGCCCGAGAAGCTGTTACTGCTGCCTGTGTTTACGGTGAGAATTCCCGAAGAGTTTGTCACATTGCCGGCGCCTCTGAGCCCAGCGACTGTTTGAGTGCGACCACCAAGATCTAATGTGGCTGAGTTACTAACAGCCAATGAAGAGGATGATGAAATCACCGCGGATGCAGCAATGACGAGAGTGCCGCTATTGACAGCGGTTGCCCCTGTATAGGAGTTGGTGCCAGTGATCGTAGTGGTCCCTGAACCGCTCATGATTAACGATCCGCTTCCGCTAATTTGATTGGTCAGCGAGTAGGAATCGCTGCGGTTGACAGATAGCGCACCGTTATTGGTGATATTGCCGACAATCGAGCCACTCGCGCTGCCGCTTCCGAGTTGAAGCAAACCGTTACTGATGACTGTTCCCCCTCCGTAGGTGTTAGTGCCCGAGAGAATGAGCGTTCCCGAGCCGCTCTTGGCGAGGGAGCCAGTGCTGGATGAAATAATGCCTGATATCGTGGCATTTGACGCTCCGCCAACTTCCAAAACACCACTTGTACCAAGAGCAATATTTCCAGCGAAGTTGCCTTCGGCAGCTCCAGCAATTGTCAACGT
>Ga0207937_1000809_pt1 | contig 10594 bp, 9 predicted proteins | sample LakMenEpi04Sep11_FD_150668 | JGI IMG/M metagenome (GOLD analysis project Ga0207937, IMG submission 150668) | Freshwater microbial communities from Lake Mendota, WI - 04SEP2011 deep hole epilimnion (SPAdes) | ecosystem: Environmental > Aquatic > Freshwater > Lentic | place: Lake Mendota, Madison...
GTTTCTCGCGGAGCATCAAAAACTTTTTTCACTGCTGCGCGCATCTCCGTCGTGATTTCAGGATCTACGCCATGCCCAACCACAATCGCAAAGCCAATTTCGGAGAGCGCAGCAAAGAGTTCGCTGGAAGCCTTGTTGTAGTTGGGGTCTGCCGTACCAACGCGCAGTGGCGCAATGTCAATGATGGGCAAACTCTCAGACATGAACCAAACCTATATCAGCCCGCAAATCCATACAGAGTCAGTCATATATCAGGCGCTCTGACTCCTATATAGTGGTGCGACCAAATTGCCACGTGGTGGCCATTGAACGGGGAGTCTCCAATATGTCGTTTCCATCAGATCTTGAAATTGCGCGCCAGGGTAAGCCACTGCCGTTGAAGGACATCGCTGCCCAGATGGGGATCGGCGAGCATTTGCTAGAGCCTTACGGCAAGAGCCTTGCAAAGATCAGTCTTGACGCGATCGACGAATTGAAGTCACGTCCGAAGGCAAAGTATGTCGTTGTTACGGCAATCACCCCAACACCACTCGGTGAAGGAAAGACCACAACGACTGTTGGTCTCGGACAGGCGTTCAAGCACATCGGCAAGAACGCAATCATCAGTCTTCGTCAGCCATCAATGGGACCAACCTTTGGTATTAAGGGCGGCGCTGCAGGTGGTGGCTACAGCCAGGTAATTCCAATGGAATTGCTCAACTTGCACCTCACCGGCGACTTCCACGCGGTAACCGCAGCACACAACCTCTTGTCGGCAATGGTGGACAACCATTTGCATCAGGGCAACGAACTTGACCTCGACATGGACAACATCACATGGCGCCGAGTGATCGACGTGAACGATCGTTCATTGCGCAACATCATCGTTGGTCTGGGAACCAAGGAAGACGGCGTTGTTCGTCAAACCGGATTCGACATCACTGCAGCTTCAGAAGTAATGGCAATTCTTGCGTTGTCAACATCGCTTGAAGACATGCGTAATCGTTTCGCACGCATCGTTGTTGGTTATAACTCCAAGGGTCTGCCAGTAACAGCGGAGCAACTCAGTGGCGCTGGCTCGATGGCCGTCATCATGCGCGATGCAATTAAGCCGAACCTTCTGCAGACATTGGAGAACACTCCGGTAATCGTGCACGCAGGTCCATTCGGAAACATTGCGCACGGTAACTCATCCATCATCGGTGACATGATCGGCATTCACTGCGGTGACTACCTCATCACCGAAGCAGGATTCGGCGCCGACATGGGTGCAGAGCGCTTCTTCAACATTAAGTGCCGTTACTCGGGCATGACCCCAGACGCAGCAGTGTTGGTAACAACAGTGCGCGCATTGAAGGCTCACTCCGGTAAGTACAAGATCGTTGCTGGAAAAGCATTGCCTCCAGACTTGCTCGCAGAAAACCCAGCAGACGTTGAGTCGGGTGGCGAGAACTTGCGCGCACAAATCGAGAACGTGAAGGCGCACGGCGTAGTTCCAGTTGTTGCCATTAACTCATTCCCAACCGACCATGCGTCTGAGCATGAAGCAATTCGCAAGATTGCCTTGTCCGCAGGAGCTCGTGTTGCATTGTGCACACACTTCGCAGACGGTGGCGCTGGCGCAGTTGAGTTGGCAAAGGCTGTTGAAGAAGCATGCAATGAGAAGAACAACTTCCACATGCTCTACAAGGACGAGGCTTCACTCAAGGAAAAGATCGAAACTGTTGCAAAGACCATCTATGGCGCTGCAAACGTTACGTATTCGGCACTTGCAACCAAGCAGTTGAAGAACTACACCGACAACGGCTTCGGTCATTTGCCAGTGTGTATTGCCAAGACTCACTTGTCCATCTCGGGCGATGCTTCATTGAAGGGTGCACCGAAGGGCCACACCCTCAACGTGCGCGAAGTTCGCGCATCGGTTGGTGCAGGCTTCGTGTATCCAATTTGCGGCGACATGCGCACACTGCCAGGTCTTGGAACCAAGCCAGCCGCAGCGATCATCGACTTTGATGAGAACGGCGAAATCGTCGGTCTTTCATGAGCACTGAGTACAAGCGCACGCCGGGTGGCGCCATCTTGATGGATGGCAACAACTTGCGCGACGAAACTGTTGCGCGTTTGCGCAAAGAGATTGAGGCTGCTGGTTCGCCAGCAGTGTGCTTGGCAACGGTGTTGGTAGGTGGCGATAAGCCAAGTCACATTTATGTGGCAAGCAAGCACAAGAAAGCACAAGAGGCCGGAATGATTTCGGTCGGCGTGCATCTTGAAGATGATGCGACACAAGAACAAGTTGAAGCAGAAGTGCGCAAGCTTGTTGCAGATCCAACGGTGCATGGAATTTTGGTGCAGTTGCCGTTGCCGAAACATCTTGACGCAGAACCAGTGCTTGCATTGTTGCCACCTGAAAAAGATGTTGATGGTCTGACTGAACGCAGTATGGGTCGCCTCTTGCGCGGCCTTCCTGGTCACGCACCGTGTACGCCGCTCGGCGTGATGCGTTTGCTCGAGCGCTACGAAATTCCTACCAAGGGCAAAAAAGTTGTAGTTATCGGACGCTCAACGCTCACTGGGCTTCCGCAATTGTTGCTGTTCCTCCGCAAGGGTGGCGATGCCACAACAACGTGCACGCATTCGCACACATCACCAGAAGATTTGAAGGCATATTGTCGTGAAGCAGACATCATCGTGTCGTGCGTTGGTATTGCTCGACTCATCACTGCAGACCACGTCAAGCCTGGCGCAACGGTGATTGATGTTGGTGTGTCGCGCGAAGAAGCAAAAATTGTTGGCGACGTCGATTTCGATTCAGTACAAGCAGTTGCTGGTGCAATTACACCAATGCCTGGTGGAACTGGCCCAATGACCATTGGTTGCTTGTTGGAAAATACGTTGTCCGCAGCAAAAATGCTCGGCGCGTTCCCAACAAAATAGTTGCTGCTAAATCGCCGCTGGCGCTTGCAATCGCTTTGCTGTTGCTTGCGTTAAGCGATCCAAGATCGTTGCCATAATCACGATTGCTACGCCAACTTCGGCGCCAAGACCTTTGTTTGGTCCAGTCAAAGCCTCGATTGATCGGTAGCCCAATCCGCCACCACCAACCATTCCAGCAATGATGGCCATTGCGAGCACCATCATCACCATTTGGTTGATTGCCAAAATGATGCTTGGCATGGCCAGTGGAATGCGGACACCCCACAGAACTTGGCGGTCAGTTGCACCAAATGTTGTGGCGGCTTCAATTGATTCGGTATTCACTTGGCGAATACCGAGCGAGGTGAGCCGAATGCCCGGGGGAATTGCGTAGACAACCGCGGCGACGACTCCTGGCACTGGACCAACAGTGAAAATCATGACAAATGGAATTGCGTAAATCAGCGGAGGAATCGTTTGTAGAGAATCCAAAATTGGAGAGAGCGCGGCTTCTGCTCGCGGACGTCTGCCAAGCCAAACACCGATGGGAAGCGCGATCACGATGGAGAGAGCAACAGCAACGATTGTTTGCGTAAGCGTGTCAACAGAATCGGTCCATCTGCCGGTGAGTCCAATTGCCATAATTCCAACCGCAGTGGTCAATGCCATCTTCCATCCGGCAACAAAAAAAGACAGCATCATCGCTGCGGCCACGATCAATTGCCAAGATAGCGAATTGTTAAGCAGGTTCTGTGCGCGTATGAGTACGTCGCGCACAATGAAATCGTTGAACGGTCGAGTTATGAATGAGAACGTGTCACGGAACCAATTCACTGCAGTGTCGATTGGGTCGGCGAACGAAGTTCCAAATGAGATCGGGAACTCATTCCATCCTGCAATGCGGCCAATCATTGTTGCTGCCATCAATGCAACAACAGCCACAATGATCACGTTGCGGGGAAGTCGTTTGTACGTGGAGCCAGGCTCCGAAACCAATGCCATGCTCACGCGATCCAACACAAAAGCAACGGCCACTACGGCGAGGCTGACCACAAGGCCGCGGCCAGGAGAAAGCTGGCGCACTGTCTGATTGATTTCCTGGCCAAGTCCACCTGCGCCAACAAGTGTTGCAATGACCACAATGCCAAGAGCCATCATGACGGTTTGATTGATGCCGGCGACAATTGACGGAACGGCAAGTGGCAATTGAATGCGTGAAAGTATTTGTCGCTTTGTTGCACCAAACATTTGGCCCGCTTCAATGGCAGAACGCGGAACTTGTTGAACGCCTAGTGATGTGAGTCGAATCATTGGTGGAAGCGCATAGATGACCGTTGCAATTGCTGCGGGAACTTTGCCGATTCCAAACAGCAACACGATGGGGATGAGGTACACCGTTGCGGGAACGGTTTGCATTGCATCCAGAATTGGTCGCAGCACCGATTCTGCTCGCTTATTCAATGCCGTCCACACTCCGAGTGGCACACCGACGATTACGCAGATGCCAACAGCGACGGCCATCAGCGAAATGGTTTCGATGCTTTCCTGCCATACGCCAACAAGGCCTGGATAGATCACGGCAAAGGCGGCGAATCCGGCCATGACAAATTTGCCACGCCGAGCGATGATGGCAAATACGACAATTGGTGGAATAAACCATGGAAGCCAGCCAATGAATGACTCAGTGAACTCAAGGCCAAGATCAACGATCCAGGTAATTGGATTGAGAATGAATGTAAACAGCCAGTGATTGTCGCGGTTGGTTCTAATCCACGATTGCCACGAGTTGATTGGCTCGGACAATCCAATGTTCCATGAGTCGGGAAACCCTCCACTGCCATAAATTTGCAGCGCAAGTAACACAACAACACCCGCGACTGCAGTGCGGATGCGTTTGCTCATTGTTGTTCGGCTTGCAACATGCTTGCAACGTTGCGGCGATTGACGACACCAATTGTTGCGCCGCTGTCATCAACAACGCGGATGGCTTCGTCATTGTCGAGCAACATTGGGATGATCGTTTCAATTCTTGATGATGCGCTCACGGATCGCGCGCCTTCTGGCGCGGTTCCTGAAACCGTCACAGATCCAACGCTCAAAACTTTTGCACGCGGAACGTCATTAACGAATTCGCGAACGTATGGAGTTGCGGGGTTGGACACGATTTCTTCTGGAGTTCCAACTTGATCAAACGATCCATCTTTCATAATCGCGATGCGATCGCCAAGTCGCAGTGCCTCAGCAAAGTCATGAGTGATGAAGATGATGGTGCGCTGCATCGTTTTCTGCAAACGAATGAGTTCATCTTGCATCTCTTTGCGAATGAGCGGGTCAAGTGCCGAAAACGGTTCGTCAAACAGCAGAATTTCAGGATCAACTGCAAGTGCTCGCGCTAGACCAACGCGTTGTTGCATGCCACCCGACAGTTGTTGCGGATAGCGGTCAGCCCAGCCATCAAGGCCCACAATGTTGAGTACTTCGGTTGCTCGTGCATGGCGAGTGGCCTTGTCAACTTTTTGAACTTCTAAACCGTAGGCAATGTTGTCAATCACTTTGCGGTGCGGAAACAGACCGAAGTGCTGGAACACCATGCTGATTTTTCCACGACGAACTTCACGTAGTTCTTCGTCATCCATTGCAAGTAAGTCCGCACCGTTCAACAGCACTTCACCAGATGTTGGTTCAATCAATCGGGAAAGACAGCGAATGAGCGTTGATTTTCCAGAGCCGCTAAGACCCATGACCACAAATGTCTCGCCACGAGCAACGCTGAATGAAACATCACGCACGGCAACCGTCTGGTCGAGTTGGGTAATTATGTCTTGTCGAGAAGTGCCAGATTTTGCATGAGCAATTGCCTCGTCGGGCGAACCCTGTCCAAAGACCTTCCAGACATTGCGAACTTCTATCGCATTCAATGCGTCCCCATGCACAGGCACACCTTAGTTCCACTCCTATCAATGTCTGTAGGGCTTGGTTATGCTGGTTTTAGGCACCTTCGGTGCATTCATAACAAAAGGGGGAGAACATGCGTTCAAGCAAGAAATTGCTCGTCGTTGGGCTTATCGCAGTCGGATCGCTTTTGGGCGCCGCTTGTGGTGGTAGCGACACAGCATCAGAAGAAACTGCCGGTGGTTGCACCGGTAGCGGAACAGAAACCATCAAGATTGCTCGCAACAACTGGTCGGCATCAGCCGTTGAAGTTGAAATTGTGAAGCAACTTATTGAAGCAAATTTGTGTAATCCAGTAGAAATCGTCGACATTGACGAGAACGCAATGTTCGCTGGCATGTCAAGTGGCGACATCGATGCCAACGTTGAAGTATGGCCATCTGGTGTTGTACCTGACGAGCAGGCATTCATTGACGACGGTTCAGTTATCAACATGGGTGCGCTTGGTGCAGTTGGAAAAATCGGCTGGTTCGTTTCGGACTATGCACTTACCCAGTTCCCACAGTTGTCATCGTGGGAAGGTTTGAAGGACCCAGAAGTTGCTAAAGCATTTGGAACAGCAGCAACTGGTGACAAGGGTCGTTTCCTTGGCATGGACCCATCGTTCAGCCAGTACGACGAAGCAATCATTGCCAACCTTGGCTTGCCGTTCCAGGTTCAGTTCTCTGGTTCAGAAGCCGCAACACAAGCTGAAATCGCAGCACTTTCTGCTGAGCAAAAGCCAGTGTTGCTCTACTACTGGAGCCCATCGGGTGCTGTAGGCAAATACAACCTGAAGAACATTGCATTGCCAGCTCCAACAGGTGACTGTGCGGCAGATGGTGCAAAGTGTGATGGAGACTACCCAGAAGATCCAATGTTCAAGATTGCGTCAGCAAAACTTGAGGCAAAAGATCCAGCTGTGTTCGCTTTCTTCAAGGCATTTACTTTGACAACAGATGACCAGTTGTCATTCCTCGGACCTGTAGACATCGACAAGGTAGACCCTGCCGTTGCTGCTGCCGACTGGATTGCTGCAAACGAAGCAACATGGTCAACTTGGTTCAGCTGATCTAGTTCAGAAGTACTTCACAAGTAATTGTGAAAAAGTGGCGGGGCGAAAGCCCCGCCACTTTTGTATTTCCGTGGCAGAATAAGCGCGTGAAAAAGTCTTTTGATTACGTCATTGTTGGTGGTGGTTCTGCTGGTTGCGCTCTCGCAAATCGATTGAGCGAAGATCCAAACAACTCAGTTCTTGTTCTTGAAGCTGGCCGTCCCGACTATTGGTTTGACGTGTTCATTCATATGCCAGCGGCGCTGGTATTTCCTATAGGAAACAAGCTGTATGACTGGATGTACTCATCACAACCAGAACCACATATGGATGGTCGTCGCATTACGCATGGTCGCGGAAAGATTCTTGGCGGCTCTTCCAGCATTAACGGAATGATCTTCCAGCGAGGAAATCCGCTCGATTACGAACGTTGGGGAGCCGACCCAGGAATGGGCGAATGGGACTACGCGCATTGCTTGCCGTACTTCAAGAAAATGGAGTCATGCATTGCCGCTGACGCGTCCGACAAGTTCCGTGGGAAAACCGGACCGTTGCACATGGAGCGTGGAGAAGTGAAGAATCCATTGTTCGGTGCGTTCTTCAAGGCAGTGAAAGAGGCAGGTCATCCGATTACGAAAGATGTAAACGGATATCAACAAGAGGGTTTCGCTGCATTCGATCGCAACGTGAAGCATGGTCGTCGTTACAGCGCGGCGCGTGCGTACCTGCACCCAGTAAAGCGTCGCGAGAATCTCACAGTGCAGTGTCGTGCAATGGTCACGAAAGTGCTGACCGATGGCAAAACGGCAACGGGCGTGGAGTTTGAGTTGCCATTTGGGCGCAAGCGTTCAGTGCAAGCAAAAGAAGTTATTTTGTGCGGTGGAGCGTTTAACTCGCCGCAGCTGTTGCAGGTTTCAGGAATTGGAAACAGCGATGAACTGAGCAAGGTGGGCATCACACCTGTTCACCACTTGCCAGGTGTTGGAGAAAACCTTCAAGATCACCTCGAGGTGTACGTGCAGCACTCTTCAACGCAACCTGTGTCGTTGAATCCAATGATGAAAATGTGGAGGCGTCCGTTTATTGGTTTCGCTTGGCTGTTCCGAAAAGGTCCGGGAGCATCAAATCATTTTGAAGCTGGTGGATTTATTCGTAGTAACAACACGGTGAAGTATCCAAACCTCATGTTCCACTTCTTGCCAATCGCGGTTCGCTATGACGGAACCGCACCTGCAGGTGGTCACGGGTACCAGGTGCACATCGGCCCGATGTATTCAAATTCGCGGGGCAGTCTGAAAGTGATTTCTGGTGACGTGTATGACAAGCCGGCGTTCACGTTTAATTATCTGTCAACGCAAGAAGACAAGCAGGAGTGGATTGAAGCGATTTCTGCTGCTCGCAACATTTTGAATCAGCCAGCATTCGCACCATTTAGTGGTGGCGAGATTTCACCGGGCCCAACAGTTACCACTGATGCCGAGGTATTGGACTGGGTGCGCAAAGACGGTGAAACCGCTTACCACCCTTCGTGCACATGCCGAATGGGAGTTGACGACATGTCGGTCATCGACCCTGCCACCATGCGGGTAAGGGGAATGCAAGGCCTCCGAGTAGTAGATGCCTCGGTCATGCCGTATGTAACGAATGGCAATATCTATGCCCCGGTCATGATGCTTGCTGAAAAGGCTGCGGACATCATTTTGGGGAAGACTCCGTTGGCCCCTGAAGTGGTCGATTTTTACCGTCACCCCTAAATAGGCGGGATGAATAGGTGGCCGTAAGGCTGCCCTGATAACCTTTTCCTCGCCGTGATATATCTCGGCGCCACTCAGTAACGGGAGTACATATGAGCGATTTTGACGACATTGATCTTGCCAGCCTGACAAACGAGGACCTCGTAACCCAGATGCACGACGACCTGTATGACGGTCTTGGTGAAGAGATTGTTGAGGGCACCACTATTTTGTTGGACCGCGGTTGGGGCCCAGACAAAGTGTTGCAAGTAGCACTCGTTGAAGGAATGCGCATTGTTGGCGTTGACTTCCGTGATGGAATTCTGTTCGTGCCAGAAGTACTTCTTGCCGCGAACGCAATGAAGGCTGGAATGAACATTCTTCGTCCGTTGCTCGCAGAAACTGGTGCTGAGTCAATTGGCAAAGTAGTGGTCGGAACCGTAAAGGGCGACATTCACGACATTGGCAAAAACTTGGTTGCCATGATGATGGAAGGCGCTGGCTTCGAAGTAATCGATCTCGGAATTAACACCGATGCCGACAAGTTTATTGCAGCTCTCGAAGAGCATCAGCCAGACATTCTTGGAATGTCGGCATTGCTCACCACAACCATGCCGTACATGAAGGTTGTTGTGGACACCATGAAAGAGCGTGGCATTCGTGACAAGTACATCATCTTGGTTGGTGGTGCGCCATTGAACGAAGAATTCGGTGCTGCTGTTGGTGCAGATGCATACTGCCGCGATGCCGCAGTTGCTTCGGAGACCGCAAAGACTTTGGTCAACGCACGTCGCGCACGCACCTCCGAGCCTCCTGGCCCGTCGGTCGCCTGATTCGTTTCGGGTAACGCGCATATGTCGGCGGGCGAGCGTCCACTGATCATTGCGTGTGGTGCACTCGTGAGTGAGTTGCGCGAAGTACTCAACCGCAATGGTCTTGCTGATGCTGTTGAAGTGCGCTACCTGCCAGCCAACTTGCACAATCGTCCCGAGGGAATCGTTCCTGCCCTGCGCGAGCATTTAGACGCACGAGGCAGTCGATCAACGTTTGTTGGTTATGCAGACTGCGGTACAGGTGGGCAGATCGACACCATGTTGTTGGACTATCCGGGCGTGGAGCGAATCTCGGGTGCGCATTGCTACGAGTTCTTTGCTGGTTCACCGTTGTTTAATGAGGTGCAGGACGCAGAACCTGGCACGTTTTATCTCACCGATTTTCTTGCCAAACACTTCCGTGCGTTGGTGTGGGAAGGCCTTGGGCTCGACACGCATCCACAATTGCGCGATATGTACTTCGGCAACTACACAAAAGTGATGTATTTCTCGCAAGTCAGTGACGATTCGCTGATCGCCATTGCCAAAGAAGCTGCAGAAATGTTGGGGCTCAACTTCGAGCATCGACACGTTGGTGTGCAAGGTTTAGAGGCGTCAATTCCCGTAGTGTTTCAATCTGCTGCAAAAAGAAATGTGAGTGTTAACTGATGGCTCGTGGTGGAAATTCGATAATCATTATTAAGTGGCGTGACATTCCTGCGCAGGTCAATGCTCAGATGGGTCGCGAGCGCTATCAAGTCATTTTGGGTGCAAAGTTTCAGCGAGCTATCGATCGCGCGAAGCGCAAAGCAAACATTTATACGGCAGAAGAAGACGTGGCTCAGTGGAGTCGCGAAACTTTGCCTTTAGAAGGCGACATGGCACTTGCTGCCCAGTCGGTTGCCGACAGGTTGGAAGAAGAGTGGACCCGCCAACGCTTAGGCGTTCTTGCCTATGCAGGTGGGTTTGAAAAAGATGTTGAGCAACTCACCGTGGCAGCGAAAGACCTTGCCGCCCTTGAGGAACTTGAAGACGATGAAGAAGAAACTCCAAACATTTAATAGCAAGAAAGAAACGAGAAACTGACATGACCCATACCATCCTTTCGTCGCCAACCAGAGAAGTAGTCATTGGTTTCGATCGTCCATTCGTGATGATCGGAGAGCGCATTA
>Ga0207937_1000811_pt1 | contig 10593 bp, 10 predicted proteins | sample LakMenEpi04Sep11_FD_150668 | JGI IMG/M metagenome (GOLD analysis project Ga0207937, IMG submission 150668) | Freshwater microbial communities from Lake Mendota, WI - 04SEP2011 deep hole epilimnion (SPAdes) | ecosystem: Environmental > Aquatic > Freshwater > Lentic | place: Lake Mendota, Madison...
CGGCGATTTCGGCGAGGGTGTGGCCGAGCCATTGCTGATGATCCATGCCGATGGGCGTGATCACGGACACAAGGGGAGAAACGGCATTGGTCGCATCCAAGCGTCCGCCCATACCGGTTTCCCAAACGACAATTTCCGCCCCTTCGCGGGCAAACCACCATGCCGCCAGCACGGTGGCCAACTCGAAAAATGTCGGGGCATGTTCCCATCCAACCGAGGTCTCGCGCAGAAGCGTCAATCCCTCAGCTGTGGCATCCTCCGGAATCAAGTGTCCGTCGACCCGGATGCGCTCGCGAAAATCAACGAGGTGCGGCGAGGTGTAGAGCCCGGTGTGCAGGCCACCGGCGCGCAGCATCGCGTCGAGCATGGCGCAGGTGCTGCCTTTGCCGTTGGTCCCGGCGACATGGAGGAAGCGAAGCTTTCGCTGCGGATGACCCAACGCCGCGAGGAGCCGATGCGTGTTATCCAACCCCAGCTTGATCCCGAAGGTCTGGCTACCGTAAAGCCAAGCCAGCGCGTCGCCGTAGTTCACTGGCCGCGATCGAGGAAATCGAGCAACTGCGCCAGCACGGGACGCATCCGGTTGCGCGGCACGATCATATCCACCAAGCCGTGATCTTGGAGGAACTCGGCCGTCTGGAAACCTTTGGGCAATTCCTGATGCGTGGTCTCGCGAATGACGCGCGGTCCGGCAAACCCGATCATGCATTTGGGCTCGGCCATGATGATGTCGCCGAGCGAGGCATAGCTGGCCATGACGCCGGCGGTGGTGGGATTGGTCAGCACCGATATGTAGGGCAACTTTGCCTCGGCGTGCCGTGCCAATGCCCCGCTGGTCTTGGCCATCTGCATGAGGCTGAGCATGCCCTCGTACATGCGGGCGCCACCGGAGGCGGAGATAACGATGACGGGCCACTTCTTCTCCGTGCTGCGTTCGATGATGCGGGTGATTTTTTCACCCACCACCGAACCCATGGTGGCGGCGATGAAGTTGAAATCCATCACGGCCAGACCGACGTCATGCCCGTCGATCTTGGCGTCACCAGTGAGGACGGCATCCTTGAGTCCGGTCTTTTTGCGGTAGGTCTCGAGGCGCTCTTGATAGGTGGCGACACCGCGGAATTTGAGCGAATCCACCGAGAGCATACCGGCGTCTCTCTCCTTGAACGTGTCGGGATCAACGAGGCTCTCGATACGCTCGTGGGCTCCCAAGGTCATATGGTGCTGGCACTTCGGGCAAACCTGCAAATTTTGCGCCAACTCGATGCGGTGGATCACTTCGCCACAGGAGGGGCATTTCGTCCACAGCCCCTCGGCGATGTTGCTTTTCGACTTTGAACGGATTTTCAGCGCGGGTTTTTGGAAAATTCCCATGCTTAGTTTCTATCCTCGCGCGACCGTGATGACAACCACGGCGGCAGCCCCGCCCTCGAGCAAACTTTGGGCGCAGGCGGCCGCAGTGGAACCGGTCGTGAGCACGTCATCCACCAACGCGAGGCGGCGCCCTTCGACGGCAAATCCGGGTTTCAAATCAAAGGCCCCCTGCAGGTTTGCAAATCTTTCCTCCCGGTGAAAGTGGGTCTGCGTGAGCGTGTAGCGGCGGCGACGCAAACCATCGATCACCGGCAGCCCGAGACGTCGCCCGGCCAGATGCCCGAGCACCTCGGCCTGATTGAACTCCCGCTCGCGACGCCGCGCCGGATGCAATGGCACCGGAATGATCGCATCCACCGGCTCAACTATGAGGCGTTGGTCGCGGAAACCCTCGGCCAGCATCCGCGCCAGCACATGACGGAGATGAAGCTGGCGGTTGTATTTGAATCGATGGATCAACTGTCGCACGACACCGCGGCTCCGGTAAGCGGCGGTGGCAAAATCAAAGAACAACTCACGGTCGTCGCAGTTCATGCAACGGAAGACCGAGGTGACGGCCCCTCCGTAAGGTTGGCTGCAGACCGCGCAACGCGGGCCGTTCAATTTGATGCGCCCCCGACGGCACTCACGGCAAAGCCCGGCATACCGCCGGCCCACCGCACCGCCACAGGCTGCACAATGCGGCGGATAAAGCAGGTCCGTCGCCGCCTCAAGAACCTCCCGGGGCCACCGGACGAAAGACATAACGAAGATAAAGTTGGACCAATAAGCCGGTGAGAACCAACACACCGAGCGGTAGAATACCGGTGGGAACTGCACCGCTGACCAAACTCGGGCCGACCCACGGAAGATGTCCGGAGGGAGAGGCGGAAGCCGTTTGGAGGAACAGGTTCGAGGTTTGCTGGCTGAAAATCCATCCGGCGTGCAGACCAATGGGAAGCCAAAGCGAGCGGGTGCGCACGGCGGCGGCACCAAGAATCCATCCGGCTACAAACAGGCTCGCCGCGCCGAAAATCAGCAACCCACCTTCCGGCAAACCCTCGCTGAAACGCAAAGCCTCCGCCAACCCGCTCGACCACCCCACGGCCTCGGGTGCCATCGCGGTTTTGGACGGCTTGATGAAATGCACCACGACGAAAAATAAAGTGCTGACAAAAATCGCACCGGCCCGCGGCAACGACCACAAGCACAACCCCAGCACGACACCCCGGAAAACAACTTCCTCGATTCCCGACACCGCCGCAGCCGTGAGCAGGATGCGCCCCAGTCCGGACCAAGCCGGTTCGGGTCGCAGATGGGCAAACCCGCCGGCCACGTAAAAGACCGCAAGCATTGCGACCAACCCCGAGGCCATGGCCACACCCGCCACGAGGTCGCTCCGCCAGGAGGGATTGGGTTGGAGATTGAGCTCCGCCGGGCGGCGCAGCCCGACCCAGCGCAACGTAGGCCAGAGCAGGACCAGCGCGCTTACCTGGATGCATCGCGACAGGACGCGATGAAATGGAAATCCGGCCAACCAAACCGAGAGGCCGGCCGCCTCCAGCCATTGGCCCAGCCAAAAAACCGGCGGCGCCACCAGCGCCCCAACCACGAAGACCGTGACAAGGTAGAGCAGAATCTTCAGATAAGCGGGCATGACAAAACTGGCGGTGATCTTCTTCGCCGTAATTCCGCGTAGGGCATCCCGAACTGATGCCGCGTGCAAGCTTTAACGCTGGCCCAAATAAAGAGCGCCGGGAAACCGCGGCAAGGACGAGCAGATTACCGTTGCTGCATTCCTGCCCTGGCGGGGTTCATCAGTCGGACCTCCGCGGCCCCCGACGCCGACCAAATCTTAACCCGCGATCAGGCGAACACAACCCCGCGGAAAACATGCAAAAACGACAAATTCCTTGAGCTCTGATCGCATGGCCTTTATACGGAATGGCTAATCCCATTCAGCCCAGAAAGCAGTTTTGTGACCAAGCCCCTCCTCATCCTCTGCATCGTTGTATCCCTCGCTGCCGCAGCCTTGGGATTTCTCAATCGTGGCAAGCTATCTGCAGCAAAGGAGGAGTTGAATAATACCGGATCCCAAGCAGCGTCCACGCGACTTGAACTCGAAACTGCCAAGAAGGAAATCGAGACCAAATCTCAGGAGCTTGCAGCTCTCGGCACGGAAAAGTCGGACTTGAACACCAAACTGACCGAGGCCCAAGGCGAGCTGACCAAGGTCAAGGAGGAGTTGGCCGCAGCCCAAGAAAAAGCCACCACGGCAACCGGCGAATTGGAGCAACTGAAAACAGACGCCGGAGCCAAAGACACACGCATTACGGAATTGGAGCAACAACTTGCCACCGCGCAATCCGCAACACCGGAAACCCCGGTCGAAGGACCTGACACCGCCGAGCTGCAGGCCCGCGTGACCGAACTCGAAACAATCAACAACCAGCTGCAGGATCAAAATACCGGTCTCACCACCCAGATCGCCGAGCTGCAACGCAAAGAGGATGGTCGCCAGAAAGTCCAGATGCGCCAAGGACTCACCGGCACAATCTTGGCCGTCAACCAAGCCTGGAACTTTGTCGTCCTGAGTATGGGTGACCGCCAAGGTGTCGTGCCCAATGCCGAAATGCTCGTCCAACGCGGCAACCAATACCTCGGAAAAGTGCGCGTCACCTCCGTCGAACCCTCGACCTCCATTGCCGACATTCTCGTGCGCACCGTTCCCCGGGGATTCACCGTGATGCCCGGCGACCAAGTAATCTACCAGTCACCACGCGACTGACCCAGCTCATGAAAAAACTTCTGCTCGCCCTCCTCATGATCACGGTTTGCAGCGGAGGATTGACCGGGTGCGCGTCTTCAGAAACGACCAACGCCTCCGGGAGAAATGTGAGCTCCATCCCTTGGAACCGTCCGGCCAAGTGGGAAGGCGGGGGCGTGCTCGGCAGCCAGATGTCGGCCATGCAAGGTTACTGAGTGGCCGAAACGAAGTCTCGTCGCGCACTCGTCATCCGGGGCGGAGCCCTCGGGGATTTTCTTCTCACGCTTCCGGTCATCTCCGCTTTGCGAGAGGCCGCGCCCGACAGCCGCTTGGAAGTCCTTGCTTATCCCAGCATCGCCAGCTTGGCCGCCTCGGGCGGATTGGTCGATGCCGCGCGATCGATCGAATACGGACCGCTGGCCGGATTTTTCACCCGCGGGGCAGTCCTCGATCCAGCCTTGCGGGAATACTTCGCATCGTTCGACCTTATCCTCAGTTACCTTTACGACCCGGACGGCATCTTTGCGGAAAACCTCCGCGCCGCCGGCGTCAAACGTCTGCTGACCGGTCCCCACCGGCCATCCGAAAAGTTCCACGCCATCGACCAACTCGCCGCACCGCTGACCGATCTCCAGTTGCCCCTCGGACGCCGGGCCACACGATTGGACATTGTGCCGACCAAGCATGACGCCCATGTGGTTGCACTCCATCCCGGTTCGGGCAGCCCTGCCAAAAACTGGCCGGCCGGATCTTGGCGGCAAGTCGTGGAAAAACTTCTCGCGGACAATCCCTCGCTGCGCCTGGCCATCGTCGGTGGCGAGGCGGATAGCGACACCCTTGCTCCGCTGCGCCATTGGGACACGTCCGCCCGGGTCACTTTTTGGGAAAATCTTCCATTGTCCGACTTGGCCTCTCATCTCGCCGGAGCCAGCCTTTACCTCGGACACGACACCGGCGTGAGTCATCTCGCCGCCGTGGCGGGCACGCCATCCCTGCTGCTGTTCGGTCCGACCGATCCGGGGATCTGGGCCCCGCCCCACGACCATGTGCGCGTGCTGCGCGCCCCCGAGAAAAAATGGGAGAACTTGACGCCGGGAGCCGTGCTCTCGGCGGTTGGTCGCATGATGACCAGCCCTTGACTTGCAAGAGGCAAGGCAGGGGGTGAGACTTTGCCTATGATAAAAAAACTGATCACCACCGCATGTGCCGTGGCCATGGTTGTTGCGCCGCTTTCCGCCGAGACTGACGAAGCTGCCGCGTGGGAATCATTGCAAGACGAGGCTGCCCGCCTCACCGAAAATCTGCCGGAAGAGGAAACCGCCGGGAAAAAAATCCTCGCCGAGCGCCTGACCTCGCAACGCGACAGCTTTCAGAAATTTCTCCAGGCGCATCCGCAAAGTCCCAACCGCTGGGAGGCACGCATGGCCCTCATGCAGATCGGCGGCTCCATCGCCATGCTCGAGGACCGCGAGCCGGACATCGCCGCCCAGACCAGCGAACTCGAATCCATTGCCAACGACACCTCGGCCCCGGGCAACATCCGCGCCGATGCCGGGCTTGTGCTCCTGCAAATTGCCTCGATGGATTTCGACCGGCAACGCACCGAGGCCTCCGCCCGATCGCTCAGTGCGGCCATCAACAAATTTCTGGAAACTCACCCGGATGACGCCCGGGCCCCGGCGTTGCGCCTCACCGAGGCACAAGCGCTCGAAGCATTCGATCCGGCCCGTGCCAGCACGATCTTCCAGGAAGTGGCCACGGATGAAGACCCGGAGATTTCCGGGGCCGCCCAGACCGGCTTGGAACTGTTGGCCCTGCGCAACAAACCTCTCGAACTGTCGTTCACGGCCCTGGACGGATCGAAGTTTGATGTGGCCAAACTGCGCGGCAAAGTCGTTCTCGTCGATTTCTGGGCCACGTGGTGCCCGCCTTGCGTGGAGGAAGTGCCGGAGTTGGTGGAAACTTACGAAAAGTTCCGCGACAAGGGGTTCGAAATCGTGGGCATTTCCCTCGATCAGAACAAGGCCACCCTCGAAAAATTCCTCAAGGAAAACAAAATGACATGGCCGCAGTATTTCGACGGCGCAGGGTGGGAAAACAAGATCGCCCAGCGCTTCAAAATCCAGTCGGTCCCCACCATGTGGCTCCTCGACCGTGAAGGAAAACTGGTCGATGCCGCCCCGCGCAGCCGTCTGGAACAAGCCATTGAAGCCGCCTTGGCCAAGCCGTAATCAGGCCGCCTTGGCCCGCTGCTGCACCCGTTCTTTCCGGATCGCGTGCCGCACCCGCCACCGCACGGGAGCTTTCACGATGTAACCCGCGCATTTGGCCGCCCCGCAGCGGCAGGGGTGGTCTCTGAAGTGGTCGAAGTCGTAGTAGTAGTCGTAGGTCAGCTCCTCCTCCGGACGGATGGTGCGCAGCGCCACGATCCAAACACGTCCGCGCACGATCTGTGACTCGCAGTTGGGCGAGCAGGAGTGGTTGATGTAGCGCGCGGTGTTCCAGAGCACCCGGCCGTCGATATCCACGCGGTCGCTCACCTCGAAAGTATAAATACAACCGTCGCCCCCGCGCTTGGCCCGCTGCTGGCGCAACTCCTCGCGGCGGAAAGCCTCCGCTTTGCTGATGCGCTCGCCGGTGTATTCAATGATGCGCGTGCCCTTCGGAATCACCGTGGTCGCGAACATTCCGCGCCCGTGAATTTTCGACCCGCGCACCTCGGCCCATTCGCTCTTCGTTGGCTCCGGCCGTTCAGCTTTGGTTTTGCTCATAAAAAAGGACCTTTTAGCAGATCCGCGGAAAATCCCCAAACAAGACATCGTCACCCGATGAAAATTCCCGCATGATCCGCCGACTCCATGCGGCATTTCGACGTTATCGTCCTCGGCGGAGGAGCAGCCGGATTGTTCTGCGCGGCCACCGCCGGCCAGCGCGGACGCCGCGTTCTTGTGCTCGAGCACAATGACCGGGTCGGCAAAAAAATCACCATCTCCGGCGGCGGCCGCTGCAACTTCACGAATATCAACGCCGGGCCGGCCAACTACCTCTCGCAAAGTCCCGAGTTTTGCCGCTCCGCCCTCGCCCGCTACCGCCCCGCCGAATTTCTTGCCTTGGTCGAAAGCCACGGCATCCGCTGGCACGAAAAAAAACTCGGGCAGCTCTTCTGCAGCACGAGTTCGCGCGAGATCATTGCCATGCTGCTCGAAGAATGCCGCCGGGCTCGCGTCGAAGTCATTTGCGGCATGCCCGTCGAGGAAGTCACCCGCCCCGAAAAATTCGATGTCCGCACCGCGCGGGAGACTTTCAGCAGCGATGCGCTGGTCGTCGCCACGGGTGGGTTGTCCTTCGTCAAACTCGGCGCCTCCGACCTCGGCTACCGCATCGCCAAACATTTCGGCCTGCGTCTCACGGAGATTCGGCCGGGGCTTGTTCCCCTCACCTTCGACGAGGAGGACCGGAGCGTGTATGGTCCTCTCAGCGGACTCTCCCTGCCCGTGCGCGTGCGGCACCATGGTGCGACTTTCGATGAAGCCCTCTTGATCACCCATCGCGGCATCAGCGGCCCGGCAGTCCTGCAAATTTCGAGTTACTGGCACGAGAGTGAAAAGCTCGGCTTCGACCTGCTCCCGGGTGGCGATGCGTTGCCCGTGCCCGGACGAGATTCTGCCGCAACACAATTGGCCACCGTCTGGCCGAAACGCTTCGCCGACACCTGGTGCGCGCGGCACGCTCCCGACAAACCCGTGGCGCAGTGGACCGCCCGCGAGCGGGATCATGTGCAAAATCTTTTGCATCACTGGTCGCCGGACTTTTCCGGCACGGAAGGTTACCCCAAAGCCGAAGTCACCCTCGGCGGCGTGGACACCCGTGACCTTTCGTCCAAAACCATGGAAGCACGCAGCGTGCCCGGACTTTATTTCATCGGCGAAGTCGTCGACGTCACCGGCTGGCTCGGCGGCTACAATTTCCAATGGGCCTGGGCCAGCGCCCGCGCCGCCGGTATCGCGGTCTAGTTTTGCGACTGCCGCTCTTCTCGAATTTTCTTCAGAAATTCCCCCGCAATCCGTGAGCCCGGCAGTCGCTGAGCCAGACGAAAGAGCCTTTGCGCTTCATTTTTTTTCCCCAGCATCCAAAAGTGCGCCCCCAGATACTCGTAGCCGCCCGCATGGTTGGGATCGAGAGCGATGGCCCGCAGGTGCCACGATCGGGCCTCGGGCGAACGGCCGCTCCAATTCAAAACCAACGCGGTCTCCCGCACGGCATAGGCAAAGCGCGGTCTTTCCGCCACGGCTTGGAGCCAATAATCGGCCGAGGTTTGATACCACTTTCGTCGACTATCCGCCGTCTGCGCTGCATTGCCCAAAAGACCCGCCGTCTCGCCGGCCAAAACCAAAAGTCGCGGATTGCGCGCCTCCGTGGACAAGCCTTCGGTCACATGTTTCCACGCGGCGTCCAATTCACCCGCCAGCAAGGCGTTCTCCGCCTGCAATGCCTCATACTCCACCGCAGCATGCGGACGAATCTGCCACAACAACGCGCTGCCCGCAGCCAGCGGCAGCATAATCCCCAACCCCCTCAACCACCATGGTCGAGGCTCCGGATAACCAGACGTTGAGTCACGGCGGCAACCAGCCAGCCACCCGGCGCACAGGGCCACCAGCAACACGGGAGCCGCAACATGCATCCGATGGTCGAATACGGAGTGCAAACCCTGCGCAACCAACGCCGACAGCGAACCGCTCAACAACGCCAACTCCATGCTCTGCGGCAAGAGCGAGACCGCCGGCAACTCGCGGCTGACGCGCATTATGTTTTTCCATCCGGCCAAAAAATGGACGGCAAAAGCCCAAGCACCGAGGACAAACCCCCAGCGCCCATACTCCACGAGCAACTGCAACCAATCGTTGTGCGCGTGGAACGGTCGCAGATCGCCCATGGAAATGTCCCGGTAACGCGTGGCCAACAAATCGAAAACATTCGCCCCGCTTCCCCACCACGGATCCAGCGGAAGCATCGGGGGGGCCACCGAAAACCACAGCCTCTCCCGGAAAACATCCGACCCCAGCGCGTCCAATCGCATTTGTACGGCAAAACTTTCCAGTCCCACCACAAGAGCCAAACCCGCGCACAAAACCACCGAAGCCAACGCCCCGAAGGTCAGCCATCCGCGATGCATCAGCGCCCCACGCTGCACGATGAAAAAACTCGCCACGGCAAACACCATCATTCCGCCAAGCACTCCCGTGTAAGCCGCGCGGGATAGACACAGCACCAGGCCGACCAAGCCGGACGCCGTGACCCAAAACAAAATCATTTTCACCCAAACCGGACCCCTGCCCCAGACCAGCATACCCAGAGCCAGAAAAGTGCTCGTCTGCAAAACAGCTGACAAGGTCCCCCGCGAGGCAAATGTGCCCAGAGCATGACCATGGTTGCGGATCACCGTTTCACCATCCGGCAAGCGGAACCACCTCGCCAGCTCCGGCCAGGGATGAAACGGCCTTTCCGCCGTGAATTGCATCACCACCAAAAAAACCTGAAAAACCAGCAGAATAAGTAGCGCCGCCAACACCACATAGGCCGCTGCGGAACCCCGCAAATGCCACGCCGCGGTGAAATAAACCGCCAGCGCTCCCAACAACAACCATGTGTCCTCCCGCGCCGTGTAGTAATCGGGCGAGGTGGACTGACGCCACAGCAGATAACCGGCAAATAAGAGCACCGCTCCCACACACCACGCGCCTGGAGCACCCCCCGCTCCCGCTCTGGGCGAGGCAAAAGATCCGACCACCGCCGACAGCGCCACCAGCACCAAACCGGGAATAGCCAGCGCCGGATACCACCAGCCGCCGAAAAGCAACTCGGATGCCGCCAGACCAGCCGCCAGCAGCAACGCTGAAACCCACAGCAGAACTCGGGAAAACACAATGGGGATCCTATTTGCCGCACCCTTCTGTTCTCAATCTCGATTACCCGGAGGTGTCATGTTTGTAAAAAAACCGCATGATTGAGAATTTTCACTTGCCGAAGCCGTCGGTGAGGACGATTTTTTCAAAATCCCCAATACTTATGAAAATTTCACCCCTCCTAATCGCCATCCTCTCCTTGGCAGCGCTGGCCACCCAGTCATACGGACAAAGCCTCACCCAGACAATTGCCGAGGCGGAAAAAGCGGCCCTGCAAAACGAGGCACCCGAGGACAACGCCAAAAGCATCGCAGAGACCCTCGCTGAAGCCCTGGGTCCGGAAAATGATTCGGCCGCACTGATCGCGCGGGCCGAGCAACTCGCCCAACAAAATCCCGACCAGGCTGCCGCCATTGCCGCCGCCGCTGCAATCTTTGCTCCCGACTTGGCCCCGCGTATTGCCGCTGCCATTGCATCCGCTGTTCCCGCCGCCGCTCCTGCGATTGCTGCTGCTGTGGCTGCTGTCGCACCCACCGCTGCTCCTGCGATCGCTGCCGCCGTCGCCAG
>Ga0207937_1000820_pt1 | contig 10538 bp, 11 predicted proteins | sample LakMenEpi04Sep11_FD_150668 | JGI IMG/M metagenome (GOLD analysis project Ga0207937, IMG submission 150668) | Freshwater microbial communities from Lake Mendota, WI - 04SEP2011 deep hole epilimnion (SPAdes) | ecosystem: Environmental > Aquatic > Freshwater > Lentic | place: Lake Mendota, Madison...
TCTCGCGATAATTTTCTTCTCTTTTCAGGAATGACCGCGCCCGGCCAAGGGGTGAACCTTGCCGGGAATGACGCGATTCATGGTCACTTCGACTTCGCGCTGGGTGCCGAGCAAATCGAGCAGCACCGCCACGCGTTCTTTGGCCGGCATGATGCGGGTAACCACAGCACGCAAGCCTTTAAAGGGCCCATCCAAAACAGTCACCTCTTCGCCAGCGACAATCTCTGGAGCGACTTCGATGACCTCGTTGTCATGGACAAATTCGCGCAAGCCGGCAACGACGTTATCATCAACCACCGATGGTTGACCTCCGAAGCCGACGATCTTGGTCACTCCCATCGACGAGGCCACGAGCCGGTAGTGCGTGGTGTAAGGAAAACGGGCGAAGATATATCCGGGAAACAAGGCCTCCTCAAACCACTTGCGTCCTGCCAGCGTGGCGCGTTGGAAGCGCAGGACGGGGCTGAAAACCTCAAGCCCGAGACGGGTACGCAAGAAGCCCGCCGCGATTTTTTCGTGCTTGGGCTGCGTCTTGAGACAGAACCAAAGAGGGTCGGTGTTTTCGAGCGATAGGGTTGACTCCATACCGGGGAACTAAAATGAAAAACTACTCTGTTTCAGGCCCCGCGTCGAACAGTTCCCGCGGGATCTCATGACGGGCCCCGCAGCGCGGGCATGTCACGCGGATGTGTTTCTCTAAACCAAAAACCTCGTCCAACTCTCCCTGCAAAGCCGGCCCGATCGCCCCGGCGATCCGCTCCGGCGTGCAACCACAAGCAAATCGATATTGCCGCATCTCGAGCGGGGGCCGCGTCTCATCGGTAAACAATGCTCCCACCTCATCCATGCCGACAGCTTCCAACCACGGCAGGTCGCAGTCTGGTTGAGCCACCAACAAGGCGAAGGTGTCCCCTCCCAGATCAAAGTAGCGGGCGGGGCGTTGCTCGCTTTGCTGGTAGTAAATCTCGGCGGCACTCAGGACATCGTTGCCAGAGAACTCGACCAAACTCCGGCGGCGATCAATATTGGGCGCAGCGGTTTCCGCGTGAAGCACATTGCCACCGGTAGAACGCACATTCTCCGAGAAAACCTGACCGGTGACATGTCCCGTGGGATTTTCCGCCACGGCAAAAAGATTCATCTGCTCGCTTTCCAGATGCAGCGTCCAAGCAATGGTCTCGGCATGGGGACGCGCCGCGGCATGGAGAGTCACGGCCGCCAAGAGCAACTTGAGTTTTTCGTCCGCTCCATCAGCCAAAACGATGCCGGTTTGCCCGAGGTGGAGATAACAATCCATGAACATCGGGCCGAAATCAGCCCCGCAAAGAAGCGCGTTGTGGCCGCGCACAAAACGACAAGACACCTGCGTTGTATCGGCCTCCCCTGAGAAGCTCATGCCTGAGCCTCCTTCTTGATTCGCGGGCGGGCATGGCTGCGCCACCAACGCTCGGCCACTGTGCGCCATAGAAACATGACCATTATGTAACTCACCGGAGCGATGACTGCCCCACTTATCAAGCATCCGAGCATCAAGGGCAACGGCACATTGGCCAGCATGGCCAACATGGTTTCCATCGATTTTACCGGCTCCGGCTCGACGCCCAAAACCCACGCGCCGAGGCGGTATTGCCAATAGAGGATCACCGGCCAAGTCACCGGATTCGTGATCCAGACGACTGTGATCGCCGCCGGCACATTGAAACGGAACGCGTAAGCCGATATGCCCGAAGGGAGCATTTGAAACGGGATCGGCATCATCGCCCAAAAAAAACCATTGGCCACGCCCGCCGCCACGCGATTGGCGCTGGGCTTCCACAGATCCGGTGAAAAAATCCGATCTCCCAGCAATCGATGCAGCCAGGAACCATGCAAATGCCGTCGACGCGGCACCTTCTTCAGCCAACCGCGAATCCGCGAACGGCGCAACCTCATGATACTCATTGCCGTGCGAACTCCCGCCTCCGCATCCGGCTTGCGCAACGGCTTTCCAAGCTTGCATTCCGTAGGCAGTGCATTACAACGCGCATGTCATGAAGAAAATCGAAGCCATCATTAAACCCTTCAAAATGGAGCATGTCAAAGAGGCGCTCGCCGAAATCGGCATCGAGGGCATGACAGTCACGGAAGTCAAAGGTTTCGGACGCCAGAAAGGCCACACCGAAATCTATCGTGGCAGCGAATACACCGTGGATTTTCTTCCCAAAGTGAAAGTCGAACTCGTGGTGGCCGACGACAACGTGGCCCGCGCTACCGAAGCCATCGTTCGCTCGGCCAAAACCGGAAAAATTGGCGACGGCAAGGTTTTCGTTTTGCCGATCGATGATGCCATTCGTATCCGCACCGAGGAGACTGGCGAGCAAGCAATTTAAAGCCTCTGCTCCGGGAAGCGACCGCTTCCACATACCCGGCGACGGCTCCAACGCATGAACAATTTTCAAGCCCTCGTCTTGGGTCTCGTCGAGGGTTTGACCGAATATCTGCCGGTCAGCTCCACTGGCCATCTTCTCCTCACCCAGCGGATTCTGGGTATTTCATCGAGTTCTGTTTCGGATGCTTTCGCCATTTGCATACAGGCAGGGGCAATTCTTGCCGTGCTGGGTCTTTACCGTGTGCGCGTCGGGCAAATGATGCTTGGAATGGCTGGTCGGGACACCATCGGTCGCAACTTGGCGCTCAACCTTATGGCCGCGTTCATACCCGCTGCGGTGCTGGGATTCGCTCTCGAGAAAACCATCAAAAAGTATTTGTTCGGCGGCGACACATGGGGGCTCTGGCCCGTGGTGGCGGCATGGATGGTTGGAGGGTTGGCCATCCTTGCAGTTTCGTTTTACCGTCGTCGCCGTGGCAAATCCTCTACCAGCGGACTGGATTTGGACCACCTGACCTTACGCATGGCTTTGATCGTCGGCATCGCCCAATGTATCGCCATGTGGCCCGGCGTGAGTCGCAGCCTCATAACCATTGTCGGCGGAGTATTGGTCGGATTGTCTTTGCCCGCTGCGGTCGAGTTGAGCTTTCTCCTCGGCGTCATCACGCTCACTGCCGCGACCGCTTATGACGCGCTGAAACACGGGCCCGAAATGTTGGCCACCTATGGTCCGACACCGCTGCTGGTTGGTTTTATCTCCGCATGGCTCTCAGCCGTTCTCGCGGTCAAATGGATGGTCGGTTACCTTAAAAGCCATGGCATGGAAATCTTCGGATGGTATCGCGTCTTACTTGCTCTGGTCGTGGCGGCCTGGCTCCTCTGGCCGCAGTAATTTCCCGTCATGGACCCGATCATGCCCGATTTGCAGTCTGTGATTCTTTGCGAGGATGTCCGCACAGAGGTCAGCGGAGGGCAAAGCCTTATCGGTGTGATCGGCGCCATTCCGGTTCCGCAGCTGCCTGTCGGATTTTTCAAGCTCTGCCTCTGGTCGCGTTGGTGCGGAGGCATCGGACGTTTTCAGCAGGTATCCCGCTTTCTGGATCCGGACGATCACCCAGTCGCCGAGGCCAGCATCGATTTTGAACTTCGGGAAATTGAAGGCAGCGCAACCAATGTTCACTTTTTCGGCGGCGTGCAGATTCAAAAATTCGGGGTGCACCACGTGGAAATCTCCCTCGATGGGGACATGCGCATGCGTTTTCCTGTTCCCGTTGTCAGGGCAGCGCAAAATCCCCCGGGAGCCCCGCCCCCGCCTTTTCAAATCCCACCGACCGAAGCTTAAAAACTTCACCATCTCGCCATCCTGCTAGGTCTGATGCGCTCCGCATCAGGCTGAGCAGTGCGCTTCATTCGCACGGTGTTATTTTCCTTCTCGGAACGTTTCACAAGAAAAAATCGGGCCCGGCTGCGCGAGCCGTCACGCTTGCGGGAACCATTTGCGGCATTTAAAGTTGCCATTTCCGCCATGCGCCGTTTGTTTTGCAGTCTTTTCGCGCTACTCCTCTCTTTCGGGAGCGTCTTGGCACAGAACGATGCCAGCCTACCCCCTGGCGTCAAACACTCCGCGACGCGTAGTGCCGATGGATTCGACATGCCGGTGGGTAAACCAAACGCCGAGGGCTACTACCGGTCGCGAGGATTGATCATCGGTCGCCACATGGGTGATGACTGGAACGGAAATGGGGGTGGTAATACCGACCTCGGCGCCCCGGTTTACAGCACCGCACATGGGTTGGTTGTCTATGCCCGCGATGCGCGAATGGGATGGGGCAAGACGGTGATTGTTCGCCACGTTTACTGGGAAGGCGGCAAATGGAATTACGCCGACTCCCTCTACACGCACTTACACCAGATTTTTGTGCGGGAGGGACAACAAGTGATCCGCGGACAACTGCTCGGCAGCATCGGCACCAACAGGGGAATGTATACCGCGCACCTCCATTTCGAGATTCGTAAAAATCTGCGCATCGGAATCAACCAAGGCTCCTACCGCAAAGACCTCAGCAACTACTACCGGCCTTACGAATTCATCCTCGGACGCCGCAACCTCTCCGGCGGGAACCGCCGCGTGCAAGTGCCGATCAACACCTTCCAACTGCAAGCCCGTGTCGTTGATGAAATGGGCAAAAGCAACAGTCGGCCTGATTCCAAAACGCCCAGGCGCCGCAGCGACTTCCGTGTCGACCGCTTCGGCGATCCCCTGCGCTAAAATCTTTACGACTCCCGCCCCGATTGGATTACGGCGTAATCAAAGCTGTCCACCAGCGCCTGCCAACTGGCCTCGATGATGTTGTCCGAGACACCGACGGTCCCCCACTCTGCTTTTCCATCGGTGGACGAGATAAAAACGCGCGTCCGGGCAGCGGTGCCACGCCGGCCGTTGATGATGCGGACCTTGTAATCTTCGAGCCGCACCTCATCGATGACAGGATAGAAAGGTTTGAGTGCTTTGCGAAGGGCAGCGTCGAGAGCATTGACTGGCCCGTCGCCATCGCCGGCCGTGTGGGCAGACTCTCCATTGACCCGGATTTTCACGGTAGCCTCGCACTTGTTCCAATCGGCCCCGACCCGCCCCGAACGCAAGAAGTCGCAATGGTATTCATCAAGCTCAAAGAGCGCCTGATGCTTCCCGAGCAAGCGGCGAAGCAAAAGTCCGAACGATGCCTCGGCGGCTTCAAACTCATAGCCCTCATGCTCGAGACGCTTCACTTCCTGGAGAATCTTCGCAACCTCAGGCGATCCTTTGGCGAATTTGAATCCCATCGACTCGGCCTTCACGAGGACGTTCGATTGTCCGGATAAATCGGAAATTGTGACGATCCGTTCATTGCCGACCAAACTCGGATCAATATGCTCATAAGTGCGGGCCAGTTTTTGCACCGCGTGGACATGGAGCCCGCCTTTGTGGGTGAAAGCTGCCGCTCCGACGAAAGGGGCGCGGATATCATGCGGCACATTGGCCACCTCATCGACAAAGCGCGAGAGTTCGGTGAGGCGCTCCATGTCGGCAACCAGTGGCATACCCATCTTGAGCTGGAGGACGGGCAGAAGAGTCGTGAGATTGCAGTTTCCGACGCGCTCGCCGTAACCGTTCATCGTGCCTTGGACCTGCACCGCGCCAGCCTCGACGGCAGCCAAGGCGTTGGCCACTCCGAGTCCGCAATCATTGTGCGTGTGTGCGCCAACCGGACACTTCACCGACGCAGCTGCAGCTTTTGTGGCGGTAGCGACAAATTCCGGCAAACTACCGCCATTCGTGTCGCATAAGACGATAATTTCCGCACCCGCTTCCGCGGCGGCTTGGATGGTCGCCAGCGAGTAGTCCGGCTCCTCACGGTAACTGTCGAAAAAATGCTCGGCGTCATAAAACACGCGGCGTCCATGGTTTTTCAGGTGAGCCACCGTGTCACGGATCATGGACAGATTCTCCTCCGCCGTGACTCCGAAAACTTCGGTGACGTGGAGAAGCCAAGTTTTTCCGACAACCGTCACCACCGGCGTTTCTGCCGCGAGCAACTGCTGCACTTGGGCGTCATCCTCCACCTTCACCCCGCCACGCCGGGTCATTCCGAAAGCTGCGATCTTGGCATTTTTCCAAGGGCGCTTGGCTGCCTCCTCAAAGAAAGCCGCATCCTTGGGATTCGATCCCGGCCAACCACCTTCGATGTAATGCACCCCAAACTCGTCCAACCGCTCGGCCACACGCAGTTTGTCTTGCACGCTGAAAGAAATGCCGGTGCCCTGCGTTCCGTCACGCAGGGTCGTGTCATAAATAGAAACTCTGGTGTCTGCGCTCATGGGATCAGGAAGATGCCGCGACGCGGGTGGCCGTCTCGCTCTCGATGGCAGAATTGTTGATCGTATCAATCAGCAGTCGCAGCATGCCGAATTCCGTCTTTTTCGGCGTCAGCACCAGACGTGGCAAGTGGGCGATGTCTGTCTCGTCTTTCTCCTCGGGCAATGCGGTTGTCTGCTCGATATGTCCTTTAACCAAAATGCTCTCGAATTGCTTGTTCAGCGCTACAACACTTTCAGGTGTGAGGCTATGCTTGAGTCGGATCACCATTTTTTCCCGAACCCATCGGTATGACTCGAAGACTTTGTAGAACTGGACGATGTGATCGATCGCCTCGTCGCAGTCATGACAAATTTTGAAAAAATGAAAGTCGGAGGGTGAGACTAGCTTCATCCGCAGCAGGTCGTTTTTGATGAAAAATTCCCACGTCTCCCAGTAACGTCCGTCAGGCGTGTCCAGCAAGACGAGTGGCGTGATCAACGCCTTGCCCGTCTGCATCAAGGTGAGGCATTCAAACCCCTCGTCCTGTGTGCCGAACCCCCCGGGAAAAAGAACAAAAGCGTCGGTTTCCTTCACAAAGTTCAACTTGCGCGTGAAGAAGTAGTTGAAATTGATGAGCTTTTTGTCGCCGTGAATCGTTGCGTTGGCGCGCTGCTCGAAAGGCAATCGAATGTTCAACCCAAAGCTGTTCTCGCGGCCTGCTCCTTTTTGGGCTGCTCCCATGATGCCGTCGCCGCCTCCGGTGATGACCATGAACCCTTTTTCCACGACCTTGCGGCCTAAGTCCTCCGCCATCAGGAACTCCGCCGTTTGCGGCGCCAACCGGGCCGAACCGAAAACCGCAACTTTGCGGCGCTTGGCATAGGGCTGAAAAACTTTGGAAGCATAGCGCAATTCCTTGAGCGCACGCAGGAAGAGCTTCAAATCGGCGATGGGCGCCTTGTCCCGCGCCAATCCCAGCGCGGTCGAAACCATTTCCTCCACCAGAGCCTGAGTTCGCCCGCAATCCGTGCAACCGCTCCCGGCCACGAGGGTTTTAACCGCGGCCTCGTCTTTTTCATTCATAGCGAACCGGCAATATGCGCCAATCCTGACAAAAAGCACGCAATTTGCGTGCGGGGCCATTGCTGCAACCGCCACGCACTGATACTTTCATGCAAACTATGATCGTTGTCATCCGCCCTCATACTCCCGCCGAACAGGTCGAGGAAGTCATCCGGGAAATCGCCTTGCTCGGCTACACCCCGAACCCCATCCGTGGTGACTATCAGACCGTCGTAGCCGCTGTCGGCGATGAAACCACCCACGCCAATCTTGAATCGCTGGATGCCCTCCCCCAAGTCGAGCGTGTGATCCGCGTGCAGAAGCGCTACAAAATGACCAGCCGCGAGTCCCGACCGCAGGGAACGGTCATTGATGCGGGCGGCGTGAGCATCGGCGGCCATCACTTTGTCCTCATGGCCGGTCCATGCTCGGTCGAAAGCGAGGAGCAATTGCTCTCCACCGCCCGCGCAGTCAAAGCTGCCGGTGCATCCATCTTGCGCGGTGGAGCCTACAAACCGCGTACCTCGCCCTATGAATTTCAGGGACTCGGCCCCGAGGGGTTGCGCTTGCTGGTCGCTGCACGTCAGGAGACGGGACTCCGCATCATCACCGAGGTCCTCTCCGAACGTGACGTGGAAACCGTGGCCGAATCGGCAGACATCCTGCAAATCGGCGCTCGTAATGCGCAAAACTTCCAGCTTCTCATCGCCTGCGCGAAAAGCGGAAAACCCGTGCTGTTGAAACGCGGAATGAGCATGCGTATCGAAGAATGGCTCCTCGCTGCCGAATACCTGCTCGCTCACGGCAATCCCAACGTCATCCTGTGCGAAAGGGGCATCCGCACTTTTGAAAACTACACCCGCAACACTCTGGATCTCGCCGCCGTCGCCATCGCCAAGCAGGAAAGCCACCTTCCGGTTATCGTCGATCCCAGCCAAGGGTGCGGGCGCGCCGATTTGGTCAAGGTGCTATGCCGCGGCGCGGCAGCGGTCGGCGCCGACGGACTGATCATCGAAGTCCACCCCAATCCTGCGGAAGCCCTCAGCGACGGACAGCAACAACTCGACCTGCGGTCATTTGCTGATTTGGTCGAGGGTCTGCGACCGTTTGTTTCTGCCGCCGGACGGAAACTCTGAAGCTTATCGGTAATCCAAGCGCAGCAACAACCATGCTCCGACCCCGATGAAAAGCACATTGGGAATCCATAGCAACAAGTAAGGAAACGCTCCGGAGTTGTCGCGCACCATCTCGGCGATGACTACAAAGAAAAAATAACTGAAGGCCAAAGCCAGACTTATGGCAAAACCGACCGATGTTTCTTTGCGTTGCGCCGTCACGCCCAGAGGCATGGCTATCATGGCAAAAGCAATACAAGCCATCGAAAGCGACACACGCTTGCTCATTTCCGTCATCACGCGGGTCACCATGCCGGGGTTGCCATCATTGCGCGCCTCCGGCAGATAATTAAAAAGTTCCCACAAAGTATAGGAACGAAGAGGCCTTGAGCGCAGGTGCCCGGCGACCAAGTCTTCCAACTCGATGGCAATCGTGGCCTCGCCGACAGAAATTCCATGGCGAATTTTCGCGAGATCATCCTCGGCCTTGTCCTCGCGCTGTTCGAAACGTGCGTCGCGTAGCGTGAGAAGCAGTTCGCCACTTTCCTCATCCACATCGATCTCACCGGTGCGGGCCATGATGATCCGCCCGGGTCGGGCCCCGGACGTCTGCTCGATCAGAGTGATATCGGACATCTGATCGCCATCCTTGTCCCCGACAAAAATTTTCTTTCCGGCAAACTGATCAACCACCTCGTCCGCGACAAAAAGCGATTGGGGATTGCTCCGCGCCATCGTGGCGATCGACGTTCTCATAGCCTGTTCAGCCCTCGGGGCCACCGTGGTATTGATCCAGAACGTAAACGCACTAAGCAAAATTCCCACGCACAGCACCGGGAGACAAACTCTCAGGAGGCTCGTCCCGCATGCTCGCAGGGCGATCATCTCGTTGTCCGCCGACATGCGACCGAACACCAACAGCACTGCGGTGAGAAATCCCCACGGGATCGTGAAGGTGAATGAAAACGGCAGCACATAGAGAATGAAGAGAAAAAGATACTTCGCCGGGACATCCCGGTTGATCATCAAATCAAGCAACTCTTTGAAAATATTCCCCAACACCAGCACCAAACTCAGCACGAACAAGCCATAGATCGTGGTCACTACCACACCCTTCCCCACATATCGATCGATGAGCTTCATGACTAAATAAGCGCTTCCCAAGGCGGCAATCACCCTAACGTCCGCCCGGCGATTTGCAAAGCACCACGCCGGGATTTGTCATTGAGACCGACTGAAGCCATCGCCAGACTCCGCCGCATATTATGAGCGATACCAACCTTCCCGACCACCGGCACCCCGGCCCTCCCGGCGTCTTTGTCATCTTCGGGGCCTCCGGTGACCTGACCAAACGAAAACTTGTCCCCGCACTTTTCAACCTGCGCTGCCTCGGATTGCTTCCCGACAAATTCGCTGTCATCGGCGTGGCTCTCACTCCAGGCGACGACAACAGCTTCCGCGAGTTGATGTCCGCCGACATCCAACAATTCTCCACCCATCCGGTTGATGCCGACGAATGGAAATCATTCGTCTCCTCATGCTATTACTTGTCCGGGGACTTCAATGACGAAGACGTCTTCACTGCGCTGAAGGATAAAATCGCCGCCGTGCAATCGGAGCAACGCATTCCCGGCGGCAACGTCGTCTTTAATCTCGCCGTCACTCCGACCCTTTTCGGAACCGTGACTTCTCAACTCGGACGCGCCGGTCTTTTGCGTGAGACAAACGACGGTTATCGCAGGGTCATCATTGAAAAACCCTTCGGGCGCGATCTCGACAGCGCGCTCCGACTCAACCGTAATCTGCACGAGCACCTAGCCGAATCGCAGATTTACCGCATCGATCACTACCTCGGTAAAGAGACGGTGCAAAACATCCTCGTCTTTCGTTTCGCCAACATGATCTTCGAGCCGAACTGGAACCGCCGCTACGTCGACAGCGTGCAGATCACCGTGGCCGAGCGCCTCGGCGTGGAAAACCGCGGCGGCTACCTCGACCACTACGGCGTGCTGCGCGACATGGTGCAGAACCACATGCTCAGCGTCCTTTCGCTCATCGCCATGGAACCCCCGGGCTCGATGAGCGGCGATGCCGTGCGCAACGAGAAGGTCAAGGTCCTCGACGCCATACGCACGCTGCAACCCGAGGACGTCAT
>Ga0207937_1000822_pt1 | contig 10526 bp, 8 predicted proteins | sample LakMenEpi04Sep11_FD_150668 | JGI IMG/M metagenome (GOLD analysis project Ga0207937, IMG submission 150668) | Freshwater microbial communities from Lake Mendota, WI - 04SEP2011 deep hole epilimnion (SPAdes) | ecosystem: Environmental > Aquatic > Freshwater > Lentic | place: Lake Mendota, Madison...
ATTTCATATCGATTATCAGGATGCACAGGATCGCGCAAAGACGCAAAGGCGCAAAGATCCGGCCGAGCAGAAGCAGTGTCCCTTAGGCCCTTAGGGGCAATCGGAAATCAGCAGAGCCGCAGAAACGGTCTCAAAAAAAGGGCGGGGTAAAGACGGGGTACGATGTTTGGAGAAGATGGACGGGCTGCGGAGGCGGGATGCAGGCTGGCCGAATTGTCGCTGTGCAAAACGCTTCGAACTACGATAACAATTCGGATCAAAACCAGCGGGTTATGCGACCACACCTCGGCCCGTAACAATTAGGTGTTAGGTCGAGACATTCGGAGTTTTGCTCTCAGTTGAGCGATGATCAAATTGCTTCAGCAATGCTGGCAGCATGAATAAGTCGCAAATCAAGGCGGTCAAGAGCGTTATCGCCCCAAGCGAACCAAAGACACGATAGTCTCGCGTTTCGCTAAACATCACCGAAGCAAATCCAGCTACTAAGACCGCAGTCGTCATCACCATCCCTTTGCCGACACCCTGGAATGCTCGCTCGATCGCTTCATCGATAGACTGCTGCTGAGTAACTCCAAGTTCGATATCCTATCGATCGATCACTTTGATCTCGTAAAGTTTTGGCCAATTTTTGCCGGTGATGAAAAGTCGCTTCGAATCTTTGTCATATGCAATTCCGTTCATGACCGATTCTTTATCGCGTTGCTGCTTTGGATAAACGTCTCCCAAATCGACCCAGCCAACAATGCGCCCGTTGTCGGGTGAAATTCGAGCAATGACATCTTCGTACCAAACGTTCGCCCAGATTTCACCATCGATGAACTCAAGCTCATTAAGTTGCTTTATCTTTTTGCCGCCGGCGTCGGAAACTTGGATTTGTCGTAGTACACGGAATGTATCGGGATCGATGAACCGAAGCACAGAAGTTCCGTCGCTAAGGATGAGCTCTTTCCCATTGTTCGTAACCCCCCAACCCTCGAATGCGTACTGGTGGGATTTTTCGTAGATCATCGTTCTCACATCATAAACAAAGCATGTGTTCTCACGCCAAGTCAGTTGGAAAATCTTGTCGTTCAAAACCGTGATCCCCTCGCCAAAGTACGCAGGAGCAAGGGTGACTTGAAGCAATACTTTTCCGTCTTCTAGATTGACCTTTCGAAGCGTCGAATTTCCTTTCTGACCGGTTCCCTCCAAAAGGTTTCCTTCATGCATCACCAGTCCTTGAGTAAACGCAGCCGGATCGTGCGGATACGACTGGACGACTTGACCTCGCTGGACAGGTGTCTTATTTTGCCTTTGGGTCGGGCTACAGGAAGCCATGAGGATTGGAATCCAAATCACGACGAACCGCGCCGAGACAAGTAGATTGGAGATCATTCCAAGAGGTGTGTTGATGGAGAATTCAGCCAGCAATTACGATCGTCGGTACGCACAGTCGATCCTTACCGCAATATAGTTCCCCAAAGTATACCAACTCACTTCGCCGTTGTTTACTCCGAATACTCCGGCATATCGGCTATTCGATTCGCATCCCCCTACCAACGGCGTGTCGCTTGGGCATTTTGCAACATGTCGCTAGCCTCTTGGCTTAAACCGAAATTCGTCGACGCCTGATTCAGCTCCAGGAAAACAGTGTACTTCGAGTGATCAGCACCAGCGTATATCACAGGTGCCGGCGCTATCTGTAATAGGTTTGCGATTCGATTATTCCAGCGAGTTGTGAAAAGCTGCCCCCCTAAAGACTGCTCAGGTTGCAACCCGTAATGCTGAACCATCAACGTTGCCAATTGCGATGGATCCCCCGTCAAGCCATGAAGGTTGATGCGACGCAACGACTGACTCGCATCAAAGTAGTAAGTCAACGTGCCGGCCAGATCCGTTGGTCGCGTTCCCGTTATCAACGGCACTCGAAGCCCATCCATTTGCACATTGGAAAGGACTGTAGAGACCCGCGAAAAACGCTGTGGTAACCAATGGGGCGCGATATCGAAACGCAGTACTTCGCGCAGATCATGCACTTCCCCGCCACCCAACGAAGAAGGCTGCTGCTGAAGTTGCTGTATCGTTGGAACTCCAAGCGTATAGTCCCACAGTTGATTTGTCCCACCGGGTATCGCACTCGCCGGGCCTTGTCGCGATTCCAAGATCCCCGATGGCATCGATGCTGAAACGGGATTGCCTGTGCCCAACATGGTAGGTGTCGCTGGCATAGCCGAAGCACCATAATGGTAAGTGTCAGGCATACCAACGGTAACACCAGGCATGCCTGACATGCCTGTTTGCATTGCTGCTGGATGAACGACTACCGGGGTTGATGCTCCATTTACATGCGTACTACCTGCAGGATACGGTGAATTACCATTAGAAGACCATGGAGCCCCGAGGTTGCCATTCGATCCATGGAGCGAATAGGATTCGTTGGATGGGGAAGAGTTGCTCTGTTCCTGGTCTCCGCCCGAACTCAGCCCACTCCCTGCATTGAACAAGGACCTTCGAAGCGACGTGCCAGTTTCGGTTTCAAATGCTGCGTAAGGGCCGCCGATAGCTGCAGCCAACACTGCCGCTGCACCAATTGGCTTCTGAATAAAATTGGAAATCATGGATCGGGACCAAACTTAACGATCTTTGCAACTCTTGCATGACGTTCACCTGGTAACGAAACTCTCCGAGCCTCGACAAGCACTTACGAAATGCTCCACAGCGGTCGCGCACCTCCATTCGCAACGGAACGTATCGACCAGCCCCACACTACATCTTCGAATATTGAAGACAAAGATAGCAAAACACACTCCGCAAAAGCCGAATGCTAGCGATTGGAGCGGTTGTAGCGTAATGGCTTTGACGGACTGCGGACCAATTTAAAGCAAATACCAGTTGCTAGCATATTCCTCTAGTTCGAGAACGACCGATATTTCCTCCAGTCGCTAAATACGGTATTCAAATGACGCGTGTTCGTGTCGCACCAATAACGCACAGCGCGCACTATGTATTGCTCTTGTTTCGGGGAAGGAATCCCATGGATCGGCGAGAATGGCTTGGAATGTTTGGCTTCTTGATTTGCGGTCCCGCCCTTGGCTGCAAAGGTTACCAATACGGTCATATCATCAAGCCGGATGCACCGAACCTGGTAGGAAGCCACGAAGCAGGTGCCGAGGTCTTTGATCCTTTGGTCGATGAAGCCGTGGCGAAGCTGCTGGCGCGTCAACAAACCGTTACTCCGGATACACCATGTGGCCCCGATGGCTTGCCCTGCCCCAAAACCATTTGTTTTGTCGGCATCGAGAATAAGAGCATGGAAGACATCGGAGACTTTAAAGACAAACTATATCAACAGATCGACTCCCGTTTGTTAGAGGCCTCGACCTTTCGAGCGATCAGTCGACGAATGGTGGATGCGGCACTCTTTGAAACGAGACTTCGTCCTGATTCGCTCATGATCCCTGACAACATGCGTCTCTTCACGGCAGTGTTGGAACGAAATGGCGCGCCACTCGACTATCTGCTGTATGCCGTTTTGACGAGTGGCACAACAACAAGAAACTCCTCGACTCAGCGTGACTACGACCTAACGCTGGAACTGGTGAATGTCCACACAGGCGTTACCGACAAGCAGTCGGCTGAAGTTCGAAAGGGCTATCACAAGACTGCGGCGGGCAAAGTTTGGAATTACAATCCCTTCAAGCGATGATGATGGGATGCCAGAGTTTGTTGCCGAGTCCACTTCAACTTATGCTCCCGCTGTCGTTCCGGAACGAGGGTGGTTCTTAGCACGCACTATCATTGACTGCATTTTCGCTTCCTTTGCCTGCCTCTTGGTGTGCGGCCAGATCGGTTGCTCGACTCATGCAAAACGACTTGCCACCCCACGTAATCATTTCTATGACGGACGTTTGGATGAATGCAAGAAAGGACTTGAAAAGCTGTCGAAGAGTCGACACGACAAAGACGTGGTAAATCTGGATCTGGCTATCGTTGACCTTCTGAGCGGAAAGCCAAAGATTTCCGAACAACGCTTGAAGTTGGCTCGGAATCGATTCGAAGCGCTAGAATCGGAATCGCTCACTGAAAAGACGGTCTCGATGTGGACCGATGACCAAGTGAGATCGTATGCAGGGGAAGATTATGAGAAGATTTTGATTCATGCATTTCTTGCCCTTACCAATCTGCTCTCCGATGGAGCCGATGCAGAAAGCTACACACTTCAACTCCAAGCGAAACATGAAGAACTAGTTCAAGCCTGCGCCGAGCGAACAAAATCCAACACGCAGCCTTCGTACACCCCACTACCTTTGGGATTCTATCTGCGCGGTATGCTCCGAGAAGCGACCCTGCGAGACTATGACGATGCTATTCGCAACTACGAAGCAACCGCTAGCTTGCTTCCTCACTGCCAGCCCATCCAATGGGATTTGAATCGAGCCAAGCACGGAACGCATTCTCAACCAGGAAACGGCGTGGTCTATGTGTTCGCACTTGTAGGCCGTGGTCCGTACAAAGTCGAAGTCTCGGAGCAGCCGACCAGCGACGCGCTTCTCATTGCGGATCGCATCGTATCTGCGGTGGGCCCTTACAAACTACCTCCAACAATCGCCCCCATCAAAGTGCCCGATATCGCATTGCCTCCAACTGACGTGGATGCGGTCGGTGTTTCAGTCGCTGGCGCTGCCATTGGACCAACCTATAGCATCGCAGATGTTGGGCAACTCGCGATGGATTCCTATCGAGCAAACCGCAACGCTATCGTCGCACGGGCCGTCGCTCGCCGTGTCATCAAGAAAGCTACAGTCGCTGCAGCCAAAGAAACTATGAAAACCGATGGGCTAGCTTCCGTAGGGATGGATATTGCAGGAATAGCCTGGGAAGCAACGGAAGGTGCCGACACTCGATGCTGGGGATTGTTGCCGAACGATATCCAAGTCATGCGAATCGAGACTCCGAAAGGAACGCCTTCTATCCAACTGACTCCCTTGCGTGGGGGCAGACCTGTCGGTCCTTCCAAGCAGATAGACGTTACAGTCATCGATGGGCGAAACACCTACGTTCTGTGCTGGTTTCCTGACGCACGCAGTCAGAGCCAGGTGATTACTGCCCAATAAAGACGACGCTATAGAGCCGCACCAGTAATTTCGAGAATTTCATTAACGCGACATTTCGAAATGTTCAGCCTCAAGGAAGTAATAGACGCCGTCGAGCCCATCGACATGTCTCGGATTAAGATCGACATAGAAGGTGCCCGCCAATGAGTGCTGCCTGAACGACTTTTGTGCAAACTTGTCGTTCGTCAAACGAACTTCGATCATATGTGTCTTAGGTGGTTGAGTACCGAAGCAGCAGGTAGCCCAGTCTGGGACCAGCACGAACGTTTTCGCATTCGTACTTGATACCGATGTTGGGTGGATATAACCCTTCAAAAAGATTTTTTTGCCGTTCATCTCAAAGGCAGCCTGCGTTGGAATGTCCTGACCACCCGTTGGGCTCTTTAAAGCTCCAAACGAAACCCGCTCGTAACCCTCGGGAACCTCAGTAAAGTAAACATACAAATGCTTCGCAGGAGCAGCGATCAACAACGTAACACCCAAAACAAGTCCAATCCAAGCCCAGACTTTTCCCGTCAGCTCTTCGCTGTACTTTTTCAAATTTCCAAATGCTGCAAAAGCAAAGATGACGGCGAGTAAGGGTAGAAAAGTCAGTAGCGGCGATACCCACGCCATCAATCCCATGACAGCGAAGGTTGTTGCAAGAATTGCGGCACGGCTCAATGCCTTATAAGTAAACTCAGCATCATCCGACGAGGAGGAGTACTCGCTATCAACGTTTTCCGTAGTCTGTAGCATCTATCGAAGTGGGGTGTCAGGTGAATAAGGACAGATTCGAACATTCAAGGAAATCAACGTCCAGCAGTGGCAAGGCACCACAGCACCGATCCAAAGGTCAATGTCGCAAGCATGACTACGGCCAACGATGCTCGATGGTTCAATAGGTTAGGTATCGCAGGGTAAAGTGCAAGCTCGGGGGCTTCCACCCCAGGCAAAGAAACGACCCGGACTGTGCGGCGCGCTTCGATTCGGCTTAGCAAAAGTGCGGACTGTGATTTCTCAGAATCGGACTGAGCGAGTAGTCCGGCCTGACGAAGAGGTGGATTCCAGCTCGTCGGGCCTTTCTTCGGACCTGCGGGTACAGGGATAGGGAAAAAAGTTTTCGAGCGTTTGACTGCTGCCGGATCGATCTTCTCCATTTCGACAATCTTGTCTTTTGCCTCAGGTAGCGGACACGCTCGCATGTAATTGACGATCGGCATGCGTATCCAAACGTACTCGTCCTTTGCATCGCGGAACAATTCAAAGAGTTTGTCGACCTGTGTCCACTCTTCCATCCTCGCCAAGTCTGGGATGATCAAATCCGCAAGATCTGGCCGATCCAAAAGCGTGCACATAGATTTTGCAACTGCCTCTTTCTTGAGGACAACTCCCTCCGTAGAGTGGAATCGAAGCGCCATCACAGCGGCGAAGATATCTACATACTGAGAATCTTTATTCTTCAAAATGGATTCCACTATGAGAGGCAAACCCGCATCTCCGTGAAGATTCAGATAGGCTGCGATCAGAGAATCAAGTCCGACGCGGTCCTCGGCTTTCGTGCTTTTGATCATGCTCTCCATCCACTGGACGTCTTCAGGTAAACCGCAGACTCCAAGCATGGTATAGTAAAGTCTCTTGCGATCGGGAGCCATTTTCGGATCCTTGCACCAAGCAATAAGTTTCTCTCGCTTCATTTTGCTCTTGAGACGCACGATCTCGTCATAAGGACTAAGTGCAAATTCGTCATAGCAATCGCGAGACAATAGTGCATCGGGATGCTCAAAATACTGTTGGAAAAAGTCCAATCGCTCAATCGGGTCTTCCGGCAGTTTCGTCAACTTGACAATGTATTGCTCAGCTTCACCACTCAGCGGAACCGGCGATGACCAAACCAAATCTCGCGGGTCCACTCCTTGCATCAAGAATCGCTTCGTTGACTTGCCAGGACCAAAGTAAGTGGCCTGAAAAACCTGACCGACCTTGACCAAAGAATCTCCCTTGAGAAGAGACTCCATTTTGAAGTTGGCGGCGCCATCTATGTCATCTCGACCGTCGGAAACCAATGTCGCAATTCCGACCACATCCATCGACTGCATTTCTTGCCGCAGAGTTTGCCCTGCTGCCGTACAGAACGGACAAATGGCGAGCCCACGATTGGCCCCAAACGTGATCAATGTGATGGCCCAGAGAATCGTTAAAACCCTGATCATCGGAAATACCCTCATCCTCGGAATCGGTTCGAAAATGTTCATGCCCTACAACACTTCCGTAATTTAAGTCATTGGAAGCGGATCAGACTAGGACTGAACCGGAGAAATCGCGAAAAGTCTTCCGATTGTAAGAGTTGTGGCAGGCTTCAAGACAAATCCCAGACCTATTCGACAAATCGAAAGTCCAGACTGCTCATAAGCTGATGAACCAAACCCACATAGGATTCCGACGATCCATCAACCAGAATCGACTTTGCCCAGTCGATTTCCTCGTTCGAAGGACGCCGACTTAGCATCCAACCGAATAGCTCCTCGATTCTCGCGTCTTCCTCTTGATTGCTAGTGCTTGCTAAAAAACGACTAGCAATCTTTGTCGCACGTGTGCTTATCCACGGACTATTGAGCATGAGCAACGCCTGCCCTGACACCGTGCTCCTGCTTCGTTGTCCCGATGAAAAACTCGGATTGGCTCCGTCGAACTCTACAAACAATTCCGGCAACGAATTCCGAAACCACGGACCATACACGGAGCGATACCGCACAGTGTGCTGGAAACGATAATCTTCCTTCATGCTGGCAGGAACTACACTGTCGCGAAGAATGTTCCCATCGAGCTCACCTGACAAACGAAGCACCGTGTCTCGAATTGCTTCGGGCGACAACCGCCGCACGTTGGCACGACCATAGTACCGATTATCCGGATCCAATTGATAATCCGCATCAGTGGTTTTGGATGCCAGTTGGTAAGCTCGCGACGTGACAATCTCTCGAACTAACCACTTCGTGGACCATCCATGTTCTATAAACTGTGTCGTCAGCCAATCCAAAAGCTCCGGATGGGTTGGTTGTTCCCCGGTCGTTCCAAAGTTATCAACGGTCCGAACAAGACCCGTTCCCATCAACCATTTCCAAACACGATTCACATAAACACGCGCAGTCAACGGATTCTTTGACGAAGTCGCCCAACGCGCCAACTCCAACCGTCCATCGCTCTTAGATTCAATGCGAATATCCTCATCCAACGAGAGGCAGGTCAAAAAGCCTCGCGTGGATTGTTCGCCCAACTGATGCACCGACCCTCGAACATGGACCTTTAGGTCGACGGGTTCCTTGGACGCACGAAGCGATACGACCATCGGACGGGAACCGGCAACCTTCTCGTATTCCTTTAGATTCTTTTCCATCGAAGCAATACGATCCTTCAGTTCTACCTCGGGCTCTGGATCCGCAATCGCCACCGATTCCAATGGTGATGCTTGGTCCGCAACACTCAAAAATTGAACCCCATCGGCGATGACATGCCCATTTGCCATTTCTGTCGAGATTTCAACCGCCGCACGACCACCGGTTTCGAATGTATATTCTCCTATGGGATGCCATAACCCATCCTTCGGGGTAACTCTCTGGTTGATCTGAACAACATCCTCACCGTCCGCACTGAAAACCTTGACTCTCGTATTGGTGGCTCGATTCTCTCCTGGCGCGTAAGAAACACGGATCAAATACCGACCGGGTGGAATCGCCATCGGTTCGAAAACCACACTCTTGATCATCGTCGAATCATGAGAATCATGGAGATACCCTGTTTCCAAATAGGCGGCTATCGATGAAGAGTTTGTCCAGTTACCTCGCTTCTCTGCTTTCGAGTCATCTATCACAATACCTGGCAATTGAGATACTGCAACAATCTTGCCCGAGGCCGGATTCTTTCCAACTCTCTTCTTCAACGCATCCAATTCTTTTTTTATCGACTTCAGGTTTTTTTCGGCCTCGTTAAAGCCGCTCTCTTGCTCGGACGGCAAAGGTAATGGCATGCGAACCCATTGCGAGACATTGCTATGCTCGATCGCTACCGAAGACTTCAATATGCTTGCCAAGGCATAGTAGTCCTTCGTAGGGATCGGGTCGAACTTGTGATCATGACAACGGGCACAACCTAACGTTTGACCGAAAATCGCCTTGCCGATTACATCGAGTTGCTCGTCAATGTAATCCATCTCTAATTGTTTCTTATCCTGTTCCTCTAGGTTCGTATCCCCAAGAGCCAGCATACTCGTTGCAGCCCACTGGTCTTGTCGGATACGGATATCGTCACTTTGCATCAAGTCCCCTGCAAGTTGCTCTTGTAGGAACAAATCGATGGGTTTGTCTTGATTGAACGAGTCGATCAAGTATTGGCGATATCTCCATGCGTCATGCACTACAAAACCACGAAGCGTGATGGATTCCGCAAATCTCACCAAGTCCATCCAGTGCCGCGCGAAATGCTCGCCGAATTGCGGCGACGCCAAGATCTGATCGACAGAATCTTCATATGCCAATTTCGCGAAACCAGACTCGGGAATCGATCGCGTCCCCAGAAGATCAACACTAAGCCTTTGAGCAAGCACATCCGGGGAGGCGATGTCTAAGTCGGAAAGCCCCGCATCCTGGCGTTGTTTCTGAAGAAAAGCATCAATCGAAGAAACCGCATGTTGATTTGGTGGTATCAATGCAGTATCCACAGGACGGTAAGCCCAGTGGTTTTTCGCCTCCGATACCGGCAACCCCATTTGCTTCTTCGTGGAAGCTTGGGTTCGCTCGCGTGGGTCCAGAGCTCCACTCTCTAACCACTGCCGTAGAGTATCCAAATCCCGTTCACTGAGTTTTCCATCGGGTGGCATGCGAAGCTTTGGATTGCGATACTCGACCGCTTTCCACAACAAACTCTTGTCCCACGAATTCAAATCAATCGCAGGTCCCGAGTCACCCCCCGTTTCCCAATCCGCACGTGAATCAAGACTTAGGCCACCGTTCAACTCGGACTCGTGGGAATGGCAATCCATGCACTGTTTGAGCAAAAGCGGTCGGACCTTAGACTCAAAAAAATCTAACCGCTCGCGTGTGTCAAGAACATCAGCCTGCTGGGCGGCCGATCTCGACAGACTCCAGCAACTCATCAAAGCCAACAATGCTATCCATGTCGTTCGTTTCATCCGATTCGCCTACTTTCAATCACCCAAAAGTTCGTCGATCGCTGCTTCCTTTTCTTCATCGCTACCAGTCATCAATTGACCGGCAAACTTCCCACCGATCTTACTGAAAAAATCATCTCGCTGCGACTCGTCGATGAAACCCCTCGAGTAGTAAAAGTTGATCTCGCCCAATTGCTCAAGCTTGCTAAGCCCTTCCTCTTTCAGGAGTTTGGGGATTCGATTCGAAACAACAGCTTCCGGTGTGAGAGCGGCGGGGATGTCTTTCA
>Ga0207937_1000828_pt1 | contig 10503 bp, 8 predicted proteins | sample LakMenEpi04Sep11_FD_150668 | JGI IMG/M metagenome (GOLD analysis project Ga0207937, IMG submission 150668) | Freshwater microbial communities from Lake Mendota, WI - 04SEP2011 deep hole epilimnion (SPAdes) | ecosystem: Environmental > Aquatic > Freshwater > Lentic | place: Lake Mendota, Madison...
CCCCCTCGTTCTGTCCAATCACTTTTGGAACATGGAGAGGACTTCGATGTGCTGCTCATCGTGACCACGGATTCGAGATTGATACTCCAGCGAGATACGCGACTCATTTCACTTTTCGAACAACGAAACTGTAATAAGATCCTATGTTGCACGGAGGTCTATCAAATGAAGTGGTTCCAGATTCGGGACTTACAGGGATTACAATGGTACAGACGAGATTGACTTGCCGAATCCCACTAGCTTGGTTTAGGTGACGCAAAATATTTGGTGATTAGTTACCGTTTTTTATTGCAATGATCCCGAGAACTGCTCCAATAGCGAGATAGATCGTTTTTCCGCACGTCAATCGTGCACTGTTGACGCCGCTGCAACGGTGCTGATAAAGAAAAGCAATAGGAAAGCCAAATGCCCAAATGCCCAAATGCCCAAATGCCCAAATGCGTCGACCTATGTCCCGCGAGCGATCGCCGCTTCTGTCCTCCGAAGTGAAGATAGTGTGTTCAGGGGCTTAGCGCGGCTCTCGGCAGTCGAGGTGTTTGCTTCACTAGGTATCGGACTTTTGATAGCTTTTTGTTGGAATCCTTTCCAACAACGCAAACCTGCTTCGTTCGTATCGATTCAGCCGGAAACTCTGAATTTCGATTTAGCGGGTGGAATGGAGTACCATTCTCAGGATTTAGAGATCGTCAACAACGGCATCGGCGAATTGAGATTTGTGATGCGATTTGCGTGCGACTGTATATACGCAGAGCCAACAAGTGGTAAGTTGTTACCAAAACAAACGACACGCGTCCGTGTGTCCTATCGTTCGGTTAAGTTCGACCTGACGTCGTCTGTTCGGATTGAGAACCAGAACATTAGTATTGAGCTCTCTGATGAACTAACGAACGATCGTATTGATGTACCTGTTTTGTCCAAGGTTGCCAGACCGGTGATCGTAGATCCATTGGGCACGAATGTAGAAGTCGATGCGCTTGCAGTGAGCAACATGAAACTGGATTTTGTAGTTTGCGACGATGTCGAAAGAATCGAGGTTCTTTCGTCTCCTGATTTTGTGCGCAATGTAACCGTGGGGTCGATCGGCGAGTTTCAGACTTGTGCCGTAAGGGGTGAGATCGGGCCAATCGACAACGCACAGAGCGGATCGATAAAGATCCGTGCATGGCTTTCGAAGGGAAAGGGCCCGATTGACACGACGGTCCCATTTGCTATCAAGCCATCCTGTCCTTTTCGTTTGTCAACGTCTATGGTGAGCCTTAAGCAGGGAAGTCGCGGGGTTGTTGCGATCGTACCGCTGGTCGACGCGATCAATATTTCCATCGACAAAATGACCTTTGACAAGTCGAAACTTCGTGCCTCCTTCGAGGGTAATCAGATTTTGCTGGTTGCGTTGGATCCGAAAGAGTTTACTGATTGGGTGGAGCTAACGGTTGTTAGCAGTAACTCCGATGGAGTTACTGCTAAGTTCGAGAAAGGTTTCGTTGTTCAACATGATCTGAATCCTGCGAATCCTATTTTGTGGGAGTTAGAGACTGACACCGATTCGGCTTCCGATAGAGACGAATCAACATTGAATTGTCACTGATTTTTTTAAATCTACTTGAATTCTCGAGGGTCAAAATGAAAATGCTTTTTTCAGTAAGTGTGATTGCCGTAGGCGTGTTTTTTGGGAGCACCGCGATGTCTACCTGTCAATTAAAATGTCGGAATACTATCTACGCAAGGTTCCTAGTAGAAAACGTAGTGGTTGGCCCTTCCTTTCAGTACTGTGAAGCTTACCCACAGCTTCTAGGAGGGAAATATGTGAAGACGGATTATCTTTCGGACGGAGTCGCTGTACAACAAATAGGCCAGACTTTAACCCACCAAATCCCCGATTCAATTTGCTCGCAGACTTGTTGGACAGCGCCAGGGGAAACGCTGAACAATGTTGAAGCGATGCCTGTGGCCTACCTCGTGGAAGATATTATTAGTACGTATTACATTCAAAAAGCGAAGTGTACTTGGGGCGGGACGCAGAATGGCGGTTAGTAATATGTCTAGTCGAGATTTGTAAGGAGACTTTGCAATGAGCGAGGTTGTGGCAATGTACCGCTGTAACAGAAGTGGCTGGGCTTCAGCGGTCTGCGTGATATGGTTCACCGATCTGGCCTTCTCGGCTGACCGTCTTGAGGAAATCGCGAGATTGCCGAGCGCTTCGGTGCCGGCGGCCATTGGTACAGAGTTGCTCAACAACGCAGCCAGTACGATGGATTTCACTTTCGATATTGATCTCAAGTGTTCGGACAAAGGTGTAAAGCCACCCTTACCAGCTGAAGCAATCGCAGTGAAGACCGCGTTTCAAAATCGACTCGTGACTTCGCGGCATTTCGGTTATTACGAAGATACCGGGGGACCCTACTTGTCGATTTCGACGTATTCTGAGAATGAAAATCGACACTATAGCTACGATGGAGCAAGACTGAAGAATGTAGAGCGTGATTGTAGGTTGCCCAACGTTCTTCCGGAGTTCGTGTTTTTTTGTCAAATAACAGGTGCGTCCGGATGGCTGCAGAAAGATGAAGTTTGCGACACCAAAACATGGGTCGATGGGAAGATTAAGTCGATGACCTTTGACGGTCTTACCATGAATGAATTGGGCAAAGTGATCGTTCTAGATCACAAGCTGGAGAAGAATCCAAGATTCTCCATGGAAGGGGGGCAAAAACACTTTTTTGGGGAGTTTCAGAACAAGATCGTTTGGAAGGGAAACGAGTCAATTACGAAAGTGATTGACGCGACAGGACACTCCCGCAGTTATATGAGAACCAGTAAGGTTTATGTAGACTACCGATCCATCGATGGCCAGGTGATTCCGTCGAGGCTATCTGTAAAAACGATAACGTCCGACCTGGATTCGAAAGGCGGATTGATCAGCGACCCGACGCTGGCGATTGATAAGACAATAACCATAACTCGTTGCAAAGTACTGCAATCATTCCCGCAGAAATTGATATCCATCAACATCCCGAAGGGTGTAGCCATTTATGACAATTGTAAACCCGAGCCGGAAAGCGAGCTGCCAGTTGAAAACGATGGCATGTTTCAAAAGGTAGTTCTTGGACTGGGGAGTCTCTTCTGTGTTGTTTCACTAGGTCTCTGGCTGCGACGCCGATTCAAATCATGAACCATCGTGGTTTTACCGTAATTGAAATCCTAGTATCAGTAGCTGTAGTCGGCGTACTGCTAGCACTATTGATCCCTGCAATTCATTCTGGGCGAGAATCGTCCCGTCGAATGGACTGTCAGAACAGACTTCGCCAGATTGGAGTTGCAACTAATGCATTCGAAGCGAGTTTTCGTTCGCTCCCTAGTAACGGTTGGGGGTATCGTTGGATTGGCGATCCCACTCGCGGCGTTGGATCGAGTCAACCTGGAGGTTGGGTGTTTCAAATCGCTCCGTTTGCTGAGTTTCCAATCGAGAACGTTGCTGGCGATGAGGTTCAGCAGCATCTATTTCGATCGGAACTAAGTACTAGGCCGTTTTCACTCATGCGTTGCCCGAGTCGGCCCGGTGATTCACGGCTTCCTGCGAGCCAGGCAGCCGCTCCTCTCAATGCGAGCTACCGCCGTTTGGTCCCAAAGACAGATTTTGCAGGGAATGAAGGGGACTATATAACGAACACAGACGGCGGGCCCCCTTCACTGCTGGAAGGCGATCAAGCCAGTTATCGGTGGACAGAGACGAAGGAAGCCAGCGGCGTTCTGTTTCTAAGGAGCAAGATTCGTTTTTCGCAAATTGCAGACGGAACGTCGAATGTCTACTTGGTGGGAGAAAAAGCAGTTAACTCGAGTCATTATTGGGACAATTTGGATCTTGGGTACGATCAGAGTCTTTTTTCAGGTGTCGATTTGGACATGAACCGGTGGACAATCGACCCTCCGATAGTCGACTCGAAAAGAACGGTCCAACGACAGTTTGGCTCTGCCCACCCTGCTTCGTACAATATGCTTTTTTGCGACGGAAGTATTCGAAGCATTGAGTACTCGATTCAAAGAGATATTCATCGCAGCTTAGGAAATAGAATGGATGGAAATCGTTAGCGAAAGCTCCGATCTGTTTGACTTTCATGCAAGCAACGCTCAAACTCCGTGCGTTGAATTCCATTTCACATTCGGAGTACCTAACGATGCGCTCACATCAGCATTCGCGATCGTCTATTTCCCTACCAACCCTTTGCGGACTTATTTCATTCCTCGTAAGTTCCGTTGTATCTCTCGCACAAGAACCACCCTCCAAGTTCGCAAGTCTCGCGTTTGTCAATGCGAACATTTTGACATGCAATAATGCAATGGATCCGGCCAATGCGATCGCGATACGAGGGGATCGAATCATCGCTGTGGGTACCAAAGCGAATATCGAACCGTTCCTTGCGAAATCGACCAAGGTGATCGATGCGGCGGGGATGACGATTACTCCAGGCTTGATCGATAGCCATCTTCACTTTATCGGCCTGGGGCAATCGCTCCAAATGCTGGATCTGAGCCAAGCCAACTCGTGGGAAGAAGTCGAATCGATGGTCGTATCCGCTTCGATACGATTGCCCAAGGGGACGTGGATCGATGGTCGTGGGTGGCACCAATCGAAATGGACTGCACCACCCAAAGGGAATGTCGATGGTTATCCGAACCACAAAGCGCTCAGTGTTGTGACACCAGATCATCCCGTCGTGCTCACGCATGCAAGCGGGCATGCAAACTTCGCGAACGAAGCGGCGATGAAGATTGCGGGGATCGATCGCGATACGGCTGTTCCACGCGGTGGTGAAATCCTCAAAGACGCGGATGGAAACCCTATCGGCGTGTTTCGCGAAAACGCACAATCACTCATTCTTCGCGCTCAGATGCGAACCACCGAGCGACTTAGCGAAGAAGAATCGCGCGCCGCGACGTTGACACAATTGCAACTAGCCGGTGAAGCCTGTCTCAAGCAGGGGATCACAAGTGTTCACGATGCAGGTAGTTCCTTTGCAACTGCAAGAATGCTGAAACGTTTTGCGGAACTGAGACAACTGCCATTGCGCATGGCGGTCATGATTCGCGAAGGAAGCGACAGCCTCGCGGCTCAAATGGAGACTCACAAATGGAATAACGTCGGCGATGGTTTCTTGACCGTTCGCAGTGTCAAGATATCCATCGACGGAGCACTCGGCCCTCACGGTGCTTGGCTGCTCGAGCCGTACAGCGATTTGCCAACGACCGCGGGACTGAACACGGTTTCTATCGAAGAGTTCACGAAGATTGCTAAGTTGTGCAAGAAGTACGATTGGCAACTGTGTGTTCATGCGATCGGAGATCGGGCGAATCGCGAAGTGCTAGACGTCTACGAACGGGTACTCGGTGAGCAAGTGTCCAGCGGTCATCGATGGCGAATCGAACATGCGCAACACCTTTCACCTCAAGACATTCCTCGCTTTGGTAAGCTGGGAGTGATCCCTGTGATGCAAGCGAATCATTGCACCAGCGATGCGATCTTTGTGCCGCAGCGATTGGGTGAGCGACGAAGTGTTCAAGGTGCTTATGTCTGGCGTTCGTTGATCGACTCCGGCGCGATCATCCCGAACGGCACCGATGCTCCCGTCGAACGGGTAGATCCTCGGGCTAGTCTCTATGCAGCGGTGACGAGGCAATTGCCAAACGGGGACACCTTCTATCCCGAGCAATGCATGACACGACGAGAAGCGTTGCTAAGCTACACATTGTGGCCAGCGATGGCTGCGTTTCAAGAGAAAGAACTAGGCTCGCTCGAGGTCGGAAAACTCGCGGACTTGGTTGCTTGGAATACCGATCTGTTAACTTGCAAGCCTACAGATCTCTTGACCGCTAAAGTCGAACTCACCGTCTTGGCAGGCGGGATCGTGTTTGATGCGGATGCGACAAACACGAAGAAGTAGGCTCGGACCAATGTCCAGTGCTGTAGCAGACAAATTCCATGTGCCGTCCACCTAGAATCCGAGAAAATGACGATGAGCGGACGGCATGGCGGAGCGTGCCGGCTACTTTAAACGGCTCTGTTAAAAGTAGGCCGAAAGCAATGTGAAATGGAAAAAGTTGGGTGCGGAAGTCGCGATAGTTCCAGCTAGGGGAGAAATTCGATTCACATAGCTGAGTGAAAGAGCTAGAATGGATTCTAAAGGATTCCGCCAATGCCAGCCTGCCAACCACGGTTTTTTCTGCTAACAATTGCCATTGTTTCGGCATCGGCATCGCTCCATGCTTTCCAGGCCGACGATAGTCGAACGGCGGAACGTGAGGCGCAATTCGAACGCGAGGTTCGTCCGGTCTTGATTAGCCATTGCATCAAATGCCATGGTGAGTCGAAACAAGAGGGCGGACTAAGACTCGATACGCACGAAGGAATCCTCGCGGGAGGAGATAGTGGACCAGTGTTGGTTCCTGGCAAGCCCGACGAGAGCCTTCTCATCGAAGCGGTCCATCACCGCGGGCTCGAAATGCCCCCTGCATCCAAGCTCCCGAATAAAGCGATCCTACATTTGGAACGATGGGTTTCGGGTGGCGCTATTTGGCCTGAATCGACCAAGTCGCTCCGAGTCTCCGAAGGGAACATCACTGACGAGGATCGGCAATGGTGGGCATTTCAACCCCTTCAGAAGATAGAGCCGCCTGCTGACACAAACGATACGTGGTCGAAGACTCCCATCGATCATTTTGTGTGGAAGGGGCTAGCCGAGCATCAATTGCAACCTGCCCCGACGGCTGACAAAGCGGCATTGATTCGTCGTGTCTATTTCGATCTGATCGGTTTGCCTCCATCTCCAATAGAGATTGATTCGTTTCTCCGCGATGACTCGTCGGACGCATTGGAGTCGATGGTTGATCGGTTACTGGAAGACGAACGCTACGGAGAGCATTGGGCTCGATTCTGGCTCGATTTGGTGCGATACAGTGAATCGGACGGTTGGAACCAAGATGCCTTTCGACCCTTGATCTGGCGTTATCGCGACTACGTTGTGAACGCGTTCAACAGCGACAAGCCATATCCGAAGTTCGTGTTGGATCAGTTGGCGGGAGATGAGGTCGATGGGGACTACCCCGAAGGCTTGATCGCCGCGGGCTTCATGCGATTGGGGATCTACGAATACAACCAGCGCGATGCGCGTGGTCAGTGGAATGACATCATGAACGAGATGACCGATGTCGCCGGCGACGTCTTTCTCGGCATGAGTGTTTCCTGCGCTCGATGTCATCAACACAAATTTGATCCGATACCGCAAAAGGACTATTTCAAGCTTCGCGCATTCTTCGAGCCGGTCTGTTGGAAAGATAACGTCGTCGCAGCGACTCAAGACCAAAAACGGGAGTATCAAGAAAAGCTTGCTGTTTGGGAAAAAGAAACACAGACGATTCGGGACGATCTCGCAAAGCTTCTTGAACCCTACGAGAAGAAAAAATGGGCATCGACCGTTGACAAGTTCCCGCTGGACATTCAAGCATGCTTCCACATGGACCCCAAGGACCGAACATCATGGCAAGAGCAGATGTCTTATTTGGTGTCGCGTCAGTATTTGGAAGAAGGGAATGGTCCATATAAGAGCATGAAGAAAGAGGATGTCGAAAAGCGTGAAGCTCTCGAAAAAGAGCTGGCGAAGTTCGATCATCTCAAACCGAAACCACTTCCGGAAATCATGGCTGCGATGGATTTCCCAGGCATGATCGCGCCGACAGTGATTCCAGAAGACAGCCGTCGTGCTCCTGTTTCACCGGGCGTTCTTGAAGTGTTGTCGTCGATCGTGGAATTGCCATCATTATCGGAAACGAAGATACGCGAGGGAGCGGCAGGCCGAAGAACAACGCTCGCAAAATGGATCGGCGATTCACGAAACCCACTGACAACACGTGTGATCGTCAATCGAATCTGGCAGCAACACTTCGGACAAGGACTCGTTGCGACCTCGAGTGACTTTGGCCATTTAGGAGAAACGCCAACACATCCCGAGTTGCTGGACTGGCTGACGGCGACCTTTATCGAACAAGGTTGGAGTTTCAAGAAACTTCACAAACAGATTTTGATGTCGGCAACTTGGCAACAATCCGCTCGCCATCCCGAAGCGAATCGATACCAATCGGTGGATCCAGCGGAACGATTGCTTTGGCGTGCTCGCGTGCGTCGACTGCAAGCGGAGCAGATCCGAGATGCGATGCTCGTCTCCAGTGGCGAAATGTCGCAAAAGGTTGGTGGCCCCAGTGTAACGGAAGACAAACCTCGCCGCTCTCTTTATTTGAAGAGCTTCCGCAACCAGAACGATACATTCTTGCACGGCTTTGATGTTGCGAACGGTTTGCAAAGTGTTGCTTTACGGGACAATACCACTACGCCGACACAGTCGTTGCTTTTGCTCAATGGCAAGTATGCGTTAGGGCAGGCGAGCAAATTCGCCGATCGTCTTACCGCGATGCAGCTACCTCCGGATGAAACGTTGCGTATGGCATTTCGATGGACTTGGGGCAGAGAGCCCAGTCAGCAGGAATGGGAAAAAGCGACGCAGTACGTGAACTATGTTGCTGGGGAAGATGCTCCTGCAATCGAGGTGGACAAACTTTCTGATTTTTGTCATATCCTATTCAATTCGAACCAATTTTTGTATCTGGAGTGACATGAGCGAGTTCAACCAATCTTCATCGAGTTTGTCTCGTCGAGCATGGCTTCAGTCTTCAGGGATGGGGTTCGGGTCGTTAGCCCTCAACTGGATGATGGCGGGCGAATTGTCTGCGGAGGCACATCATCAACCTCGTGCGAAAAGCATTATCTGGTTGTTCATGGAGGGCGGCCCAAGCCATCTCGATTTGGTCGATCCCAAACCGTTGTTGAAGAAACTGGCGGGAAAGCCATTGCCGAGTAGTTTTCGCGAGCCTATCACCGCAATGGGTGAGAAGGGGGCTCCGTTGTTGGCCTCGCCTCGGCGCTGGACCCAGTACGGCAACAGTGGAATTCCAGCTTCGGATTGGATTCCTCATATCGGCGAATGCATGGACGACATCGCGGTGATTCGATCTTGCTGGACGAACGGCATCAATCATGCGGGTGGTGTTTGTCAGATGAACACTTGCATCAATTTTGCGGGCCGACCTTCGTTGGGTTCATGGATCAATTATGGACTAGGATCTTCGAACGAGAACTTGCCATCCTTTGTGGTGTTGTGCGACAACTCGGGGCGTCCGGTCAATGGACCTCGCAATTGGGGAAGCGGTTTCATGCCAGCTTCGCATCAAGGAGTTCGAATCAACGGTACGGAGAAAGAGCCGATTCCGAATTTACATTTTCCCGATGGCCAAACAGGTAGTCGATTGGAATCGAAGCTCTCGTTGTTGAAGCAGTTCAATCAATCGTACGCGGCAACGCACCCACAACAAACGGAATTGGAAGCTCGCATTCGGAGTTATGAGTTGGCGTTTCGAATGCAGGCACAAGCGCCCGAGGCTGTCGATCTGTCGCAAGAAACGTACACTACGGAAGAAATGTATGGCATAAATGAGAAAGAGACGGAAGTCTTTGGTCGCAATTGCTTATTGGCGAGAAGGCTTGTGGAACGCGGCGTTCGATTCGTTCAGCTCTATAGCGGTACAGGTAGCAAATGGGACTCGCACTCTGGGATTGAGAAGAATCATTCGGCCCTTTGCAAAGCGATGGACAAACCGGTAGCTGGGTTGCTCAAAGATTTGAAGCAGCGCGGGCTTCTCGACGAGACGTTGGTCGTTTGGGGTGGCGAGTTTGGCAGAACGCCGATGAGCGAAAAAGGGGATGGACGCGACCACAATCCGACGGGCTTCTCCATTTGGATGGCGGGAGGTGGTGTGAAAGGCGGGCAAGCGATCGGTGCCACCGACGAGTTGGGGCTTTACGCAGTCGAAGACAAAATGCATGTCCATGATATTCACGCGTCGATCCTATGGTTGATGGGGTTAGACAACATGAAATTAACATATAACCATAAAGGAAGAATCGAGCGACCGACGATCAACGAAGGCCGTTTCCAAAAACGCCTGATCACTGGATAGCGTCTTTACTGCTCTCGAAAAGGGAATGGGAAGCATTTGCAGTAAGCTTCGGACTTCCTGCCTTTCTCGCTTTTCGTCCCATCAACAGCCACTGCCCCCACGCAGGCAAAAGATTCCTGCCCTGCGGCCTTTTGCCCTCTTCGTTTCGTCCTGCCCCCTCTCCCTTTTGGCTTTGCAAAAGGGAGAGGGGTGGCGAAGCCGGGGTGAGGGATTCTTCCCCGGTGCAACGCCTCGTGCAAAATGGAGTTCCATATATCCTGGAAAGGGCAAATTCAACATATTCCTGAAAACCCAAATTCAATATTTCGTGGCAGCTGTGCTTCCAACATATGGGGGCAAAGCATGAGAAATTCGAAATACTCAACTCTTCGTTAGAGCCAGATTGCGAACGCTAGATGGAATATGGTAAATTGTGTCCCGTCGGGATTATGGTAAATTCCGTATACT
>Ga0207937_1000830_pt1 | contig 10489 bp, 9 predicted proteins | sample LakMenEpi04Sep11_FD_150668 | JGI IMG/M metagenome (GOLD analysis project Ga0207937, IMG submission 150668) | Freshwater microbial communities from Lake Mendota, WI - 04SEP2011 deep hole epilimnion (SPAdes) | ecosystem: Environmental > Aquatic > Freshwater > Lentic | place: Lake Mendota, Madison...
GTCAGACTGGCCCGCATAGACCACCGGATACAGCTTGGCGAGATCCTCACCCAGCACGGCTGAGCGCATCACGCCCTCGCGCGCGCGCAGCCAGTTGTAGTTGCCCTTGACGGTGTTGATTTCACCGTTGTGGGCCACCATCCGGTAGGGGTGGGCCAGGGGCCACTCGGGGAAGGTGTTGGTCGAGAAGCGCTGGTGGACCAGGGCCAGGGCCGAGGTGCAGCGCGCGTCCTGCAGATCCAGGTAGTACTCACCCACCTGATTGGCCAACAGCAGACCCTTGTAGATGACGGTGCGGCAGCTCATGCTGGGCACGTAGTACTCGTGACTGTGCGTGAGCTTCAGGCGCTGGATGGCCGCCGAAGCCGTCTTGCGGATCACGTAGAGCTTGCGCTCGAAAGACAAGTCGTCCTTGACCGAGGATCCGCGGCCGACAAAAGCCATCCGCACTTCCGGTTCTTCCGACTTGGCCGTTTCACCGAGGCTTGAGTTGTCCGTGGGGACCGTTCTCCAGCCGAGAAATTTCTGACCCTCGGCCCGGACGACTTGCTCGAAACGCTCTTCGATTTTCTGACGGAGCTGTTTGTCCGGCGGCAAAAAAACCATGGCCACGCCATATTGGCCGGGCTCGGGCAGGTTGATGTGTTCCTCCTTGGCCACAGCCGCAAGAAACTTGTGGGGCATCTGGATGAGAATGCCTGCGCCGTCGCCGGTGTTTTCCTCGAATCCGCAAGCCCCGCGGTGCTCGAGATTCACCAGGATTTGCAACCCCTGCTCGACGATTTCGTGGGACTTCCGTCCCTTCATATTCACGACAAACCCTACGCCACAAGATTCATGCTCGAATTGCGGGTCGTACAGTCCTTGGCGTGCGGGTTGCTTCATAGTCGCTTCAATATGTTGGATTACGGGCGAACGTGAAAAGGTAGGGAAAACGATCTTTGTCGCAAAGAAAAATTGACCGTCCCACGCTCAGAAACAGCAACGCCCGTGCCAAGAAAGCGGTTGCCCGTTATTTTTTGCGGGCAGGACGCCGGGACACACGTCCACCGCCACGGGTCCGCCGGGCGGATTCAGGTCTGGCGCGCAGCTCCAGCAAAAGGGGCAAGCCGGGATACTCTCTCACCCGCCGCAATTGCGCGGTGAGGTAAGTCTCGTAGGTCGGCGTGAGCAGACCCGGCGAATTTACGAACAGCAAAAATTTCACCGGCGCAAACGGGCGCGGCTTCGTGTCTTCCAGTTGCGTCGCGTAAAAAATCTTCAAACGCCGGGATCCTTTGGCCGGAGGCGGATGGAGCGTGAGGGTGTCGCGTATGATGCGGTTCAACTCCCCCGTGCCGATTCTCCGGGTGGCATGTTGACGCACTTTTTCCAACACCGTGCCCAAACGGCGCAAATTATCGCCGGTTTTCGCGGAGAGAAGAACCAGCGGGGCGTGCGGCAAAAAAAACAAAGCCGACTGCCACGCTTCGAGTGATTCTTTGAGGCCGTCCCGGTGCACCGCCTCCGGCGGCAAAAGGTCCGCTTTGTTGACAACCACAACGACGGCCTTGCGGGCCTTTTGCATGAGCCCGGCGATGCGTTTGTCCTGCTCAGTCACGCCCGCGACGGCATCAATCACCAAGACACAGACATCGGCGAGGCGGATCGCTTCCTCCGAACGCATCACACTGAAGACCTCGACCGAGGTATTGTGCCTCGAGCGATGGCGAATCCCCGCGGTGTCGAGAAGCAAATATGGGTGCCCGCCCAACTCGCATGGAACCTGCAGTGCATCACGGGTTGTTCCGGCTATGTCACTGACGATGGCGCGCTCAGAACCCAGCAGCGCATTGGTCAGCGAAGACTTTCCCACGTTCGGGCGGCCGAGAATGACGATTTTCGGCGGGATCGCCCCCTCGGGTGGTTCCGTTTCCGACGGCATCGTCCCGAAAGCCTCCTCCAAGGTGGCCAGCAAATCATCCGTGCCGCGTCCATGGACGGCACTCACCCCGACCACACGGGTGAAACCGAGCTGCAAAAACTCCGCCTCCAACAAGTCGTGCTTAGGATTGTCGAGTTTGTTGACCACCAGCACAACGGAGCGCGAGGCACGGCGCAGCTTGGCGGCCAATTCGGAATCCAGCGGCAACAAACCATCCTTGGCATCAACAACAAAAAGCACCACATCCGCCCCGTCCAAAGCCGCATCGGCGGCGCGATGCGTCGCCTCGGCAAAATCCGGATCGGGTGAAGCTCCGATCCCTCCCGTATCGACGATCTCGAAAGGCGACTTCCCCAGACGGCACACCGCCTCGATGCGATCGCGCGTCACGCCGGGTTGGTCGTGCACGATCGAAATACGCCGTCCGGCCAGACGGTTGAAGAGGGCGGATTTGCCGACATTCGGTCGGCCGACAAGGACGGCTTTTTTCATAGTGGTCGGGAAGCTTTGGCGGCGCCGCCCATCGCGTGCATGCCGCGCCAAACATAGCCGACCCCGCTCATCATCGTGAAAAGCCCTGCCGCCCACACGACCCAATGCTGGGACGGGATCTGCAGCAGCACCCAAGCCACCGCCCCCATCTGCAGCGCGGTGGCGATTTTGCCGAGCATGCTGGGACGCACCTCCACATCGCCGGTGAAAAATTTCAGCAATCCACAACCGACCAGAATCACCACGTCGCGGGCGATCACGAGCACCGGAAACCACAACGGCAAACTTACCGGCCAAGGGTACAGCCCGAGCGTGATGATGGCCGTGAGAAGCAGTCCTTTGTCGGCGATCGGATCCAACACCACCCCCAGCGCGCTGCGCTGGTTGAAATGGCGCGCCACCCAACCGTCGATCGCGTCACTCGCCGCGGCAAACACAAACGCACCCACCGCACCCCATCGCAGCCATTCATCGGGCAGCCCGTCGCGCACGCTCGTCGCGTAATAAACCGCAAAAACAACAAACACCGGAATCATCAAAATCCGGGCAAGCGTGATTTGGTTGGCGACCGTCATGAGACGACAGCGTGACTTCGCCCCGCTTTCCGCGCAACAGATTCTTCCTGTAATTTCACGCTGCTGTTTGCAGAATCAGCCAGCATCGATCATGAACCCACCCCTGCTCCACTGCCGCAACCTGCAATGCCGGCGCCCGCTCTGGCGGGCCGGGGCATCCGTGGTGCGGGGCATCACTGCCGGGTTCGAAGCCGGACGGTTCCACGCCATCAGCGGCCCCGAAGGATGCGGCAAAAATTTGCTGCTGCATTTGCTGGGACTTCTCGAGCAACCGGACGCGGGCGAAGTCTGGCTTGAAGGCGCCAACGCCACGACCATGAACCAGGCCGAACGAGACTTGCTCCGGCAGCGCAACTTCGGGTTTCTTTTCCCGGTCTGCGGGCTGCTCCCCTCTTTGAGTGTCCTTGAGAATATCGCCTTTCCCTTGATCAAAGCCGGCGGATTGACCGAGTCCGAGCAGGCCGAGCAAACATTCCTCGCGCTCGAATTTTGCGGGTTGGAAAAAGACGCGGACACCACCGTCGTCAACTTGGCCCCAGCACGCCAAGCCGTCGCAGCCTTTGCCCGTGCCATCATCCACCGTCCACAGGTCCTTATTGCCGAGTCACCCAGTGCCGAGGAAGTCCTCGTCCCCCTCGCCCGCCGTGCGATCGAAGAAAATGGTCTCACGGTCATTTGGGGCGCCCGCCCGGGCGGTCCGGCCGCTCGCACAGCCACCCGTGTGCTCTCGATGTCCCATGGTCAACTGGCCGTGGCCGCGGCATGAATGCGTTGATGCCCCCGGTGCACCTCGACGCTGCGCGCATTGTCCAAGCCAGTGGTTCCAGCTTTGTGCCCGCCTTCCGTCTTTTGCCCAAGTCGCGGCGGAGGGACCTGGAAACTTTTTACGCTTTCTGCCGTGTCATCGACGACGTGGCCGACAGCGGCGACTACCCGATGACGGAACGCCGCGCCGCACTCGAGGTATGGCGACGCGGATTTCTTGACCCCGATTTGCAAGGACTCCCGGAAAACTTGCGCGACTTGATCCAACGTCACTCATGGAATGCGTCGCTCTTTTTGGAAATCCTCGACGGGACGGAGACCGACCTTAACCCCGCCGTGCGCATGCCCACCCGCGCGGACCTTGACCTCTACTGTCACCGTGTCGCCGGCGTGGTCGGGCAGCTTTGCCTCGCGATTTTCGGCGCACACGAAGGACACTCATCTCCCTATGCCGAAGCGCTCGGACGCGCCCTGCAATACACGAATATCCTCCGCGACACTGCCGCCGATCGGAAGCGCAACAGGATTTATTTTCCCCTCGACGAGTTGGCCGAGGCCGGACTCACGCCCGGGAATTTTGCCGAAAGCAGCGCAACCCGCCAACGTTACCTCGAAAGATTCGCCAATCTTGCGGAGGAACAATACCGGGAAGCCGATCGTCTCCTGCCGTCCCAAGACCGCAAAGCACTGCGCCCGGCCGTGATGATGGGAACAATCTACCAGACTCTCCTCCGCAAAATGCAACGCGACGGGCTACGCGTCATGGAGAAACGCTACCGATTATCCACCATGGCCAAGTTCCTCGCCCTGCTGCGGGGAGTGACCAAGCATCAATAACCCGCGCGCTTGAGCATCGACGAGATACCCTTCGTGTTGTTGGCGATGGTGGCGATGCGGAAGAAAACATGTCCCGACGGACCGCTTCCCACCGTGCGGGAAAGCGCGACTTGCCGGACGATCTCTTCCGCCGGCCAGCCTTGTTCACTCATGCGATAAGCCGCGATGCCGGGATAGACCGGCACACCGCAGGGATTCACCGAAGGGTTGCGCCACCATTTGAGCAGTTCGGTGAAACACTGCGGGGACTTGTCCTTCCAATAAAGCTGCGGGGCAATGTAATCGACCCATCCGCTGCGCATCCATTTGAGCGGATCAGCGTAGATCTGGTTGTATTGGTCGAGGCCGGCCTTGACCGTGGATGGCTGGCCCTTGGTGTAGATGCCGAAGGGACTGACGCCGAAAACAATGCCCGGCCGCACGGCTTTGACTTGCTGGGAGACGCGGGCCACCAAGCGATTCACATTGTCGCGACGCCAATCGGCCAGATCCAACTTTCCACCCGATGCCCGGTAGCGCTGGTAAGTCTTGCTGTCGGGAAAACTCACTTTTCCACCGGACGGCGGATAGGGGTAAAAATAATCGTCGAAATGTATACCGGCGACACCGTAGCGCCGGGCAACGTCAGTCACCACCTTGACCACGTGCTCTTGGACCTCCGGCGCACCGGGATCCATGCAGACCACCGAGCCGATTTTGTATGCGTAAGGACTGTAGCGGCGCGCCATATGATTGGAGGCCATCGGTGAACCGGCTTTGACCGCGGCACGGTAAGGATTGAACCACGCATGCACGCGAATCCCCCGCTTGCCGGCTTCGGCAATACAGAACTCCAGAGGATCGTAACCGGGGTCTTTGCCCTGCGTGCCGGTGAGAAAACGGCTCCACGGCTCCAGACTCGACCGGTAAAACGCATCCCCTTCGGGACGGACTTGGAAAAAAACATCGGTCAGACCCAACGATTTCGCGGAATCGAGCAAGCGCTCCAACTCCGCCTTCTGCTGCGCCGGGGTTGACCCCTTCGACGGCCAATCGAGATTGTGGACCGTGGAAATCCATGCCCCCCGGAACTCGGCCTGCACCACGCCAACCGGCGCGAGCAGGCAACAAACGCTAAGCCACAATTTCAGTGCCGACACCTTCATTGGTAAAAATCTCCAACAACAAAGCATGCGGAAGCCGTCCGTCAATCATATGTGTTTTCTGCACCCCTTGACGCAGCGCGGCCACCGCTCCCTGCACTTTCGGAATCATCCCGCCCTCGATGACTTTCTGGCGGATCAGCGTCTCCACCTGCGCCGTTTGCACCGAGGGAATCAACGACTCGGGGTCCTCGCGGTCGCGCATGAGCCCGGGCACATCACTCAAAAAAATCAATTTCGCCGAACGCAATGCACCGGCGATGGCGGCTGCCGCCTCGTCGGCATTGACGTTCAGCGTGTGCCCATCCGCCGCCTTGGCCACGGGTGAAACCACCGGCACACGTTCCTCCTGCAGCACCTTTTCCATCGCCCCTTTTTCGACCGCCGTCACGCGACCCACATAGCCGATGTCCTCCGTGCCGCCCTTGCCATCATCCACCGGCGGCAATTTTTCCGCGCGCAACACATCCCGTCCGCTGAACCCCCGGGCCCGGCCGCCAAACTCTCCGATGGTTTTGACGAGCTGCGGATTGACCACGCGGTCGAGCACATCCTCGACAATCTGCACCGATGGCGCGTCGGTGACCCGGAGGCCGTTGATAAACCGGGCGGTCAAGCCGGCCTCACGCATGCGCGCGCTGATCGCCTTGCCGCCGCCGTGCACCAGCACCGGATTGATGCCGACCGCCTCGAGAAAAACGACATCCCGGAGCAGACGCTCCACCGCATCCTCGTTTTCCATGGCACTGCCGCCGTATTTGATGACGAAAGTTTGACCGCGGAATTTTTGGATGAAAGGAAGCGCCTCGACGAGAGCTTCGGCGCGGAGGGAGGCATCGTGCATACTCATGGTCACTCGCTGAGATTCAGTTCGACAAATTTCTCGGTCAGGTCGGTCGTGTAAACCGTGTAGAAGGCTTTGCCCTGATGGAGATTGACGGTGACGGTGAATTTTTTCGGGGAGACCGCCGCCACCAGTTTTTCTTTGGGGGTTGGCGCAGCCATGCCCCCGCGCACGGCCGCCACGCCGTCATAGTAAATATCCACCAACTCCTCGCGGATTGGGACCCCGCAGTAACCGGCCGCATCCAGGATGCGCCCCCAATTGGGATCGTTCCCGGCCCACGCGCATTTGACCAAAGTGGAGTTGGCAATCGCCTCGGCCACACGACGGGCCGCCTGCAAGCTCGATGCGCCGCGCACTTGCACCGTGACGAATTTCGACATGCCCTCCCCGTCCTCCACGATCATGTGGGCCAGTTTGAGACAGACCTCCTCAAGCGCTTCGACAAACAAAGCATGGTCCGCCGAACCGGGCTTGAGCGAGGCACCGCCCGAGCGGCCATTGGCCAGCGCAAGCACGGTGTCGTTTGTGCTCATGTCGCCATCCACGGTGATGCGGTTGAATGTTTTCTCGGCCACCACGTGCAAAACATTCTGCAAAACGCCTTTGGCGATCTTGGCATCGGTCGTCACCACGCAGAGCATCGTGGCCATGTTGGGATTGATCATGCCGGCACCTTTGGCCACGCCGCCGACGCGAAAGACCCCCCCCGAGCCCCGCACCTCGACCGCGTATTCCTTCGGAAAAGTGTCGCTCGTCATGATGGCGCGCGCCGCCGCATGGCCGTTCTTGGCCGACAGCTTGGCCGCGAGTTCCGGAATGCGGGCCGCCATTTTTTCGACCGGCAATGGAACACCGATGCGGCCCGTCGAGCAAACCAGCACCCGGCCGATCCCGCAATCAAGGGCATCGGCCACGGATCCCGCCAGCGATTTGGCGGCCATGATTCCATCAGGTCCCGTGCAGGCGTTGGCATTGCCGCTGTTGAGCAGCACGGCACAAGCATGGAGCGACCGCAGATGTGCCCGGGACACACGCACCGGAGCGGCTTTCACGCGGTTTGTGGTGAAAACGCCCGCCGCCGTCGCCGGCACTTCGGAAGCGATCAACGCCATATCCTCCCGCTTTTTGTTGGATGCCTTGATACCGGCAAAAATCGCCGCCGCCCGGAAGCCGCGCGCCGCCGTCACCCCGCCTTTGATCGCTTTGATTCCACTCATCAGAGTCCAAGTTTTTCGTCCCAACCTTGGGAAATATTGAAAGCCTGCACCGCTTGGCCTGCCGCCCCCTTGGTCAGATTATCCAAAGCGCTGAAAAGCAACAAACGCCCCGTCCGCGCATCCTCGCGAACGGCGATATCGACATAGTTTGTGCCCGTCACGTTTTTCGAATCCGGCAAATACGGCACCCGCCGCACAAAAGGACGGTCGGCGTATGCTTTGGCCCAGGCGGCTTCGACAACCCGGGCATCTGTGCCCGGCTTCGGTTTGACCACGATGGTCGAGATCATGCCGCGGGTGACCGGCACCAAATGAGGCGTGAAGCTCACAACGACTTCCCCGCCCGCCGCTGCAGAAAGCTCCTGCTCGATCTCCGAGAGATGCCGGTGCTTTGGCGCACCGTAAGCCCGCAGGCTCTCGTTGCACTCCGCAAAAAGAAGCAGTGGATCAGCCTTGCGACCGGCTCCGCTTACTCCACTCAAGCTGTTGATCACGATGGATTCGGTTTCCATCAGATTGCCCCGCAGCAAAGGCACCAACGGAACCAAAATGCTTGTGGGATAACAGCCCGGACAAGCGAGCAAGCCGGCTCCCTTCAGAGCTCCAGCCGCACAAATCTCGGGCAGAGCATAAACCGAATCTTGCAGCAGCCCGGGAGCCGGATGCGACCCTCCGTAAAACTCCTCGAAAACTGCGGCCGACTTCAGCCGGAAATCCGCACTCAGATCCACCACCTGCACTCCCGCTTTGCGCAGAGGCGCGGCAAACTCCGCCGCCAGCCCGTGTGGCAAGGCCAGAAAAACCGTGGCCGCCTCGGACTTCAGCAAGGCGTCCACCGATGGCTCGACGAAACGCAACGCCGCCCAGCGCGAACCGGTCATTTTCGGAAAAACCTCCGCCACCGTCCGGCCGGCCGATTGCCGCGAAGTCAGCGCGACCACATCAACCTGCGGATGCCGTGAAAGCAGTGCCACCAGTTCCTCACCCGAGTAACCGCTGGCTCCGACAATCGCCGCTTTCACTTTTTGCATCCGCATCTTGTAGCGCGGACAACCCCGCATGAAAACGAGCAAAATGAGACGCCGACACGGGCCGCCAATGTTTGCCCCGCCGGGAACCCGCGCGCACCTTTACTCCACCTTCAAGCGGATGACCTCCTCGGTGCCGGGCGCGGGTTTGGGTGCGTTGGGACCGAAGAAGTGTTGGTGGGTCAATTCCGCCCCGGTGTGCAGGGTGGCCTGCATGGTCCACAGCAAAAAAATCACCGCTGCAACCCCGACCAACCTCGAAAGCAGTGAGACTCCCGGTATGCGCAGCGCGAACAAAGATACGGATGCCGCCACCGCAGCCAACCATGACGCCAGCAGCATCAGGTCCGAGACACTTTTGTGCTCCTGCACCGCCGCGCTGACCGATGCGCCGACATAGCGCACTTGGGCTGCCTCCACCATCCCGGAACTGTGAGCCCAAGTGGTCCCCGCCGCTCCCAGAATCATCATCAAAGCCGCCAACCTCAGCACCGGACTGCCCGGCCAGAGCAAGCTGAGCACGACAGCCAAGGATCCGAGCAGCAAAAATGCCACCGGAAAATGGACGGCAAAAGGATGCAGCGGGTCGGGTAAATACAGCACAGCCCGAAATTGCCCGGTTGCCGCATGTTTATCAACTCCCCCGCAATCCTCCGTGGACTCCCGCCCCGCATTGTGAAAAATGTTCCTCCCCATGTTTGAGGAATTTCTCCAGCAAAGCTTGGCCGACCTCGACCGGCGCAATCAGCGCCGGCACTTGCGTGTCGCCGATGGGCCGACCGGCACGACAGCCCGTTTCGGATCACGCCTGCTGCACAACTTCGCCTCGAACGACTACCTCGGGCTCGCCTCCCATCCCGATGTCATCGCCACAGCCGTCCGCGCCACGCGGGATTTCGGCGCCGGCCCCGGCGCCTCGCGGTTGGTGGCGGGAACTCAACGCCCCCATCGCGAACTCGAGGAAAAACTCGCCGGTTTCAAACATACAGAAGCCGCGCTCGTCTTCGGCAACGGCTACGCCACCAGCACCGGCACGCTCGCCGCGCTGGCGTCAAAAGATGACGTCATCCTCCTCGATCGTCTGAGCCATGCCTGTCTCGTGGATGGCGCGCGCTTGAGCGGCGCCACCTTGCGCCCCTTCCACCACAACGACACCGAACACCTCGAGCATCACCTGCGCTGGGCGCGGGAAAAATTCCCGCAAGCCAAGGTCTTCATTGCCACCGAATCCGTCTTCAGCATGGACGGCGACACGGCCCCGCTGCCGGAAATCGTTTCGCTCAAAGAACGCTATGGAGCCATTCTTATCCTCGATGAGGCCCATGCCGTGGGCGTGATCGGGCGCGGCGGACGGGGACTCGCCGACCAGTGCCAGCTTGGAGACCGCATCGAGGTGCAAATAGGAACTCTCGGCAAAGCCCTCGGCAGCTCGGGAGGTTATGTGGCTGGCTCGCGCAGCTTGATCGACTTTCTCACCAACCGTGCGCGCAGCTTCATTTTCTCCACCGCCCCGCCCGCCTCGAGCGTCGCGGCGGCATCCGCCGCGCTCGACCTCTGCGCGGGAGCCGAAGGGGAAAGTCGCCGCGCCCGTCTGCGCGGACTCGCCGCCATCATCGATCCTTCCCTGCCCGCGGCCATCCACCCGGTCATCGTCGGGGATGC
>Ga0207937_1000831_pt1 | contig 10485 bp, 3 predicted proteins | sample LakMenEpi04Sep11_FD_150668 | JGI IMG/M metagenome (GOLD analysis project Ga0207937, IMG submission 150668) | Freshwater microbial communities from Lake Mendota, WI - 04SEP2011 deep hole epilimnion (SPAdes) | ecosystem: Environmental > Aquatic > Freshwater > Lentic | place: Lake Mendota, Madison...
ACCCCGCTGCCACCGGCTCCATCCCGGTCAACTCCCTGCCCAAGAGCTCCCGCGTCTACGTGCATGGCGAGACCCACCCGGCCGTTCGCGTGCCCATGCGCGAAATCTCTCTCGCCCCGACCAAAAACTTTTCGGGACAACTCGAGCCCAACCCTCCCGTGCGGGTCTATGACACCAGCGGCCCATGGGGCGACGAAAGTTTCCACGGAAATGTCGAAAAAGGCCTGCCGGCTCTGCGTCACGATTGGATCACCGCCCGCGGCGATGTCGCGGAATACGATGGCCGCGCCGTCCGCCCCGAAGACAACGGGTATCTTTCCCCGACACATGCCGAGCACGCCGGCGCCCGCCGCAAAGCCTCGGCCCTCAAAGAGTTTCCGGGTCTCCGCCGCAAACCCCTCCGCGCCTCCGCCGGTCATCCGGTCAGCCAACTCTGGTATGCCCGCCAAGGCATCATCACCCCCGAGATGGAATTCATTGCCATCCGTGAAAACATGGGGCGTGCCCGAATGGCCGACCTGTCCTCGGATATCGTCCGGAACGATCCCGGTAAACAACACGCCGGTTCGAGCCAACTCGCCGATCAACCTTACACCCCCGGCGTTTTCCGCCGCTTCCCCCAGCGGATCCCGGCGGAGATCACTCCGGAATTCGTACGTTCCGAAGTCGCGGCAGGTCGCGCCATCATCCCGGCCAACATCAACCACCCCGAACTCGAACCGATGATCATCGGCCGCAATTTCCTCGTGAAAATCAACGCGAATATCGGCAACTCCGCCGTCGCGTCTTCGATCGAGGAGGAGGTCGAGAAAATGCGCTGGGCCACCAAATGGGGGGCGGACACCGTGATGGATCTTTCCACCGGCAAAAACATCCATGCCACGCGGGAATGGATCCTCCGCAACTCTCCCGTGCCCATCGGCACCGTGCCGATTTACCAAGCTCTCGAAAAAGTAAACGGCAAGGCCGAGGAACTCACCTGGGAGATTTTCTCCGATACGCTGATCGAGCAAGCCGAGCAAGGTGTCGACTATTTCACCATCCACGCGGGCGTGCTCTTGCGCTTCATCCCGCTCACCGCTTCGCGCATGACGGGCATCGTCTCCCGCGGCGGTAGCATCATGGCGAAATGGTGCCTGGCCCATCACCGGGAAAATTTTCTCTACACCCACTGGGACGACATTTGCGACATCATGGCGGCCTATGATGTCTCTTTCTCCATCGGCGACGGACTCCGCCCCGGCTCGATTGCCGACGCCAACGACAAAGCCCAGTTCGGCGAACTCGAAGTGCAGGGCGAACTGACCGAGCGTGCGTGGGCCAAAGGGGTGCAAGTGATGAACGAGGGTCCCGGCCACGTGCCGATGCACATGATCGAGGAAAATATGGCCAAACAGCTTGAGTGGTGCCACGAAGCTCCGTTCTACACGCTCGGACCGCTCACCACCGACATCGCGCCCGGCTACGATCACATCACCAGCGGCATCGGAGCCGCCATGATCGGTTGGTATGGCTGCGCGATGCTCTGCTATGTCACGCCCAAGGAACACCTCGGCCTGCCGAACAAGAAAGATGTTAAAGATGGTGTCATCGCCTACAAAATCGCCGCCCACGCCGCCGACTTGGCCAAGGGCCACCCCGGCGCACAATACCGTGACAACGCTCTCTCGAAGGCCCGCTTTGAATTCCGTTGGGAAGACCAGTTCAACCTCGGCCTCGACCCCGAGACCGCCCGCGAATTCCACGACGAAACTCTCCCGCAGGAGGGCGCCAAATCGGCCCACTTCTGCTCGATGTGCGGCCCGCACTTCTGCTCGATGAAAATCACCGAGGATGTACGTAAATATGCGGCCGAGAAAGGGCTCAGCGAGGACCAAGCCCTGCGGCAAGGCCTCGAGGATAAATCTCAGGAGTTTGTCGCGCGGGGAGCCGAAGTTTACTCCAAAGCCTGAACCTGGCTTTGCGCTGCTCCGTAGCTGCCCGGTAAACCGTATAAAGTTAAAGCGGCGTTGGTATCAACCCTGTGTGTTTTTCTGTGCGCAAGTTCGCGTATGGTAAGCAAACGGACGCTCTCATCCGGCTGTTGCGTTCCCGTTCCTGTGGGGCGTTCACCCCAGAGCTATCTGCAGTCCTCTGGCGTATTTTGCAGTCGATAACCTGCTCGGATTTCAGCCATGCACTCCAACCCTCGATCGCTTCACCCCAAGAGACGGGGGAAAAACGGCGGCAAAACCAAGCATTCCCACCCTGCTGATAAACTCCGGAGCTGCGGAAACGGACATAACTCTCACGCGGTGGGGCAATCAACCAAAACCGCCCAATCGCCGGGAACCTTTGAAACGATGGAAGAGTGCTCTCTTCCGATGGGTATCATCGGACTGAACGGCAAGATCCGCTACATGAATGCCGCCGCGCGCCGCTTGGCCGAGCTCTCGCTTGAGGAGATGCCACAGCGCGACTTTCTCAGCTTCTTCGCAATTCCCGAAGAAACGGGCGGGCTTTTTGAGCAAGCTCTCAAGTTTGGGGCGACGGCGACTTGCACCGTTGCCTGGCCATCACCCACCGGCAAAAAGCTTGAACTGGAATTTTGCTTCAACCGCTTTCAACACGCTGATGGCTCGATGGGAGGTGTTTTTTTTGTATTTCGCGACCTCTCGAAAGAGCGCGCCTTGCAGCACCGGATGCTCAGCACCTCGCAGTATTCCCGCAACTTGCTCGAAGCCAGTCTCGACCCCCTTCTCACCATCAGCCCGGATGGCAAGATCATGGACGTCAACCGCGCCACCGAGTTAGCCACCGGGTATAACCGTGAAACGCTTATCGGCAGCGACTTTTCAGACTATTTCACCGATCCGCAGAAAGCTCGCGAGGGCTATCAGAAGGTTTTTTCAGAAGGCCAGGTCAGCGACTACCCTCTTGTCCTTCGCCATACCACGGGAGCCGAGACCGAGGTGCTTTACAACGCCAGCATCTACCGTGATGACGAGGGGCGCGTGGCCGGGGTCTTTGCCGCGGCCCGTGATGTCACCCAACTCAAGCGCTCGCAGCAAGAGCTGGAAACAACCAACCATGAAGTGACTCTGCTGAGCGAGATGAATAACCTTCTCCAGTCCTGCTCCACGGAGAGCGAAGCGTTCCCCGTCATTACGACGACGTTGGAAAAGCTTTTCCCGAAAACCTGTGGTCGCATCCTTATCCTTAAGACGACTGCAACGATGCTGCTCGAAACCTCTGCGTGGGGAAACAACACATGGAAAAGCAGCACGATATCGCCCTCCGATTGCTGGGCGTTGCGACGCGGCCGCATGCACGACATCGGCTTGGAAGAATCGCTTAACCCTCCCTGCCGTGCTCTGGCTGAAAAAAACACCTACCTTTGCATTCCACTCCAAGCCCACGGCCGCGCTCTGGGCATTGTGCATATTGTTTTCGACGGAATCGAATCGCCTCCCCACGATCTGCAGCGCATCCGTCAACTCGCCAATGCGGCAGCAGACAACATCAGTCTCGCCTTGGCCAACCTCCGCTTACGCGAAAGCCTGCAATCGCTCTCGATTCGCGACCCGCTGACCGGCCTCTACAATCGCCGCTTCATGGAGGAAGAAGTCGATCGCTCAATCAGCCGCATGACGCGTCTGCAAAAGCCGATGGCGCTCGCCTTTTTGGATATCGACCATTTCAAAGACTATAATGACAAATTCGGTCACGATGCGGGGGATGCGGTCATGAAAGCGATCGCCGAGCTGATGGAAAGTTTCCGGCAAGGCAGCGATGTCGCTTGTCGCTACGGCGGAGAAGAATTTGTTGTAGTCATGCCCGAAACCGGACCAGACCAAGCAAAACGTAAGATAGAAAGCTTCCGTAAATCCGTGCGTCAGCTTTCCTTGAGACTCAACGGCCAGACTCTTCCCGGCGTTGATATTTCAGTAGGCCTGTCCTTTTTTCCGGAACATGGTCGTACCACCGCAGAGCTCCTCAAACAGGCCGACAATGCCCTCTATCGCGCAAAGCATCAGGGGCGCAACTGTATCGAGGTGGCCGGGAGGGAATTCTTAACGCCCGATCAACCAAGCGTCGGAAACACTAATTCGGGATCTACAAACTCCCGGGTTCCCGTCATTCGCCGCCAAGAAACCTCCTCGGGCCAGCAACCAGCCACAAGGCCACACGAGACCCAAACAACATAATGCCCACCCAGCCTTTGCCATCCAACACGTTGCTACTGACGAAAGGCGCCGTGCCGGCACCACCCCATCCGCGGGAGAGTGAACGTCTGGCTAGGTTACAGGATTACGAGATCCTCGATAGCGCCCCCGAAGCGGCCTTTGACGATCTGATCGCCCTCGCGTCGTACGTCACCGGAACCCCGCTCGGGGCCATTTCTTTCGTCGACCGCGACCGCCAGTGGTTCAAGGCCACGCATGGCTTCGAAGACAAGCAAACCGACCGATCAATCGCCTTTTGTGCTCACGCCATCCTCGAAACAGGGCCCGCCTTTATCGTGCCGGACGCCATGAACGATGAACGCTTCTCCGGCAACCCACTGGTGACCGGTCCGCCCTATATCCGGTTCTACGCAGGTGTTCCCATGCTCACGCCGGACGGACTTCCTCTCGGTAGTTTTTGCGTGATGGATCGTACAGCCCGGGAGTTGACCGCCGAACAGATCGAAATGCTGCGTCATATCGCCCGCATAGCCATGGATGTCGTCGAGTCGGAGCGGCATGCCATCATTCTCGAGAAACACCTGATCTACGGCCGCGCGTTGGACGGTGAATTACCCGGCGCCATCTCGAGTCTCGCCGCCAAAACCGGTCCGCTCCACGGTTTGATCGACAATCTTATCGGTCAATACGGCCCGCTTCTCGGCGGAGTGCACGCCCGCGTCCAACGATTTCGCGGGGAGAACCAACTCGAGGCATTCTATGTGCCGGAGGATCCCCCGAGCGAAGCTCACCAAAAAATATGGGATGCTTTGGACAATTCTCTCCATCCCGCCGCACAGACCTTGCGACGCGGGACCTTGGAAACAGAGGGAGTCTCCAGCTACTTCGGTCTTGTGCCCTTGGGGTTCGCCGGCCGCGTGCTTGCCCGGGTCGACCTCGTCAGCCCTATCCACGACAACCAGGCATTCGGAAATCTTTTCAAACTGATGATGGCCAATTTTTTGTCGATGGCCGAACGGGAGATCAGGACACAGGAACTGAGGTTTCTGACCGACCATGATCCCCTCACGGGACTCGGCAACCGCCCCCCTCTCATTGCCGAAATCGATCGAAGCATACGTCAGGTCGACGCCGATCACCCCGGCGATGCTCTGGTTCATCTCCGCTTGGATGGGCTTTCCGAAATCAACGACAACTTCGGCTATGCCGTCGGAGACCGCGTGCTGGTCGCCACCGCCCAGCGGTTGAAAAAAATCCAAGACGGACGCGCTTTTGTCGCCCGCATCGGCGGTGATAAATTTCATATTCTGTTGCGCAACACCGGGTCGACCGCGCTGCTCCGCGGCCTGTTGTCTGAGATCACCGCGTGCTTGGATGTTCCCTTCGACCTCGGCGGGGAAGAAATCCGGCTCCATGCCAGCATCGGTTGCACGGTCATCGATGATCAGGCGCTTCACCCGGTGGAAGTCCTCCGTCGGGCCGATGTGGCCATGCGTCAGGCCGATGCTCGGGAAAAACCCGATGGACCCACGGTCTTCATCTATGATGAGGCCATGTTTCACGAGCGCCAGCAGCGCCACCATGCCAACCTGCTGGTCCGCCAAGCCTATGATGAAAATCGCTTTTTTCTCCTCTTCCAACCCGTGGTGGACCTTGAGCACGCGCGCCTTGGCGGCGCAGAGACCCTGCTGAGAATGCGCCTGCGGGACGGAAGCGTGGTTCAGGCCGTTGACTTCATGCCCGCCATCGACCGCATCCGTTACCAACCACTCATTGACCGGTGGGTCTTTGCCGAGTTCATCCGTCTCTGCCGCACCGAAAGTCCGGCTCAAAAATTGCTCGCCACGGAAGGGTTTTCCCTCGGGCTCAACGCCACCCCCGCCCTCTTAGCCATCCCCGGATTTGCCAAGGATTGGCTCTATCAGTTGACCGATGCCCGGATCACTCCTACCAAACTTATCATCGAAATAGTCGAGAACCCCCTGCTTCTGCAAAGCCCTTTTCTTGTGCGCAACTTGGAGGAATTACGGGAGGGCGGCGTCCGCATCGCCGTGGACGACTTCGGTTCCGGTTACAGCAATCTGCGACACCTCGCCAAACTGCCGGTTGATATCGTCAAACTCGACCGCACCTTTCTCACGGAACTCGATGCCCCACACCATCGCGGCCGCGCGCTGTTGCAAAGCATGATCAAACTCTGCCGCGGTTTGGGCTACGACCCGCTCGTCGAAGGTGTCGAGACTGCCGCGCACGATGCTTTTGTCCGCGACTGTCATTGTGTTTACGCCCAGGGCTACTTCTACGGCCATCCCATGCCGCTCGAGGATTTGTTGTCCTGCGTGCATTCTTTCTCTTTGCCGGCTACGTCTCCGCCTATTCTCGCATAGGGCATATTACCCATGGTGAGACATCACAAACTGCACGATACTGCAGTTGCTTGAAGAAAAGCCGCTCCAAGCCTCGGCGCGAGATATCTTCCGCCGTGGCCCACCCCCCTCTTTCAGCGGCCACCTTTCCCATCGTCGGGATCGGCGCTTCAGCCGGGGGACTGGCTGCTTTTGAAGCTTTCTTCTCGGGCCTGCCGCCCGGCCGGGAGCCGGATATGGCCTTCGTTCTCGTGCAGCATCTCCCCGCGGATCACAAGAGCATCCTCGCCGACCTCATCGCTCGCTACACGCGCCTCGAAGTCCACGAGGTCGAGGACGGCATGGTGGTCCGGCCCAATTGCGTCTACATCATTCCGCCGGGCCGCGACATGGCATTGCTCAACGGGTCGCTGCAATTGCTCCAGCCATCCGCCGCCCGGGGTCAACGCCTGCCCATCGATTTCTTCTTCCGCTCGCTCGCCCAGGACCAACGCGAACACGCCATCGGCATCATTCTCTCCGGCACCGGGGCAGACGGCACCCTCGGCGTGCGCGCCATCAAGGGGGAGAACGGTCTGGTCATCGCCCAGAATCCAGAATCCGCGGAATTCGACGGTATGCCGCGCAGCGCGATCGGCACCGGGGTGGTCGATTACGAAATGCCCCCGGCGGAAATGCCGGCCAAACTCCTTGCCTTCGTCGCACATCTGGCCAGTCGCCGCCACCTCGACGACGCGCCTCCGACCAAGGCGGAGAACGCGCTGAAAAAAATCTTCGTCCTCCTCCGCACCCACACCGGCCACGACTTCTCGCTCTACAAACCCGGAACCATCCAGCGACGCATCGAGCACCGCATGGCTCTCCACCAGATCGAAAGACTCGACTCCTACGTCGCTTACCTCGGCAAGAACGAGAAAGAAGTCGAAGCCCTCTTCCGCGACGTGCTCATCAACGTCACCCGCTTCTTCCGCGACCCGGAGGCCTTCACCGTGCTGGAAAAAGACGTGATCCCCAAACTGTTCGAAGATCGACCGACCGGCTCGCCCCTCCGTCTCTGGGTCGTCGGTTGTTCCACCGGCGAGGAAGCCTACTCCCTCGCCATCCTCCTCGCCGAACGCATGGAGACGCTCAAGCGTAACTACGCGGTTCAACTTTTCGCCACCGACATCGACAGCCGCGCCATCGCCATGGCCCGCGCGGGTATTTATCCGGCCAGCATTTCGGTCGACGTTTCCCCCGAGCGCCTCGCCCGCTTTTTCACCCTCGATACCGACGCCACTGTCTACCGCGTCAACAAACGCATCCGCGACATGCTCGTCTTCTCCGAGCAGGACGTCACCAAAGACCCGCCCTTTTCCAAGCTCGACCTCGTCAGCTGCCGCAACCTCCTCATTTACCTCACGCCCCCGCTGCAGCAGAAGGTCATGGCCATGCTCCACTACGCCCTCAATCCGGGCGGCATCCTCTTTCTCGGCAATTCCGAGAGTGCCGGCGAGTCGGCCGCACTCTTCGCCGTGCTCGACGCGAGAAGCAAACTCTACCGCCGCATGGAAAGTCGCGTCGGCACTATTCCCCTGCTGCCCGTTTTGCCCGGCGACCAAACCCCGGCCCGCACCGCCGGCCTCCGGACCATCGCCAACATCAAGACCCCCGTGCGCGAGCTCGCCGAACGCGAACTCCTCGCCCACGCCGCCTTGATTGGCGCCCTGGTTGATGCCCGCGGTGACATCATCTACCTCCACGGCCGCGCCGGCCCGTATTTCGAACCGCCCTCTGGCGAGCCCGGCATGAGCAACCTTTTGCAGATGGCCCGCGACGGGCTTCGTCTCCCTCTGGCTGCCGCCTTGCGCAAGGCCTCCAAAACCGGCCGCACAGTTCGCACACCCCGCCTCCGCATCGGTGGCGACGGACGCTTCGTCACTGCCGACCTGACCGTCCGCCGTTTGGGCACCGGGAAAGGCCCGGCCAACCCGCTCTTTCTCGTTGTGCTCGAGCAACCAGCTGCCGCCCCCGCCCCGCACTCGGGCACTCGCGCCGGAAAAACCTCCGATCTCGCCGCCCTCCGGCAAGAACTGCACACCAAAGAGGAATACCTCCGCATCGCCACCGAGCAGTTGCAAAGCGCCACCGAAGAACTCCAGTCCTCCAACGAGGAGATGCAGTCGGTCAATGAGGAGCTGCAATCGACCAACGAGGAACTCGAAACATCGAAAGAGGAGCTGCAATCGGTCAACGAGGAACTCAGCACGGTAAACGCCGAACTGCAGACCAAAGTGCTCAGCCTCTCGCAGGCCAACAACGACATGAACAACCTGCTGGCCGGCACCGGCATCGGCACTGTCTTTGTCGATCACCAATTACGCATCATGCGCTTCACCCCCGCAGCCAGCACCATCATCAACCTCATCCTAAGCGACATCGGCCGCCCCGTCGCCCACCTCGTCTCCAACCTCGCCGGCTATGACCGCCTCGTCGAAGACACCAAAGAGGTGCTCTCCACCCTCGCCCCCAAAGCCATCGAGGTCCGCACCACCGAGGGAAAGCATTACACCATGCGCATCCAACCCTACCGCACTCTGGAGAATGTGATCGAAGGCGCGGTCATCTCGTTCATCGACATCACCGACATGGTGCACACCCGCGAGGAACTGCGCAAAGCCAACGAACTCCTCCGCCTCGCTGTCGTCGTGCGGGATGCGAACGATGCCATCACGGTGCAAGATCTCGGTGGCCGGATCCACGCGTGGAATCCCGCGGCCACACGCCTGTATGGGTGGACCGAGCCCGAAGCGCTGCAATTGAACTTCCGCGACCGTGTGCCGCCGACGCGCTTTGCAGAAGAGTCGGCCAAGTTCGAACTCCTCGCCCGTGGCCAGATCCTCGCCGCTTATCCATCGGAACGTCTTACCAAGAGGGACGACGTCATTGATGTCGAGGTCACTGCGACCGCCCTCATCGATGCCTCCGGAAAAATTTACGCCATCGCCACCACCGAGCATGCCTCGGCCAAACCCTCATGAAGCCGCCTCCGGAGCACACCGCCGTCGAGCTCCGCCGCCACGCCGAAGCCGTCGTGGCCAAAATGGCCCCGCCCGTCCGCCCCGGCACCGATCCCGCCGATGCCGTCCATGAACTCCTTGTCCACCAGGTCGAACTGGAAATGCAAAATGAGGAACTGCGCCGACTGCAGTCGTTGCTTGATGCCGAACGCGCCCGCTACTTCGATCTCTTCGATCTCGCTCCGGTCGGCTACGTGACCCTCAACCCGGACAACCTCATCCTCGAAGCCAACCTTACTGCGGCCGACATGGTCGGCCGGCCACGCGAGCAACTCGTCAAACAACCCTTCAGCAGGTTCATCCTCCCGCCGGATCAGGATATTTTTCACCTCATGCGCAAAAAGCTCCGCGAGGACCGCACCAAGCAGATATGCGAACTGCGCCTGCACAAAGCGGATGGATCATTTTTCTGGGCACGCCTCGAAGCGGCCATGCCTGCCGGCGATACGACGGATGACCCGTGCCGCCTGACCATCAGCGATGTCACGGAAACCATCCTCGCCCGCGAGACTCTTACCAGCCGCGAACAGGAATACCGGCTCCTCGCCGAGAACGCGTCGGACGTTGTCTTCCGCTGCAGCCCAGCCGGTATCATCGAATGGATCACGCCCTCGGTCACAGCCCAGGTGGGCTGGACACCCGAGCAACTCGTCGGCAGCCGCTTCGCCGATCTGGTCCATCCCGATGACAGCAACCGCCTTGTCGCAGCCCAAGCCAGTTTGCGCGAGGGCACCGGCTTCGACCTCGAATTGCGCATCCGTATCCAGAGCGACGGCTACCGCTGGTTTTCCATCGGCATGCACCCCGCTCTCGACGATCGCGGCTTGGTCACCCACTTGGTCGGCGGATGGAAGGACATCCAGAGGGAGGTCCAAGCCCGCACCGCCCTGCAGG
>Ga0207937_1000832_pt1 | contig 10484 bp, 6 predicted proteins | sample LakMenEpi04Sep11_FD_150668 | JGI IMG/M metagenome (GOLD analysis project Ga0207937, IMG submission 150668) | Freshwater microbial communities from Lake Mendota, WI - 04SEP2011 deep hole epilimnion (SPAdes) | ecosystem: Environmental > Aquatic > Freshwater > Lentic | place: Lake Mendota, Madison...
CATATATTCAAATTCTAACTGTTATTAATTGAAATACCCGACACCCACTTTCTTCAAATCCTAACTCCCTAGATTGGTGTCTATGTCAAAATTAAGGTTTTGTTGCGAATGATATGATAGAACTTGATGCCCATTGCCATAAATAACATCTTGGCATTGGCATTTCGCTCTATATAATAGACTGCTTTGTCCAATTCTTGTATGATAGCCTCTAATTGACCGACTCCTGCAATTTTATTGATTCTGAGGGCAAAATCCTTTAAATCTGGGTCTAAAGGCAGGTCCGCACCCAATACTTTGATACGAATGCTCTGCTCAAGCAGGTGGTTAAAGTATTTTAGGAACTGTTTTTGCTGCTCCCTGCCCAATTTACTGACCTCGTCTACCCATTTCATTTGGGACAATGGACCATTTTTAAGGATCGCATTGAGCCAGTCCCTAATTTGATCTAAAAAATCGCTATCACTGTGTTGGATTAAATGAAGCGCCTCTCTATAATTTCCATCAGACATGGCTGCTATAAGCTGTGCCTTTTCCGGACTTATTTTCGCTCTTTGTTCCAATGCACCTGCAATGTCCGCATTGGTCAATCTTGGCACTCGAATAAATTGACATCTACTAAGTATGGTTGGAAGTATCTGCTCTTCGGAATTGGCTACCAATAAAAAAATGGTATCGGCTGGAGGTTCTTCAATCAGCTTTAATAATTTATTTCCTTCCTTACCTAGGTATTCAGGCATCCACATCACTAGCACTTTGAAAGGGCTTTCAAAACTTTTGAAACTTAATTTTTTAATAATTTCTGCACACTCGTCGGCACTAATATTGCCTTGTTTATTTTCTGCTTTTATGAATTGCAACCAGTCAAATACATTGCCGTAAGGATAGCCCTGAACAAATTCTCTCCACTGCTCTATAAAATTAGCACTGATATTTTTTTGACCAGGTTTCTCTGTAATTGTTGGAAATGAAAAGTGAAGATCGGGGTGCATTAACTGATTCGCTCGCTGGTAAGCAGGCAAGTCTGCAATAGCATCTGGTTCGTTGAAAGTATGTATTTGTTTTGCAAGTGCATCTGGATCTGCAAACATATCTAACACTTGGTTGGTTGTAGCAGGGGAGCTCACTAAATATTGAGCAAATGCAATGGCAAGAGGCAATGCGCCAGATCCTTCTGGTCCAACAAATAATAGGGCATGGCTCAATCTTTGGTGTTGAACCATTTCTACTAATTGTTGCTTTAGTTTTTCTTGGCCAATAATATCGCGCAATAACATGCAGCGAAGATAGGACTTCCTAGTGTAAGGGACTTATTTTAAGTAAGACAAAACAGCGTCACTATCGGGCTTTACATTGCTTGGAAAATAAGCCAACATTTTACCATTTTCATCCAACAAAAATTTATTGAAATTCCAACCAATAGTCGCATCTAAAACACCATTTTTTGCTTTTTGAGTCAACCATTGGTAGATAGAAGATTGGTCAGCACCCTTCACGTCTACTTTATCGGCTAGCGGGAAAGTAACGCCATAATTTTTTTCGCAGAATTCAACAATTTCAGCATTCGTGCCTGGTTCTTGTCCACCAAACTGATTGCATGGGAAACCAATGATCACTAGTTTGTCTTTATATTGACTATACACTTTTTGTAATGAGGCATATTGAGGGGTATAACCACATTGACTTGCTGTGTTGACTACCATGATCTTTTTGCCTTTATATTTTGACAAATCAATCTGACCTCCGTCAATGCTTTTAACTTTAAAGCTGTGGATGCTTTGAGCGTTTGTGAATAAGCTGCAAGCAATAAATAAGAAACTTAGTATCGTTTTCATAAAAGATAATTGAATGTTTGAAGTATTAAATATAACAAGAAATCCGCTGAATAGTTGACGGGGTTGCAGATTATTATTTGATTCATTCATTGATTTATTCGTTGATTGAGTCTTTAATGAATCCTTGACTAAAGTGTATAGGCGGCAACTGCAACCGAAATAGATGCTGGGGATCCAATCATTAGTGTTGCTATAGCTGCTTCTAAAGTGGCCCCTGTGGTTAAGACATCGTCCACTAGTAAAATATGTTTTCCTTTAATACTAGTTGGTTTTTTTAAAAAAAATAGGTCTGGGATTTGCTGCAGCCTTGCTTTTCGATTTTTCTTTGTTTGTGAATTGGACCAAGTTCTTTTGATTAGTACATCGCAAAAGATGGGTCTGTTCCATACTTGCTGCATACCAATGGCAATGACTTGACTTTGGTTGTATCCTCTACCATTGATTTTAGAATGTAAAATTGGAATGGGGATCATTAAATCAATTTGTTTAAATTTTTCTTCTACTGCAATGGCTTCACCCATTAGCTGTCCAAATAAAATGCCTACTTTTTTATTGTGATGGTATTTTAATTGGGTAATCAATGTTTGCACTAAACTGTCTTTTGTGAAAAATAATAAAGCACCAGCAGATCGAATATCGGCCCTGCCCCAAAATATTTTTTCAATTGGATTTTCTTTGAAGCTAAAAAAATCAGTAGAGGGTAAATCTAGTATGCATTTGGGACAAAGGGGCATAGCTTTTTCAATTTGATCTGTGCCACAACCAAAACAAATTTGAGGATACAATAAATGCAAAAAAGCATTCAGGTAGTTTCGTATGCCGTGAAAAATTTTCAAGATTAGAAAAATAAACGATACGCTTCGTCTACTCTTTCTACAGGAATAATCTCGATACTATGTTTTTTTGTATCAATGCCTTTGGTATTGAATCCAGAAATAATGATTTTTTCAAATCCTAATTTTTCTGCTTCTGCAATGCGTTGTTGAATTCTATTCACCGCGCGAATTTCTCCATTCAATCCTACTTCTCCAGCAAAGCAGATACCCTGAGGTAGTGGCACATCTTCGTAAGACGAAAGTAAAGAAAGAATTACCGCAAGGTCCAATGATGGGTCTTCTATTTTAAGTCCTCCAGCGATATTGACAAAAACATCCTTCATGCCAAACGCAAACCCACCGCGCTTTTCCAGCACCGCTAATAATAATTGTAATCTTCTTAAATCAAACCCAGTGACCGTTCTTTGAGGTGTGCCATATACACTTTGTGTTACTAAAGCTTGCACTTCAATCAACAACGGGCGCATGCCTTCCATCGCTGCGGCAATGGTGCTTCCACTTAATGAATCGTTTCTTTGTGCGATTAAAAATGCAGACGGATTCGTTACGACTTTCATGCCCGTTCCAGTCATTTCATAAATCCCTAATTCGCTCGTGCTTCCAAATCTATTTTTTAAAGTGCGTAACATTCTGTAAGCATAATGTCGGTCTCCTTCAAATTGCAACACCGTATCCACCATATGTTCTAAAATTTTTGGTCCAGCAATGGAACCTTCTTTAGTGATATGCCCAATTAAAAAAACAGGTGTACCAGTTTCTTTTGCAAATCTTTGAAATTCTGCTGCAGTTTGTTTGATTTGTGAAATACTTCCTGCTGCGGCATCAATTAAATTAGATTCAAGTGTTTGAATCGAATCAACAATCACCACAGTTGGTTTTAATTTTTTGATTGCTTTAAATATAGCTTGTGTATGTGTTTCGGTCAATAAATAAAAATGATCATTATCCAAACTAAGTCTGTCTGCACGCATTTTAATTTGCTGTATACTTTCCTCGCCGCTGATATATAAAACAGTTTGGTCCTTCATCATTAAACCCTGCTGTAAAAACAAAGTACTTTTTCCAATGCCCGGTTCTCCTGCAACAAGTACGATAGAACCAAGTACAATCCCGCCACCTAATACACGATTTAATTCTGTATCTGAGCTATCAATTCTTTTTTCTGATTGACTTTGTACTTCATTGATGGCAATGACTTCGGTCCCTTTTTGCGTTAAAGCATAATCCTCCCAAGTTTGTGTATTGCCCTTTCCTTTATCAATGACTTCTTCTGTAAAACTGTTCCACTCATTACATGCGGGGCATTTACCAACCCATTTTGCGGACTCATAGCCACAATTGGTGCAAAAAAAGGCAGATTTTGATTTACTCATAGGATAAAGATACCTCGATTATCATTTTGTTAAAAGGTAATTACCGAAAATGAATAAAAATGAAAATTTGTTTAATAAAACTAACATTTGTATAAATATTTTTTTAACGTTTAGTTAAAAAAAGGGATTAAAAAATTGTTAAATTACATGGTTACTTGTAATTTGTGGCATTACATAAAATAAACATAAACAGAAAATGAAAAAATTACTTCTTGTTTTTGCATTGTTTTTGGGATTTCAAGCATCTCAAGCACAACAATCTAAAGTTCAAGGGACTGTTTCTGATGCTCAAGGAAAACCTATTGCCGGAGTATCAATCACCCTTAAAGGACAAAAAGCGGGTGTTGTTTCTGAAAACAACGGAACATATTCAATTTCGCTAAGCAATTCAAATGGCACTTTGGTGTTCAGTTCTATTGGCTACAGTGATAAAGAAGTGTCTATTAACGGAAAAACAACAATCGATGTTGTACTTAGTGCCAAAGACGACAATCTTAACGAAGTCGTTGTAGTTGGTTATGGTACACAGAAAAAGAAAGACATTACCGGTTCTGTAGGAACTGTAAATGCTTCACAAATCAAAAACTTGTCTTTGACAAGTCCAGAGCAAGCATTGCAAGGTAGAGTTGCGGGTGTGAATGTAACTTCTTCTTCAGGTACACCAGGTGGTGCAATCAACATCAACGTTCGTGGTGTGGGTACGATCAATGGTAGTGCACAACCTTTATACGTTGTGGATGGTATTCCTATTGCTACAGGTTCTTTCTCTCAATTAGGAGTAGGTAACCAAACTTTAAACAGCTTGGCAGACATCAATCCAAATGATATAGAATCTTTGGATGTATTGAAAGACGCATCTGCTACAGCGATCTATGGTTCTAGAGGTGCGAATGGTGTGGTATTGATTACGACTAAAAGAGGTAAGAATCAAAAAACTAGATTCTCTTACAATGGTTATTACGGTACACAAGAAGCATGGAAAAAAATCACTCCATTGACTGGTCCTGAATTCCAAACTTTATTACAAGAGAGTCTTGCAAATAGATATGGTGGCAATTTAGAACCATCAGCCTATTTTGGTGCTACAATCCATGATAATTCAACAGTAAATACCAATTGGCAGGATTTAATTTTTAGAACTGCTCCAATTCAAAGTCATGATATTAGTGCACAAGGCGGTAATGATAAGACGAAGTTTTATGTTGGTGGAAGTTATTTCGACCAAGAAGGTACAATCCTTGGTTCTAGATTCCAACGTTATAACTTTAGAATCAATGTGGACAACCAGGTTTCTGAAAAATTCAAAATTACAACAGGGTTAACTGGAAGCAATACAATTCAAAATCGTATTCAAAACGATAACAACATTTATGGTGTATTAAGTACTGCGGTGTTATTAGCATCTGATATTCCTGCATACAATGCAGATGGCACTTATGGCAAGGACCCATTGTCTTCTGTAGAAAGTCCATTACTTGCTGCAATTGAAAATTACAATAAAGTAAACAATAGCAGGGTAAACGCAAATTTGGGTGCTGAATACCAATTCATTCCTCAATTAAGTTTAAAAGTGAATTTAGGTGCTGATTATGTGGCATTGAACGAAGCTAGATTTTATCCATCTATTTCTAATGCGGGAGCAGGTGTGAAAGGACAAGCAACTGAAGCATACAATAAAAGCATGAACTTAGTGAATGAGAATATTCTTTCTTATAAGCAAACTTTTGGAGACCATGACTTAAATGCAATCGCAGTGGCTTCTTACCAAACACAAAAATTTGAGTCTTTGTATGCATTGGCTGAGAATTTCCCAGGTAACTCAATTAAGCGTCTATCTGCTGGTTCTGTAAAGAAAGATGCATCAAGTTCTGGTAATGCATTTGGTATCATTGGTTATGTGGGAAGAGTAAACTATGGCTATAAAGGTAAATACTTATTAAGCGGTAGTATAAGAAGAGACGGAACTTCTAACTTAGGAGCGGATAAGCGATGGGGAACTTTCCCTGCGGTGTCTGCTGCTTGGAGATTCTCTGATGAAGGTTTCATGCGTAATCTTAAGTTCTTAAACAATGGTAAGATTCGTGGATCTCATGGAACTAGCGGATCTAATTCTGGTTCTTTATTTGGATCTTTACCATTGATTAGCCCAGGTGCCAACTATTTAACTTCTGCAGGTTTAGCGCCATCTCAATTGGGTAATCCATCATTGGGATGGGAGACTTCAACTCAAACAGATATAGCATTGGAATTAGGTTTTTGGAATAGAATCACTTTAACAACTGAGGTGTACAACAGAAAAACAGACAACTTGTTAACAAGTAGAGGTTTAGTGGGCAATGCTGGTTTCACTTCAGTGAGTGACAACGTGGGTGGAATTACAAACCAAGGTATTGAGATTTCATTAGAAACTAGAAATTTTATTAAGCCTAATTTTTCTTGGACAACGAATTTCAACATCACTTTCCAAACAAATAATGTAGACACTATTTTTGGTGGCAATGCATTCGGTTCTGGATTCGCAAGTTGGATTCAACAAGGCCAACCATTGAGTTCTTTCAGAGGTTATAGGGTAGATAGAATTTTCCAAAACGCTTCTGAAATTGTTGCTGCAAGAGACGGTACTGCTGCAAGAGCTGGAGATATTCGTTGGAAAGATTTAAACAACGATGGAAGAATTACTTCTGATGACCAAGAAATTTTAGGAAACGCACTTCCAAAATTCTTCGGAAGTTTAACGAACAATTTCACTTACAAGAATTTTGAATTAACAGTGTTCTTCCAGTTTGTTGGTGGAAATAAAATTTACAACAACAACAGGGCATTTGCGGAAGGTATGAATAGTTTGTTTGGACAATATGCGACTACTTTAACTAGATGGACGCCAACTAATCCATTTACAACAATGCCAAGAGCTGTTTATGGTGACCCTGCAAATAACCGTCGTACATCTGATAGATGGCTTGAAGATGGTTCTTTTACACGTTTGAAAAATTTAGTTTTTGCTTATAATTTAGATTCTAAATTAGCATCAAAAATGAAAGTATCTTCTTTGAAAGTATATGTACAAGCGCAGAATTTAGTTACTTGGACTAACTATTCTGGATTTGATCCAGAGGTTAGTACGTTTACAACAACGAATACTGCACAAGGAACAGATTTCTTAACATTCCCACAAGCCAAGACGATCACTTTTGGTTTGAATGTTGGATTCTAAATTAATTATCAATCATTTAATAATTTATCAAATGAAAAAGATGCTATATAAAATTTTATTATTTTCTACTTCTATATTCATGCTAACAGCATGTGAGAAGGTAATAGATCTAGCGCCTGAAACCTCTTTAGATGCAAATACTGCATATACAAATAGACAGGGGGTGGAAGCTGGTTTATTAGGTTGTTACAATGCCCTTCAAAGTACTAGCTATTATGGACTAGAATACTGGGCATTATCAGATATGTATGCTGGGGTAATTTCTCATACAGGTACTTTCCCTACGTTTGCTCAGTTCTCAAACAGAGCGTTGCTTCCTGACAACACGAATATTACAAGTGCTTGGAACGGTATTTACAATGGTATCAACCGTGTAAATACAATCTTAGCATCTGCCGAGGCAATTACTGATCCTGCTTTTGCAAAAACACAATCAATAGGAGAAGCAAGATTCCTAAGAGCATTGATGTATTTTGACTTATTAAGGGCTTTTGGTGGAAGTTCTACAGGTTTTACTAAGAGTGGTAGAGGTGTGCCATTGAGAACAAAGGCAACACTTGCTCCATTGGATGCAGATCCAATCGAACTTTCAACTGAAGGGGCTGTTTGGACTCAAATTACAGCAGACTTAGATTATGCCATTGCTAATTTAAAAGCAAATGTTGCTGGTCGTGCAACCGCAAATGCAGCAAAAGCTTTAAAAGCTAGAGCTGCTTTGTATACTAAAGATTATAGCACTGCAGAAACACTTTCTACAGAAGTGATCAATGCTTTAAAAGGCACTGGAACTGGCTTGGCTACTGACTATAGTTCTTTATTCTTAAGTCAAAATACAAGACCTGAAAGTATTTTTGAATTGTCTTATGACATCAACAATACCAACTCAATCGCTTTCTATTATTTCCCAACTACATTTGGTGGTAGAAATGAGATTGGATCAAGTACAACTTTAGTAGCACAGTCTACTGCGGATGGCAGAAGAGCAATGAATGTATTTTTGATGGGTACAACTAATAAAACAAGAAAATACTCAAGAATCAACGGTACAGACAATGTAATTATCATTCGTTTAGCTGAATTATATTTAACTAGAGCAGAAGCTAGGGCTTTGAAAGCTGCTCCAGATTTAACTGGTGCTTTAGCTGATTTAAATGTGATCAGAAATAGAGCTGGTTTACCAAGCTCTACAACAAGCGATGCTACAACTTTAGTAACTGAAATTTTAGCAGACAGGTATTGGGAATTTGCACATGAAGGTCATGCTTTCTTTGATTTCAAAAGAACTGGTCGTTTGGCAACAGCCTTGACTGGTTTTTCTGGAGCAAATGCATTTAGAGCTTTATACCCAACGCCACAAAGAGAAATCTTGAATAGTGCTGGTAAAATCACACAGGTTGCAGGTTACTAATTAAGTATAAGATGTAATCAAAAAGGGAGTACTATTTAAGTACTCCCTTTTTTTATGTCGACAATTAGTAAAAAGAACCTTTTTTATTTATATATCATAAAAATAATTAATATTTAATATAAAATTTAACAAAAAACTAATAAAGTCTAAATTTTTGTTAAATTGCAATTAATCCAATTTGGTTTTTTCAAAAAAATAAATTCTATGATGAAAAAATTTTTTCTATTGAGTTTTCTTGCTTCCTTTCTTATGATAGGAGTAGCAATAGCTCAAAACACAACAGTCAATGGTAAGGTTACCGATGAATCTGGTGCTCCAATTGCAGGTGCAAGTGTACTTGTAAAAGGAACTAAATCAGGGGTGAACTCTGATGCTCAAGGTAATTTCACAATTGCAGTTCAAGCAAACAAAGTATTAGAAGTAATTGCAGTTGGTTACGAAACCCGTCAGGTTTCTACCAACGCTAAATCTTTTTTAATTGTATTGAAACAGGATGTAAGATCACTTTCAGAAGTGGTTGTAACTGGTTTCGGTGGATCATTGATTAAAAAAGAATTAACAGGTAATATTGCTCGCGTTAAAGGTAAAGACATCGAGTACATGCCAACACCTAGTGTGGATGCGGCATTACAAGGTAAAGCTGCGGGTGTATTCGTTAATAGCCAATCTGGTAAATTAGGTCAGGCAGTAACAGTGCGTGTAAGAGGTAACTCTTCTATCTCTGCTTCTAGCCAACCTTTATATGTATTAGATGGAGTTCCAGTAACTGCAAATGATAATAGTTCTTATGGTGGTGATATGAACCCTTTGACAGATATCAACCCAAATGATATCGAATCAATCGAAGTTTTGAAAGATGCCTCTGCAGGTGCGATCTACGGATCTCGTGCTGCAAATGGTGTGGTTTTGATTACAACAAAAAGAGGTAAGTCTGGAAAAGCGCAAATCACTTTCAACTTACAAACAGGTTATTCAGAAGCAACTAAGCGTCTACCTATGTTGAATTCAACACAATATGCTGAATTGATTTTAGAAGGTGCTAAATGGGATGATGATCAATATGGTTTAGATCCAAACGATCCATCTAGCTTAACAACTTACGTTAAAGAAGGTGTGTTGGATTATTATAGTTATGGAGAGTGGTCTAAAGATCCTTCTAAAACATATGATTGGCAGGACCGTGTATTTCAAAAAGGACATTACCGTCAAGCTGATTTACAATTACGTGGTGGTAATGATAAGACTAAGTTTTTTAGCTCTATGCAGCATTTAGAACAAGGAGGTACGATCATTGGTAACGAATTAACCAGAACTACTGGTCGTTTAAATGTGGACCAACAAGCTAACAACTGGTTAGACGTTGGAATTTCTTTAAGCTTATCAAGAACTTATAACAAGCGTCTTCCTGATGATAATGCGTTTTCAAATCCATTACAAGCGGTGGCTTTGATGCCAATGACACCATTCATTGATCCAACAACTGGATTAGATGCAGGTACGCCTCCAGGCGATTTGAATATTCCTTTGTACTATAATCCAGTATTATCTATAAAGTATGGTTCTTTCTCTCAAGAAGTTTTCAGAACATTTGGTAATACTTATTTAAAAGCAAAATTATTACCAGGTTTGACATTCCAATCTGAATTTGGTTTGGATTATTTAAGCCAAAATGAAGAAAGTTATTTTAGATCAGAAACAATCAAAAACCAAACTAGAGCTACAAATGGCTTAGGTACAAATACAGGTGCATTTATTACAAACTACAACACCAACAGTTATTTCAACTACACTAAAGTAGCTGGTGTTCATAATTTTAAT
>Ga0207937_1000835_pt1 | contig 10473 bp, 9 predicted proteins | sample LakMenEpi04Sep11_FD_150668 | JGI IMG/M metagenome (GOLD analysis project Ga0207937, IMG submission 150668) | Freshwater microbial communities from Lake Mendota, WI - 04SEP2011 deep hole epilimnion (SPAdes) | ecosystem: Environmental > Aquatic > Freshwater > Lentic | place: Lake Mendota, Madison...
AGAATGCTTGGTTCATTCACATCAATTTTCTGAAATCTTCTTGCTAACGCATGATCTTTTTCAAAGACTGTTCTGTATTCCTGATATGTCGTTGCACCAATACATTTAATAGATCCATTCGATAGAGCAGGCTTAAGAAGGTTAGACGCATCAAGCGTGCCTCCGCTTGCAGATCCAGCCCCTATAAGCGTGTGAATTTCATCAATAAATAAAATAGCATCTTTATGTTCATTGAGTTGCTTCATCACAGATTTAAGTCTTTGCTCAAAGTCGCCGCGGTATTTTGTGCCTGCTAACAATGTGCCCATATCAAGCGAGAATATTGTTGTGCCTTCTAAAATACTAGGCACTTCTTTGTCGACAATTCTTTTTGCGAGTCCTTCAGCAATTGCAGTTTTTCCAACACCAGCTTCACCTACTAGAAGCGGATTATTTTTTCTTCTTCTACAGAGAGTTTGAATCACGCGCTCAATTTCTGAATCACGACCAATCAAAGGGTCAATTTTGCCCGCTAGGACCATCTTATTAAGATTAATAGTATAAGTTTCTAGTGCTTTGCTAGCGGATGACTCTTGATCATTCTCTTGTTCGGTAGATGGTTTATGAGTTTCACCTTCATTTAATTTAGAAACGCCATGCGCAATAAAATTAACGACATCAAGTCGGGTTACACCTTGCTGGTGAAGAAAGTAAACAGCATGCGAATCTTTTTCGCCATAGATTGCAACTAATACATTTGCTCCATTAACTTCTTTTTTGCCAGAGGATTGAACATGAAGCATTGCTCTTTGAATAACTCTTTGAAATCCAAGTGTGGGCTGAGTATCAACTTCGTCCTCGCCAGAAATAGTTGGCGTATGATCGTCGATATATTGGGTTAATTCATTTCTGAGTGTTTCAATATTTGAACCGCAGGCTTTAAGCACTTCTGCTGCAGAAGGGTTATCAAGCATAGCAAGAAGCAAATGCTCAACCGTAATAAGCTCATGACGCTTTTGTCTCGCATCCATAAATGCCATATGCAGGCTAACTTCGAGTTCTTGAGCTATCATAATTTAAATTTAATCAATTCTTTCAATAATACATTGCAAAGGGTGCTGGTGTTCTTTTGCATAGTTTAGCACCTGATTCATTTTTGTTTCCGCAATATCTACAGGGAATATTCCACAAACACCCAAGCCCTCTGTATGTATTTTTAACATTATACGAGTGGCCTCATCAACGCTTTTATTAAAAAAACGCTGAATTGTATTCACAACGAATTCCATGGGCGTAAAGTCATCGTTCAGTATAATAACTTTATACATGCTAGGAAGTTTAGTCTTAGCTTTCTTTGGACTAAGCTTTAGGTCTTCAGTTGCATTTACTTTTGGCATGAGCTAAACCCTATTTATTATTGTGATTAAAAAAAATAAAAACTCAAGCAATTCTTCAGGAGAATTTTTAAAAAATTACGACAGAGGATAGATTTTTATGCTCTTTACAATTCGGTCGTGAGACTGAAGAACTTCCATAGTATGGTTTGCAATTTTGAAACTTGTATTCGGTTCTGGGATATCTTCAAAGTATTCTAACACCAAGCCATTTAATGTCTTAGGACCGTCAATTGGAAATTGAAGATTCAATTTTTTGTTTAGTGTTCGAATCGTTACACTACCATCTACAATCCAACCCCCATCATCATCTTGACTAAATTTAGATGATTTTGAAAGAAAATCTAGGTTAAATTCGCCAACAATTTCTTCTAGAATATCTTCAAGGCTTATTAGCCCAATAAATTCACCATGTTCATTTACAATTAAACCCACTCTTTCTTGCTTATCTTGAAAGTGCTGCATTTGAGTATATAAAGGTGTGCCAGATGGAATGAAGTATGGTTCTGAAATAAGCGCCTTTAAATCATCCTTTGTAATTTTACTTAATGCATCATGAATATTAAGTTGCTTAATAATTTTCTGAGTATTAAGCAGTCCTAGGATACTGTCAGGTGAATTTGTTTTTACCAATATTCTGCTGTGTTGGAAAGTGACTAATTTCTGAATAATTTCTTCATCCATTAAGTCAAAATCAATAGTTTCAACGGAAGTATGCGGAATCATAATATCGTCGACTGTAATGCGCTCAAGCTCAAACACATTCAGCAGGATTTTTCTATGTTGATTCGGAATAAATTGACCTGCTTCTGAAATAATACTTCTTAACTCATCCATCGATATTGCATGAAGATTATTATTCAAATCAATTTTCACATTAAATAGTTTTACAAAACTTAATACAAAAAAGTTAACTAGAGCAACTATCGGATAGAGAATTTTTAAAAGAGGGAAGAGTATATAGCTACTGAAAAATGCAAATCTTTCTGGTTTGGAAGCTGCAATAACCTTAGGGGATACTTCACCAAAAATAAGAATTAAGAATGTGGTCACTAGAGTTCCAGCCATAAGAGCTATTTGCCCTTCTCCGTAGAGGCGCACTGTAATAATAGTGACAATCATTGCAGATGCAGCGCTTGCAAATTCTTTACAAAGCAGAATAACGCCTAAAAGCTTTGCAGGGGAAGAGAGTAGTTTATGTGTGAGCATGGCCGCGCGATCGCCTTGAGACACCAAGTGTTTTAATCGATAGCGGTTGAGAGTCATTAAGCTTGTTTCAGCAAGCGAGAAAAAAGCAGCAATAGCGAGTAAGGCTACAAGAATGACAAATTGGTAACTAATAGAAAGGGTATTCAAAGTTTAAAAAAACTTAGGGTTTGATTTCTTGTGACGTATCTTCTTTAGGTTGATCTTGACCGAGATTGCGTTGAGATACGCCAAGCCACATTGCAACTGGACATGCGACAAGTACTGATGAATAGATGCCAAATAAAATACCTATAGTTAATGCTAGAGCGAAATTATGAAGTGTTTCCCCGCCAAAAAATAACATCGAGCACACCATCGTTTGAGTCATCAAATGGGTAATCACAGTGCGAGACATTGTTCTTGTGATTGCATTATCAATCACTTCAACTACATTCGCTTTTCTCATTTTTTTAAAGTTTTCTCTGACGCGATCAAAAACCACAACCGATTCATTCACAGAATAACCTAAGACAGCAAGGATAGCCGCGAGGACTGTGAGGTTAAATTCCCATTGGAAAAATGCAAAAAAGCCTAAAATAATAATGACATCATGCATATTGGCAATCACAGCAGCAACTGCAAAACGCCATTCAAATCTTAATGCGAGATAAGCAATAATTCCAAAGCACACGAGAAGTAGAGCAAGTGCTCCATTTGCATAAAGCTCTTCCCCAACTTGTGATCCGACAGACTCTACTCTTTGTATTTTTGTATCTTTATCACTCTCAATAAGTGCCGCGGATACTTTTTCTGACAATTGAGCGATAGATAGATCTTGTCGAATAGGCAAGCGAATCAATACATCCTTACTTGTGCCGAAATTTTGTACCGTCGTATCTTTAAGATCAATTTTATCCATGACTTGACGAATCTTATCGATATCGGCTGGATGGCTATAACTTACTTCCATAAGCGTGCCACCAGTAAAATCTACGCCCAAATTAAGACCTTTAAAACTCAGAAAGACAATAGAGATAATAAATGTAATGAGAGAAATGGTCGTGGTTAGTCGACCGTAACTCATAAAGGGGATATCTTTTTTTATTCTAAATAATTCCATAATTAATCTTCTTGTGGCTTGTAAATTTGACCAATAGACAATTTATCAATTTTACGACGATAACCATAAATAATATTTACTAGCGCTCGTGAAACTAAAATGGCACTGAACATAGAAGTTAAGATGCCTAACACGTGAACAACCGCAAATCCTTTAATCGGACCTGTGCCAAACATAAATAAGGCAAGGCCTGCAATTAAAGTAGTGACATTAGAGTCAAGGATAGTATCAAAAGCTCGATCATAACCAGCATGAATACTTGCTTGCGGCGTGTTGCCATTTCTAAGCTCTTCCCTGATTCTTTCATTAATGAGAACGTTTGCATCAATTGCCATACCTAATGCCAACGCAATCGCTGCTAGTCCAGGAAGTGTTAGGGTGGCTTGCATTATTGATAATAAAGCGACTAGTAATAATAAATTCACAGCAAGTGCGAAAATAGAAACGCCACCAAAGGCCATGTAGTAAATGATCATCATGATAGAGATGGCTGCAAAACCCCATAAGGTAGAGTGCACACCGCGTTTAATATTTTCTTCACCCATGCTTGGACCTACGGTGCGCTCTTCAATAATTTGCATAGGCGCTGCCAGAGCCCCAGCTCTTAATAAAAGAGATATATCCGTGGCCTCTTGCGGGCTATTCATGCCAGAAATTTGTACTCGACCACCACCGATTTCTTGTTGAATTACTGGCGCTGTTACAACTTCCGTTTGTCCTTTTTCGACCAGAAGAATTGCTAAACGCTTCCCTACATTTTCTCGTGTGACTTGTTTAAATATATTTGAGCCTCTTCCGTCCAGTGTGACATGAACAACAGACCTTCCTGATTGTTGATCTACGCCAGGCCCAGCATCAGTAATTCTCTCACCTGTAAGTAATACGTTTTTCTTAACAAGAATGGATCTGCCGTCTCTATCTTTAAAAAGATCGTCTCCAAAAGGTGCATTTCCTTTTTGTGCGCTTTCTAATGAAGCAATATCTGTTTTATCTTCGTCGACTAATCTAATTTCGAGTGTCGCTGTTCGGCCAAGAATTTCTTTAGCTTTTGCTGTGTCTTGAACGCCCGGAAGTTGCACAACGATTCGATCTAAACCTTGTTGTTGAATAATAGGTTCTGCAACACCAAGTTCGTTAATGCGGTTATGAAGTGTTTGTAAGTTTTGTTTGAGCGCAAATTCTTGAATTTTTTTCTTGCCCATTTCGCTCATACTAATATCAAGCGCTTTATCTTTTCCCGATGAAGATTCATTGACCACTAAATCTGGATAATTCACTTTGATAAGTTTTTTAGCTTTTTCGCGATCTTCTTGATTGTCGAATTCAAGCTTTACAATTTCATTTAATCTTGAAGCACCAATATAAGAAATACGTTCTTTTCTCAAAGTCATGCGGAAATCATTTAGGTTACTTTCAGCCGCTTGTTCGGATGCAGCTTTCATGTCGACCTGAAGAAGAAAGTGCACACCACCTCTTAAATCCAAACCTAAATACATTGGGATAGCCCCAATTTTAGATAGCCATGAAGGTGATTTAGATACCAAGTTAAGCGCAATCACATAGTTGGCACCTAAAGCATTTTGAAGAATATCTTTAGCTTTTAGCTGGTTATCAGGATTTGCAAATTTAATTTTAATACCATTGGGTTCTTGGATAATGCCTTCAACAGGAAGATTTGCTTGCTTTAAACTACCTTCAATCGTCGCTAATATAGATAAATCTAATTTATCTGATGTTTTAGGTGGCATGATTTGAACTGCAGGCGATTCCCCAAAAAAATTAGGGACGGAGTAAATAAGGCCAATAAAAATTGCAATTAAGACAAGGCCATACTTCCATTTAGGGTATTGATTCATTTTTAACTTAAGCTATCACTTCAGAAATTAGATAGATTTTATGGTGCCTTTAGGCAGCAAAGTGATGACAGATTGCTTTTGGATATGAATTTGAGTGCTCGCTGCAATTTCTATAGTGACATACTGATCTTTGATTTTGACTACTTTACCAAGCAAGCCACCATTGGTCACAATCTCATCGTCTTTTTTGAGTGAATCAATCATAAGCTTATGGGCTTTTGCTTGTTTCATTTGTGGGCGAATTAACATGAAGTAAAAAAGTACAAAAATGATGATAAATGGCAAAAAGCTCATGAGATCAGTGGGAACCGCATCAGCGGCATATGCGTAACTTATAAACATTTTATTCCTACAGGTAATTAATTTTAAAGGTTAATTTTAACACAGCAGGCATTTATTGAATGCCACGCTGACGGTTTTGATGGAATATTTTTCTATAAGTTTCAAATGTTCCATTTTCAATAGCCACCCTAGCTTCTTGTATTATTTTTTGATAATAGGACAGGTTATGGATCGTATTTAAGCGTGAACCCAGCATTTCTCCAATTCTAAAAAGATGGTGAAGGTATGCGCGAGAATAGTTTTGGCATGTATAGCACCCACAATCACTGTCGATTGGATTCGTATCATTTTTATACTGTGTATTTTTAAGCTTTAAATCCCCATACTTCGTAAAGAGCCAGCCATTCCTGGCATTCCTTGTTGGCATCACACAATCAAACATATCAATACCATGCGCAATGGCTTCGATAATGTCTTCCGGGGTACCCACCCCCATTAAATAGCGTGGCTTTTCTTCTGGCATTTTAGGTGCGATAAAAGAAATCACTTTGCGCATTTCTTCTTTAGGCTCGCCTACGGATAATCCACCAATGGCATAGCCATCGAAATTGATTTTTTTTAACTCATCTAGTGAGTGCTCTCGAAGATCCTCGAACATACCTCCTTGAATGATGCCGAATAAAGCATTCTTATTTGTTTCGTGAGCCACTTTACTTCTATAGGCCCATTTTAAACTTAGCTCCATAGATGCTTTTGCTTCCTCATGTGATGCTGGATAGGGCGTGCATTCGTCAAAGATCATGACGATATCTGAGTTAAGTGTTTTTTGAATTCGCATGGATTCTTCTGGGCTCAGGAAACAAGTATCACCGTTAATAGGCGATTTAAACTCAACACCTTCCTCGGTAATTTTTCTCATTTTGCCAAGACTCCACACCTGAAAACCACCAGAGTCTGTCAGCATTGATCGATGCCATTGAATAAAATCATGCAAACCTTTAAAGGCTGAAATTGTTTCTAATCCTGGGCGAAGCCAAAGATGAAAAGTATTTCCCAGGATAATTTCAAAACCAATGGATTCTAGATCTTGAGGGCTTAAAGATTTCACAGCACCATAAGTACCCACAGGCATAAATACGGGAGTTTGCACGGTGCCATGTTGAAGCTTGAGTTCACCTCGTCTAGCTTCACCATCTTTTTTTATGAGCTTAAATTGCATCTTTAATTTCTAGTTCTCGATAGCGGTAAGTCAATGAGTATAAATTAGAATTAATGAAATCGTTAAAGCTTTGTTATACTAAAAGATTGAGTTTCCAATTAAAAATAACACATGAAAAAGTTAAAAAGTATCGGAAAAAATAAAGAAGATTTATTAAGAAATAAAATAAGTAAGCACACTTTTTATTTGCTTCCTAATTTTATTACAACGGCTGCTTTATTCTCCGGATTTTATTCTATCGTTCAAGCGATGAATGGGAAGTATGAGCTCGCTGCTATTGCGATATTTATTGCCATTATTATGGATGGATTAGATGGACGCATTGCGCGACTCACCCATACTGAAAGTGCTTTTGGAGCTGAATACGATAGCCTGTCCGACATGGTGTCATTTGGCGTAGCACCTGCACTTATCTTATATGTATGGACATTAAAGCCGTTAGGTAAGTTAGGTTGGATTGCAGCTTTTATTTATTGCTGTTGTGCAGCATTTAGACTCGCCCGCTTCAACGTTAAACTAGACCGAGATGAAAAAAAATATTTTTTTGGATTACCAAGCCCGGCAGCAGCAGCATTGTTAGTAAGTTTTGTCTGGGTATCTAATGAAAATGGCTTTAGTGGAAACGAGATTTTTTTCAATATGATTAAAATGAAATGGGTTTCTTGGTCACTCACCATAGTGATTGCACTTTCCATGGTAAGTGAAATTAGATTCTATAGTGGCAAAGATATTAATCTTAGAAATAGCGTTCCATTCGTTGCTATTCTATTGGTCATTTTGGCATTTGTATTAGTTTCTTATAGCCCACCTGAAGCTATTTTTATTATAGTGGGTTGTTACTTCTTGTCAGGCTATTTCAATTTCATTAGAAATTTTAAATTTAAGAATAAGGCAATAGTGAATGCAACAAGAAATACAAAATAACAAACTCATCATTTTTGATACCACCTTAAGGGACGGGGAGCAGAGCCCTGGTGCATCGATGACACAGGAAGAAAAGTTGCGTATTGCAAGGCAGCTTGAGAAACTTGGTGTCGATGTCATTGAGGCGGGCTTCGCAGCTGCAAGCCCTGGAGACTTTAACTCTATAAGCGCTGTTGCAAAAAACATTAAAGAGTCGACTGTATGCTCATTAGCTCGCGCTGTTGAAAATGATATTCGCAAAGCTGGCGAAGCTATTCAACATGCAAAAAAAGGACGTATTCATACCTTCATTGCGACTAGCAAAATTCATATGGAAAATAAACTCCGTATGTCAGAAGATGAAGTCTTAGATCGGGCGGTTCAGGCTGTGAAATGGTCTTTGGAATATACCGACGATGTCGAGTTTTCTGCTGAAGATGCGGTGCGATCTGAAATGGATTTTCTTGTTAAAGTGTTTAATGCTGTGATTAAAGTTGGCGCTAAAACAATCAACGTCCCCGATACGGTTGGTTATTCAATCCCAGGTGTTTGGGGTGAGCGTATGAAAGCCCTCATCAGCCAAGTTGAAAATTCTTCAAAAGTTGTATGGTCCACCCATTGTCATAATGATCTAGGTATGGCAGTTGCAAATTCACTTGCAGCAGTGATGAATGGCGCGAGACAAGTTGAATGTACGATTAATGGATTGGGCGAAAGAGCGGGCAATGCAAGTCTAGAAGAAATCGTGATGGCGGTTAAAACCAGAAAAGATCTATTTAATTTAACTACGAGTATCGATACCACACAAATTGTGCCGACTTCGAGATTGGTTTCAACAATTACAGGCTACCCTGTTCAGCCCAATAAGGCGATTGTAGGTGCAAATGCTTTTGCACATGAATCTGGTATCCATCAAGACGGCGTTTTAAAACATAGAGAAACCTATGAAATTATGCGCGCGCAAGATGTGGGTTGGGGAGCAAATAAGATCTCACTTGGAAAGTTGTCTGGTCGTAATGCATTTAAAACAAGACTCCAAGAATTGGGCATCGACATTCAATCAGAAGATATTATTAATGCCGCATTTGCAAGATTTAAAGATTTAGCAGATAAAAAATCCGAAATTTTTGATGAAGACCTTCATGCCCTTATGAGCGAAGAATACACCTCTGAAGCGATAGAGCATTATAAGTTAATTCATTTAAAAACAATGTCAGAAACAGGCACAACCCCTCACGCGGTCATTAAAATTTCCGAAAATGGCAAAGAGGTGATGGCTGAATCTTCTGGCGGCGGACCTGTGGATGCTACATTTAAAGCTATCGAAAAAATTGCAAACTCAGGTTCAGAACTTCAACTTTATTCTGTGAATAACATCACTAGCGGAACGGATGCTCAAGGTGAAGTGACTGTAAGATTGGCAAAAGGTGGTCGCATTGTGAATGGCCAAGGTGCTGATACAGACATTGTGATTGCATCTGCAAAAGCTTACATCAATGGATTAAATAAACTCCAATCCAAATTAGAACGTGCCCATCCTCAGGTTTAGAGGTTAATTTGAATCTAGCACTCTTCGATTTAGACAATACGATTTTAGCTGGAGACAGCGATTACAACTGGAGTCGATTTCTTATTCAAGAAGGCTATCTTGATGGCGCGATTCATGCTGAAAAAAATGAGAAATTCTACGCGGATTATAAAGCTGGCACGCTAGATATATTCGCATTCGTTGAGTTTCAATTTAAGCCGCTTGCGAGGAATCCTAGGACAGTGCTTAACCAACTCCTTAAAAAATACGTAGAAGAAGTGATTAAACCTATGATCACTGAAAAGGCGCGTGCGCTTGTCAAAAGACATCAGGACGAGGGTGACCTGATTATTGTTATTACAGCCACTAACAGCTTTATTACAAAACCCATCGCTGAATTATTTGGTATTAAAAATTTAATAGGCACTGATCCCGAAGAAAAAGAAGGTGAATTTACTGGAAAAGTCTCGGGACTTCCTTCTTTTAAAGAGGGGAAGGTGACTCGCCTAGAAGCTTGGCTTAAAGGCAAAAATTTATCATTAGCTAGCTTTGAAAAGTCATACTTCTATAGTGATTCTCATAATGACTTACCGCTCATGCAAAAAATTACACACCCTGTGGCTGTTGATTCCGATGATATTTTAAGTGAATATGCGAAATCTAAGGGCTGGCCTCAAATTTCATTGAGATGATTCGTTATCTATGAAGGATAATTTCCAAAACGAATTTACTTCCAAGATAAGACAGCAAAAGAAATAAAAAAGCAGTTAGTTTAATATAGATAGAATTTCTACCGCGCCAACCAAAAAGTTTTTTACCTGCCAAAATAAGCCCATAAATAAGCCAAGCTAATATTGAGAAAACGGTTTTGTGGTTAAACTGAAGTGGCGTTCCAAAAACTTGCTCCGAAAATAGAATTCCGCTTATAAGTGTTATGGTCAATAAAAGAAACCCAATTTTATTAATATTAAAAAGGAAATTTTCCATTTCAATTAATGGCTGGG
>Ga0207937_1000838_pt1 | contig 10454 bp, 15 predicted proteins | sample LakMenEpi04Sep11_FD_150668 | JGI IMG/M metagenome (GOLD analysis project Ga0207937, IMG submission 150668) | Freshwater microbial communities from Lake Mendota, WI - 04SEP2011 deep hole epilimnion (SPAdes) | ecosystem: Environmental > Aquatic > Freshwater > Lentic | place: Lake Mendota, Madison...
CGCGCAAGCATCTGTTCAGGATGCCGTTTCAACCGGAAGCCGCTCGGATGCACTGGATGTAATGCTCGCGTTCTAAAAGACTCCGTAAAAACCTTCTCACAACACGGAAATACGCCGTATGATGAGCAGGTTCAGAGCTGTGAATTTTGTGGTTGCTTTATCAGGAGCATGGTGTGGTTTCCCATTGAAACACTCCATAAATTTACGGACGCTACAGAGAACGAAAACCTTCCGGCTCACTGCTGGAAAAAACGACCATGTACGGAAACCTAGCCCAACTGCCGCTTGAAACCATCAACGAAAACGGCAAAGCGCCTGAAACGCGCATAGCCGATGCGGCATCAGCTCGCGAAATTTTCCAGAAGCTGATCATGGCCGATCAGTTGCGGAACGTGACGCGCGCCAAGTTGCGCGGTCTTGTTGATGGCAATCCTCCGTACAATCCTGCGGAACTGCGTCGTAACAACCAAGCGTTCCGAACCAATGTAAACTTCCGCGAGTCGGAAGCGTTCCTCACGTTGGCCATGTCTGCCTTCTACGATGTGTTCGCCGAGGTTCCGACCTACGCCAACATTCGCACCGCTTACGGCAACGACATGGATAAGCGGGAGGAATGGTCGAAGATCATTACCGAGGAATTCGACCGTCTCCAGAAGATGGACAAAGACTTCGACTACCTCATGCAGCTCTCGCAGCGTGAGATGGTCCTTATTGGCGATGGCCCGTTGATTTTCGAGGACAGCACCGATTGGCGGTGTAAGGCCATCATGGCAACGGATCTTCTCGTTCCAGATGGAACCAAGTCGAACGTCAGCGACTGGAAAGTAGCCGCTGTCCGAACCCGCATGGGTGTCGATGATCTTTTTGAGAAGATTCAAGATGAAGAGGCAGCTCGCGCCGCCGGTTGGAACGTGGATTACGTTCGCCAGCGTATTCGCGCCGCAATGCCCGAGCCGTATCGTTCTGGTGTTCAGTACGACTGGGAGTTCTTCCAGCGCCAGCTTCGCTCGAACGATATCACTTTCTCGGCTCGCTCCGAGGTGGTCTTGATGTGCCACATCTTCTACAAGGAGTTCGATGGTCAGATCAGCCATGTCATCATCGATGAGCGTGACAGCGAGGACTTCATGTACAAGAAGCTGCGTCGCTTCGGCCGGTGGGAGCAGGTTATCCATCCGATGTACTACGACCGTGGCGATGGCGAGCATCATGGTGTAAAAGGCTTGGGCATCAAGATGCTCCAGGCGATGGAACTGAAGAATCGTCTGCGTTGCTCGATGGTTGATAGCGCATTCGCTCGCACCCAGATTCTCTTCCGACCTCTCAACCCGAACGCTCTAAACAAAACGAGCGTCGTTCAGCAAGGACCGTATGCTATTCTCCCGCCCGACTACGAAGTCATTCAGCAGAACATTGCTGGCGTTCTGGACGCTCCTATGGCGGTCAACGCTGACCTTGAGAATGTTCTTCAAGGCAACCTCTCTCAGTATCGCCAATCGCTCAACAAGCCGTCGGGCAATCCTCGTACTGCCACCGAAGTCCAAGCCATCGTGGCACAGCAGTCAGCAATCGGTAAGACGCAGTTGAGCCGGTATTACAACCAGTTGGATTCTTTCTTCGAGGAGCGGTACAATCGCGCCTCAAACCCCAATCTGAACCCGATTACAAAGTCGGACAAAGACGCCATCGAATTCCAACGTCGATGCAAGGAGCGTGGCGTTCCGGTTCAGGCGATGATTGACATCGATTACGTTGAGGCGACTCGTACGGTCGGCCAAGGTTCTCAATTCGCGAAACAGCAGCTTCTCGGGACTTTGCTCGGGCTTTCCGGTTCTCTTCCCGAAGGCGGAAAGATCAACCTGCTCAAAGACTACATCGCCGCTCAGGTTGGCCAACAAATGGTTGATCGTTATCTGCCGACTCAGATGCAGTCTGCTCGCGTTCAGGATCAGGCTGCTCTCGCTGTTCTGGAGCATTCATCGTTGCGCCAGGGCAACATGCCAATCGTCACCGACACGCAGAGCCATATCATTCACATCGACACACACCTGGCGGCTGCAAACGAGGCTGCTGCATCGCTTCAACAGGGTGGAAATCCGCAGGAGATTGTTCTCTTCCTCCAAGGCGTCGGTCAGCACGTTCAGCAGCACTTGCAGCGCCTGTCCACCGATCCTTCACGCCGTCCGCAGGTCGAGGCTTACACGCAGCAGTTGCAGATGCTTAGCCAGACCATCGAGCAGCTTGGCCAGTTGATTCAGGAACAGGCTCAGGCAATGGCGCAGCAACAGCAGGCGATGGCGATTCAGCAGGGTGTCGATCCGAAGACCGCTGTTCTCAACGCTGAAGTTCAGGCAAAAATCGCTCGCCAGAATGCCGAGGTTATGGCCAACATCCAGCGTCAGAACACGAAGGCGATGGCAGATCTGTCACGCCGGAATGCGAAGACCACCGCTGATATTCAGCGAGCGAATGCAACTGCCGAGTCCAACTTGGCGCGACAGGGATGAAAAACATACACTTCGTACACGGTCTTCACGACGACGGATTCAACATCTGCGAACGCATTGCAATCGCTTCAGCATGGATGAACAATCCTGACTGGAGCGTTTTTCTTTGGACTCCACAAGAGCCTACCGGCGAGCAGTGGGAAAAGCTCAAATCGAAGGTTCCGGTTCGCTTGATGCCAATCGGAAATCCGAAAACATGGAACGGTAACAACATCCCGCAGCATCAGCATCGCGCAGACCTGATTCGACACACCATCTTGTATGCGATGGGTGGAGTTTACGCTGACACTGACACCATCACGGTTGCTCCGTTTCCTGAAGACTGGCTAAACCATGACACTGTAATCGGTCGTGAATTCTGCGGGGACGAGCCGACCATTGGCCTTTGCAACGCAATCATGTTCTCGCAGATGCACAGCCGGTTCCAATGGAAGTGGCTTCAGAAGTGGCAGGAGTTTGACGGGGGAGGGTGGAACGAGATTTCTGTCCAGTATCCGTGGAAACTGCACAAAGAAAATCCGGGGTTAGCCAAGGCTGTTGATTTTGAAATGCTTGGGTTCATGCATTGCGGCTCACATAGGTATTGGGATGGAATCCACTCTCTGGATGGCTGTTCCATTGCTCACTTGTGGCGCACCTACCATGACCAAAAAATGCGCGCACTCACTGAAGCGGAGATTCTAAAACGCGAAAACACTTACTGTCTGCATGCTTCAAAATATCTTTGATCGAATCTACCTGACAGACGAGTGGAATGGAGGATCTGGCCCAGGTTCTCAGCCACAAAACACCGCAAAATACGTCAAGTTTCTCAACTCGTTCATCCGAGAAAACAAGATCAAGTCGATCTTGGATGTCGGCTGCGGAGACTGGCAGTTGATGTCGATGATTGATCTGTCTGGGGTTCGCTACAAGGGCATCGATGTCAGTCCGGTTGCGACGGCATTCGCGAAATCAAAAGCTCCGCTTGGAACCGACATCAGCACCGATAGCATCGAAGACATTCAAGAATCGTTCGACCTCGTTCACATCAAGGATGTCTTGCAGCATCTTGAGTTTTCAGAGTGCCGAAGGATTCTCGAAATCATCTCCACTCGTCACAAGTCGGCATTGATCGTAAACGAACATCCCGGTGCATCGAACGACATTCAAAACGGTCAGTTCAGGCCGCTGAGCATTACCGCAGAGCCTTTGTGTTGGCCACGGTCCACGGTCATCAAGGTGTTCACGAATCCGCTGTTCAGAAAATCAGTCACCTACATTCACCCAAAATGACAACGTATGACGCGCTTAAAAACTTCGTCTCTGAACAGTTCCCAAAAATGGGCGGTTGGTGCGACGTTGAAAAAGGATTTCAAATCGGAAAACTGGTCATCGACAGCAAGCCGCAACGAATCGCTGAAGTTGGAGTCTTCGAAGGCAAATCCACATTAGCACTGGCCTACGCCTGCAAGCTCAATGAAAGCGGCTCCGTCTACGCTATTGATTCTTGGAAGAAAGAGGACTGCATCGACGACGAGAACAGCGGCAATCAAGAGTGGTGGTCGAAAATCAATCTTGAAGGCCACTACGAGGCTTTCGTTGGCCACTGTGTTCGCGCGCAGCTTGTGAAACACATCCAATTCTGCCGCATGTCGTCTTGGGATGCGTCGCGATTCCTGCCCGACATGGACATGGTTCACATCGACGCCAATCACGCCGAATGGCCGTCTACGAGCGATGTCGTCAACTGGCTTCCGAAGCTCAAGGTTGGCGGTTACATCGTGATGGACGATGTGAATTGGGAATCGACGCAGACTGCGATTCGATTTGTGGAAAAATACTGCACCCTGATTCAGCGGTATGACCTCAAAGAAAGCGTATTTTCAATTTATCAAAAGACCAAAAAATGATTCCAATTGTCATCACCCAGCGCGGCTCTAAACGCATCGATTTTGTAAAAGAAAGCCTCAAGAAAGCTGGAATTGAAAAGTTCAAGTTCTTCCACGGTCTGAACGGTGCAAAGTCTGGGCTTAAGGCAACGATTCCGTACACCGAAGATGATCCGACAAATCCCTACTACATCTGCGCCAAGCACATCGGATGCACCATGTCGCACATCATGCTCTGGAGTGCGCTTGAGATGTCCGAAGGTGAGAACTACTGGTTGGTTCTTGAGGACGACGTTGTTTTCCGAGATGGGTGGAAAGAGGCAATCGAGCTTGCGCTGAAGGAGGCTCCAAAAGATTGGGACATGATTTTTGCCGGATCATGCTGCTCCGTCGGTCGTGTTGAGGAAAAAGTTGGCCACAACTTGTATCGCTGCCATCCGCTTTGCACTCACGCCTATCTTGTTCGACGGAAAGCGTTGAAGCCATTGCTTGAGACGACTGTTGAAATTTCGGCTCACATTGATTTGCTAATTTACTTCAAAAGTCGGCATCTTTTGAACTCTTACTCCATCCTCCCAAGGGTGGCCGACCAGTTCGAAACTGAGATTCCAGATTGATTGGCGAATTCAAAATGAAAGACATCATCCGAGAGCTGTCTCTTAAAGCACTCAAGCGATTCGCAAATGGCGGTGATGGCCAAGCGGATCTTCTGAATGAAATTGAGGATCTGAAACGAACGCTTGAGATTCGAACCAAAGAACATGAGGAGCATTTGACCGAGGTCCGCGAGGAGCGCGATCATTGGCTTACTCTCTACGATGAAATCAAATTCGCAGCAGAATTCCTAATGAGCTACGCAAAAAATGACGTTCCCAAGTTGGCCGAACAGGTTGACTGGGAGGTGGGCAAAATTGTCCTGCCTGAAGAAACTGGAACCTATTACTTCAATCCTGCAATCGTTCAGGAGCCTGATGGTAAGATCATGCTTTTCGCCCGTCGCTGCCGTAACAAGCGCGAGAAGGACGAAGACGTTTACGTCGAAAAGAATGACATTGTTATTTTCGAACTCAGCCAGAATCTGCGAGCTACCAAGAAGGCCCTGGCAACGCTGATTTCTCATTATCCGAACGAGCAATTTGAAGACCCGCGCGTCGTAAAGTTTGGCGACAAGTACGGACTTAGCTGCTGCACGTTCGTCCCATTCAAGTCGTACGCGCACCAGGGGATGTTCCTGCTCGATAAGCAGTTCCTAAACGTCGGTCGTTTCGATCCGATCTACGGAAACAACTACGCGCAGGCAATGATCAACGATGGCCATGAGAAGAACTGGCTCTACTTCGTCCACGACAACGCGCCACACATGGTGTATTCGGCCAATCCTCATGTCGTAGTGCGCCTTAATGGGCGTCTTGAGAAGGAAGCTGAATACGTTACCGACGAGTTCAACCCTCTTTGGAAGTTTGGAGAGGTCCGAGGCGGTTCAAACCCAATCTACGTTGACGGTCTGTACTGGACCTTCTTCCACAGTTCTTTGCCGTGGATAAACAAGAAGCGTCGGTACTACATGGGCGCATACGCATTCGAGGCAAAGCCTCCATTTCGCATCGCTCGGATGACGACTTTGCCGATCCTGACCGGAACAAATCAGCAAGACTGGTGGCCAGGACTTCCTGCGGTCGTGTTTCCGTGTGGCGCATTCTACGACAGTGCAAAGAATCAATTCGTCGTGTCTTACGGCATCAACGATGTTGATTGCGGCTACATCAAGCTGCCGCTCGTTGACATGCTTGAAATCACCAAGGTCATCCGGCCGAATCGCGATGTCGTCAACAAAGAGAATCCAATCCGATTGGATGAGGTTCTCGACCCAATTCCCCCAAAGCACAAACTGAAACGAAACACGAAGACAAGATATGATGAACTGGCTAAGAGGCTTGAAGAACGAGAACCCGAAGAACCTGCTGGAGCTGCCTGACGTAAATGTATCTGACTGGCAGACTGATGCCCAGCAGGCTGAACTCGCTCAAATTCTGCAAAATCCGATTCTTCGGATGGCTTTACGCATCGTGGCTGAATCAATGCCAGTTCCGATGCCGAGTCATGGCAGCAAGGAATCGGATATTATTTTCGCTGCCGGTGTAACCGCTGGCTACGCGCATTGTCTTGAAAACCTCCGTAAATTGGCCGTAATTGAAACAGCGAAAGAACCTGAAGCGACTTTTGAGAAATCGTACTAAATCTTAAAAATATGGAAGAACCCCTGAATTCACCTCTCGTCAACAGCCAGACTCCCGACTTCGGCAGCTCGTTCATCGACGCCTTCAAGGCGAGCGGAATCGACGATGCTGCGTCGGCCAATGAAGCCGCAAATTCTGCGTCTCAGGTTACCGAGCAGCCGAAAAAGCAGCAGAAGACCGACGATACATCTCCAAAGCTCAGTAAAGCTGAGAAGGACATCGAGCGGATGTTCGGAAGTAAGAAGCCGGCGGCTGAACCCACGGCTCCGACCGCTGCCGACGACGCGGACATCCCCGAGACAATCAAGTCTACGAAAGCCGCCGATGCTTTCCGCAAGATCAAGGAGGAGAAGGCGCAATTGGCTAAGCAATTGGAGGAGCTGAAGGCTGGCAAGTCCACCAACCCTGACTTCGAATCACAGCTCAAGGCGTTGCAGGAAGAGCGCGATGCTCTTTCCGAGCGTGTGCGCTTGCTCGACATCGAGCGTCACCCCGGCTTTATCAAGAAGTACGAGGGTAAGATCAATGGCGTGTTCGACTCTGTGAAGAGTCTTGTCGGAACCGATGGAGAACGCCTTGTTTCGCTCCTGAAATCGCCCGATAGCGACTATCGCAACTCGCAGATCGACGACATCGTTGAGGGTCTTTCGCCGTCCAAGAAAGCCAAGCTTGGTGCTCTTATCGTCAAGTACGACGAAATCAATGGCGAACGTGCGTCCGAATTGTCCGAAGCTAAGGCCGATTACGATGCGGTCATCTCGAAGTATCAGCAGGACAACGAAGAGGGTACGAAGGCTGCGCTAGAGTCGGCCACGAAGACTTGGCAGAAGGTTTCCAGCGACGCTCGTTCGCTCGAAATCTTTGAGCCGCGCGAGAACGACGAGGAGTGGAACAGCGAACTGAACCAGCGCCTGAGTCTGGCTCAGCAAATCTTCAACGGCGAGAACAGCGAAGAGGATCTGGCGAAAGCTGCTCTGTGGGCCGCTGCTGCACCGAAGTACCGAGAGCTGCTCTACGCTCAGGTCGAGGTGAACAAGCGTCTCCAAGCTGAGCTTTCGAAGTATCGCGGAAGCGAACCTGGAGTCAGCTCGCGCGCGACGACCGGCGGTTCCAGGCCTGCCAGCACGAACGCCGCGAAGAGCGAGGACTTCGTTGCCAGCGTGATGAAATCGTTAGGACGCTGATCCTGCCCTCCAAAACAATTATCCCCCGATGGTTTTCATTACCACCGGGGGATTTTCGTTTAAATCACTTACGATACGGTCCGCTACCACTCGGAACCGGCTGCGGCTTCGGTTTAACCGGCGGCTTGGGAGGCGGCGACTGCTTGTAAGGTCCGCTACCGGATGATCGGACAGCGGGAGAACCTTTGTACGGTGCGTTGTAGCTCATGGTTTTTCCTTCTTCCTATTCCGCATCCTATGCTGATAGCCGATCTTCTGGAAGCTGGTTTTTTCGCGCTTGAATCGAGCCTTCTCCGCGCTGCTCATCTCCATCGTCGTCTTCGGAGTTTTTTCGCTCACACGCTTTGTTGGCCTACAAGCGGGATATCCAGCGCGCTCCTCGCCCTCCTGACGACCGCATGGCTTGCCGGTCTTGATGTCCACCCACTTCTCGGCGAACCAACGGCCCAGACCGCCTCTGACCTTATTCTTATCCGACATCGGCAACCTTGTATTTACCGCCTCGCTTCTTGTACTCACGAACGAGCCAAGCGTTGGCGTATGCTGATGGATAGACGTCGAACTTCGCCTTAGCGGCGGACTTCATCTTGCTGTAAAGCGACTTGTTGGTTGGAACGTTCTTTTTCATTCCTTTGGCAATGCGTACCAACCCTCATGGATCGTAATCCGGTTCTTGCTGCGAACCGTTTTGCCGCTGGCATCAACGACCCAAACCTTAGCTTTAACGTCCTCAGCGAGGCGCACAGGCTCACCGTGGGGGACGTAAATCACCCGGCTCGCGCAGCTCACGTTCATGCTCGCGCACACGATCAAGAAGACCGCGCTTAAGATCGGGTTGCTTCTTAGCATCTTCGCTTGTCGTGTCCTGCTTCGTCAGCGCATGAAGCCAGATGACCAGCTTCATCACCAAGTCGGCCAGGAAGTTCATTCAGCTTTCGGAGCGTCAGACTTCGCCGCCTTCTTGTTATTGAAGATCGACCAAGCGACACCGATGATGCTCACGGTGGCACCGGCAAGTTCAGCGACTTGATCGGCACTGGCCAAGCCTTTGGCGACGAGGAAGCCACCAGCGGCGGAGAGAAGATGACGGATGAGAGAGGTAAGATTGGGGTTCATTTGAACTTTCGATACAGGTCGATGGCCTTGGACAGGCAGACGATAAAAGCAGTGACGGCACCGAACGCGAGCGATGCCGTCTTGAGGTTCGGGTCTGAGAAAACCGCGTTCCCGAGTATTCCGATAACTGGCCCACTAGCAGCGGCGAACATGTCTCGCATGAAGTGGGATTCAGTCATGGGATGATTTTCTACTTAGCGATTTCGATCTGCTGCGAGGACTTGGCGGCTTCCAGAATCAGGTCGGCCAGAGGTACTCCAACCTTTGCGTTCTGAAAACCGCCAGCTTTGATCGAGATATCGATGAGTTGCAGGAGGCTGTTAACTTGTTCGATGGTCAGCTCAATTTTAATCATGCCGCCGAAGCATCGGAGACGCTCGAATCATTGGCAACCAAAACCGGCTCAACCTGAGGCAGCATCGGAGGCACGATCATCACCGGCGGCAACCACGGCAGCGGCGGAGCGATGACCGGAGGGTTGATCTGGTTTTCGATCTGCTGCGTGACGTTGGCTTCGATGGCAGTCTTATCGACGCCATTGGAGAAGCACCACCCAAGAACCTGATCCTGCGTGAGGTCAGGATACGGCGTGAAGTTCTCCGTAGGAGGTGCGAACGACGCGCTGCCGTAGCAGGTGCCGCTGTAGGTCTTCTCGTCGTCGCCGGTTCCGGTGGTTTCGACGCCGTTGCATCGCCAGTCGGCGGTGATGACGACATCGACAAGTGAGCCTTCGGTCGGCTTAACGAGAAGGCGTTCGATGATCCAGACAATGGAGATGTTCATGGTGGTATGGGTTATGAAATACGGATTGCGCTGTAGACAATAACCTGAGCGGCGCCACTTGTTTGAGTGGCTTGAACATTCAAGCCACTGACAGAAATTGTCGTGCTAGTAGACGATGAAATGGCTGTTACAGTGGCAACGCCACCTGAAACCTTAACAATCGCAACCGCGTTGTATGTAGCAGGAGCGCCAGTTCCAAAAATGTAAGCCGAAACAATGAATGTTGCTTCATTTGGAGAAGCAAACATCGTAACAGCAACACCACTAGCGGTTGAAGCAGTAGACCCGTTTACGGTCGAAAAGAATCCAGCAACGCTTTTTGCCGAGTTTGAAGCAGAGCCACCAGCACTAGTTGTTCCAACCAAAAGCCCCGTGGAGTTCAGGGTCATTTGCAGCGAGCCACCGATTCCAAATAGCATCGACTGGCTTCCTGTGTGATTGATGATCAGCGGTTTTGCTGAGTTTTGACATTCAATCGTAGGGGCGGCGGTTTGGCTTAGGCGATTGGATGTGAATAAATACAAGTCGCCGCTTGTGGTTCCAGTATCAAAAGAGGAACACCTAATTTCAGACGAAACGATTGCAGATCCAACCACATCAAGCGCACGAGTCGGGCTTGCATTAACAATACCCACCCGATTGTTCGCCGAATCCACCTTCAGGGTCGAGGTATCCACCGTCAGATCGCCGGTGATGGTGGCGGTACCAGGAACGACGATGTTATTGCCGCTCGGCCCGACAGCCGTGTACAGCTCG
>Ga0207937_1000839_pt1 | contig 10453 bp, 7 predicted proteins | sample LakMenEpi04Sep11_FD_150668 | JGI IMG/M metagenome (GOLD analysis project Ga0207937, IMG submission 150668) | Freshwater microbial communities from Lake Mendota, WI - 04SEP2011 deep hole epilimnion (SPAdes) | ecosystem: Environmental > Aquatic > Freshwater > Lentic | place: Lake Mendota, Madison...
CGGACGACCGCGTCAAAGCAGCGGTGATCATGAGCCCCAGCGGTCCAGCCAATGGCAATACGAAACAAGCGTTTGGTAGCGTGAAGATTCCTTGGATGCTACTGACTGGGACCAAGGACAACAACCCGATCAGCGGCGCTGATCCAAAAACTCGGCTGGTCGTCTTCTCCGATTTGACGCCAGGTTCAAAGTACCAACTCGTGCTTGACAACGCCGAGCATTCCGCATTCACAGAGCGCGCATTGCCGGGCGAGACCGCAAAGCGGAACCCAAACCATCATCGCGCTTTGCTTGCCGTGACAACAGCGTTCTGGGACTCGTATCTTCGTAACGACGATGCGGCCCGATCGTGGCTCGATAGCGATGCAGTTCGAAATATTCTCGAAAAGGACGACCTATGGCAAAAGAAGTAACGCGACCTGTCGCTGACGATTCCGATCACTGCCCAAAGCCCCAATCGACGCGGCCTTTGGAAATCTTTGATCCGATGCCTTCACGTCCCGATAATGACTCAATCGACGAAAGAAACATCTCATCCGTACTTGTATTTCCCTGTTTAGGATTGGGAAAAACTTTCTTCCATCAAAATTTTTCTATGGACTTAGTGAGTCCGTGAGTATCATGAGTCTATTGTCAAACGTCCTAATTTAACTCTCTAATGTTCTAGTGAATTGCATGATTCGACCGTTTCGACTTCTCGTTTCGCTATGTTGCTGCTTTGTCTTCAATGCCTCGCCAGTTCTCTCGGCAATTATCCTGGATGGCAGTTTCGAGGACCAAGCTATTGCACAGAATCTCCCGCATTACCAAGTCGTAAACGGGGAGAAGTGGGGGCGTGCTAGGTTCGGCGGATGGGACGCGCCGGGGCTTGAATCTTCGTGGCGAGCTGTTGTATCCGGCACTAACACAGTATGGACCGGTGGATCAATCGCCCGAACCGAGGATTTTGCTGCAGGTTGGAAGTGGGCAAAGGCAGGAGCAGTGTTTGGGATCATTCAAGGTAATCAGACGATGTCGCAAAAATTCACCGCCGCCACGTCTGGGGAAGGCACTTTGACTTGGTACGATGCCAATCGGGCTGCATGGCGAGACATTGATTGGTTTGGCCGACCGAATACATACAGCGTGACTCTCACCGACTCCACGGGCTTCATTCAACTTGGGACTTTCGCCAGCAAGGTTGCGGGTGGCAACTCTTATTCAGACCCGCCCGGGGACGCATGGTGGACATTGGATGGTAAGCAAGGCTGGTATGCCCGCAGCGTCTCTGGTTTTAACCTCCAGGCTGGCATGAGTTATACGCTGAGCTTCAACAGCCTCAGCCCGGATGACCGATCAACCTTTTTGGATGACATCAGCCTCAATTTGACTTCAACGATAGTACCTGAGCCCAGCACCATGGCAATCTTCGGCCTTGGCAGCATCGGACTCGCATACCTGCGCCGGCGACGCCAGCTTCGATAGCCAATCGATTGAATGGAGCCGGACAGGGTCTATGCATCTTTGCGGTCAGTGGTCAAGTGCCACCCATAGATAGAGGACTCATAGGATTCGCGGACGACCGCGTCAAAGCAGCGGTGATCATGAGCCCCAAACGCGACCTGCAGCTGACGATTCCGATCACTGCCCAAAGCCCCAATTGACGCGCTCGCGTTTCTAGCCTCGAGGGACCCTTGCCGAAGGCAAGCGGATCCGCAGGTTTTCCTGGTGCCGCAATTCGAAGGGGAGCCGTTGGATCCCTAGAGCGACGCTCCGGCGTGCCAAACGCGTTTCAAACCGGAGCGAGCTGAGTACAGTTACGCAAATATCGAGATCATCCGAGTCATCGATTTGCATGCCGTAAACTCCGAGCCCACATGTGAAGTCCAGTCCCTGGACTTCCACCCACCACCCCCAGTTCTCGCAAACAAAAAAGGGAACAGAATAACCGCGACTCGACAAATTTGATTGCAGGTACTATGCACACGCTTTGCCATCCATGCCTTCGTTCACAATCTCGTCATCCTCACCCGGCAAAATGCGAAGCTTGGTTGATCGAATGTGAAGAAAGGGAACTACGAACCGAGATTCTTGATAATTTTGCTTGCATTAACTCGCGTCGAATTCAGGCCTTGCAAACGATTCAAGGTAACCGCAATTCTTGCATCGAAAAGTGCCGATAGGTATCTGTTTTTCTTCGGAGAGTTTCGTCCCCGTCCAGAACGACTTTTTGGGTTGTCCGGCAGACCAATGACTGACGATGCGTGCGCCGTAAGTATTGTCTAGTACGAATCCTTGTTCCATTTCGTTCTGGCATTTCGGACAGCTTTGGTTGTTCGACATCATATTTATTTCTGGGACTGAGGAATGAGTTACGTGATAGTTGAAGGCGATTTGCAATCTATGTACAAGTCATGTAGCAGATTGAATGAATTGATTGGCATTGATCTCAGCCGTCGCTTTCCACAAACATTCATGTTACTGCAAACCTTAACAAAATCGCTACCAGGCGTTATTCAGATTTTCTTTTTCTGACGTCTAATCGTTCAACCCCTACCGTTTAAAGGACGGGATGGATGGGTAGTTTGCTCTCATGCGTTGCGGGCCGAATGAGTTCAAGTTCAGGCAGTGCGACTTTCACGCCGCTTGGAGAGAACACCACTGGCACCACTTCCTTCGATACTGCCGCGTCGTAGACAAGCCCTAGGTACTTGTGAGCCGGCGTTGAAAATCGCAAGATCCAGCTAAACGCAACCACAGCAATTTTTTTATACCAGCGAAGCTGCCGATCGATGATGATGTCTTCCTCACCCACCTCGATAATCCATCGCTCTGCAACAACCGGCAGGAGGTTTTGCCCCTGCAGATCGTTTAACGATTTGCGCACATCAGGCTGTTCCATGTAGCCGTAGCTTATGACCACTGAATGGATATCGTTGCCAAGTTTCTTTACCGTGTGTCGCAAGCTTGGGTTGATCACCGCGGCGCTGATCTGGTTCACATGCATCAGCACAATCTGCGAAGGCAGCACACCGTACTTTTTCAGAAAGATCCGCAAAACAACCGGCACGTTGTCTTCGGTCGATGTGATTGGACGTGAGCACAGAAACACAGCCGCCCGATCGCTTTCAACTAGCTTTCTATTACCCTGGATTAACAACCTCGCGATAGGCAAGTTCTGCTCAACCGCCAACTCCAAATCGTCCACCTTCTCTCGCAACGCAACCAACCAATCGATCTTCTTGCCTTCTCGAACGCCGAAGTCATAGTACGCTTTGCCTACTTGGCTACGTCCCCATTGCCAAACCATCATCACAGTAACCAGCACGGCGGCAATGATGACTGGGACGTATCCACCATTGGTGATCTTGAGAAGATTAGCGACGAAAAAGAGCAGGTCGACAATGAGCATCGGAATGCATACGGCCAATACAATTCCCAAATGCCAGCGCCATCGATAGTAGGCAACGTACGCAAATATGAAAGTCGTTATCCCCATAGTTCCAGTGACTGCAACACCGTAAGCAGCCGCAAGATTTCCAGAAGTTTGAAATACCAGAGTGACCCATACGCAACCGAGAAAGAGTGCCCAGTTCACAGCTGGAATATAGACCTGTCCTTCACCATGGGTGTCGGTATGGAAAACTCGGAAACGCGGCATGAATCCAAGCACCGTCGCTTGTTTCACAATGGAGAACATGCCCGTGATCAGCGCTTGAGAAGCGATGATTGCGGCCAACGCCGCGATGATCATATCGCTAAAGCCAATCCCACTATCTAGCCAACCAATACCCGTTTGCGGAGTAATCGCATAAAACGTATTTGCACGAGGCGGCACATCCCGTTCAAGCATATACGCCGACTGACCGGCATAACTCAGCAGTAAGCAAGGAAACACGATCATGAACCATGAGTACATCACTGGCTTGCGACCGGAGTTTGCGGGAAGTGCGCTTTGGCCTTCCTCAAGCGGTATGGTACCTGAGCGTGTAAAGTGCCCAAGATCAGCATACTTTGCTTCGCCACCAGTAACCGCCAAGACTGCGACTCCAAGTACCACCAGAGCTCCAATACCCGGAAAACCCCACAGAAATTGGACCGCGTAGACGGGATTGAAAGCGAGGAAGACTTCAGGACTAGCGACAATCCAAGGTAATCCTTTAAGGGCAATCCATGGAAACCATACGCAAATCATGAACCAGCCAAACAGACCACCAACCTTGCTCGTCCCACGCCACTGCATCTTGAAAAGCAATAGCAAGCATACCAAAGTTGTGATCACGGACCACGTTGTCCCCATAGGCTCGAAGGCTCCGAGCATGCTAATCGGCGGCGTAATGATTCCGTCCGCTGCAAGGAGGGCCGCTGCGCAAATGACAAGAAAACTAACTAGCGAGCCCGCGACGATTCGACCTGTGTACCCTTTGAGCAGACTCCACAAAGCAAAAGTTCCACCTTCTCCGCGATGGTCTGCCCGCATGATCATCAAGTCATACTTCACGGTCAGAAACAGCAAGGCCCAAATGATGAGACTTAAACCTCCAAGAATTTCGCTCCTGGTCAGTAGGTCGCCGCCCGACTTGACAAGCTCACTCGCCGCATCGTGACCGAGATGATGATTCTTAATCAAAATGGTTTCGCGCGTAATTTCCATTACACAGTAAAGAACGGAAGTCCCGATGTCTCCGTAAACAGTCCCAGTCGCCTGCCGCATTCGATGCCATAGCGACGAAATCGACTCTGCGACTCTCGCTTGTGGTTGATTCTCTGCGCCCTTGCCCGTGGATTGGACTTCAGAAAGGTGCTGAGTGGTATTGCTTGATTCGTCCGAGGAACTAAAGAATAGAAACGGAAACAGAATTTTCCCGAGTCTCAGGGCCATATTCACAATCGATCTCCGAGTGGCGGATCACGGAAACAGACTTCATCGACCCATGCTGTAGCGAGTTCCATCCCCCAGTACATCACCTACTACGTAATCCTCAACAGTCGCGCAGCGAACTTACGCAATTAGATGACTGCACGTGGGCAGAACCTTAGCAACAGCAGGCTCGCATACAAGTCGTATTCTGGTGATCCTAAAAGGCTTTAGCGCCTACAGACTTTAGACATCTGTATTCCATAAATGCAAATACGCTTTGCATTTGGCCGACGAGGTTAGCTGCCGGGCTAGAGTTGAAAATCCTCTGGTATCAATTTACCGATACCTTAGCCCCTGAACTTTTCCTGGCAGTTGAAACACTGCTAGTTAAAAGAACGATTGGTTCCCCCGTACGCTTTCGCGATTAGGCGACGCTACGTTAAAGCTCAATTTTATGCATAGATCTGGAAAAAAACTAGATGACTTTAAATCTCGCTCGCATCGGCGACCAGTGCCACGATGTACTCGCTTGCATTCGCAAACCCGGCTCGCTCTGCACTTTCGTCAACTTACGACTGCAAATGATCTGGTAATTCAACGGGAATTGTTGGCATCTCTTGATTCTCCAAACAACTGCAAGCTTCTTCCCAAGCCCATGACAGCACAGCTCTAAGATGCTCGCGGCACTTGTTGGCAAGTTCGTCCGGGATTCGTTCCCTCGTTGTCGATTGCACGTTCATGCACCCAACCATCGCGAAAACAGGGGTTGGCATGGGGAGCAATCGATGTCCTTACGAGGAGCGATCTACGTGGGATTTTTCTTGCTCAATCGATGCTCCAGCGATTTTCAAATCCCTCCCTAGCGAATCACTATGCATACAGGTCCTAAATTCAAGCGGCAATGTGATATGCCGCCTTGTGAACTCTAGCCCCGGCACATTCAAAAATTGTTAGCAATTCTCCTACCTTACGAACCGAGAGTGCTATCAGGCGAAAGCGTTTGCAGCGAGAAACTTGTAGCTACTAACGGGGATGTTGTGCTCCGTACTTTCGAGAGCGAAGCCAATTTGAGATGATGGCATTTGCTTTCACCGAAGAATTGTGCCTCATGTTTTGGCAGGCGCTTTAGCGAGTCTGCTACTTCCTTACTGGATGAATTTGGCGAAACATTGCGAGCAAGCGCCTTTGCCTCTTGATCGACCACTCGGAAAATGAGGTAGTTTGCTATAGCGGAATACATCGAGGGCGAGAAGTCCTTAGCTTCCTGTGATGCGACAATCATTGATATTCCATATTTGCGACACTCCTTTGCCATAGTTGCCATGAGGTTCAATTTGCTCGCGCGATGCGCCTCATCAAAGATGATCGCGTGAGTAATGCGATCCTGGGTACCTCGCATAAACATCTCTTGGTAGAGACGATAGAGTAACAGGGATGCAAACGCACGTTGTACAACTTCGTTGTTCGTTCCGTGCAGTGAAATGACGTAGGGAGAATTGGAGTCTAGGAGATTTTCGGCCCCCTCAGAAACATTAAAAAGTCCAAAATCATTCAATTCGTCTAGGCGAGCAATCAATCCTTTGTCGGGCTTCGTTTCGCTTTGGAGCAACTGGAAGAAATCCTTAAATGCGGGACTCGAATTAGTACCAGCGGCATCATAGTAACTTTGCTTTATCGCTCGGCGAATCGTATCGGTCTGAATCTCACCAAGTTCCGGGAAAATGGCGGAGAAGATATCGCGAAGCATACCAGCGTTCTCTAAATGTGCCTTTGGCTTGTCATTGCAAATCGCCAATGGATTGAAGCCGAGACTGTCATGATTGACTCGCTTGATACCAGAAAGTCGAGACTTCAGCAGTTCGTCTAAATCCTCGTGGTAAGAAAATACAATCGGTTGAACATTGCGTTCAACCAGTTGCTCGCAGATGTTCACTAATGATGTCGTCTTTCCCATCCCCGGTAAGCCTACAATCATCAGGTGAGGATTCCCTCGCACCGATACATCCCAGCAAACAGCTTGTCCCGTTTCGACATCATTGCCAAGTACGATGCTACTTCCAATCAGTAATTGACGTGCGTCTATAGGTTGGTTTATCGCTGATACTGGGTCGGAACTGGCGATAACCGACAATTCATATGTTTTGGCACTGTCCGTTTCTTGTCGCGTTTCAACTTCAGCTTTCGAAGTTACAGGATCATCGGCTGCAATCGAAGGTTTTGTTGACTCACCTACTGCCTGTGATGAGTTGCTTTTGTTGCTACCTTCGAGGCACACTCGCAACGTGAAAAGTGCGAGCGAAGTTGATTTTAGGCTTCGTTCTACCAAATATGGCTGAAGTTTGTCCTTATCGATGGTTGTACCACCTGCCGTCAAATCCTTCTCTTGGACTGCGACCAAACAGTCGTGCAATGCCATTACTTCAGCAAAACTCTCCTGGTCAAGTTCTATGAATTTATGGCCACTCTGATTTAATTGTCTTATGGCGTGCTTCATTGACGGCGTATGGCTGTCTAGCCGGGCATCTCGAAACAAGGCAATCTTAATAGATGGCGATTTCTGATGAACGACTTGCAGCAGATTGGTAACTCGGGCTGAAAATGAATTTGCATTCGCATTGCAAACGGCAAAGACCATTTGATTCTCTGCATGGCTATCGCATAGGATGGAGTGCGCGGGAAGGACTCGCTTACCACAGGTAAGTTTGCTTTGGCATGCGTCACTTGAATAGAACAAGCTCATTGCAAGTTCATTCAGCTTTCCGTAAAGTGCTTGCTCCGAGGGGGGTTTCAGGTTGTACTCGTTGAAATGCTGTCGCTCTGCTTTGTTCAGAAAATCGTTGATGCAGGTCGCGATTTCGAAGCTTGTTGCCAGCCCCAATTCTGAATCGGGACGAATCTCGATGTCAGCTTCTGTAGCCTCGTCTTCTGTGAACATCCAGTCCAACAACCACTGGCGGGCTGCTTGCAAGAATGATCTGACAGATCGTGCATTCGTACATAGTGTCTGAACGACGTCCGACGTAAAAGGGAAAATCGCGTTTGGCAATCGGTGTTGGCTAAAAAGTGTATTTAGATGTGCAGCGAGAAGTAACGTCGCGTGCGACGGCTGAAATTGCTCGAGCGAAACTTGAGTTTGGGCAATTCGATGAACCGCGCTTTCGTCTAAATTGTTCACAAACCAGCTTTCCCAGATGGATGGAAAAACGCTAGTTAGCACAAGGTAGTTGGGCGCCATCGTGAAGAGTTCCCTCACGACATCGCCCCATCTAGCAGTCAACGCCTTAGAACTCCTCATTCCTTCGAGTTGGTCAAACGCGAGAATCAGCGTTGCGTTATAAGTAGACAATTCACCGAGTGTTTGCATGCATCGAAACGCATATAGCTCGCGTGCTTGTTGAATTGCCGCCTGAGATTGACTTCCGTCGTCGAGTACTGGCGATTTCGGAAGATAACAGCTGGCCGCTTCCTCTTCTGTAAGTTCTTGAATGGTCAACCAGTTGAGAAGTGTTCGCTTGTAATTTTCGTTATTGGATAGGTTGTATGTGATCAGGACGTGTGCAATCTTCTGATCGACATTGGGCATTGTCCTGCGGATGAAGTTCAAGAGGTCGTTTCGTATCGCTTTGAAGTTACGCTGACGAACATCCCCCTGTCCAATCCGATTGCGCAAAGGTTGTTTGCTTTTTAGCAATCCCTCTAAGAAATGACTCTTTTGCTCGCTGCTTCGATCTCCCTCCGATTTGTTCGATTCGACAAGAATCGCACTGAAGATCGTGTCGAGCATTTCGTCCAAACGGCTAGTACTTTTAACTTCCTTGTTCGATGCATCGGATCGCTTGCTTGCTGGTTGTCTCAGACTTTCGACTATGTTTTCCCAAATGTGCTGTGCGACCGCGTCTTCGTTGGTCGGGCGTCGAATAAAGAGTAGCGGTGAATCGATAGACGAACTGCTAGCGATCCGCATTAGAAGATGCGTCTTCCCTGAGCCAGCCTCGCCTTGAATAAGAATCCCCCGTGAGCAAGGTCGCTGGCCGAGAGACTTTTGTCGCTTTAGTTCGGATAGTTCATACTCAATGAACTGAAACGCACGACGGTTGTATCTGGTTTCGTCCGGAACTGTTTCCCAAGGTGAATCGACGCGGTCGACGCTAAGAGGGAATTGGCTACGAAAAAGTTCTTTATAGTTTCCGATTGTAGCGAGCATCAGTCCACTTAAACTGCTTGGTCAATGGGGCGAGAAAGTGCTTGGGAGCAAACAACTCGGAAGGATAGATTCCAGACTCTTTAATGCGCGGAATTTTTCCACCATTCTGATAGGTTGCAAAACCAAACTGACCGGATTGTAGGGATTTCGCCGATTCGATCATTTGTTAGCGATAGGTAAAGACGGCTAAAAACGAAAGTTAGCCTACATGCTGATTTTGCAGACCATGGCGAATTAGTTGGAAAACGTGCTTCACCTAGATTCATTTGTACCGTTGATTGTTGCCCTTTTCGCGCCGTCAGGAACCGTTTTCTTCGAACCCCCACCCGCCAGATCGATTTGAGGATCTGCGTGAATTGGCGAAGAAGATTATTAAGGTATAGGTGCATTTGCTTCGATCTTCTAGTGCTTATCTCACCCACCTAAATCCAGTCCCGAAATGCGTCATATTTAGTGATAGGGAACCATTGATGTTGGCGACTGTAGCCTCGAGGGACCCTTGCCGAAGGCAAGCGGATCCGCAGGTTTTCCTGGTGCCGGAATTCGAAGGGGAGCAGTTGGATCCCTAGAGCGTCGCTCCGGCGTGCCAAACGCGTGTCAAACCGGAGCGAGCTGAGGTCAAGCTAGCTAGAGGAGTCCGTCCCCGCACTCATCGCCGCTCTTCTGCTCGCTCCGCTGGCCGCACTCAACGCCGCCGAGCCTGCCACCAAACCCGCTTGGGGTGATCAAGGAGACGGGCACCTATTGCAATCCCATTTTGTGGGCGGATCACAAAAACCCGTGTGTGTTCAAGGCGGGCGGCACTTTCTATCTGACCTGCGCCTCGCATCACTTCATGGGCATGCCATTGCTAACGTCGAAGGATCTGGTCAACTGAGATTGACGGCGCGGCATCTGAACACTCTGGGCGGTGTTTCCGAATTTGGCCGAACGACGGTCAACTATCGCGACGACCATCTTCTCTTTGCCTACAACACGCTCGTCCAGCGCCTCTACGGAAACGAGTCCGACGTCGTCACGAAGCTCGACACTACGCATATGATTGACGGCCAACGCGCCGGACTCTGCACGATGATCGATGACTATACTTGGATCGGAGTCGTGGTACGAGGGGACCAAGGTCGGCCTATTTTGCTACAATCTGTCATCGGCTGCAGAAGGCGGTCACGAGGACTTCGATTTCTTACACCAACGGCACGACGGACCAAAAACCACCTGCAAAGAATGACGTTGAGCATTCTCCTATCATTCCAAACGTTCACTTTAGCCATCACTATGAAGCATCTCATTCTCTCCCTGCTCCTGCTTACCAGCATCGCCCACAGTCATGAACCTGCGGCCCCCGCGTCAACGGGCCCTGGATTGAAGGTGCTGGTGTATTCCAATACCGGCTACTATCGCCACCCGGA
>Ga0207937_1000840_pt1 | contig 10451 bp, 9 predicted proteins | sample LakMenEpi04Sep11_FD_150668 | JGI IMG/M metagenome (GOLD analysis project Ga0207937, IMG submission 150668) | Freshwater microbial communities from Lake Mendota, WI - 04SEP2011 deep hole epilimnion (SPAdes) | ecosystem: Environmental > Aquatic > Freshwater > Lentic | place: Lake Mendota, Madison...
CGGGGGTTTGACCGCTAGGGCACACCCCCGGTCTCGTTCGCATGCGATGTTTTCGATCCCGGAGGAGATCGCAGATTGCATCTGCCGTTCGGAACGCCGGAGGCGTGGCAGAGAATAGCCTGGGGTATCAACCGTGTTGTTATCGCAAGAATTGGGATCAAGAAACGAAAAAGGTCATGGTATGCCGCTCCATCGTCACACCATGACCATTATGTCGGAGTATCCGTGGGTGCGAATGATCCGACTTCCCAATCCGTGCTATAGTTGCTATCGGAACACCCCACATGGATCGAGAAGAAATTTCCTTTCCGCCATTACAATCACCCCAGATGGTATTATCTGGTCAAGTTGAAGGGTTTCGGCTGTATGAAAGGCCGGTTCGCAAGTGGATTATCGGGAGGTGCAACCATGCTAGCAGACGGAGATGGAATATTTCCGTAGCCATTGGTTTCATATTGGCTTGGGTAACCGGGGGCCGAGTTTGGGACGCAACTGTTGCAATAAGTTGCTGGCATTGCGTCATGAAGCCGATGACCAATCTTGCTCTTTCCGGTGTTACACTGCACACACGGAACGGAGTACAACGTCGAGAAAGGTTCTTTGTATCGGTTGATCTTGGATGAACAAGTAGCGGACTTTACTTTCGAGCAGCCACCTACCTCGCAGCAATCGCATTGCATATCTACATGCTTCATTACTTTCGCGGCAAGCGCGGCGCGTTCAGCGGGATAACCACACCATAGATTCGGACTCGCATCACTGCAGCTCATTCTAACGCCTAGCTGGGAATAAGGCCCGTTGCATGCCGGCTGCGTGTATCGGTTATCGTTGTGCCCCGATTCAACAGTTGCCGCCCCACTCTCCGAGGAAAGGGACTTTCCTGCAGGAGCCCCCCCAACCTCGATGGCCGTACTTCCAGCTTGAATGGAATTGATATCCGCAAACAGCAGGGATGAGGTCGTTTGTTGAGCATAGGCAGGTGCTCCGAAACATACGATAAAAAAAAGCGAGTGCATCATGCGCCGCATAATCTGTTTAGCCTTGTTAAAGTGTCATCCATGAACGAGGAACCAATCCATTTGGGTTCCTCAAGAAAACCTGCAGGGAGGTTCTCTCCTTGCAAGAAAAATGAGACGGGGGCGAAGCTACCCTATTACGGTGACAACGTTTAGTCACATTGACCGCGAGACTAAGTCGCAGCGGGATTCGCCCGTACATTCTCATGCTGTTAGAGGATTGCTTGCGAAACATGGTTTGGCAAATGAAGACAAAGTATTTTCTGAGGACCGCTCTGACTTCATTGTCATCCGAAACGTCTTTGGCACTTCTACCGATTAGGTAACATTGCGCAGCGCTACGATGTCCAGTGGATCAAAGTCGGCAGGTCCAAATCCCAGATGTAGATGTTTGGTCCAACCCTCCGCGTATCGTATGGGATGGCCCGACATCGAACCTACTTCACCACATAGGTCCAGCATGGTCTGCAAATAGGAATTCATTTTCTGCGTACTTTGCAACCATTGTTGCTGAGACTCATGGCATGCCAACATCGCAAGCTTCGTTTCGATGACTTCATCAATGCAGACCGTACATTGGGGTTGAAAAACGGTTCCATCTGGAAAACGATTTCCGTGAGGCTGTGCGTGGTAGATGACCACGTCCTGCTCGCAGGTTGAAACAGGTGGATCCGTTCTATAGTTTGGGACGGACCGCGAAAATGCCGCTGTCACCGCTAGCCGACAGGTTTCCATGTGATCTTCCATGTAATCCTGCCTCGCATGCGTTAGGATGATGCTCGGCTTCGCTAACCGGACGACGGAGCTGACTTTTGCTAAATTTTGACGATTGTAGAAGACGTCCAAATCATCGCAAATCGGCGGATAAAACGTCGCCTCCAACAACTCCGCAGAACGGCGAGACTCTTCGAGCCGAATGCTGGCCGTTTGTTCTCGATCGGTGATCGTCGAACCGCAACAACCATTCGCTACATTCATGTAATGGATCGACCAACCTAACTGCTTGAGACGGAGCAATGTACCCGCTGCAACGAACTCAATATCGTCAGGATGCGCAAAAATCGCTAAAACGGAATTCATCGTATATCTCTTTCTCTCGCTGTTTGTTTCACTCTCCGCGAACGATCGCCGCGGCGGCCGGGATCATGGCCATCAATTGACGCGGGCTAAGCAAATAAATGGGCTGTCCCAGTTCCTTTCGTTTGGCCACCTCCTCTACCGCTCGTTCCGATGGAGACTCGCCATTCTCCTCTTCAACACTCAACTCGAGTTCCTGAAACAAGTATCGTTGCTGAGTAGGTTGCGCAGGAGCACCGAGCACAACAAATTGCGTTTGCATGTTGACATTGGTTTGTACAATCGCGCCGAGCGTCGTCAAAAAATCAATCGCATCCTGCCGTTCCAGATTCAATATTGTATTCACCAATACCATCTTCTTGTTGGCCAATGGTTTCTCGTTGCGACAACTTTGCAAAATGGAGTCCACAACCAAATTGGGTCTCTTGGCAGCTGCGCGTGTTGGAATGCCATCGATCCGGAATTGCTTAGGCTCAATTCTCCCACTTGGTTCTTCGATGCGATCCGTTCGACGCTGCCGAATGGTTCGTGGATTCCGAACGATATCGGATCGAACCTTGCCTCGCACCAGCCCCAGCGATTCTTCAAGCTCTTCCATCGATTTCGCATTGAGTTTCTCCGCCGCATGGATGGCAACCCACGCACAAGCGCGTGCATCCTCGAGTGCGTCGTGGTGTTTGAATAGGATTCCGAGATGCTGCGTAATCTTCGCTAGTCCATGGCCATCATTGCTCGGCCATGCACGCTTCGCAATCAACCTGGTGCATTGAATTTCCAATTCAGAAATGGCAATATCGTAATGCTGGTTGCACCCGAGCAGGACGTTCGCGTCAAAGCCCACATTGTGTCCGACGATCAGTTGGCCTTCGACAGCCGGCTGCAATTCTGCCCAAACGCGATCCCAACCTGGACTCTCCATGCAATCGCGCGGCGTGATGCCATGCACACTGACGCACATCGGTGAAAAATACATTCTGGGTGGTCGAATCAACCAGACTTGCTCGTGGACGATCTTCCAGTCTTCCACCCATACGGCTCCGATTTGACACGCGGAGTTAGAGCGGTTGTTTGCAGTTTCAAAATCTATCGCTACAAAACGCCCCATCCATGTATTCCTGAAATTGAGCCTAGCCGAAAGTCAAGCTGACGCGAGTTGTTCGATCATGTCCTTTGTCGCTCGTTCCACGGCATCCTGCCAATCTGTAGCTACCGCGTACTTGGGATTCTCGTAAGCGAAGATGATACCTCGCGAACTGTTGATCACAGCCCCGAGTCCGTTTTTGTCCATTCCATGTTTGACGTCGCGAGCCGCGCCCCCTTGGGCTCCATAACCCGGCACAAGGATCCATGCATTGGGCATTCGATTTCGCATCGCAATCAATTGCTCAGGATAGGTTGCACCCACAACACAACCGATCGAGCCGTAGCTGGTCGCGTCCTTGGCTGTCTTGAGTGCATGAGATTGCACATAATCGGCAACTCGTTCGGAAATGGTTTTCCCTTCAACCACAAGGTCTTGCATAAAACCGCTCCCGGGGTTCGAAGTCTTGACTAAAATAAAGATGCCCGCATCCGATTCATTGCATCGTTTGACAAACGGGTCAAGCGAGTCTGCACCCAAATAAGGACTGACCGTTAGCGAATCCGCGCCAAACGGACTGTCTTTGCCGAGATAGGCGTTAGCATAAGCGGTCGCGGTGGTACCAATATCATTCCGCTTGCCATCCAGAATGACGATGAGCCCTTTGGAGGTTGCATAGCGAACCACTCGCTCCAACGCGACAATTCCGTGCGGCCCTAGCTCTTCAAAAAAAGCACTTTGCGGTTTGACCACAGGAACCAATGATGCCACGACATCAATGATGGAAAACGAAAATGCTTCAAAAGCGTTTGCCACTGCCTCGAAACCACGTTCCGGCGAAACGCGAAGTGGTGCAGGCAATTGATCATGCCGAGGGTCGATGCCAACACAAACCGGGTTCTTCTTGTTCAATACGGCATGCGTAAGTCGTTCACCAAAAGTCATAACATCGTCAGGTTGTAAGTGTAGCAATGGTTCTGCAGGAAGCGTCGTTGGCGAGTTTAGTTGCTAGCGGGTGGATTTGTCGCTCGGCATGGGTTCCAGCCACTTCAATATATCCTTGGGAACATCTGCTTTGAGAAAGGAAGGTGTCTCCTTTTCGTGATCCGCTTCAGCCCCAAACGGTGGTTCGTCCGACAACGACAACACAAGACGGACCGGGGTGTTGCGCCGAGGTATGCGTTCGGTGAAGGCATCAAAAACGAGACTCGCGTTCGCTTGCTCGCTCTTGACAACCAAATCCATTGTGGATGTTCCAAAATTTGCAACACAGATAAGTTCCCCACTATCGGCCATGTACTGACGTTCTTTGGTGATCTCATCGACATACTCTTTGCTACCTGCGAAAACCCAATCCCATTTCAAGCAGTCCTTAGTCCCTGTCTTGCGAACCCACTTCTGTGCAATTGTTCCCTGCTTTTCCCCTTTGGCATCCAACCAAAGAACATAGACGCGAACGGTGGTTCCTGATGCGGGACGAAACGGTTCAAATGCTGCCGGCGACCCAGGCTTGGCACCGATCGCCAGCAACGCGGCATGGACCAACTGCGACTTGGAAAAAACCGAAATGATCGATTCATGCTCTTTCGTCCCGGACGGACAGGCAAACATCTCGAGTTGAGCCTCGCGCTGCGCGATGACTCCATCAACGATGACGATTTGTTCCTCACGGTTGATCCAAACGCGATTGCTGGGATGAAGGGACTTTGCTTCTTTTGGCGGCGCAAACGCTTTGGTGACCCGTTCCTTGAGTTGCGTTGCGTTCAGCCAACCCTCCTGCTGTTCCTCAGGTTTTGACACCTCGGGACTGGTTGCTTTGGCCTGCTCATCAGCCAATGTCGCTGCAACGGACGATTGTTGCTGGTTGACAGATTGGGCTTCAACTCGATGGGAAACACTGCAAAAAACGATGCTGCCAACGAGAACAAGGCACTTCACAACAAGGCAATTAGGGAGGGTTGCCTTTGGCCTTCGATCTAGACTTTTCTGCATGCGCTTTCCCGCGTTGAGCTCATGGAACAAAATTTTCACGGATGTCTATACCCTTCGGCGAAAAAACTTCTTTTTCGAAACTGTGGCCAGAATAGCCAACTCGGCGCTTGCATCTTGAAAATCGGCAACAACAATTGGCCCTCAACATCTTATCACTATTCGCGAATCGGGACGAGAGACCTATGGACTGGGTTAAACCCAAATATCGTGCTAGGCAGCTAAAGAAAAAAGAGCAGCCTGAAAACGAAATAGCCGCTGGTGCTTGGTTGCAGCAGCTTTGTGAAGACAAAGTTGCGCTGCTTCAAGCTTCTCTGCCAAACGGTAACACGAAACAAAAACGGACCAAAGATTCCCTAACCACAGAAATCTATGTCGATTCTGTTGCCTGGGGAACTGGGCTTTGGGAAACAGAGTCGGACACCGGTTTGGGGATGCTGCAGGATTTAGTGCACTCCTTTGGCACCAACTCGATACGTTCGAAAACGAACCGCGTTGTCCAATTTGGCCAGATCGCGCCCAATCAAATAGCGCACGCAAAGAAAATCGGCACTTGGATCACGCAAAACTTGCCTCGCGCTAGCTACGATCCGTATGTCGCCTTGACGTGTGCTGGCTGGGTGCACGCACTTCCAAGCATGGGACGAGAGATCTCCCCTACGCTCTGGCTCGAAGTGTTGCAGTCGATCATGACGCAGGTGGATCGCGGTTGGGAAAGTGGACCGGAAGATGGACTCTTCCCTTGGATTATCTGGAGCTGTGAGATTCCACTTGCATTGGCAAAACATCTTTCGCACCTTGGCGGTAAAGACCGAATCGTCAGCGATTCATTGAATCGCATTGCCCAGCTGCTTGAAGAGTCGGCAGAGAACCCAACCTCGGTAATGCACCGTGGTGGCCAAGATCTCCGTGCGATACTTGCTTCTGTGGTACGTAGCCGTTGGTCCGCAACCGAAGTTGGCGCTCGCAAGTGGTTCCCTCCACAACGCAAAGCCATCATCAAACTGGCTACACAGGCGTTAGCGTTGACCGATCCGTTCGGAAGACAACTCTTGTTCGATCAGGCTGACACTCGATTGGATACCGATTTTTGGCTGTCCATTTACGAGCTTTCCGAAAAGAATGCCAAATTTGCGACGACGCTCGCATGCGCTCTGCCGAATGAAGTCGGTCGTGGACTAGGACTGAAACCACAAAAACTACGCAAAGACAAAACGATCGACGTAACACTCACAAAGCATAGCCAATACTGGGAGAAGTCGTCGGTCGCCACCATGCGCCGCTCCTGGCGAGATCACGGCTGTCGAGTTGCCATCGATTTTTCGACCGATGTCATTTGGCTCGACGTGATGGCGGATGACGGGACTCGCATATTCTCAGGCGACTGGGACGTTACCGTGGAACGCGATGGGAAAACCGCATTGATCGACCATGCATGGCAGGAGTTATGTTGGTTCACGGACGATGATGTCGATTATCTAGAACTGGAATGCTCCGTCGGTGATGAATGCAAAATCCAACGCCAAATCATGCTGATTCGCGATGAAGGGATGATCTTTTTTGCTGACGCGCTGATCGCAAAGGAAGCCGCACAATGGAAGATCAGTTCATCATGGACACTTTCCCAAGGTGTTCGCTTTATGAACGATCCAAAGATGAACGAATGTCGTTTGATGCGCGCGAACGCCGACGAAGACAACTCGGCAGAGGGCGTGACCAAGGCATTGTTGATTCCTGTCGCAATGCCGGAATGGAAGCGAGGTACCAAAGGGTATTCGATGGATTGCCATCGTGACCAATTGCAATTGACCGCATCGACGACGGCAAAGAATCTCTACAGTCCACTCGTGGTTCCACTTCGCAATCTCGACAAACCACTCTCGTTTACCTGGAGACAGCTTACCGTCGCCGAAGAGCTTCAGATCCAGCCTAGGGATATCGCGGACGCGTACCGATTGCAAATCAACAAAGACCAATGGTTATTCTATCGCTCTTTAACTCCGTGTACCCGTCGCACAGTGATGGGGTTGCATCTCAATACGGAGTTCTACGCGGGTAGATTCTGTTCCAGCGATGGCCAATTCGAGTCGATCGTTGAAGTCAATCCAGACGAATAAGTAGGTCGACATCGCCGACAAAAGTAGCAGGCATGCTCCGTCGTGTCGTCCGTTCATGGACATTCGCCGGGATTCTAAGTGGACGGCATAATGTGCCTACTACACAATGTGCCTACTACTTTGAGTGATCCGACTACTTTGATAGGGCTTTGCGAAGGACGGGTTCGAACACATCCGCTTGGCGCATGAAACCGAGATCGTTTGCGTGCGAGGCATCGGTCGCCCCTTCGGTGTCGTCGCCATAGAGGGAGTCGCCATGGATGTAAAAGAGCTTCTCGATGCCCTGAGCAACAAGAGAATCGTACGCTTTGCGAAGGGCGGCGTGGTTGTCGGTATGAAACTGACGCTTCTTCGGTGTGATCCAATCGTTGGTAAATCGTCGATCTTCCACTAGCACGATCGGCGTGTTAGGCTTCGCAGCTCGCAGCTGCGTTACAAGCGGTTCGCACTTGGCAGTCACATCGGCAGGCTGCATGTTTGGCAAACAATCGATTACAAACACAGCAGCATCCAGTTGTACCAGAAACTCACCGACCGCTTGATCCATCCGCCCGTTTCCGGAAAACCCAAGATTGACGATCGGCATGTCGAGTTTTCGTCCCAAGATGTTGGTATGAACCATGCCCGGTCTACTAGCACATGCGCCGTGTGTGATGCTCGTCCCATAGAATACGATCGGCTTCCCACGCGGAGCCAAGCCTTCGAAGCTTGCTCCTTTCTCGACGCCGATCTTTAGGAACTCTATTCCGTTGTAGAGTGGCAGGTAAGCGGCATACTCTCGAACTCCAGGCTCTAACCCTTGAATGATTTCCGTTTGCACTTCTTGGGTGGCAGGTTTGGTCACTTGGACCCATTTCCATTTTCCGTCGTTGTCCCTTGCGTAAAGATCGATACCCGACACACCGGTCGCAGGCATATGGGGCATGCCAAGCTGTGATTTACGTACTTTGTAGTGAACAGAGATTGCCGAAGACGATGTTTTGAATCGAGCCATCATGCCCGCACTATCTCGGCTCAAATTCCAAACGGCATCGGTAACTTTTCCCTCCGCGGAACTTGGTAGGCGATCGAACCATAGCTTTCGATCTTGATCGGGAAGTATTCGACCTTCGATACCCCACTTGGTTACGTCATACCAGTCAAGATTGGGATTGGAGGCCTTGCTAGCAGCCATTGCCGGATCAAGCTTGGCCGTACTTTCTTGGGCAACACTTACGGAGTTTGAGAAACTAGCTATCCAGGAAGCAAGGAGGCCAATAAGCAAAACGGTGATTCGCATTGATGAATCTCAATGAAACGATGTAAGGATGACACAACGAAGTGTTGCTCGCCGACGGTCATCACCATTCTATACGAGTGAATCACAGGATGGGAGCCTGTCCCTGGTTCGCCAACAACACTAGCCCAGATGAATACGCTGCTCGTCAATTGAGCGTCCATTGAGGGCCATACTACGCCCGCCTAAGAGTCTTCTTCTCTGCAAGCATAGATAATCGCGACTTGAGCTCTTTGCATTGCAGTTGGATTTTTGTTCGGATGGTATCCAACAACTGGAAGTCATCTTGGTTCAAGAAGGCTGCAAAGCAACAGACCATAGACAATGTGAAGTAGGTGACATTCGGAATAAGCAGAGCAATCCCAATGTGCAGTGATGCAATCGCTACAATCGCAAGACGCCGCGTCGGACGGAACCATACTGCCAATGGAAAGAATCCTTCCACGAAGACTGTCCCGAATGTCAAGAATTTACGAATCCAACCGTCCAATGCGAGAGTCAGCCACGGATACTCGCTTGGTCCCCACATGTCGCTCGCGATGGTCCAATGCAATGCATCACCGGTAACCCAACCTGGATCTTGGACGAATTTGTACGGGAGGCTAATCCCATACACCAAAGCCACGTTGATCTGCATCATCCGAATCGGCCAAGCTGCGACGGATGTAGGATTGTTCCATCCAAGCCGTCGTCGCAACCAAGCATCCAGCGAATAGCTTGCCCCTAAGTTTGTCCACATCAGATAGATCAGGCACATTTGCATGACCATCTCTTCACCATTTGCAAGGTAGGGATTTCTCGACAAGATCGATCGGATCAACAGCAACAAGCAAACCGTGCTGGTTCTGGTAAAAAGACCGACAGTGAACGTAATAGAGACTAGTACTCCCACGTACCAATACACATCAATCGGAACGAAGCCTTCCGTCCAGTAGAAAAGCCCCATCGAATCATTCACGCGAGTATTCGTAAGCTGAGGCGAGTTGAGGGAGATTATTCCATCTGCATGAAAGAAGCGACTCCAGTTCGGACCGGAGGCTAGCATCATGCATGTCAAAAGTACACCAGAGAGGATACGAAAGATCGCGGTTGGCCGCGGGTCCAGCGGCGTAAAGAAAAATTGATTCCAACAACTCCAAAGCCGGCCTAACACGATACTATCGCTTTCAAGAAAAATGAACTAATTAGTCTTTTCGATTGCATGGGGTCGATTTTCCATCGTCACATCAAATTCGCTGATGACCATCTTCTCCACACGATCTTCGAGAACTTGTTGTTCTCGTACGGCAATCAAGGGTGGTAGAATTTGTTGTGTAACCAACGTGAACCGAATATTTGCAATGGCCTTGCCATCATAGGAAGCAAACTGACGGGCAAGGTATCTCGCATAGGTTTCGCGGGCCAACTCATCCGAATAGATGTTCAAAAGAAACTTGACTTCTTTGAAATCGAGCCACGTTCGCTGAGTATAGGTGCGTTCCGTTTGACGAGGCAAAGGCAGAACGCGTTCGGTTGAGGCACCGGAACTCGAGTCAACGTAGATTCCGGTGATGACGTACGACCAATTGAAACGGCTTTGGCCACCATACATCTGCCATTTCCCGTTCAGCCCAACACAATACGCACTGTATCGAATTATCCAATCCACAACTCGGAATCGATACCCCGTATCGATATCCGATTTCTCAACGCGGTCCATCCATCGATGGACCGTTTCGTCGGGGAGATTGCACCATCCGATCTGTGCGAACACAGCCAGACTTACGGCACTCAATCCAAGCCGTTTCCACAACGGCGTTTTCATTGTCGATTGCATATTCGATTACAGCTGAATTGGTGGTGGTGGTGGTGGTGGTGGCGGAGCCGGTGGTTTCGGCGGTGCCGGTGCCGGTGGT
>Ga0207937_1000842_pt1 | contig 10440 bp, 10 predicted proteins | sample LakMenEpi04Sep11_FD_150668 | JGI IMG/M metagenome (GOLD analysis project Ga0207937, IMG submission 150668) | Freshwater microbial communities from Lake Mendota, WI - 04SEP2011 deep hole epilimnion (SPAdes) | ecosystem: Environmental > Aquatic > Freshwater > Lentic | place: Lake Mendota, Madison...
CGCCCGTGAAGATGCCCATCGGGACGTTTGCACCACCACCTTCATCAGTCAACACAAAGGAGATGTGCTCGGGAGTGTGACCAGGAGTATGCATTACCTCCAGTTTGATTTTTCCTACTTGGATGACGTCACCATCCTTAAGCAATTGTGTCCTATGCTTGTCCGCGAACTGGTATTTCCAATCTGCTGGCCCTTCATCGGACAGATAGAGCTTTGCACCAACTCGGTCGGCTAACTCGCGGGAGCCTGAAACGAAGTCGGCATGAATGTGGGTCTCGGCTGAGCCAGTGATTCGCAGACCTTCGGCAGCAGCAGCTTCGAGATACTGATCGACAGTTCGGCTTGGGTCGATAACGATTGCTTCGCCTGTACGTTGGCAGCCAACCATATAGGAGGCATGTGCGAGTGATTTGTCGTAAAAGTATTTGAGTAACATTTTGTAGTCCAATTCGTTTCTTGAGTTACAGTTCGATATTTGCTTAGGTTGGTCGGTCAGTTGCAGCAACCGGTGGATGCATTCTTGCAACTGCTTGTGGACGATGTGGGAGCAGTCGGCGTTACTTCTGCTTTGACTTGATTCCATGGCATACGTGCTATCATCATCCCCATGGCACATGTATCTGTGATACCGGCGAACACTAGTCCTGCACCAACAAAAGCTGATAAACCGATCCAATAGGGGTGTACGAAGTATCCAAGCGTCGCTCCAGCAAAGACCATCATGCCTGCGGCAATTCGAACTTGCCGTTCAAGCGAGACTGCTTTCTTGCCACGAACGACAGAAACACCCGCTTCGACACAGGCGGTTGTCCCTCCTTCGATGTTGATGATGTTCGTGAGGCCAGCCGCAAGTAGTTTTTCGCACGCTTGTTTGCCGCGGGCACCGGATCGACAGATAACGTAGAGAGGTTCGCTAGTTGCCCCCTTCCGGGAACCTTGAATCGCCTTAGGATCGAGCCGATCCAACGGTTCGTTGCGGGCGATCTGTACGTGAACCTCTTGAAATTCAACTGGCGTTCGTACGTCGATCAATTCAACGCGATGGCCGGATGAAACGAGATTGCGGAATTCGGCTGCGGTTATGCTACTACTCATCTTTCGAAAACCCCATTTGTTAAGAATGCTAGTGTTGACGCTCGATCGGTACGTTCTAGATTTGACGTAACCACGGTCTTTTCATGACTTGGTTTCTTGTTCGTTACGTGAGGGTAGAGCCACGAAGGGAGAAAAGGTTACAATGCGTTCCAGTCGAATTTGGAAATTCGTCGACTTTTCCTCGCGATTGATTGGGAACCAAAATGGAGAATCAACTACTGGATGAGCCTACGGAGACGGATTTGCTGCACCAAGCCAAGGGGGGCGATTTTGCTGCATTTCAGCAACTCGTCGCCAAGCTTCAGCCGCGAGTCTACGGCTTGACCTTTCGAATTCTTCAACAAGCTCAGGATGCGGAAGACGCTACGCAGCGAACATTCCTGGCACTGATCGAGCATATAGCTGACTTCCGTGAAGAGTCATCCGTTTCGACTTGGGTTCTGCGCATCGCAACCAACAATGCTCTGAAACTCCTGCGAAAAAAGCGAACGGTGAAGATGATTTCGATGTCGGAAATGACATCTGAAGACAGCTACGGTGAAGTACCGCACCCGGAATTCATCGCACCTTGGAGTCAGACGGCGGATGAGATCGTCCAGCAGGCAGAGGTCCAAGCGGAGCTCGAGAAAGCCCTCTTAGAACTCGACGACAAATATCGGCTGGTCTTCGTTCTACGCGACGTAGAAGGGCTCTCGGTGCGTGAAACCGCACAAGCCTTAGAACTGACAGAGTCGACAGTTAAGGTTCGATTGCTTCGAGCTCGATTAGCACTTCGCGAACGCCTGACGCGAAAGTTTGGCGACCTATCGCAAGCCATGACTCCCGACCACAAACATTCCTAATTTTTTTGTAACCAATTTACGATTCTCGGATCAAAATCCGTACGCAACGATTGCGAGGAAAACCAATATGACCTGCGAAGAACTTCTTAAAGCACTTAACGACTATGTCGACGGCGCGGAGCTTACCGAGATATGCGAAGAGTTTTCACAGCATCTCGCTGGCTGCAACCCATGTCAGGTCGTTGTGGACAACATTCGTCAGACGATTTCGCTGTACCGAGCAGGGCAACCCTATGCGATGCCAACATCCTTTGAAGATCGTCTTCAGCAAACCTTGAAATCGCGTTGGGAAGAAAAGTTCGGAGCCTCCGGGGCTGCAACGGCAAACCGCTAGAGGTTCCCGCCACAACACAGAATGAGTCAGGGATGTTTTTTCAGCGATTTAAAAAGCCGCGACTGCAGAAGTTCTTCCAATCAGCGTTTGCAGCTACCCTCCTCCTGATGGCAGGTTTAACTGCTCTTGCTCAAGAGCCCGTCTCAAAAGAGCAAATTGATGACAAGCTTGCAGAAGTTGTAAAGCTTGGTGAAGCGATAGTTGAGAACACAACGACGCATCCAATGTCAAAAGAATATGTCGGGAATGCACTAAACTGTACCAGTTGTCACTTAGACAACGGAAGGCATGAGAAAGCTGGGACCTTCTTGGGAACGGCCACTGCCTATCCAGCTTGGTCCCCACGTGAAAACCGCGTCATCACCCTCGAAGACCGAGTGCTGAACTGCTTTATGCGTAGCTGCAATGGCACCCGCCCACCATTGGGTAGCGAAGTTTCTGTGGCCGTGACGACTTATATCACTTCGCTTTCGCAGGGCCAGTCATTAAGGATGAACTCCAAGCGGCCCGTCGGCCCAGGAGCTATCAAGCTGCTCGCTGTAAAGCCTGATCAAGCCGACATCAATCGAGGTGCATCCTTGTACCATTCGCGATGCGCGGAGTGCCATCAGAAAGATGGTCAAGGCGACAAGGATAATCCTCCAGTCTGGGGCGAGCGATCTTATAACGATGGCGCTGGATTATCCTCTGTCGAGAATCTGGCGGCATGGTTGAAAGTCGCAATGCCACTGGATGATACCAACCTTACCGACCAACAGGCTCTCGACATAGCGGTATACGTTAACTCACAAAAGCGCCCTCACTTCGATTTGCTGAAGCATTTGCCGACCAAAGCAAAGCTCGGTGAATATAACGCTTCCCCCACAAAATGAACCACTGTTTGTTAACAACCTGAAACCTTTCTAAAACGGAGTTTGGAAAACATGATTCGATTGAATGCGATATTGCTCACTTGAGTTGTAGCTGCTGTTGCTGCGTTGAGTCCTAGCGTCTACGGGAAAGATTCCGACGCACTAGAATTCACCAAAGACTCTTTATCTCAGGTGAAGAGGAACGTCGCTGAAGGCAAAGCGAAAGCCAGGCTTCGAAGATCTGGTCAAAGCAGGTTTCGAGTCGGAAAAGAAATAGGTTCGACGATCGATATCTGTAACCTTTCTTCGTCCGGAGGATCAAATACGTTAGTTCGGAATGACCCTTCAACAAGAATGGTGCCAAAATGTGTCGATTCAACAGGTTCACGGTTGAAGCCCAACGTACTGCTTCGGCAGCCAAGGGAATGATCATTGTTTTCGCGTTGCTGTCCACTTTGACGCCTCACTTTGCTTGTGCGCAAGGGAATGGGCGGGGCAGTGGAAGAGGAAATGGTAATTCCTTCCAGCAGCATGGAAAGGGTTCGCAAGCTTCCGAAAATCAAGGCAATCGCCTGTCGGGTGCCCGAGGATACAATTCCATTGGAGGTACTTTAACGCCAGCCCAAGTTGATCAGTTGGTCCGCATGCGTGAAGAAGAGAAATTGGCGCACGATGTCTATGTGACGCTCGCTCAGTCTTCTGGCTTGCAAATCTTCAACAATATTGCGAACGCCGAATCACAACACATGCGAGCAGTGGAACAACTTGCTTCACGCTATTCATCAGTCGCAGCTGCAAACCTACCCGTTGGGAGCTTTTCAGATCCGCAGTTCCAAACACTCTATAACTCGTTAGTCGCAGCAGGCAGCAAATCACCGATTGCAGCTGCAACGGTTGGAGCGAAGATCGAGGAAATGGATATCAAGGATCTTCAGACACTATTGTCACAGAATCCTCCACAAGACGTTTCAAAGGTCCTTGAGCATCTACAAAGAGCGTCCGGACAACACCTTCGTGCGTTTACTATGGAACTGAAACGGCTGGGCGGCACAAATATGCCCGAATTCCTAAGTCCAGAGGAGTACAACAGTATCCTCATTTCGGACAACGAACGAGGACAGGGAATGGGGCGAGGAAGTGAGAAAGGTATGCACCAAGGAGGTGGCCAAGCAAACTCGAACGATCAACAAATGGCTCCTCGGTCGCAAAAAGGCAATGGTAAACGAGGTGCAGGACGTAAGTAGAAGTGCACTTATTTCTCAATAGTCTTTCCAGTTCAAGCTCCGTTAAGGAAAAAATCATGGCGTGTGAAATAACGGCTCAGGATGCAACGTCTGCCCAGGGATGTGGATCGCTGGCCTCTTGCTTTTGGTGATGATGATACAGAGCGTTTTCTTCCGAACGCCTACGCCCTCGACAGAGCTGAGTTTTGCTTTCAATGAATTGAGCCATGAGTGGAGCTGAAGCCTCGGGGACCCGATGAAAGCCCCTCTCGCGAAGAGAACCAGTTCAGAACCTTCCTGCTTCGAGTCCGTGCTCTCGAAGAATCCTCATCACTTGCTGGATGACCGCTGGGTCTTCTGTCAGCTTTGCATGCTTTTGGTTCACCATGACGACGCTTGTTGATCTTTCGTGATTCGCACTGGTAACAGGCACAACGCCATCGGAGTCGCCATTTCCAGGCATCCATCGTCCGTTGCCGACGATGGAATCTATTCGAACACGCGTGTTGATTGGCAAACAATGGATCGCCTGTAACAAATCGCTCTTGGGTTCTAACATGTCGATGCTCGTCGGAACCCGGCGAGAGAACTCTTCGGAGAAAACCCCAGGATTATCTGCGATCAGTCGATCATGTTCGGACCTTAGGTCCGTTGCTTCTTTGATCAAAAGCGACCCGACTCGACCAATGGCTCGCTGAGCTAACGCGGAGCCGCGATGGGGAGTACCGATAAAGACGACTCGCGAAACCATCGGCGATGGCATGAAGAACACAGCTTCCGAAAGTTTCTTTCGAGTATTGGGCGACATCACGACCTGTTCGAAGTTCCGACGCGAAATCGAGTTCCATAAAGCAGTACCGCTTTCGGAGATTTGCATTTTGGAAATCAACCCACCCATGCTGTGGCCGACCAATACAACATGATTCAACGCTTCGTCTGTCTCTTGAGGATCGAATCGAGCACGTATCTTATTCAACTGACTGCGGAGGAGTGTCGCGCTCGTGAGGAAAGGCTCTCCCGTCGGATACTCGAAACCCCACAACTGATATTGCTCCAGGAATTCCGTACGCGCGTTAAGTTCATTGACAAGATTTGCCCATGTCAGTCGATCGGAAAGAAGTCCATGAACAAAGATGACTGGTATTTTGCCAGGTTGATACGGTTCTAGCATGAATAGTCCATCGTCATCTGGACGTACCAAGCCAGGTTGCAGAAACGACTGAACGTAAGATCGCTTTACAGTGCTTAGCGCGAGCGCGATCGGTGCGGTGCTATCGCTGGCTAAAGGTAAGCTACTCTGTTCATGTTTTATACTTGCAATGCGAAGCGGATCATGGAGTTCCAAAATCGTCGATGAGCCTTGCACGGAGTCATTAGTCTTCGCATGGCGAAGCACCAGTGTGGCTGCAAAACCTTGGCGTTTGCGTTGAAACGGTTCTTCGCTTTCATGATTTCGAAGAGCGATGACGGGCACACCGACCCCGTTGCGGCGGTAGATGTGGTGCAACTGTGGCGCCGAATAATCACCCACAACCGCCAACTGGTCGAATTCTTCAGCGATCCTTGGAAATCCGTGATGGGTCACTGGAATAATCGACCAGCCGCTCGTCGAACGAATGCGTAGACCACGTCGCGCATCTAGACGACAATGCTTTTGTCCTTCCGTAACAATTGCATTCAAAGACGAACGATAGATTTCCGACGCTCGACTAGCAAATGCGTCGGGCTCGTTTGCTATCTGTTCGACATCAAACCATGCATGCTCCGCCGCTCGAAAAAACTCATCGACGCAACGCGGGTCTCCTTGCTCCATCGCTTCGGTGGCGGCTGCGTAAGCAACCTCAGCGTTTGCAAGCGAAAAACTACCTGACCGGATAGAGCATGCTTTGCGTTGCATAAACGGATCTGGCGATGTCAATGTCGCCGTTTGCCAACGAGCGCATTGCATCATCGAGCAACCCGCGCTCTTGGTACATAGGCACGCAACGATCAGTAGGTGAATCATTCTCCATCCGAAGGTCCGCTGCATATCTACGATTTCCATTCAAGCAGTGAACTTTCTCGATAGCCGAATCGCCCTTGTCCGTATCTCCGCCCAAGAAGTTCCTGTCACCGAAACATACAGCGCAATTTGTGATATCGCGACGATACCGAATGATCTCGCGGGGGGCTACTGCCCTAGGGTGCTCATGATCCAATTATTCGTCAAAGCCACGAAATGGCGTTACAGTCTTCGAAATCCGTGTATCTTGCCATCGATCGCTCAGTCTGATTTATGGGAGCTCCCTCACGCCAACACCGTTTTACGCCGATATACCTCAACGACTGTCTACAACGAAGATAAATGAAACGAAGCTTAGTTCCCTCGGATGAAGAGAATGTTTCACACCATAAAACTGGCCATTGCAATTCTTCTCTTGTTGCAACCAAATTGTCTAGCACAATTTGGTAGCTTGTTTCGTCCAGCATCTCAAAATCGCGTGACTGATGAAGAACCTGAGAACGACGAGATAGAAACGGATCGTGATTCATTCACACCGTCCACCAAGGTTGTGGGGCTCGGACGATTGGCAGTAGAATCGAGCTATACCTTTATTGACAATCGAGAACTGCCAGAGACCCATAGTTTACCGGAGCTCCTTTTCCGGTATGGAATCCGCGAAAAGCTTGAGTTTCGTTTTGGCTACAACTACGAAGTAGGCGGTGCTAGCAATCCTGAATCGGGAAACATTCCGTTCAGCTTCGATGGCGAATCCGAAATCGAAGAGGAGACCAAGGTTCTTTACGGCGTCAAGTTACAGATCAGTAAGCAGGAGAATTGGATGCCCGAGAGTGCAGTTATTCTCCAAGGTCATACGCCAACCAGCGGCAATGAAACCGCTACGAATTTCTCATCTGCTTATACCTTCGGCTGGAAGCTTCGCAATGCAAATGTCTGGGATTCGGCTATTCGATACCAAGCGAGCAACGTCGAAGGCGATCAATTCAACTTATGGGCTCCATCGACCGTCTTGAAGATGCCGATAGGTGAGAAATGGAAAGCCCATGCGGAATACTTTGGCATCTACAGCGACGGCCGCCGAAGTGAAAGTTCGCAGCATTTCTTTAGTCCTGGAGCGCATTACCTGATAACGCCAAATTTTGAAGTCGGCGTGCGGGTTGGCTGGGGACTCAACGAACAAAGCCCTAATTTCTTCAGTAATTTAGGTGTCGGCGCTCGCTTCTAATGGAAGCGTCAGGATGCGACGGACCGCGATACCTAATCCGTCATTGCTTATCGGATTTCAAAACAATTTTCGGTTCCGAACAGGATCAGAATTGGACTTGGAATTTGTTAGTCATTTCGCGTCGAATATCCCCAATCATCTGGTCGATTTCTGAAATGAGTTCGCGGTATGACATGTTCCCGACACCCTGCGCCACCGCTTGATACTTTGCAGGCGCATTGACATCGTAAACATAGCCAACGGAGTAATCGTAGGAGTTTCCATAGGCAACCGCACCTCTGTTGACAGCACCAGTAGTTCCGTAGTTAATATTAGCTTGTTGCATTGCAACTACGTTGCCCCGCAGTCCTTTGGAAACGCGAACTCCAAAGTCGACCAGATCAGAGTCGACATTGAGAGTAGGTAACTCATCAATGCGGTTTGCCAAACGGGCATTCCATTGGGCTCGATCCCCAGTGTTGCTTGCAGAATAATTGCGAACACGATCGACGATGCCAGTCACTTTGGAAAAATACTCTTTGGAAGCCTCGAGAGCCATTTTTTCTGCACTGCTATTAGGACTCGAGTTTGATGCATTGCTCGCTAGCGTCGATGGCTGCTGCTGAACCGTAAAGATGCCCAACAGATCGTCCAGTGTTGCTGGGCTGATTGTTCCTCGAAAAGAGAGAACATTGCCGTCGATCGAAGGGGTCCATTTCGCAGCTTCCGGAATGGAGGATTGATTGCGTTCGAGCACCTCTACAAAAAAGTTCCTGGCAACAGGCAACAAAAGCTCCGGCGACGATCCGAATTCGATACTAATGATGCAGTCGTCCAAATTCTTCTTGCTAACGACCACACGGATTCCACGCAATGTAGACAGCAAGGAAACCACTTGCTTGGCGTTCAACGACTTCAGTGATGTCAGTTTGGAAATTCGTTCTTCGATTGCTACAGGGGAAAACACATCTTCAATGTCGACCGCCAGAAGAACAGAAAAAAACTGGGACGATTGCGCCGCATGCTTCGCTAGAAATTCAGAAGCAACTTGCTTGTCTTTCTTGAGCCAGCGGCTGACAAGCTTTCGATCCGATGGTCGAACCAAGCCGACTTGGTCATTCGCCATGGGAACTATATATGAACCGTTTGGCGACCAAACAACGGTCCGATTCAAGATGGAATCCACGTAACCACCCAGCGTAGTCGCGATATTCGACGCTTCGGTCAGTTTCGTGAGCGACACATAGCCGATTTCCCAGTTGGGTCGAAAGGTCTTCAAATCTAAATCGGCAGCGATTCGCACTTCTCCTACCGCCTCTGGCAAATCCTTATGGAGCGGTGTTCCAACAACAAAACTTCGAACAGACTTCGAATCTACATAGAGGATCGCATTCGCTCTGTCCGGAGTGGAGGCGAGTAACTCCGACAGACTCTGCGACTGAGCTTGCACTTGACTCCCCAGGACGATCAAAAGGGCTCCGAGGGAAGCTGACCAAGATCGAAGATAGAAGTTTGAAAAACATTGATGCATGGTGCTAATCCAGAAGTACCGTAACGAAAAACAAATGAGGCCCGAGCACAAGGGTGACTATAGCCCAACATCCCCTCAATTCTACAAGAATCTTTGCCTTTCTTCGACGGCTAGAATGCTAATCGGAACAAATCTTTAACCAAAATCGCCTGAAACCTAGAACAAACAAGAGTTAGTCGATTGGTTCAACCCACGGCAATCTATCGCTGCCGTTAAAAACAGAATCGGCGGGGCGATAGCGCTGCAGCGCTATCGACGACTGCAGCGCTATCGACTGCTGGATTGCATTCTTGGTAATTTCGATGAAAATGAAGCAAGAAGGCTAGCAGGGGCAGTTAATACTTATGGATCACATCGACCGAGAACGAAGTACAAGGCCCAGTTTGCTTTTGCGCGTTCGTTCCGGGAGCGATCAATCGGCTTGGCACGAGTTTGTTGAGATCTACGGCCCCATGATTTTCGGCTTTTGCCGCTTTCGCAAGCTGCAGGAATCGGACGCGTCCGATGTGACTCAAGATGTAATGGTTCGACTTTCGAAAGCTATGCCAAGTTTCGAATACCAACCTGAATTGGGTCGGTTCCGTGACTGGCTTGGCAAGGTCGTCTATCGCGAATTGCTTAGGCACTGGAACAAGGAGAAGAAACATGAAGCCGCTGAACCGATGGATTACTTGGTCACGGCCGATGCTGCCTCCGATTCCGATTGGGTCGATTTTTTCCAGTCGGAGATACTTCGCTTAAGTTTTGAACGGATTCGCGGTGAATTCGAATCCGAAACGATCCAGATTTTTGAACTAGCATGGTCCGAAGACTTACCAGCCACTGAAGTTGCTCAAAAACTCAAGACCTCTGTCGACAAAGTTTATGTCGCAAAGTCACGAGTTCTGAAGCGATTGAGGCAGGAAGTCGTTCGGCTCACCGAGGATTTACCTGTAGCCGGAATATAGCCTCTATGTCGACGAAGAACTGCTTCAGTGCCCAAGAGCTCCGGAACTGGCTCGATGGTGCCAGCAGCACGGCGATCGAACTGCATGTCCAGGAGTGCTCTGATTGTCAATCCATATTGGAGAACGCCTGTAGCCTGGGTGAATGGAGACTCTCGGCAACTACGAAACTTATGCAGAATCGGTTTCTTGACGAACCCGAATGCCATGAGTTGGTCTCCCGAATGAGAGGAATCAGTCCTTCGCTCTCGCGTGAGACGGCTGCTTCGCGGACGACTCCTCATCATGAATTTAGCACTCCGTCAATACCCATACCTGGACCATCATTCGGCCACTACCAAATCGTTCGCGAGCTTGGGCGAGGCGGCATGTCCATCGTGTACGAAGCGAACGACCTAACTCTTCAACGGCGGG
>Ga0207937_1000845_pt1 | contig 10427 bp, 7 predicted proteins | sample LakMenEpi04Sep11_FD_150668 | JGI IMG/M metagenome (GOLD analysis project Ga0207937, IMG submission 150668) | Freshwater microbial communities from Lake Mendota, WI - 04SEP2011 deep hole epilimnion (SPAdes) | ecosystem: Environmental > Aquatic > Freshwater > Lentic | place: Lake Mendota, Madison...
CAACAGCCGCCGATAGGAATGCAATTGCAAATCGGTCAAATCGACACCATCCAGTTGGATGCCTCCACGGTCTGGATCGAAAAACCGAGCGACTAAATTGCAGAGGGTGGTCTTTCCCGCACCGCTTCTACCAACGATGGCAACGGTGGTGCCTGGCTCCGCGACAAAACTAATGTCTCGGAGGATCCACGACTCGTTCTCAGGATAGCGAAACCAAACGTTGGAGAATCGAATCTGCCCCGAAGCCTCGCTCCGTTGTACTCGTTTGGCTCCCGAACGATTCTGCAATTCTCGAGGAGTTGCGAGCAAATCGAGAATTCGATCCAAGCCGGCCAGGTTGTTTTGAAACTGAACCGCGCTACCTGTCAGTGTTGCAATGGGCCCCAACAACATCGTCAGATAGACCAAAAACATCATCAGATCTCCTAGCGTCAACTGATTTTGCAAGATCTGCCAACCGCCGTATACCAGCAGCGACGTCGAGGCCAATGGAATGATCACTTCCCAGATGATCTCAATGAGTCGCGTTCGCCACCAAACCAGCAATTGCTGACGCACCAGAACGTGGCTCCACCAGGTAAATCGCTTGCTCTCGCTTCGCTGTCTCGCGAAGGTTCGAACGACGCGAATACCTCCAAACGTTTCGGTCGTATTCGAATCGACCATTTGTCGTCGTTGACGCACGTCCCGATAGAGAGGGCGAATGGCATAGATCCATGTGCGATGACTAAAGTACACGGCAGGCAGCAACAATAGCCCAGCTGCCATCAATCTCCAATCCACGAGGACCAAGATGATAAAGCTGCCGATCAATTGCACGATCGCTTGCCATGGATTGTAGATCATACTGAAGACCAACTCAGCAATCCCCCCCGCGTCCTCGCGAATCAAGCTCGTCGCGCCACCCGATTTGAGCTGCTGAATTTTGTGCAACGGTAACTCGAGCATATGTTCGAACACGCGTCGCCGGATCGACATTTGAACGAGATTCACGACTTTGGTGCAAAGCCAGCGACCGTACAAGTAAATGACCGTCCGCAACAATGTGACGATCGCTACCCCGACTGCGATCAAAACCAAGATCCTCATGGGCGTTGGCGATCCCAGCCAAGTTGTCAGCCAATCAGGCAAAGGGGCAGGGGGAGAAGTCAACGCAGAGTCGATAGCGATCTTGGTTCCAAAAGGCGGAATGAGCGCCAAACCCGTCGATATTGTGAGGGTAACTAACCCGATGACGATCTGAAGATGGAAACCACGGAGCAATCCCCAGAACGCTTGAAACAATCGCCAAAAGGATCGATGCGAACGAGATACGAGCGCATCTTTCTCCTTGCCGCTCATCGTGGCATGGTACGAATCTGTCTCTCGCGAATGCTTGCTTTCTTTGCGGCGTTCGGCGAGCGATTGGGTATAGGACTGGTATTCCGATTTGCTGGTCGGCATTCGCGCTCCAAAATGGTAAATGGTTCGCTAGCGATGCTACACGGAATGCAATGAATGAGAAAGGGTCGAAACCAGGAAACAGACCCAGATGATTGGCACAAATCGTGAAGAATTCAGATCTCACAGACGCAAACGCCATCGCGTCCCATGGGCAGTCAAGTCACAGAGAATAGATCCGCTAAATCTAGCTTGGCATTTGGCAAGCACGACGGTGCGAGGAAATGAGGAGCGACAGCGATTTCGATTTTGCGATACGTTTTGCCATCGCTATTCGAGAGGACATGAATTCGAGACGATGGGATGTCGACAACCCAATACTCTTGAACCCCCGCTTCCGCGTAGATATCGGCCTTCAACTGTAAATCCGACGATAGGCTACTATCCGAAACTTCGATAAGCAGCATCACCTCTTGGGCTGTTGGACGCGTTCGGCCATAGCGGCGTGGCAGAAGCCAAAGAATATCTGGCTCGGGACGATTGTCATCGCACACGAAACCACATTGGACTCGAATATTGGCTATTGTCTGCGTCGCCGAATTGTGCGACCATCGCGTGAGGTAATCGATATGATCGTCATGAATCGGACCCGCTGGATTCATGAATCGCAATTCTCCTCGAATCAATTCTACTTTTTTGCCTTCAATACAATCGAATGCACCGCGATCGACCATCGCATCGAACTCAGAACCAGTTAGTTTTGCGAAAATCGTACTCATGGGTCCCTCACAGATATCTTTACAAGCGGAGTTCGGTTAGGCGATCGGCAGATGAAAACTTACCCGGTGTAGTGGGATTCGCAAGAATTCCCCGCGTGAAATTGGAATTCTGGCGAATCCTACTAAGTTAAATCCAATTCTGCCGCTCGCCTTTTTGAATGGAGGCTCTCTTGATCCTCAATCACTTCTATACTGTACGCTCGTCTTCCGAATGATCTTTTTTAGTATAGCCAACCTCACCACCATTTGCGACCGAGATGTAGCGAAAGCCCTTTGCGGTCAGCTGAACTCCCTACGTTCAATCGGAATCGTCGTTGGTCGATAGCGCTAAGGTTACAGCGCCATTGCGTCCCCTTGGCGGTCGCGTTCCATTTGCGTCAACCGATGCATATCGTAAATCAATTGCACGTCGCATCCTCGCTGCTGAACGTTGCGGCGTGCGAACATCCGTTGTTGTGTACTGACCATGACCTCGGGCGGGAGACTTGCCATTTGTCCGAAAAGTCGTGCATAGTTCACAAAACTGGGCACATTGCTGGTGACGAAACCATACATCATACTGCAAACACCGATGATTTTTCCGGTAAAGATTCCGGTGTTGATCGCGGTCTTGGAGTAGTCACCCATGATGCAACCTAGAAACTGCATGTTGGTCTGAGCTTTGCCGAACCCATATTCCATGTTCACGGTGCCGTACGTGTTCTTCAAATCGCTATTGCATGTTCCTGCACCTAGGTTGATCCAGCTACCAAGATAACTGTGGCCGAGAAAACCATGGTGCTGCTTGTTCGAGTAAGGCTCAATAATGGAGGCCTCGACTTCGCCACCGGTCTTCGTCGTATGCGAAAGTGAAACTGCATCTTTGATTGCCGCATGCTCCAATATCTTGGCTTTTGGGCCAATGTAGATCGGGCCACGTAACAGCGTATAAGGGCCTACTTCGGCGCCTCGATCGACAATGATTGGCCCCTTCCGTGTGTCACTCAGTACATAGTCGCCGATCACAGCACCCTCGGCTAAAAACAATCCGTCGGATACTTCACGCAGTGGATTGACAAGCGTCTGCTCCATAGATGATAGAGACAATCGCAATTCCATGTTGCTGCGAAAACATTCCATGTTGCAGGCGATCAACTCATGTGGCATTTCAATGGTTTGGAGTTTTGCATCCAATGGCTCCAGCTGCTTTGCTTTACCTAGCCACTCTTCCGTGCCTAGGTAGCCCGATGCGAAGATGTCGTGCAATGACCATCTCGGATTCAGTACGGCTGCCACACTATTGCGATCCATGACGACTTTTGGAGGGGCGTCTGGAGCAGCCTGACTCGCCATCAACTGAAGGGATCGGATGGTTTCAAAATTTTTAGCCGTTGGCGCTACACGGGCATTCAAGAGAATTTGAACGGAACGGTCACGGGGGATGTCTACCGCATGGCTTGTCTCCAACGTCTTCAGAGAAGGGAAATCGATCCGTTGGATCGACTGAAGATGTGGTCGAGCGATTCCGAATAAATCCACTTCGATCAACGACAGGAGATCCACCAATCGGAAACTTCCACACGTTATGGTAGCCGCTAACCTGGCCAAGGTGATGGGAGCCAGCATTTCACATTGCGGGTCTTCGAAGACAACAATCGTCATCGCATTATCCATATTGCATTAGAAGTGGGCCGTCAGAATAACAGCGTACCAAGTTCGAAATTTCCAGTCTGACAGATCCTGACAATAGTGATCGTTCAGAAAAATTGGAACATCAACTCTTCATATTGACTTCTGCACCTTCGTTCGCATATTCCTACCTCTGGAATTGGTGAGTTTAGTTCGAATATCGATTTGACAAAATTTGCCGATTGTATTGATTATTCGCCCCGGTATCGCCGATGAACTTTACTGACAAATAAATGGATCAATTCGCATGGATGGATCAAAAGGCAATTCGTTGCCCAAAACGCCACCGCCATGCACTCGGTACAAATGCTGCCAAAGGGAATTGCAAGCTATGCGGACACATATCACAAAATGGACTAAGTTGGCACTAGTGATAGCTGCCGTGGCTGGAACACAAACAGGTTGCAAGAGCGGCTGGAAAATGCCTGGCAAGGACATGTTTTCTTGGTCCAAAAAACCAACGGAATCAAGCCTGGCTGGTAGCAACCCAAGCTTAACGGTTTCTGGAAGCTCAACTGGCTCAGGACTTGCCTCCAACGGTTCCGGCCTAGCGACGAGTGGCACGCCGTTGAGTCCCGCACTCAAAAACTCACCAACTTCCATAACCAATAATTCAAAGAGTCCCTACGGAGCATCATCGCCAGCCGCCAATGCCAACGGCCCTCAGGGACTGGCCTCGAATGCTAACGGATACCAAACCGGTCCTTACATGATGAGTTCTGCCGGTCGCCCAACCGGCTACACGGCGCCGACGGGATACGGAAATGCACAGCCGATGGGGCAGCCGATGGGGCAGCCGATGGTGCAGCCGAATGGCCTCGCCATGAGCGCTACCGCACCCAACAACAATCCACCTATGGGCATGACGAGCAACGTTCCACCCTACTCGATGCCAAACGGAACTGTCTACCCACAGCCTGGCCAAGCACCGACGGTTGCACAATCAGGATTCAGTGCCCCAAACTTTGCCGGGCCTTCAGGAGTACCTGTTTTGCCAGCCGGCATGAGCTCGACGAACATGGCGAGTTTGCCCCAACCAAGCTCGATGCCCAATGTAGTCTCGCCAGGATTCGCATCGAACCAACCAAATACGAATGCCCCGACGATGACTGTTCCTGCTTATGGTGGAGCAGCCCCCTACCGTCCAGGCAGCACTGGGAGATCCACTGCTTACAACTTTGGAGCCCCGCAACCGCGTGCGTCGGATGGACAATCACTACCTAACTCCAGTGTTCCTCACACTGCGAATGGTGGTTTGCCAGCTCCACAGCCAAACCTGTACCGCTAAGCTAACGAGCTAGTAGGCAGTCCAGAAACGAGAACACAAATCAGGGGGGTACGAAGGTACTCCCCTGATTTCGTTATCCCTCAGCGAATGCTCGTCTCCTTTGAGTGACAACCAATTGTGAGCAAGTCTACTCGTGCCTCAATGCTTCGATTGGATTCATAGCCGCCGCTCGTCTGGCTGGATAGAGACCAAACAGAAGCCCGACCCCAAGAGAAATTCCGACCGACATCAATACGGACCACAATGCGATGCGAGGCTCTAGAGACATCACAATAGGAGGTATGGAATCGGGTGCGATACTCACGACCAGCATACGCACTCCTCGAAAAATAGGACCGCACATCATCCCGCAACACACACCCAATATACCTCCGCTCCCCGTCAGTACCAAGGTTTCGACAAGGAACTGTTGAATGATATGGCCGCGTTTGGCCCCCAAAGCGCGACGAATTCCAATTTCTCGAGTCCGCTCGGTGACAGTCGCAAGCATGATGTTCATGATGCCTATCCCACCAACGAGCAACGATATACCAGCGATGACCACGAGCATGGCATTGAACATGGAGCGTGTACGCTCCGCTTGTCGAAGCAGTTCTTTCGGGACAACCACGGCATAATCTTCCTGATCGTGGTATTTTTTCAGCAGTCGCTCAATAATCGAAACACTTTCGTCCACGCTTTCGACACGGTCAATCGTAAGCGTAATCTGCGTGAGTTCGATGATCTCGCCCTTAAAATTGAACCCTTCCCCCGTTCGCACCATGATCTGATCACCGACCCGGTCGCGGAATGTCGTCAACGGGATGTAGCCATCAAACGCAAAGTCTCTCGCCTCCAAGCTACCACCAATCGCCGCTGATGCACCGCGCGGTTTCATCTGCCCTATGACGGTGTAGATGTCACTTTCGATTCGAACTTTCTTTCCGACGGCATTTTCGCCCGGGAACAAACGCGAAGCAAGTCCATCCGCCAACACGATCACATTCTGTCTATGATCGACAGGTTGAAGCCAGCGACCTCTGGCGACTTCGAGACGATTCAATTCGCGATAATCCTCCACACATCCGATCAAGGTCGCGCTTAGGATCCGGCCTCCAGCCGCAAACTCTCGCCGCAACTCCCGTATAGGTACCGATCGCACGATGGTTGGTATATTGGTGAGAAATCGTTCGTAGTCAGAACGAAGCAGACCGTATCGTTTGATGCGATTGTTGTCACCACTCGTGATCAATTTCGGCTCAACACTTCGAACGATGACATTGGTGGCACCTAGCTCCAAAATCTGCTGCTGCGCTTGATAACTTACCCCTTCCCCCATCGCCACGAGCCAAATGACGGTCGTCGTGCCAATAAAGATCCCTAGAGCGGCAAGCGATGATCGCATTTTCTGCAGCAGCAAGCTCTTGAGACCTAGTCGAATGGTTTGGCCCCATGTACCAAACATCAATGTGCAGCCTTTTCCGTGTTGACTGCTTTGGTGTTTGTAAGTGTCTTGGTTTCCGTTGAGGCTGACTTTCCTTTGACGGAGCCTTTGTCGTCGTTTTCACCCTTACCATTCGACGGGTTAGCATTTGGTAACAACGCCATTTGCTGCGCTTCGTCGGCTTCAGCAAGTGGGTTTAACAACACTTCCTCACCCTCCATCAGCCCGTCAAGAACAACCGTAAATTGGTCATTTGTGTCCCCCAAACGCAGCGGCCTTTTCTGCGTGCCATCACTTGTCTTTACCCAACAGGCTACTCCATCCACACTTTCCACGATCGCTGCGACGGGAATCGTTAAGACATCTTGGTGCTCCGTCAGAACGATATCCACGACAGCACTCATACCCGGCTTGAGACCATCGCACGGCTTCAACTTGATGATGGTGTCGTACTTGACGAGGTTTCCGGTCCACCATCCAGCAGGACGAGTCACTTCGGCTATCTCGCTAACCGTTCCGTCCAGTGTGAGATCCTGCAACTGAACTTTGGCTGGCATCCCAATTTTTAGTCTCTCTATTTTAGACTCGTGAACTCCAACCTTAACCTGCATTTGGGATACGTCAGGAATCATCAACAATGTTTGCTGCTCGCGAACTATGGCACCCTCCGCAATGTCGGGAGTTTCCTTCCAGGCAGCCATCGATGGGAAAATCACCATCCCTGCTGTATCGGCACGAATAACGCAATTTTCAAGCTGCAGCTTTTCTCGATCCAAGCGGGTTTTCTCGAGTTCAAGAGACGCTTCAAAGGATGCCAGCTTCGCTTGTGCTGCTCGCAATTTACTTCGAAGCTCCTGAGTGGTTTTCTCCTTGTTGTACTTCTCCAGGGATGACAATCGCGTCTGCTTCAAAAGCAAGTCTTTCTTGGCGGAGTTCACGGAGAATCTTTCACCTTCAAGTTGTAGCTCTTTGATGACTCCTTTCGCAGACAAACGAAGGGCTGACTCGTATGCCAATTCAGATTTTCGAAGGGCCTGCTCGGATTCGAAAATCTCCTTCTCGACATTGCTCTTGTCTTCCTCGTACGTTCCTTCGAGGTACTCTTTGAAGCTGATCTCTGCAACCGAGACGTCACTTTCAGCCGTTATCTTGTTAGCCAATGCGTTCTCATACACAATCTTCTGTTGCAGGATCTTATCTTCGATCTGAGACTGGTCGAGCCGAACGAGTTCATCTCCAATCTTCACCAAGGTTCCTGTTTCGATCACCCACAGGACAGTACTACCGCCCTTGACCATGCACTTGATCTCTTTGTTGTTTCCGCTCTCCACGGCTCCGTTCTCGGTAACGACAATGGAGAGATTTCCACGTCCGATTCGGTGGGTTAGATAGGACTTTACCGCACTAGGTTGAATCCACCGCAGACCATAGTATCCTGCAACCACGACGCTCGATACAATTATAATTCCCCAAAGGAAGGGAGTAAGCGATCGCTTGGTGGGATAGGAATCGGAGAAGTCGGTTGACGACATTGGATGGACTTGCGACGGCGGGAACGGGAAATCGGACGACGAGTATACACCAACCTGTTGTTCGTCCCTGTCCATTATAGTTTGGTTTAATCAATAAACGAGAAATATCGAATTGTAGATGCTCGACCTATTTCAGAGATGCGAAACTTAGGCCCCACCTGTCAATCGGATCTTCATACCGCTGGAATACCCGAAGCAAAGTGGACAGTGTCGCAAGGTCGGTTTTCCTACCGAACTTTATGGAGTCACGGGACTTGATGATGCGAACGCACCGGGGAGAAGTTAACGAAATTGTCAGACTAAGCGACTAGACCTTTGGTTACTAGCATAAAGACATCTTCCAACGAAGGCTCTTTGTCGCTGAAAGATCGCATCTTGACACCCCCAGCTACCAGTCGCTGCATCAGATCCGACAAGCCCGTGTCGTCGGTCTCGAGTTCGGCTGTTACGCGGTCGCCATCGACATCGATTCCTCGAAGAGTAGGATCGCTTCGCAAAATCGATACGCCCGCATCTTGGTTCCCAAGAAACCGCACCTCCACAATCCGGTTGCGTCGAATCTTGCGATAAACCGTATCGATTGGTCCATGCATTAGTAATTGACCTCGCTCAATGATCCCAATCGATGTACAGCAATCTGCTAACTCACTCAATATGTGACTGCTTATCAAAATCGTCTTGCCCATCTTTCGAAGTTCCTTCAGCAGAGCTTTCACTTCGATACGCGCTCGAGGATCCAATCCGCTCGTTGGCTCGTCCAGGATCAAAACGGGTGGGTCGTGCACCAGCGTTTTGGCAAGACATAGCCGTTGCTTCATCCCTCGCGATAGACCGTTCACATAGTCGTCGCGTTTGTGCGTTAAGTCCAACAGTTCAAGGACATCACCAATCACTTGTTTGCGTTGTGATCGACCGATTTTGTAAGCCACTGCGAAGAAGTCGAGAAACTCCCAAACTTTCATTCCGTCATATACACCGAAGTCATCGGGCATATACCCAATACTGCGGCGAACGTCCATCGGCTGCTTGTTCACGCTGTAGCCATTGACGGAACCGTCGCCTCGTGTGGATTTCAAAAGTGTCGCTAAAAAGCGAATCGAGGTGCTCTTGCCAGCTCCGTTTGGACCGATGAATCCGAACAATTCACCTGCCTCGATCTTCATCGAGACGGTCTGTACCGCGGTGAATTCTCCGTAGTCTTTTCCAAATTCGTTTAACTCTATCATCGACGACTCCGTGGCTCCCTATTGCAATAGTGCAGTTCGATTGTACACGATTTCTCATCGTCAAGCGTTAAGTGGAGTGGGATCATTCCATGAAAAGCGGGAGGGGTGGGTTATCTAACGCGTTCCAACGCGGAACCCCATAGACTGCGATCGATAGTACTGGAGATAGTCGTCTCGCCAATTGCTACGAGACTTGGCAGGAAGTCGCCGACTCAACAGTCCGGCCGCAGCGCCCGTTCGCAAGTCCTCGATGTACGCCTGAAGCGCCTGCTTGGATTCGTCGTTGTGGTTGAGCAAAAATGCAACGATGCTCCACGCGTCGCGATACTCTTTCGGACTTAAGGAAGTTGCGTTTTGGCTCTGTTCGAAGTCTTCGATTTGGACCACTTGGCCATATCGAAGTTGGGATGCAACCGCATATCTGTGTATTGGATGCGATCCCTTCTCTGTGCTCTCCACTTCAAAGTACTCGGCGAGTCCTTCATCGAGCCACAGTGGAAGCTTGATTCCGCTGGCATGCAACAACGCATGGGTGCATTCGTGACGGGCGTCGGTCAGCCAGTCTGAGTGCATATAGGTTAGGACAAGGCCTGGCCCTCGATTCTGAACAAACAACGCACGTCGCTTCGGCAGTCCAGGAAAATTCTTCTTCAAGTAGTGATCAAACTCCGTTTCATTGGCCAATACCACCAATCGAATGTTGGCGTTTGCGAGCTTGATCGCTAATGCCTGTTCGATCTCGATGGGAAGCGTTGTGAGTCGATGGGTCCATTCTGGCAATGGACTGTCGGTCGTCGTCGTGTGGACTTGAAGCCAACCATCGGACCAGGAGGCGGGCCATGAAGAAACCAGCTTCGCGGGTGTGTTGAAAGTGAAAGATTGAACCAACGTGGCGCGATCCACAACGGCCAACTCTTGACCCGATACGTGTGAAGAACACACGATCATGAAGAGTACGAAACCGTTCAGGACTGTCGAATAAAGAACCGGAAGGGGAGTCTCTCTACATTCGGCCGCACGCAAACATCTCGCCGCATGCACACATAGCCGTGGGGTCGTATCGTGCTCCGGCATCCATCTACTTTCTGGCGAAGAACTCTTTGGCCGCGACTATCTTGTAGTCGTTTACCA
>Ga0207937_1000850_pt1 | contig 10395 bp, 9 predicted proteins | sample LakMenEpi04Sep11_FD_150668 | JGI IMG/M metagenome (GOLD analysis project Ga0207937, IMG submission 150668) | Freshwater microbial communities from Lake Mendota, WI - 04SEP2011 deep hole epilimnion (SPAdes) | ecosystem: Environmental > Aquatic > Freshwater > Lentic | place: Lake Mendota, Madison...
CTGACCCAGCAGCCCTACGCGTGGAAGGCCCTCTGGCTGATCAGCTGGCCCCTCGATCCATCGGCAAGCGAGCTGGCCGGCTACAACCTGCTGTTCGTGGCCAGTAGCCAGGACCGCCCCCGTATCGCCAGGCTCAGCGGTCGCCCGACCACCACCCTGCTCCAAGCAACAGACTTCTGCCACTACGGCCCCCCCGATACCGCAACGGGCGGATTGCTGTTTGTGGGCAACACCCGCGGAACCATCCGGCCCATCGTGCAGGCGTTCAGCCAGGCCGGCCTTCCCCTCGAACTGATTGGCGATGGCTGGAATCAGCTAGGCATCAACGCTGCCGCCACCAGCATCGCCAACCGGGAACTGCCCCAGCGCTACCGCCGGGCCCTGGCGGTGCTCAACGATCACCATCAAGCCATGGCCGACTACGGCTACCTGAACAACCGGGTCTTTGATGTGCTGGCCTGCGCCGTTCCCGTCATCACCGACGTGGCTCCCGGCTGCCCAGCTGAGCTCATGGCAGCGGTGGTCTGCCACAGCGTGGGCACAGAGCCAACCGCCACCTTGGAGCGTGCCGTGGCTGTACGGGAACAGAGCTCGCTGTTGAGCCAGGTGGCCCGGAAGGTGCGTGAGCACCACAGTTTCCAGGCTAGAGCGCGCCAACTGGTGGAGCAGGTGATGCGGCATGTGAGGCACTAGCCCTGCATGGCGCTGGGTTTCAGGGCTCGAAGTCTTCGGACTTCATCGATTCAGGCTCGGATGCTGCGGTGCTTCGCGGCTTCTGAACCTGGTGCTGGTCGGGGGGGAGAGGGGCTTTCAGGGGTGGAATGCCCGCGCGATCGAACAACTGTTCCAGTTCGTCCACATAGGCCGTGAAAGCCTCCAGCTGCAGCGCTTCCTGTCTGAGCTCCGGGGGTAGTTCAGCCCAGGCATCCTTGCGACCTGCTTTCAGTCGTCGCTGACGACGCTGTTCCACTGCTTTGCGAAGCAGCTCCTGGTAGGCAGGGTGCTGGGGATCCTCCAACAAGGCACGGGTGAGCTTCTTGATGGCAGGCACGGGTTGGTGCTCAACCAGATGGGCCTTCACCTCAGCGGTGATGCGGCGCCGACTCTCCTTCCACTGCGCAAGCGTTCGCTTCTGCCCCAGGCCCTTCAACAGGACCGGCTTCGCTGGTTTGGATCGGCGGGGGGTCTTTGTTCCACCCCTGACCCATAAAGCATTCAGGCGCCTGAATGGGGAAAGGAGCACTGTGCCCAGGCGCCATCGGCGGGCAGAGCCAGATTTGGCCACTGGCGCGGACTTGCGTGTGGCCTTCGGCATGCCCAAGTCAGTCGTAGACCCAAGTTTAGGGGAATCGCCTGGCAGTCACCGTGATCGGCTCAGCCCCCATGGCCAGCAGGTGGCGGCACACCGCCCGCTCCACAGCGATGTGAGGGGGATCGCTCCAGGGCTCAAAACCTGCATCCCAGGGACATGCACCCGCAATCAGATCGTCGCCTTGCCCTAGGGCAGCGCTGAACGGTGCCTCAATCAACAGCCAACGCCAATGCACACCATCCGGCAATGGCAATTGCCTCAAAGCAGGCTCCCACTCAAAGGGAGCCCAGACAAACAGTGGTGAAGCGGCAGCGATAGCTCCCAACCAACCATCAGGCCATTGGGGTGCGTCGGGCCAATCACCGCCGAACACTTCAGGATCGGCCATCAGGAGATGGCGGGTGTGGAGGGGAGCCTCAGCAGCGAAGGGGAAGCATGAGGGATGGGTGGCGAGATAGGCCGTAGATCGGGGTAATGACAGAGGCTCTGGCTGCAGGCGCTTCAACAAAGCCATTCGCCAGCGGAAGAGAAGCTCGCGATAGTGCCGGTTCCAGAAGAGATGATCGGTGACCGCTCCATCCCTTTCATCCGTCGGATCCGGTGACACCCATGGCCAGGTCAGCCAAGGCTTCGCCCCAGCAAAATGAACCACCGAAAGACTTTCGGCGCAGCCACCCAGATAGCGCACAAGATATTTAACGTTACAATTGTAATTCAGTGGCAACAACTGCAAAGGTTGATCAGCCAGAAAAAGATTCCATACCTTCTGGTCAGCAAACGAATCCAATTGCGGGCAGGCCGGCTCTGAGGAATGGCGGATCAAGTCTTCCATCCGACACTGCAAGACATCCGTTAATGCCCAGCCAGGAATAGAAAGCACCCCGGAATTAATCACAGGGCGTCCCGTACGGGGGGAGACGGGAACCCAAGGGCGATCGCCACAATCAACGATGGCTTGAAAGTCCTGCGTGTCCGCCCAGAGGGGATCGAGTGCTCCGGTGATTAAAAGGTCTGCATCGAGCACCAGCACGCGGCGAAATCCGCGCAAGCTCAGGGCATGGCTGTTGAGATAGCCCAGCACGCCAATGCGCCGTTGGTTCAGCGATGTTCTCGGCAGAGCAGCTGCCCAGGCTGGCGATGGCTGTTCGAAAGACAGTCCGGCATAGATATCACGGAGTCGACGCTGCAGGAACCCGCCAATGCTGCCGTCGTGAAGGATCACGATCGGCGCACTGAGATCAGGGTACTGATTCAGCAGGCTCAGCAACAGAGCTTCTAACCCGCGAAAAAAGCGAGCATTAGCTACTGTTACAAGAGCAACATTTCCGCCAGGATCCTTGGGCTCCAATAAAGCATGATGGCGTGCAGGCCAGTACAGATCAGCCAAGAGGGCACGCTCACTCCGTCGCAGCTCTATGGCACCAGCATCCTGATCTGACAGGCGCAAACGCAGGTGCTCTGCGGCTTTGACTGCTTCCGACGTCGCTCGCCACCGATCCAACCAGCCGTAGGGGTAACCAGTCATGCAGACCGGGGATCAATGGGAATAAACGAAATAATTAGCGGCGGTCCACAACACCAAGCACAAACGATCCAATGCCCCATAGCACAACAATGATGCCCAGCGTGGCAAGAAACCCTTTCCATCGCCAATCAATATATTGCAGCTCAGGAATTTGCGGCTCAGCGAGGCGAACTAGAAACTTGACCTGCTGCTGACTGCGTTGACGACTGTTATCAGCCGCTGTAATTGCTGCCTTCATAGCTTCAGTAGCCAAAGCCACTTCCGTTTCCAGCTTTGAACCTTCAGCCACAAGTCGATTGAGATCGCGACCTTCAGGATTCACAAGGTCAGAGCGTTCTTCATCAATCTGACGCTCAAGTTCTCTGACTTGATCAGTGACATAGGCGACCTCGGGGCTGCTGTAGTCCTTGAATTGCCGCTTCAGGCTGGCCTCTTCCACCTTGAGCTCAACCAACCGGCTCTCCAAAGCGGTGATATAGGTACTGGAACCAGCAGCAGTCTGGGATGGATTGAGTTCTCCGATTTTATTCTTAAAAGCATTGAAAGCCTGGGATGCCTCGTCAAGGCGCTGACGCGACCTCTGTACCTCCCGTTCGGCAAATTGTTGCTGTGTAGAGCTGATTTCGCTGTTGATTCTGTTCAGAAAGAGTTCGGCTTCCTGCAGCAGCAATTGATTCAAGCGATAGGCTGGCTCCGGGGCAAGACCTACAGTTGACAAATTAATAACGCCCGTCAGATCCTGAGGCACAACGAAGACCTGACGCCTGAAAAACTCGAGTTGTTGGTCAAAGTTAGCGGATGGCTTAAGTCCAGCGAATGGGTCCCGTTCAGAGCGGGCCCACGATTTCTCAGGCTCCAGGGTCAGGAACACTCGCTTCATCACCTCAGGAGAAGTGAGGTAAACGGCAAGAAAGCGACCGTCCTCCAGTGAGCCCAGCATGGTGGGCCCGGCCGGAACATTACCCAGAAGAGTAGAGCCTGTCGAAGGTGGAGTTTCGGGAAGCCTAACAATGAAGCTGGAATTAACTTGATAGCGATTACGGCCAACATGAAAGAAGTAAATCGCTGAGCCGAGAGCTACTAAACCAGCCAGGACAAGCGGCAGCGGTATACGAACAATCGGCTTCAGTGGCTCCCGAAGCCTCTGTCTTAAGCCGAGCCCCGTGATGGAACCGGGATAGGGAGAGGTTGCCGAACCGTCCTCATCTCCCAGAGAACTCTCAATGGCAAGAGCGGAGGAAGCCTTTGTCGACCTTAAATGAACAGCCTTAAGCAGGGAACTAGCGCGACGGTTCACCCCACCAATCCATCGCTGCAAAGGAACCACCACGCCCAGCCCGCTCCCTCCTTCAACTGCGCCCCTACGCGCCGCGGCCCGCCGTGCACGCTTTGAACCAGTCTCCAGCCCGGGAAACAGTCGAGATCTAGAGCGTGGCGAGAGCGGCTGAACCAACTTCAAGACGTCTGAACTCTCGAAATCATAACAGCAGCGTCAGCATCTATGCAAAACAAGTGCAATATCACCACAAAGTAGTCAGTCGACAAACTTCAACAGGATGCGAAGTCACACGCCATCGTCACTGTCACTTTCTCCAGACGACTTATCAACCGCGAAAAGCAACTCTTCGTTATTTCCATACACAAACATCCCGAAGCCAACCGAGCCAATTACCCACATCCAGAAATACAGGGCACTCACCCCTGGAGCGGGATAGTTTGGATTCGCAGACAAGCGGAGGAGCTCAACAGCATGGGCAATGGGATTCCAAAGAATCCAAGGCCTGAAAACGTCTGGGATTATACTGATCGGGAAGAATATACATGAAGTCCAAAGAAGGATGCGACGCAAAAACATTTTCATCATCCAGGCAAGAATTGGCACTCGATGACCAATCACCAAAGTAGCCAAACCGATGCCAAACCCCAGCAAGGCAATGCCAATGAATATAAATATAGCTCCGCCAAGGTCGGCGATGGGGAAACGCCATTCCCACAAAGCCGTGACCAGAATAAAAAGCAGCAACAGCAGTCCAAAGATCTGGGCAAGCAATAAGGCATTACCCATCAAAGAGTCCAGCGGTCTCAGTCGCCTATAGAAGTACAACTCACTACTTTTTTCGACACCGTCAATAGCCTTGATGGCAATATCGGCAAACATAAAAAATGGCACAAAACCCATAGCTAACCAAAGCACCAAATTCAAATAGGTGCCATCACCAGCACCGCGTAGAAGAATCCGCAAAGCCAGAAAGGTGCCAATCAGAGCAAGTGGCTCAACAAAAACTCCAATCAAGCCAAAGGTGCCCTTGGCAGCACGCAGATGCATCTCTCGCCTGGCTACGGCTGAAACAACCCGTAATTGCAGCAAGAGCTGCGCGAAAAAAGACTGTGGAGTTCTTCGGGGCATACGCTATTGTCCGTTGATAGGGATCATGCTAAGGGCCCTGCGCTTCCACAAGGTCCAGCGCAGCCTTATGTTTTCTCTAGCGAGGTCACGAAGGCCGAGATTCACAAGATGATTCAAGTGCTCTCGCTCAGGACCCGGATCGGGAGGACTATAGACAGAGCGACGCATCGATACCTCCGGCATCATTTGCCGCCACTCACACCCCCAGACTCGGCGCGCGAAACGCTGATTACACCGCGCATAGTGAGCAGCTACGGCGGATGCCGATTCCTCACTGAATCCACAATAGCGATCATCCTTCCAACCCTCATTGACGGCAATACGGCGTACGACATCACCAGTATTCATCAATGAGTGACTATCAATACCAAGCTGATGCAATCGTTTTGTAATTTCCTGAGCTAGCCACACAGCTCTACAACCAGGCTGAACATTAGCCTTACTGGGATCGGCCGGCTGCCAGCCCTGCATGGGAGGGCCTATTCCAAGACATGAGAGAAGGCGCTCAAATGGATCACCGAGATCACGCCCATAGGGCAGAAAGAAGGCTTGGATCGACGAGTTAGTCGTCAGATCTTTAAACAGATAATGGTAATTATAGATAAGCTTTCTCTCTGCAAGCTGATCACTGACATAGCTGTCAACGCCCTGAGAGTGATAAAATCGCCTCACCGAATGAACGAAGCGCGAATTGATATAATCCGCCTGATCTCGAAGAAACACTACAACGGCCAACTGAAAGCCTTCCGCATCCAATAATTCGACCAATGGACGATGAATTTCACGCCGTACTATTATTTGTGTAAATTGCTCGGCACTGACCAGAACGAGGGGCTCCTCCTTGGGAAGATTCCTTAGGAATTGTTGCCAGTCATCCCATTGACGCCTCACGAGGGCATCGGCCAACGGCTTGTGTTTCTGTGTTGGCAAACCTGGATAGTCCACCAAGACACCTGAAGAGCGAAGCAGGGAGCGATTCCCAGCCATACAACTCTGGATGTACGAACTGGCTGTCTTGTGGGTACCCGCGTGAATCACAAGCAGGCGGCGATCAGACCGACCAGTGGTCATACCGATTAAATAACGTCGTCTGCAACAAGGGAAGCGTCTTGATCGTCATCAGACTGCTGGGCAGCCTCAAGCAGGCTGGCAATGCGGGCATTGACTCTCGCACGACGCTTTTGTTTTTGCATCCTTGCTTCTTCCTTGACCAATTCCAGGCAAACCTCGGGATCGCCTCGGTAGATCACAGAACCTCCCACCAATACAATTCCCTCATCACAATAATCGAGTGCCAATTGGCTTTGACCGTTTCCACACATCACTAATGTACGGCCCGAAATTCGCTCCTCGAAGAGCCGACGCAGGCGAACAGATCGTGGGTGAACTCCCCGATGATCCCAATTACTGATACGCCCAACCATGATGACATCAAATTCGAAGGCGAGCGAAACGGCCAATTTCAAGGCATCTTTAGAGTGGCTAGGCCATGCAGATAAGGGACGGTGGAAGAGGTCATCGGTCACCCCTGACAGATCCCTGATAAGCACAAGATTGTCGTCAATCTGGGCAGGGGATCCATAGATTTCGGCTGCAAATCTCGCGTTAATATATCCACTCAGCTTGTTTGAAAAGGCTTCATTCGTGCCGACGGGCCACGATACAGATGCATTCTGCACGAGCGTGCCTCCATCGAGCGGCTCGACTCCGCTGAGACAGGCAATCAGGGCTTTTGCCTCTGATCCATTCACAGCAAAGACTGCCAGGCGCTCACCAGGAAAAACCGAGAGCGAAAAATTCCGAAATGCGGGGTACCGATGATTCACCCCCTCCACCACATCCTTGGAGGCTGCCTTGAGTTCCAGTACGGGCTGAAGCGATGGGCTGGGGGAGACCGGATTGGCTGATAGCCCAGGGGCTGAGCGCAGAACCATGACCAATCCTGACGACCCGAAACCTCGCGGCCAACCTACCGTGGCATCCCCAGTGGTCCAGCCATGCGTGAGCTTCACCGCCGTCCGGTGCTCACCGGCCTCACCTGCTCAGCCCTGCTCGGCCTGCTGGGCAACGAACGGATCGCCCAAAGCCGGCCCTCCAGCACGGACGGGCGCCTGATCAGCCTGCCTTTTGCCTCCGGGGAGGGGGGATACAGCTGCTATCGCACCCCAGGACTGGCCGTGAGCAAGCAGGGCTCAGTCCTGGCCTTCTGCGGTGGCAGGATGGACAATTGCCGCGACGAGGGCAACATCGACGTGTTGCTGCGCCGCTCCGTGGATGGGGGCCGCAGTTGGGGCCCGCTGCAGGTGATCGCCAACGACGGGCCCAACCCCTGCAAGATTCCTGTGCCGGTGGTGATGCCCAATGGGCGGATCCTGCTGCTGTGGATGTGGAATGCCTCGGTGAAGCGAGAAAGCGAGCGCGGCAAACGCTTCCTACGCATCACCCATTCCGACAATGATGGATTGAGCTGGGCTCCCTCGCGTGACATCACCGAGCAAGGGCGGCTTGCGGGATGGAAACCCTGGACTGGCATCGGGCCGGGGCATGGCATCGTGAAACAACTCGCGCCTGCCGCGGGACGGATTGTGGTTCCTGCGCGCCACAGCCTTCCGGGCAAAGGCACCGCATCCCACCTGTTGCTCTCCGATGACGGCGGCGCCAGCTGGCGGGTAGGCGCCATCGCCGGCTTCCGTCCCACCAGTGAGTGCGCGGTGACGGAACTGGGCGATGGCAGCTTGATGCTGAACAGCCGCAGCGGAGGCCAGCGAGTGGTGAGTATCAGCCGGGACGGCGGCGAGACCATGGCCAGCAGCCGCCCAGAGCCACAGCTGATCGAGCCCGCCAACGGCTGTCAGGCCAGCCTGCTCACCTATGCCTTGATGGGCGATCAACAAGCCATGCTGCTGTTTGCCAACCCAGCGGATCCCCTGCACCGCACCAACGGCCGGCTGCGCTTGAGCAAGGACAATGGCCGTAGCTGGAGCAGGGGATTCGGCTACGGCCAGGGCCCAGGCAGTTTCAGCGGCTACAGCGACCTGGCCCGCTTCAGCAACGGGGATGTAGGGCTCCTCGTGGAATCGGGCACCAGCTACCAAAAAGTGGGGGGAGAGGAGCGCCGACGCAACCGCCAAAAACTGGATGGCAGGGGAGATCGCCGTCACGACGGGATCGCCTTTCAGCGGATTCCCTTTGCACTGGTGGCTCAGGCCTGATCGGCCGCCGCAGTCTCGCGCAAGCCCACGGCCACCAGTTCGTCAACCAGCGCCAACAACGCGAAGCGCTCTTCGCGATTGCGCGGACGCAGCGGCATGGAGGGGGGTATGGGCCGGGGAAACAGCTCACGCCAGCTACAGCCCCACACACGCTGGGCAAAGCGAGCATTGCTGTCGGCATAACGTTGCTCAATTTTGCTCAGCAACTCCTCATTGAGACCTTGAAAGGGTTCAGCCGGCCAACCCTGCTCAACAGCGAGCCTCTCCAACTGTTCGCGGATTCTCGTCTTGCAGGCGCCACTACTCAAGGCCTGAGGATGGTGCTCAGCCAACTGGCCGGCAATGCGCTGGGCAATCCAGACAGCCTGCCAGCCTGGCTGGATATTGGGTTGCTGCTCAAGTGGTTGCAGAGCCGCGAGATCAGACAAACCAACGGCCTGCAACAACCGCTCACAAGGATCGGCTTCACCGGAACGAAACGGCAGGAAGTGGCAGTTCACTTCAGGCCGGTCAAGAGCCTCACCAAACAACTCCAGGTAGTCGCAACAGCTCTCGCCACCTACACGCAGGGTCTGCTGCACATAGCGAGGAAAAGGAATCGAAAGATAAAAACGCTTCAGCAGCTGAGTATAACGCGAATTAAGGTAGTTGGGCTGATCGCGTACAAATGCAACCAGCTCCAGTTCCACACCCATGCCGTTGAGCAGCTGAACCAGGTCGCCCAGCACCGTGCCGGCGCCAATGCGGCTGCGCTGAGCCAGTACCAAGGAAAGGATTTCCGCCGACACCAATGCCCGGCATTGATCTCGTTCAGCCTTCCTCAGCAGCCGCTCCCAAGGCAACAGATCACCAATGCGCAGGGCTTTGACCAGCTCGAGGTGATCGCAACGACGGCGCGGATAGAGCAGACGTTGTTGGCGGAGAAAAGGCTGATTGCTCTTGAGCCGGTGCTGGATATAGGTGGAGGCCGTCTTGTGGATGCCCACATGCAGAACCAGGGAGCGTGCGGCCACCCAATGCCCAAGATTCACTGAGGTCGCAGCCTAGACCTGCTGCGCCAGCCAGGCCTCAGCCCGGCGGCGCAGCCCACGCTGACATCGGCGCTCGAGGCGATCGAGCAGTTGCTGCAGACCGATATGAAGCACGGGCCCTGCTACAGCCACCGCAGCCGCCGGCAGCTCGGCCCACACCAGGGCATCAGCTTCCAGACCAGCTGGGTGGAGGGGGCTATCCGCTGCGCCTGGGCTGGCACGCAGCCGAGCCTCGAGGCCGAAGCTGAGCCGCTCCTGCCAAGCCCCCAGCCCTTCCACTCGCGATTCGAGCTGTTCAATCAGCAGCTCTCCCTCGGCGAAGCGAGCCCTCAGCAGCACCCTGGGCTGCAGGGTCCAGCTGGCCACGCCATAGGGCCTTGAGATATAGGTGTAGGTCCCGTCGCTGGCCCTCTGCAAACGCTGCGGATCCAGCAACCCCCGCAGGGGCCGCAGCGGCTTGGCCAAAAACGCCTCCAACGCGGCCGCAGGGGGTGCTGGGCTCAACTGCACTTGGCAGATCCTGCGCTGTTCAAGCTTCATGGAAGCGGATCCGGCGCAGGCACGGCACTGGCAGCCAGGATGTCCTCCAGCTCGCACACCGGGAAACGGTTGATTGCTTTCAGGGCCCGGCGGGCGTTGTCACGCAACCGCTGACTCACAGCCTCGCAGAAGGGGATTTGGGCCAACAAGTCCACCGTACGGCGCAGCACTCGCACCACATCGCCCTCATCGAGTGAGGTGTTGGCAATCAGTTCACCCCAACTGGCTCCGCAGGCCCAGGCGTGTACGAGGCCGGTGAGTTCAGGCTCCCACCAGAGCGGGAAGTCCACCTTGGCCCGTTCCTGCTGGCGATCCAGCTGGCGACGGATGGCGCGCAGATCGTGGAGGGCCTCCTCCACCGCCGGCGG
>Ga0207937_1000851_pt1 | contig 10395 bp, 7 predicted proteins | sample LakMenEpi04Sep11_FD_150668 | JGI IMG/M metagenome (GOLD analysis project Ga0207937, IMG submission 150668) | Freshwater microbial communities from Lake Mendota, WI - 04SEP2011 deep hole epilimnion (SPAdes) | ecosystem: Environmental > Aquatic > Freshwater > Lentic | place: Lake Mendota, Madison...
ACGGCTCGCGGCACGAGGCATACCAGGCTTGTTTTTCGACATGGAGCCACATGTCAAGGGCGGAGGTCAGTTCGGAGGCTTCAGCGGTCCAGACGGATTCGGCATTGCTTTGCGTGCGTTTTGCAAAGTGCTCGATTATGTGGATTTACCATACGCATTGAGATGCTATGAAGACATTCGCGATGTCAAAGTAACTCACGAGACACCTCGATAGGCATGTCGCAATCACCAAGGCTATTGGGTGATCCGAACGCTATTTGGCGAAGCGAGTACCCATTCGAATCTCATTCGATGAACGTTTCTCCGAACGTCCGGCTCCACTACGTCGATGAGGGACCGCGAGAATCACAGCACACGATTCTTGCCGTCCATGGCAATCCAACTTGGTCGTTCTACTATCGAGCGATCATTCGCAAGTTTCGCGAATTGCATCGAGTCGTTGCAATCGATCATGTTGGCTGTGGAGGAAGCGACAAACCCGCGTCCTACGACTATTGTCTCGCGAAACATACCGAAAACTTGGTGCGACTGATCGACACCCTCGGATTGACTCAGGTGACATTAGTGGTGCATGATTGGGGTGGAGCGATCGGTCTCGGAGCGGCGGTCGAGCGGCAATCGTGTATCAAGAATATCCTGGTACTGAACACCGGTGCATTTCCTCCGCCGTACATTCCGTTGCGAATCGCAGCGTGTCGCTGGCCATGGATCGGTTCGTTCGCCATGCGATATTTTAACGCATTCGCACGGACTGCCACCTTCATGGCTATCGATCGACTGCCCCGCCTAAGCCCTGAAGCCAAAGCCGGATTGCTGGCCCCATACGATTCACCAGCCCATCGAATTGCCATCGATCGATTCGTTCAAGATATCCCGATGAAGCCGTCGCATCGAACCTACCGAATTCTAGAGCAGTTGGAGAATAGGTTGCCGGAGTTAGCCAACAAAAGAATCCACTTTGTGTGGGGAATGAAGGACTGGTGCTTTCGTCCAGAGTGTATGGAGCGCATGGCAAAGGCATGGCCAAATGCAACTCGCTGCGAGCTTGCTGACGTTGGGCATTATGTAATGGAAGAGGCACCGAGCGAAGTGTGCGAGGAGTTAGCCAAACTTCTCGTCTAGAAGGCGTGCTTGCTAACCAACGTTTCCTATCAAGAATTCAAAGTGGTCGAAGATCAATGGGTAAGTGGCAATTCCGCCATTGCCATCGTAACGAGATGGATTTCAATTTGAAGTGGTTGCGTCTTTCCCCGACGCGGTCACTTCGATTCGGAGAGAGACTCGGTTTCCTGCTCGAATTTCGCTATTTCAATTCCAACTTCATAACAACTCGGAGCGATACGTCGCGCTCGGGCGACATGCCCATGGATTTTTCCAGTTGCAAGCGAAAGCTCGATCTCTTGTGAAGGAAACCACTGTTGGTGGCATATCAGTCCAACACCAGTCCGGGAGACGTTTTTCACGATCACCAGCGAATCCACCTCCTGATTGGGAACACTCAGTTTGGAGCGTAGCAGTTTCGCGGTCGCAGTCGCATTACAACGGAACCGAGTGGCGCTCCTGGCTTCGAACAGAAAGGGGGCTTCGGTCCCACGTTCCTCGAGAGATTTCTTGAGGTCTGGCGTGAGTTGGATCTTCATCGTCAAAGACATCAGGAAAGTACTCCCTCCTTCTCAACAACGAGTTCTTTCCAAATCTCTAAAATTTCAGCATCTAAATGCCGTCCGGCATCTCGCTTCATGATCTCGATGGCCTGCTCCGAACGCATCGGATTTCGATAAGGTCGTTTACTCGTCAAAGCTTCGTAAATGTCAACGACAGCACACAACCTTCCAACCTGCGAAATCTCATCGGATTCAATCCCGACCGGATAGCCTGTTCCATCCATCTTTTCGTGATGCTGGTAAGCCATCAACAATTGGCATGTTGTCACGTTCGCGTCCGATACGAGAATGCGATAACCTTGCAAAGGGTGCTTCTTGATGATCCGAAACTCCATATCATCTAGCTTGCCAGGTTTGTTGAGAATTTTGTCATCGATACCAAGCTTGCCAATATCGTGCAACAAGCCCCCAACCGCGATATCTTCAATGCTGTATTCCTGAAAGCCCATCCGCAAAGCCAACAACGAAGAATAGAGGGCTACATTGGCCGAATGGGTAAATGTTCCGTAATCATGGTATAGGATTTTGGACAGACCTGTTACTGAAAGTTGAGTTTCAGATATCAGCGACGCAATATGTTGGCCAAGCACATTCGCGGTCCCGACGATCGTTGCTGCAGAGTTGGATTTGAATGCGCCGGCAAGCAAATCTCGAACTACTTCCGAAACCAATGCCGACCTGTTTTCGTCCGAAAGCGTCTTCAAGAAATCGCGATCATTGACCAGAGTCTGCAAGTACTGTTGGAACGCACTTCGTGAATTCGATTCAATAAACAGCCGAAGCTCAGTACCTTCCGGTTTGCGCTCCACAAAATCCGGCTCCAGGATTTGATTCGAAGCCAAGAATAATTGAGGCTTGTCCGCTCCCTTTACCCAACTGTAGATGTTCACAGGCACAAGCCGCCCCGGAGTCAGCGTGAGCAAGCTAATGGGTATCAAACCAAGTGGATTTTGTTTCGCTGACATGAAAAAAAAGGCTGATTACGTCGAATACTCTTGCGAATTTACAGGAAAACATAGAATGCCCTTTCGTGTCACGCAAAATCTCCAGCAGAAAGATCCGCCAAATCTCATCTAGAATTTCCGACCCCCTTTACAATAGGAAGAATTGTTACAAACGGGCTACATCCTTTCTACCGTTTCAATTCCGAGCAACTGGAGCCCCTGCTTCAAAACACGACCGGTCAAAACCGTCAGCTTGAGACGCGATTGCTTCTGTTCCAACGATTCTGCGTTCAATACCGAGCATTGATCGAAGAAACTACTAAAGCACTTGGCTAGATCGAAAAGATACTCGGTAACGCCATTGGGCAAGTACTCGGTCATCGAGGCGGCCAAAGTGTCTTCGAACCTCAAGATCTGGAGCGCTAACGTACGCTCCGCGGCATGGTCTATCCGAATGGGCTGTTGATCCCAATCTGCACTTACATGCCCCTCGCCGACCGCTCGCTGAAGAATGCTTCGTGTCCGTGCATAGGAATACTGAATGTAGGCAGCCGTATTACCATCGAGCGCAACCATCTTGTCCATATCAAACACATAATCGCTTGTTCGGTTGTGGCATAGATCTGCATATTTGATTGCGCCGATACCAACGATGTTAGCGATCTCTCGCTTGTCTTCTTCGGAGAGCTCCTGCCGTGCTTTCTTGAGCCTCTCCGGATCACAGACGACTTCCCATGCACGCTCAATCGCCTCATCCAACATCGATTCTAAACCGATATTATCACCAGCGCGCGTCTTGAAGGGTTTTCCATCGTTCCCCATGACCGTGCCAAAGCTAACATGCTTAAAGTGTGTGTGGGTGAGCCCGATCTTCTCCAAAACAGCGAAGAGTTTTTGAAAGTGCTCACTCTGTCGATGGTCGACGACATAAAGCGAAGCATCTGGGCCGAACTCTCGCTCGCGAAACATAGCGGTCGCAATGTCCGTGGTGGAGTAAAGGAATGCACCATCCTGTTTCTGAACGATCATCGGTGCTTCATAGCCTTCAAGGAAGACGCAGATTGCACCTTCGCTCGGCTCCGCAAGCGATCGGCTCAGCAAATCTTCTACCACCGCCGGGAGCATCTCATGGTAAAAACTCTCGCCGTACTCGTGGTCGAATTGAACATTCAGCCGCTTGTAGATGCCGTGGATCTCTTCTTTGCAGAAAGGCAAGAACGATTCCCATAATGCGAGATTCTCTTTATCACCATGATGTAGTTTGGAGGTTTCCTTCAACACTCGCGATTCGAGATTGCTATGTTCGTCGCAGATTCGTTTGAACGCGGCATCCGACTCGACCGCCGCGATCGTCTCTTTAGATTTGAGGATCGCTTGCTCTTGCTCCTTGACGGCGTTCTGCGAGGACTTCAATTCTTTGGCGATCTTCTTGTCGCTAGCTGCTTCGCTTTGCTTGGCCTCAAGCATCGAAACTTTCTGCTCGGCAAGTTTCAATTTATTTTCTTGTTCTGCCAAACCAGATACTGTCGATTGGTATCCAATGATTCGTTGTACGACTCGGTACAGTCGCCCAAGTTCGGCTACTTGGGCTTTCGCGAAAGATTCCTCATTTCGGAAGTGTTTGTAGCCATAAATAATCATTCCAAACTGTGTTCCCCAATCCCCGAGATGGTTGTCCGTAATCACGGTATGGCCGAGGAACTTGAGTACCTTGGAAATGGCATCGCCAATGACCGTGGAGCGAATGTGTCCAACATGCATCGGCTTTGCAACGTTGGGTGAGGAAAAGTCGATGACATAAGTCTTCGGTTTCGTTGCTCCTTCTACACCCAATTTTTCCGACTCAAATGCTATTTCTAGCTGTTTCGCCAGATAAGCATTGGAAAGCCGTAGATTGACATAGCCCGCTCCGGCAATGCTCACTTCAGAACAGAGGTCGTCGATCTTGACTTCGTCCAAAATCGTCTTTGCGATCTCCATCGGAGGTTTGCCCACGACTTTTTGCAATGGCATCGCTACGTTCGCTTGATAGTCCGCCAAAGCGACTTCACGGGAAGCAACGATTCGATCGAGCGTGGTTTGCAATGCGACTGGGTCCGTGACCCATTGGCTCAGCACAGGAGTGAAGCGAGATCGAATAAGGTTCAATAGTTGCATGATAGAAAGATGAGTGTCAGTAAGATCAGCGGAGATAAAGGACGGTTTGCCTAATGGAATTCAGCAAAGGCAGGAGCAGACGAATCTACTCGTCTGCATTGAATATCTCGTCGCGAGAGTGCAATTGATAGAACAATGCTCGCTTTTGCTCTGGCAGAGAATAGTCGAAGCCGAGTTTGCGCAAAAAAGCATCCGAAGAGCTGATCGCCATCACCTCTAGAATTCCGATGTCCCTCGCACGCTCAACACAAGCCTTGACCAATTCCGAACCAATGCCATTGCCATGAAATCCATCGGCCACAGCCAAGCATTGAATCTCGCCAAGTTTTCGAGAATAGATTTCGACCGCTGAGAAGCCGATGATCTCTTTCTCGCCATTCGGATTGACGTACTCGGCAACGTAACCATTATGCATGAGCAAAATGATCTCAGCCCGTGTCCGACGGAGCAATTTCTTTTGCTGCACGAAGGGCTCCAAAAGCGTTAAAATCAGATCGAGATCGTCAAAGTGAGCACGGCGTACACAATATGCTATCTTGTTTACCGGCCGACTTTCATCGGTTGGCAGCGCAGCACTGGCAGGCAGCGCAGCACTGACAGGCTGTGCAGCACTGACAGGCTGTGCAGCAATGGCAGGCTGTGCAGGATCGAGGGATGCTGGCGGTTCATTGGTCTGATCGGTCAATGCTTCAACTCTCTAGAATTTGTCCACTATAATGAATGGCCATATCGTACCGCTTTTCCCACCCACCCACAACGCGAGCTCGTCGTATCCCATGCCGATATCCAGCCGTTCTACCCATGCATTTCTACGCATCGTTTTGGGATTGTTCGCTCTGTGTCAATTCGAGACTGCGGCATTTGGCCAACAGTTCCGCGCTGGTGCGTTCGCTAGGAACATCGATCCGCTGACATTCCCAGTTTGGGTCAACGGCGGGATCGCGGGCCAACAATCCGACCGAGTTCGCGATACTTTGTTCGCGCGTTGTCTCGTCCTGGAAGCAAATGGACACAAAGTCGCGATTGCTATCGTTGACAATTGCATCTTGCCGCACGAAGTCACCGACGCAGCCAAAACGATTGTTCAGCAACGATTGGGATTGCCGCCCGAGCGCGTTCTCATCGCTGCCACCCACACTCACTCGGCAGTGGCCGTCACGGGAGTTCACGGTTGCCCCGTTCAGGAAGATTACGCGGCCCAGCTTCCGAGTTGGATTGCAGACGGAATCGTCAAAGCGGACGAGCGTTTGAAACCGGCCCAATTTGGTACGACCAGTGTCGTCGCCGAAAAATTCATCTACTGCCGCGATTGGCTCATGAAGCCGGGGACTGCAAACTCCACTCCCTTTTCCGGCCGCACAAGCGATGACGTTAGTATGAATCCGGGATACGACAATCCGAATAGACTAGCGCCTGTTGGCCCGATCGATCGATTGATTCCAATTCTCTCCATCCAAGACCTTGAGGGGAAAGCGATCGCGGTATTGGCTACCTTCAGTACACACTACGCAGGAGCTGCTGCGCTATCGTCCGATTACTTTGGTGTCGTGGCTCAACGGCTCGCTAAAGAACTTCGTCCCGACTCGCCAGACTCCTTCGTTGGGATTATGGCCAACGCGACCAGCGGCAACGCCAACTGCATCGACTTTAGCAAACCACGCGAACCGTTCACGTACGCAGAAGTTGGCAACTATGTTTCAGATCGAATCTTATCGGTACTTCCCACGGTTCAATACTCGCGCGAAACGACGCTCGATTCTGCGTTTGACGGTTTCGATGTTGCAGTACGAATGCCAAAACCAAAGGAAGTCGAAGAAGCGAAAGCTTGGCTAAGGGCGAATCTGGGCGATCGACTTCCCAAGACGATGAATGAGAACTACGCGAGGGAGACAGTCCTTATGAGCGAGTTGCCCGCGACGCGTCGGATGAATCTGCAAGTCTTTCGACTGGGTGACTTGGCCATCGTGGCCAACCCATGCGAATCCTATTGCGAAACAGGGATGAAGATCCGTCAAAGTAGCCCGTTTGCTATGACGATGAATGTCGGCTTAGCCAACGGTCATTGCGGCTACATTCCTCCACCCGAGATGTTCCAACTCGGAGGCTATACGACGTGGCGTTGCCGAAGCAGTTGTCTTGACGAACAAGCGGAACCCAAAATGGTAGAGGGGCTTACCAAACTCGTAACAACCCTTCACGCTCGCTACAACAAAACAGCCGCGAATCCTAAGCCTAATCCTCCCGTACCTCCGATCAAACCCGAGAACACTTTGTCGTTGTTCGAGCTCGAGGATGGCTTCTCCGTGGAGTTGGTGGCATCCGAACCCCAAATCGTCGATCCCGTATCGATGCAGATGGACGAGAAAGGACGCATGTGGGTGGTCGAAATGCGAGACTACCCCAGCGGTATTGATAAACCGCTGAGCCGTATTGTCGTATTGGAAGACCTCGATGCAGATGGTTTCATGGAGACATCGCATGCGTTCGCGGATGGTCTACTCTTTGCTACCGGATTGCAGCCTTGGAAAGATGGTGTGCTCGTGACTGTCGACGGAAAGCTGGTCTTTCTTCGAGATACCGATGGCGATCTCAAGGCCGATACAACGGAGACTTGGCTCACCGGTTTTTCTACCACCAACTCGCAACTTCGGGCGAACCATCCGACACTCACTTCGGACGGATGGCTGACCATTGCAAGCGGCCTGCGCGGGGGCAAAGTGGCTGGCGATCCGACCAGCACCTTCAGTCAATCCGCAGTGGATCTCGCGGGTAGCGATGTTCGTGTGCATTTGATTGGCAAGCAACTCGAAAGTATCGCAGGCCCATCGCAGTTCGGACTCACGTTCGACCACGTGGGGCGAAGATATGGCTGTTCGAATCGACAACCGTGTTTCGAGATCGTTGCAGACCGAGACGATGTCAACCTGAGCCCCCTGGCTGGGCTCGGTCCTTCGTTGCAAAGCACATTGCCTGCCGAGGGGAACTCGCGAGTTTATCCGCTAGTCAATGCGTGGACGACATCTACGCTTCATGCCGGACAGTTCACTGCGGCATGCGGTGTGTGTGTGACCCATAGCCCGATCTTCGGAAGCCGCGAATCGACAACGGTTTTGACATGCGAACCAACAGGCGGTCTCGTTCAGCGAAAATCAATGACTCGCCCGCAGGGGATCGGTAAAGATAGTGCGACTTCTGACCAGAAAAACAACCTTGAGAGAGAGTGGCTAGCCAGTCGCGACCCGTGGTTTCGACCTGTTGACCTCTACGACGGTCCCGACGGAGCAATCTATGTCGTCGATATGTATCGCGCTGTGATTGAACATCCCGAATGGGTTCCAAAAGAATTGAAAGAGCGTCCGGACCAACGCATGGGTGATTCGCACGGTCGAATCTATCGCGTTGTTCGAAAAGGAAACACCAACAAAGCATCTCCTCGTTTGCGAGATGCATTCCATGCAGTCGAAGAGCTTGCGACCGAGGACGCTTGGTTGCAACGTCAAGCGAGCAGACTCATATTGCAGTCCATCGATGAGCATGGGTTAACCGATAGCATCGAACCGAAAGTCCAAGCGACCCTTCACAACGCCTGTCAACAATCCAAGATTGCAACAGCCAATGTCTGTGCCGGCATTCTGAGTGCATCGAATAAGGTGGCAGTAGAAGATATCAATGGTTTGCTCGACAGCGATCGATCCGAGATTCGACTCGTCGGTCTGAGATTTGCAAAGAACATGGTCGGATCGATTGGACCAACCAACATCGATGGCTTCCGAGAGAAATGTCTCGCGATACTAACGGGTGAAAATGCCGAAGAATCGCGACAGGCTGCATGGTGCTTGGCGAGGCTTCCGAAAGACTTTTCGTTTTCTACTTCCCAAATTTCTGCGACCGCCAAACGTATGGCTCACCAGGCAGACGATCGCTACTTATGGATGGCTATCTCAGCCATGCTTCGTCATCAATTGGATGCGTTCCTTCCAGCATATCTTGCACAAGTGCAAACCACATTATCGACCGATTTGCAATCTATACCCGTGGACGTCGAATCAGACGCTATCGAGCGTCTCTCAACATGGTTCGTGAAGCAGCAAGGTTCTGACGTGCCTACCATGGTAAAGACCCCGATCGAAATCGTACTCAATACATCCAATGCGTCGTCGCCTCGGAGGTTCAGTATTGCACTTGGAGTCCTCTCTGGAGTTGCCAAAGCAGGGAATACAAAACCTCTGGAGGACGCGTCACTCGTCCTTCGATTGCAGGAGATTGCATCCGCTCCAGGTTCGTCGCGGTTGCGCTCGCAAGCGGTCAAGTTGTTGGGTGGCACCGGGGAGAGAAGTGTTGCGTTTTTGCTGCAACGATTGGATGACGCCGATAACGAGATTGTTCGAGAAGCGTTGGTCGCGCTCGGCAAACGACCTAGCCCCGAGTTGACCGAATGGTTGGTTCGGAAATTTGCAACCGCTCCAGCCAGCCTTCGTCCTGCTATGTTCCAATCCGTTCGAAGTCATCCGGAACGCATGAGTCGTTTTCTAGAAGCGATGGAATCGAACCTGATCTCGATTCGCCTGTTAGACGCAGGACAATTGCAATCCTTAAAGTCGATAGAATCGGCGGAGTTGCGTACGCGGGTCGAGAAGCTACTATCGTCGTTGATCAACGAGGATCGCGCAAAACTCGTTGCTTCCTACTCAGAAAAACTGAAAGGACAGGAAGTCGGCAATGATCCAACCATTGGCAAAACTCTCTTTCAAAAGAACTGTGCCAGTTGCCATCAAATGGACGGGATGGGTTTTGCAGTCGGTCCCAACATTTCCGACTCGCGTGAGCATACCTATGAAAAGTTGCTCGTCGCCATTCTGGATCCGAATAGAGCCATCGATGCCAACTACTTTCGATTCCTCGCCCTCACCGATGATGGAGAGACCATCGAAGGCTTGTTGCGAGACTCGAACACGCAGACGGTAACGTTGGAATTGCAAAACGGCATCAAACGAGTGCTGAATCGAAATGAGCTTGTGGATTTCAAGAGCTCGAGCAAATCTTTGATGCCTGAGGGGTTAGAATCGCAACTCTCCGTCCAGGATATGGGAGAATTACTCTGGTACGTGAAGAACTGGCGTTACGTCGCTGACAACGTTCCCGCCATAGCAAAGCTACCCTAGTGCTCTGTCCAGCTTGCCCTTATATTGCAAGGTTAGTTCTGATTGGGCAATGCCTGGTAGAGTTCGCAAATCTAACTCGATCGTTAGGCATTCTTGATAGACCGCTTCGAGAAAACCTGCCCCCATTTGATTGTAGACTTCAAAGCAAGCTCCGATGATCTGGTAGCTTTCCTCTTTGAATCGAATTTCCGACACGGTAAGGCTCCTTTTTTTGGGACCACGAATAGAACGAATCGCACGAATGTGGGATGGAGTGTATTCTTATTCGTGGCATTCGTGTAATTCGTGGTCAAACCAATAACGATCCATTAAGTCAAAGCACGGTTCGCCGTGAATGCGTGGCCGGTGCTACAAGCGAAAGATCCTCCCTTTTTCGGTCTTTGCCCACCGTGAGTGCGTCGCCTTCATCCGGGAGTCGAATCTCAGAAAAGTCGATGCTCCATTTTGAACCACGAATAGAACGAATCA
>Ga0207937_1000852_pt1 | contig 10388 bp, 6 predicted proteins | sample LakMenEpi04Sep11_FD_150668 | JGI IMG/M metagenome (GOLD analysis project Ga0207937, IMG submission 150668) | Freshwater microbial communities from Lake Mendota, WI - 04SEP2011 deep hole epilimnion (SPAdes) | ecosystem: Environmental > Aquatic > Freshwater > Lentic | place: Lake Mendota, Madison...
GCATCGTCTCTCTTCGGAATTGAATTGTGAATTGCAAACGTTGCCATTGGATGCGTCACCTCATCGCATTGATATTATTGTCGTCTTCCAGCGTGCTGCGCAGCGAGGACTCCAATGGCGTTGCTATCCCACGCAATTTGCTCAAGCTGATTCACACTTCGGAGGTTCAATCTGAGTTAGGACTAGACAGTGAAGATGGTAATCTTCATCTTCGACGAGTACTCCAAGATTTAGACGGTCCATGGTGGAGATCGAGGAATCTGCCAGAGTCGCAACAGCAGAAAGTCGTGCTAGGACTGGAAACAAAACTGCTTTCCGAGCTCAAGAAGACGTTGCCTGAGCACAAGATCAAAAGGCTTCAAGAGATTGAGGTACAGTCTTTAGGAACGCGTGCGCTGGCCCGCGCTGACATTGTGACCGCGTTAGGATTGACCCCGAGCCAATCCAAGGAACTTGGACAAGTGTTCGGTGATACGGATCGGACTGCGAAACTTTTTTCCGATAGCAAAGGAAAGGACGCATCGCTGGAGCAAAAGCTTGTTGCTGCGAAAGAAGCAGAAAACGGCAAGATCAAGGAATTGCTTACCAACCCGCAACGAGCAGCCCTTGGGAAGTTGATAGGCAAACCCTTTGATACGCTGAAGGTCAAGCGCATCCTTCCGTTGGCTCCAGAATTCGTCGAATCGAGTGAGTGGAACGGAACTCCAACGACCTTGGCTGCGCTACGAGGCCAAGTCGTCGTTGTCCATTTCTACGCATTTCAATGCCACAATTGCGTTGCAAATTTTCATCATTACAACCGATGGCACGAGTCCTTGAGCCAGCGTGGAGTGACGGTTATTGGTATTCAAACTCCAGAAACATCTGCGGAACGCGATGCGTCTAAAGTGCGGCAGGCAGCTAAAGAGAAGGGGTTCAAGTTTCCTGTTTTGATCGATTTGCAAAACAAGAATTGGGACGCCTGGGGCAATACGATGTGGCCTACCGTCTACGTCATCGACCAACAAGGTTACTTAAGAACATGGTGGCAAGGCGAATTGAATTGGGAGGGAGCAACAGGCGATAAATCGATCGAAGCTGTCATCGACGAACTTCTCGCCGAGAACGACAAGAAGAGTAGCAAACTCTCGCAGTCAGGGCGTTAGCCCATGAACAATCTACAGGTCTGGTTCATCGGATGATGTGCGTTCGAGCGTGATAAGTAATTTGGCTTGATCGAAAACGAGATAGCTCAGTTTTTCGATGACTTTCCACCGCTCTAGTGCCTTGTCCAGTTCCTTCTCTTGCCGTTGCAATTGTCGGCGTTGATCGTACAAATCAACAATACCACGTACTCCGGAATCGCGTGCAATTTGGTTTTGCTCCAACAATCGAAGCAGCGATTGTTTTGCTGCAATCAATTGATTGGCAACAATTTTTGCGTTGCCCGGTGCCAGCAATCGTGGTGTTTGCGTTTTTTCTTCTCGAAAGCCGATCAAGACCACTAAATCCCAGCGCCGTCCAGGCTTGGACTGCAGTTGCACCACAAGTTCAGGATCACTGTCCTCTATCCCAATCGTCCACGTACTCGCCCCATTACCGACAATAGACTGCTTGCCTTCGGGGACGACCGATGCAACGGGTTTCGAGTCTTCGGTTTGAATTTGGAGGGTTGCTAGGCACTTCCCATCTTTCGAAAGCAGTTTTTGGCCGATCGCGATACGGTCTTTGATCGTTGAGTCGGACAGAAGCAGCGTGCGTTCGATTCCAGTTTCTAGACTCAAATGGGATGGAGACTCATTCTGTTTGTCGCCTTCCGGCTCGATGGGGGCAGGCGTTTCCGAATCTGGCGCATCGGTGACACTTGTTGATTCAGATTCCATGACCTCGTTCAATATCATTTCCCCAGAGGAGCTCAATGAAGATTCGACGATTTTATTGCTAAGAATGGAGTCACCGAGTGTTCCTTGTTCCAATAGTTTGGAGAAATCTTGAGAGAGAGCTAGTACTTCATCCTTTTCGTGAATTGCCTCCTTGGTTAAGTCGATTCTCTCTAGTGATTCGAGATGGACGATTTCTGTAGCTTGATTGGTTGTGGTTTGCGTTTCACCATGATGCGCAGGGCCTGCGGCTAAGTCTTCATTTTTTGGAGCGCCAGCGATCGCTACCGAGCTTGCTGGAGAAATACTGGATGAATTCGTGGAGCGATCGTTTGGCGGCCAAAAGATGGCGCACAGGATTCCAACAACGAGAATTCCAGTGATGCTTCCTCCGATTAGCAGCCATGGACCTCGTTGGTGTGAAGAGCGTTTTTTCGATAGTTCCTTTCGAACCAGACTTACGGTTGCTAAGCCACATTCCCACGGCCAGTCGACGATTTTCCAAGAATTGTCGAGTTGACCTAGGTCTTCCTCGGTACTCTCCTCGAGGCGTTCGATACCAGGAACTTTGGAGAGTAGTCCATCTTCGGATGCCAAAAAGAAGAGGATCTCTTTCTGGCCGGGGTGATCGTTCAATTGCAGTCGCCAATCGTCCTGAACAATTTGCGGCGGATCGCCCCATTTTCCGACCATGGAAGCGATAGGTTGCCGGCCGGTCAAAGGGACGGCAATGATCCGTTCCGTTTCGTTTCCGTGGATTCGAAGCGATGTGAAAGAAAATGTGTCGGATTTCTCGGCATGGCTTGCGTCGAAAACGGTTTCATCGATGGAAATAGTGAATGGTGTTTCTCCAGAGGCACGAACCCGGGAAGTGAAGAGAAAATACCATTCATGAAGAACTAAGCCGCGAACATGGCTGTGTTGAAGTTTATAGAATTCTCTGTTGTGTGGATCTCCCTTTCCTGCAAGTATCTCACCCAAACAAATCAGCGTGTCGTCAGAAAGCTTCATAATGGGTTGAAATGTCCGTTATCAAGGGTTCGTGGTACATTGACGTAGTTTTAAGGCGAAAGTAAACTTTCGCCCTGAAAATCCTAGGGGATTACCTTAATTTCGATTGTTGCAGAGACACGGGAGTATTGCATTCGGCCATGGCTAACAAGTTGATCTATTTCTTTGGCAAATCAAAGACCGATGGTGATGGAGGGATGAAGTCTCTCCTGGGTGGTAAAGGTGCAAACCTCGCCCAAATGACGAGAATCGGTCTTCCAGTACCTCCTGGTTTTACCATCACGACAGAAGTCTGTGTTCATTATTACAAAAATGGCAGAAAGCCACCGGTAGAATTGGCAACAGACTTGGAGAAGGCTGTGAAGTGGATGGAAAAGGAGACCGGCAAGAAGTTCGGCGATCCTAAGAATCCGCTCTTGGTTTCTGTTCGTTCCGGTGCTCGCGATTCGATGCCTGGTATGATGGATACGATCCTCAACCTAGGTTTGAACGACGCCACTTGCGAAGGGCTTGCTGCTGCGACCAATAACCCTCGTTTTGCGTGGGACTCCTACCGACGCTTCTTGCAGATGTACGGCGACGTTGTTATGGGCGTACAAAAGCTTCATGAGAACGATCACGAACCGTTCGAAGAAGTGATGGATGAACTGAAAAAGGAAGCCAAGGTCAAAGAAGATACCGAGCTAACGGCCGAAAATCTTCAGGAGCTTGTGAAGCGATTCAAGAAGCTGATCAAGGATCGAACCGGAAAAGCATTCCCGAACGATCCGATGAAGCAACTGGAAGGGGCCATTTTTGCGGTCTTCAGTTCTTGGATGAACGAGCGAGCGATTCTCTATCGCCAGAAGTATCGCATCCCTGACGAATGGGGAACCGCGGTGAACGTTCAGAGCATGGTCTTCGGAAACATGGGCGATGACTGCGCGACCGGTGTTGCGTTCACTCGCGACCCTGCAAACGGGGACAACGTGTTCTACGGCGAGTATTTGGTGAATGCTCAAGGTGAAGACGTGGTAGCAGGTGTTCGCACGCCTCTCAAGATTGCCGATATGGCCAAGGATAAGATCATTGGCGCAGCTCACAAAGAATTGTCCGAAGTTCGCAAGACTTTGGAGAAGAACTTTGGCGACGTACAAGACTTTGAGTTTACCATTGAGAAAAAGAAGCTTTACATGCTTCAAACACGAAATGGTAAGCGCACCGCTTTGGCTTATGTGAAGATTGCTCACGATATGGTCAAAGAAAAGCTGATGACTCCCGAGCACGCGATCAAATCGGGTGACCCGGAAGCATTGAACCAATTGCTCCAACCGATCTTCGATATCGCAGCTTACGAAAAGGCCAAGAAGGAAGGTCGCTGCATGGCGATTGGACTTCCTGCTGGACCGGGTGCCGCATCAGGCGCCGTCGTATTCTCCGCATCCAAGGCTGAAGAACTGGCAGCCAAGGGGCAGAACGTTGTTTTGGCTCGGATCGAAACGAGCCCAGAAGATTTGCGAGGAATGATCGCTTCGGATGGTATTCTCACCGCTCGCGGTGGAGTTTCCAGCCACGCAGCATTGGTTGCTCGTCAAATGGGCAAGGTCTGCGTCGCAGGTGCTGGTGATATCGAAATCGATTACCACAAAGGCACCTTGAAGTGCAAAGGAGTAACGCTGAAGGAAGGGGATTCGATCAGCATCAATGGAACCACTGGCGAAGTGTTCCATGGCAAGATCGATACCGCGGACAGCGAACTCAAGCAGGTCTTGGTGAACAAGACGATGAAGGCCAAAGATAGCAAAGTCTTCCAGTACTATGATTTTATCATGAAGCTGGCTGACAAATATCGTACGCTCGGTCTTCGAACGAATGCGGACCAACCAGATCAAGTTGTCAATGCAGTAGCTTTTGGTGCCGAAGGTATCGGTCTTTGCCGAACCGAGCACATGTTCTTTGAAGGGGATCGAATCATCGCTGTGCGCCAAATGATTTTGGCGAAAGAAGAAGAAGATCGAAAGAAGGCTCTCGCCAAACTATTGCCTTACCAACAAAAAGACTTCGAGGGAATCTTCGTTGCATTGGACGGTTTGCCAGCATGCATTCGATTGCTGGATCCACCATTGCACGAGTTCTTGCCTCAGCATGACAACAAGAAGGGGCAGGAAGAAGTCGCAAAGCAGCTTGGTATCACGGTCACCGAAGTCAATCGATTGGTGTCTGAACTCCACGAGTTCAACCCAATGCTTGGCTTCCGAGGTTGCCGACTAGGCATCCTGCGACCAGAAATCACCGAGATGCAAGCGAGAGCGATTTTCCAAGCTGCGGCTGCTGTTCTGAAGAAGGGCATCAAAGTGAAGCCAGAAGTCATGGTTCCACTGGTTGGCTTTAAGAAAGAGCTAGATTTGCAAGTGGAAATCGTTCACCGCGTTGCAGCCGAAATCATGAAGGCAACCGGCAAAAAGTTTGCTTACTCCGTTGGAACTATGATCGAAGTCCCTCGTGGCGCATTGACCGCCGATGAGATCGCTGAGACTGCAGAGTTCTTCTCGTTCGGAACAAACGATTTGACGCAAACATGCCTCGGCATGAGCCGTGACGATTCCGGATCCTTCTTGCCAGCCTACCAAGGCCTAGAGATCATCAAGGCGAATCCATTTGCATCGATCGATCGAACAGGTGTTGGTCAGTTGATGAAGATCGGTGTCGACAAGGGACGCAAAACAAAGGCTGACCTCAAGATCGGTATTTGCGGCGAGCACGGTGGAGATCCAACCTCCGTCGAGTTCTGCCACATAATCGGCTTGAACTACGTTAGCTGCAGTCCATTCCGAGTTCCGATCGCTCGACTTGCAGCAGCGCAAGCGGCACTTCGCAATCCACCAACTGCACCTTCTGTGAAGGTGACAAAGGATGCAAAGCCCTCGAAGCCAGCGACCAAGGCACGAACCAAGGTTAAGTAAGCTTGTTTGTTTTGTTAGTTTATTGTGAACAGTTTGAATCAAAGGCGGGCATCAACGAGCCCGCCTTTTTCATTAGTTGATGAAATAGTAGAAAGGGGATCGACAAAGTGGATTTCATTCGGCTATTTCAATCGGTGGGGGCCTCTGACGGAAAACGCTCTTGGCAGAATTGTGGGAGAAAACCGCCTATCGTGATTTCCTGCCGATCCCCGGCGGGTTAATTTTACGTGAAAGCGTCTCGCCAACGGAGATGCACAGATATGTTTGGAAAATCTACTTCCGTCTATCACTTGCGCCAGAACGACATGATTTCGAATCAAGAGATTGCAGCTACCTTTGAAGAAATGGCCGATTTGTTGGAACTGTCCGGTGAAAATGCCTTTCGCATCCGAGCGTACCGAAATGGAGCCAAAGCGATCGCCGACTTGGGTGATTCCGTTGCCCAATGGATCCTAGACGGCAAGGACTTGACCCAAGTGGATGGGATCGGATCCACTCTAGCCGACAAATCCAAAACGCTAGTTGAGACCGGTGCACTACCGCAATTAGAAAAGCTACGCACCGAGGTACCACCCACCTTGCGAAACATCATGGGGATTCCAGGAGTCGGTGCGAAGAAAGCCATGAAGCTGTTTCAAGAGTTGGCGATCAAGGATCTTCCCTCGCTGCGTTCAGCTTGCGAAGCAGGGTTGGTTGCGCAATTGAAGGGCTTCGGCGAGAAAACGCAGGCTTCTATTCTTCAAAATATGGAAATCGCCGAAAAGGCTGCGCAGCGTTTGTTGATGGACGCTGCCGAATCGCTTGTGATGATCATTCGAGAGCATATGAAGTCTTGCAGTGCTGTGAACCGTTTGGAGTTTGCGGGTAGTTATCGGCGTGGCAAGGAGACGGTTGGGGATCTCGACCTCTTGGTGACCAGCCAGAATCCGGAAGCGGTCATGGATCATTTTTCTAAGCTGACTCAAATTCAAGAGATCATTCAGCGAGGAGAGACCAAAATGAGTATCCGAGTTGCGGACTCGTTCCAAGTGGATCTTCGTGTCGTTGAGGATGCTTCTTGGGGAGCGGCCCTCCAATACTTTACCGGCAGCAAAGAGCATAACGTGCGCGTTCGAGGGATGGCGAAAGCCATCGGACTCAAGATCAATGAGTATGGCGTTTTCAAAAGCGAGGATGAGTCATGTCGTGTCGCTGGTGCCAACGAAGAGGAAATCTATGCGTTGGTTGGTATGCCGTGGGTACCGCCGGAACTTCGCGAAGACCGTCTCGAATTTTCTTCTGGTGCGGAAGAATTGTTTATGCATCTAATCCGGTTGGAAGACATCCAAGGCGATCTTCATATGCATACGACGGCCACCGACGGGGAAAACTCTATCGAGGAAATGGCACAGGCCGCGCGAGCGCGAGGACTAAACTACATCGCCATTACGGACCATTCGAAGCGAGTGAGTATGGCGCGCGGTCTCGATGAAACCAAGCTAAGAGAGCAATGGAAGCAGATTGACGCTTTCAACCAAAGGTCAGACGGACTTTTCTGGGTATTGAAAGGGGTCGAAGTCGACATTCTGGAGAACGGGGCACTCGACATCTCCGATGATTGCTTAGCGGAAGCGGATTGGGTGACGGCGAGTATCCACTACGGACAACGGCAGCCGCGTGAACAAATCACCGAACGAATGCTGAACGCCATCCACAATCCAAACGTTCACGCGATTTCCCATCCGACAGGTAGGCTGATTTCCCGAAGAGAGCCGTACGACGTCGACATGGCTGCTGTCATGCAAGCTGCAAAAGAGTCACACAAAATCCTCGAACTGAACGCGAATCCGTATCGTTTAGATTTGAACGACATCCATACGATGACAGCGGTACAGTTAGGCATTGAAATAGTCATCAACACGGATGCTCACTCTATTGCCAATTTAGATCTAATGAAGTTTGGCGTTCGACAAGCACGCCGCGCTGGCGTTAGGCCTTCGATGGTATTCAACACGTTGACGCTCGCTGAGGTCAAGAAGCGACTGGGAGTCTCATGAGCCAGAAAAAGATTGGTGTTTACGGCGGCTCCTTCGACCCGGTTCATATCGCTCATCTGATCCTAGCGGAGTGTTGCCGAGAGTCACTGAAGTTGGATGAAGTGCGATTTGTTCCTGCAAATATTTCACCACTGAAGCAATCAGGCAAGCCATTGGACAGCAAACATCGAGTCGAAATGCTCCGGCTAGCGATTGGCGGAAACGATCGGTTCGTTCTGGACACGCGAGAATTGGATCGAGCGGGCGTAAGCTATACGATTGACACAGTGCAGTCGATGGCTCAGGAGTTCCCAGACGCGGAGTTGATACTGCTAATGGGAGCTGATAGTTTGGTGGATATCGCCAAGTGGAAATCAACAGAACAACTTTTAAGCCTGGTATCGATAGGTGCCATTGCACGCGGCGGAGTGGGAGAACCGCCTTGGGAGGCACTGCGGCCGTTCGTATCCGAGGCTCGTTGGAGTTTGATTCAACGAAAAGTGACTGCTCCGATCCTAGAAGTCAGCTCATCCAACCTTCGCCAGCGAATCCGAAATGGGTTAAGCGTTCGCTATCAGGTGCCAGCTGCTGTGGAGGCTTACATCAAACAGCATCAACTCTATTCGGACTAGCCAAGAATCACACATCCCTAGCGAATCAAGAACTGCTGCTTGGGCTACTCCAATTACGCCAAAAGGGAAGCTACAGCGACGTTCGCAGTGCTTGGTCCAAGTCTCCCATCAAGTCGGCTGCATCTTCTAGTCCGACCGATATGCGGACGAGGGAATCGTGGATGCCGAATTTAGCCCTGGCTGCTGCATCGTAGCTTGCATGCGACATGGAGGCGGGTTGTTCGATCAGCGACTCTACGGCCCCCAAACTCACTGCCAATCCGAACAGTTTTGTAGACTCACAGACTTTCTTTGTCTTCAAATAGTCGCCATCGATTTCAAAGGAAACGACCGCTCCGAAGCGATCGCCCATCAAGCGCGCAGCCAATGCATGTTGAGGATGACTTGCCAAGCCTGGGTACAACACTCGCTTCACCATCGGATGCGATTCAAGCCAACTCGCGATTTCCAAAGCGGATCGCGATTGCTCACGCATTCGCAAGTCTAGCGTCTTGATACCACGCTGCAATAAAAAGCATTCGAGCCCCGAGAGCACGGCTCCTGTCGCGTTTTGAATGAAGTACAGCTCTTTGTGAAGGGCTGGGTCTTTCGCCGCCAAGACTCCCGCCAGGCAATCGCTGTGCCCACTCAAGTACTTGGTCGCCGAGTGCATCACAATGTCGGCTCCCAATTCTAGTGGTCGCATAATTGAGGGAGACGTAAATGTACTGTCGACTCCTAGTAACGCTCCGTGTTTATGCGTGATATCCGCAATGGCCGTAAGATCGGGGATCGACATCAAGGGATTCCCGATGCTCTCGATCCAAACCATCTTTGTGTTCGATTGGAAGGCTGCTTCGAATTGCACCAAGTCATCTGCCGGTGCTAATGTGACTGTGATTCCAGCACGATTGCAAATTTTGTGAAGCAGTCGAAACGTACCGCCGTAGATGTCGCTACCCGCGACGATATGATCGCCACTCTTTAGCAACATCGTTGCACAATGGGTGGCTGCCATTCCAGATGCGAATGCAAGAGAGCCCGCGGCACCTTCGAGGTTGGCGATGGTTCGTTGGACCCCCGATCGGGTTGGCGAGCCGCTTCGCGAGTAATCGAAATCTCCCCAAGTACCCGCACCAGGTTGAATGAAGGTAGTTGCCATGTGGATGGGTGGCACCACGGCACCGGTAGCGGGATCGGGTTCGCTGCCTACATGGATCGCTCTCGTTCGAAATTTCATGATTCCAATGCCTGCTTCAAATCTTCGATCAAGTCTTCTGTGTCTTCGATTCCGCAGGACATGCGAATCATGTTGTCTGAGATACCAAACACAGCGCGCTCTTCGGGTTTGTAATCAAAGTAACTCATGACGAGCGGTTGTTCGATCAGCGACTCAACACCTCCCAAGCTAGGCGCGATTCGAGGGATGCGGCATGCATCCACGACTGCGGCTGTTTGTTGCCAATCCGCATCCTTTACAAGGAAAGTGACCAGCCCACCGAATCCTCGCATGGTTCTCTTGGCGATAGCGTAACTGTCGTGCGACTCAAGGCCCGGATAGTAAACTTTTTCGATTCGCGGATGTTTCTCTAGGAATTGAGCGATTCGGAGTCCATTCTCATTGTGTCGTTCCATCCGCAAAGCGAACGTTTTCAAGCCGCGCTCTAGCAAATACATGTTGTGCGGCGAATTGATCCCTCCGAGAATTCCTCGCAGCTTGCGAACCGATTCCAGTTTTTCGTTGGATCCGCAAATCACACCAGCCAGCAGATCGTTGTGACCGCCCATATATTTGGTGGCGGAATGCCAGACATAGTCGACTCCGTATTCGATCGGTAGAACGTTAAAGGGTGTTGCCAACGTCGCGTCGATCAGTGTTTCGACTCCACGGGATTTGCCGAGTGCAACAAACTGTTCTAGATCGATACACGAGAGGTGCGGGTTCGTGGG
>Ga0207937_1000854_pt1 | contig 10378 bp, 9 predicted proteins | sample LakMenEpi04Sep11_FD_150668 | JGI IMG/M metagenome (GOLD analysis project Ga0207937, IMG submission 150668) | Freshwater microbial communities from Lake Mendota, WI - 04SEP2011 deep hole epilimnion (SPAdes) | ecosystem: Environmental > Aquatic > Freshwater > Lentic | place: Lake Mendota, Madison...
TATCGAGACCCGAGCTTGAACCATCGCCCACGCAGTCTGCACCTGCTCCGTCTGCATCTGCTCGCTCTTTGCCAGCCGCACGGGTCCCTGAGGCTATCGCTCCGGCTGCGGGAAGCATGAAGACGGAGGCTGCTGATGTTGCTGTTGCGGACGTTTCTCGATTTAGTTCAGAGAGCACGAATGAATCACTAGTGGCAAGATTCATTCTTTATGTGAACAGCGAAGCGAACAAACGACAATTGAATACGGGAAATGAAAAGAGTCCAGCGAACGATCATCAAGAGTTGTCTGGAGTTTTTCGAGTTCAAGCGAATGTACCGTCGGAAACTGAGAACGGTTATCTGCTTTTCTTTGACGATGCCAAAAGCGGTAAAGCTGAAACCTTGGCATTCAGTAGTCCTTCGGATACTCTCGAACAGCAGCTTGCAGAGATTCGCGACAAAAGTAATCAAGAGGTCAGCGAGAATCGAGGTGCGGTTGGTCTCCAAGGCAAAAGCCAAAGCGGAGTAAAGGAACAAGTTGTTGAGCTAATCATTCCCGAAGAGAACTGGGATGCGGCAAGCGCTTTGCTCATCGAAAAGGGTTTTGCCATGGAGCATACGAGAAGCAACATTGTTGATGCACCATCTCCAGAAATTCTTCGCTTTCGTGCAGCGGCCAATCCATTGTCGCCTAGCGGATGGACGATAGTCCCTGTGAACCATAGTTCACTTGGTAAGCAAGATACGAAGAGTGCTTTGATTGTTGAGCCTGCCCATAATGTAGGTACAGAGGCAAGTCGACCGGCTAGCCGGCGGTCCGATCTGGATGTTGCCCAATTGAAGGAATCGGGAATAAAATTTCGCCGGATTCGAGTCACTTTGAGTGAAGAATCTAGGAAGTCCCGTAGTAACGAATAAATCTTCAATTCCGGTCGTAGGAATTGCCGATGGAAGAGTTGTTCGCAAGAGCTAAATATGAACGAATAACCTGGGGGGGTATTATGATCCGCAAGGCCTTGATGGTCATGGCGCTAGGAACAGTCGCTGGACTCGCAACAGCAGATAGCGCACAAGCACAACAACCACAACAAGCCTACGGGCGATCCTGGAACGGCGGAGCGGGCGAGCGCGATTACAACCGTTTCATGCACTATCCTTACGTGTACTATCCACAGAATTTCTGGGGAAACGAATACTATCGCAGTAGCAACGATATGTACCACCGGTACCCCACCGAGATGCAAATTCCCGTGTACAATCGTAAATGGGCGAACTATTATCCATCTCAACAGCGATACCACTGGGGCCATCATTTCATTCTAGACGTGTTCTAAATGATCCACTGCAGTTCACTTCATTGGAATTAACGATTGTTGCGAAACGATGCAACCATCGGCTCTTTTGAATCTGCAGATCGACGCGTCATGAGCTGAAAACGGATTTATCCCGCACACTGTGGAGTGAAACATCGTTCCACAGTGTTTTTTCGTTTTCATTCCGAATAATTCAGCAAGGGATATAGCATTGGCTAACGTTCTTGATCAGTTCCGATTAGATGGCCGGGTCGCGCTCGTAACGGGCGGCTCGCAAGGCTTAGGACTTCATTTGGCAAAGGCACTTGCACAAGCAGGGGCGACGATTATTGTCGTCAGTCGGCGACTCGGGGCTTGCAAGCAGGCAGCCGAAGATGTCGTTTCAGAAACGAATGGCAAAGCGTTCGCGTTCTCTGCGGATGTGACGAACTGGAACGATGTCCAAAAGCTTTTCTCAGAGACCAGCGAACAAGTTGGGGCGGTCGACATCATTTTAAACAGTGCCGGTATCAACAAACGAGGGACGATCGAGAATTTATCCGAAGCCGATTGGGACGAAGTCGTCGATGCGAATTTGAAGGGGCCGTTTTTGATGGCCAAGTGTTTCGGCCCCGCAATGGCAGAACGAGGTTGGGGCCGCATCGTCAACTTTGGTTCGATTCTCTCGTTGATTGGAATCGCGGGCAGGACGCCGTATGCCTCCTCCAAAGCTGGTTTGCTTGGTTTGACGAGGACACTTGCGCTGGAGTGGGCAACGCAAGGGGTAACGGTCAACGCCTTATGCCCAGGACCGTTTGCCACAGAAATGAATCGCCCCCTATTGAACGATCCGGTTCAGTATGCTGCATTTGTCTCAAAGATCCCTATGGGGCGATGGGGAGAACTGGACGAACTCACAGGTGCGGCGTTGTTCTTATCGTCGAACGCCAGTTCGTTCATGACAGGTACCACGCTCACCATCGACGGCGGCTGGACGGCGCAGTAGTTTTCTTGGAGCGAGATCGAGCTCAGGGTACGAAGTCAAGGAAGTTAAGGCTATTCGGCACTCGCAACTTCGCCGCCATTGCGAGTCCCAATGGCCCACCAGACAGCCATGTCGATGCTGGATTGAACAAAAGAGACATGCCCGTCGGCGTAAGTTGATAGAACACCGCCATTGTGCCTGCTGCTCGGTGTAATCAGATTGTTGCCATTGTCTTCGCCACCGTAGAGGTGGCAGTTGCGGGTATTGATTGGAAGGACGTGCATATATGTGTTTCCGGACAAAGTCCAACCTGAAATCCATGAACGACCATGCGGAATAGAATAGACAGGATCGGGTTCTGAAACGTCCTTGCAATAATTGACCCAGCCTTGAAGACTCCTCGTTGGACCTACGCTTCCTGCGCAATAAGAAAGCATCGTGGTTGGCAATCTGTTCGGTAACGTCATCCCGAACGGCCCTTGTACTAAAGTCGCGTTATTGATGATTCGTTCGCTGAGCATGACCGTGCTGGACATTCCGTCTGTAAAATCGCCAGACTGAATTTTTGAGCTGAACCAAGAAGAGGATCTTGAGACATTGATCACAGGCATCGCTCCATTCATTTGGGACAAAACTGTGGAATTTCCCTGAATTCCAGACGTCCCACGAACCCAGCCAATGTTTGCTGCATAGCTTCCTGGCGCGGTCTTCGCCGCACCGGATTCGAAAAAGAGAGAAACAGAATCTGAGGGGCATAAAAACCCTGGAATGATCACTTCAGACGCGACTGCGTTCGGGTGATTAGAAGAAACTCGATAACGTTTGTAATCACCTGAGCTGGCGTAGCTAGTCGGATCTCCCATGGGGTGTTCGAAGCGAATAGATTCGTACAGCGATTGCTGTTCAACAAACGGAAGAATCCCGACCATCCAACTATAAAAACCACTTCCGTTAGGTACTGTCGAAAATGTTGGCCCCGTCGATGTCACTGGGAAACGCCTATGAGCCGATTCGTAGTTGAGAATAGCTAACCCTAGCTGCTTTTGATTATTGCTGCACGACATTCTTCGCGCCGCCTCTCGCGCTGCTTGAACGGCTGGAAGCAGCAATGCAACCAGAATGCCAATGATGGCAATCACGACCAACAATTCGACGAGCGTGAATCCAGGATAACCAAACAAGCCCTTAGCTTTTCGCTTCATTTCCGTTGTCCAACCGCAAAGCTTTTGTGTTCCTAAGGAATGCCCAATATCAACAAATCATCAGTATAGACAATTTCCTCCTGCAGTTGCACAGCCATTACTTATTTTCCGAAATCTTTTTGCAATATCTATGCATATGAGTAAACTATCGCCGTCGTGCGAATCTACTCGAATTTCATATTTAGGATCATTTATGACTCGGACCATCCATCCGCTATTTGCTGCATTGTCTCTTTCATTTTTTGCTTTCTGCCAGTTCTCCGGTGGTGTCCAGGCTGAAATGGTGTGGGTTGGTGGGCATGGTGACATCGGGCTGGAATTCAAGAACAATACTCTCGGTCTCCACATTCATCTTGAAAGCGAGACGCTGGCGAACGGAGGTAACTTTGTGGGAGGAAAACCGTCAACGGGTGAGGTTGAGCCTGGCGATTTGATTATCGGCGTTCCAAGTGCAAGACGAACGACAAGACCGGCAGGTACTGAGTGGAATTTCACCGGAACAACTGCAGGCTCTCATTTTTGGACCTTGCCAGCGACCGATATGGGGAATCATCCATTCGTTGGTTTTGCATCCGAAGCAACTGAAATAGGTACAGGCTGGACGGCACCATTCAATTGGAGAGTAACGAATGTAGTCGCTCCTGGATCCTTCTCGATTTACACTTTTGATACCCAACCCGTTGTGAGAGTTTCGTCCGACCGAACAACAAATTTCTTTTCCTTGGGAATAGATGCTCATAATCACTTCAACCTAGGCTTTACTTCCGAGGGAATCTACGACATCACGTTTGAAGCGACTGGATTTAAAGGTGCCACCCAGTACGTTGCATCCGATACGTTTCGCTTTGCGGTTGGCGATTCCACTATTTCGGCGGTTCCAGAGCCTTCTTCCATGTTGCTTGCGTTCGTTGCTGTCGGCATTGGTGGCGTTGTTTCTCGCCGACTCTCGATTCGGAGCAAGCGAATGCCCCCCAAGGAAGAGATATAAGCGCTCGGTTCCAGGTTCCGTCATCTGTTGGCTACAATGAATGCGTAACGATCAATGATGTATTCGTAATTGGAGCAAGAAGGTGAGCGAACCATGGACAAAGAAGATTCCCGTCGCAAATTCATAGCTATTTCAGGAATCGCGATAGCCGCATGTTCCATGCGATCGACTTCGGCGCAGTCCTCATTGCAAAAGACTCGGTTTCAGATTGCATGCATGACGCTACCGTACAGTCAGTTTCCTTTGGCAAGAGCGATGAAAGGCATCCAGCAGGCTGGATTTAAGTACATCGCTTGGGGTACGACACATCGCGAATCCGATGTGGAGAAATCGGTGCCTGTCATGCCGATCGAGGGGACGGAATCCATGGCAAAGGAGCTAGGAAAACGTTGCCGCGATCACGGACTCGAGCCGGTGATGATGTTCTCCATGATCTATCCAGAACATCCAGGTGCCGTTGAGAAACTTACGCAACGATTCAAGCAAGCTTCCGCCGCGGGAATCCCTCAAGTGTTAACCTTCGGTCACACGGAAGGTGGAAATCGAAGTCGGTGGATCGAGGTGCTAAAGCAGCTGGGACCTGTCGCACGCGATCTCAACGTTACATTGGTTGTCAAACAGCATGGCGGCGAAACCGGAACGGGAAAAGCGTGCGCTGAGATCGTCCGTGAAGTGAACGACCCTGGAGTCAAGGTGAACTATGACGCTGGCAACGTTATGGACTATCTCAATGTCGATCCGCTTCCCGACGTTGTTGAATGCGCGTCCGAAATACGCAGCATGTGCATGAAAGACCATCGTAATTGGCCGAAAGATGAAGACTGTGCGCCGGGTCTTGGGGAGATCGATCACTACCGACTTTTGAATACCATTGCCTTTACAGGGATGGCCATTCCTCTTTGTTGTGAGAACATCGCTTCTCCGCTTTTGCCCAGAGCTACCACGCCCGAAGAGATCGATGCGCAGGCACTTCGGACGCGAATCTACCTGGAAACGGTCATCGCCGGGTTGCACGCTCGGCGGTAGTCCTAGGCCAATTTTTGTCCATGGATTGAGTGTTGGAGCTGAGCCGAGACAATGCAACGGCACCTCGCAGCCCCTTCTTTTCGTCTTACTGGATGGATAGTTGATTCCATGAACTTTCAAAATATGAAGCGAGCTGGCTTCACACTCGTCGAGCTTCTCGTGGTCATCGCCATCATTGGTGTATTGGTGGGTTTACTTCTCCCTGCAGTGCAAGCGGCTCGTGAGGCAGCTCGCCGGATGTCCTGCCAGAACAATGTTAAGCAACTTGGGCTATCGATGCATAACTACGAGTCTGCCAATCGATGCTTCCCTCCGGCGGGGGTCATTCGTGGTTTCACGGCCATCAACACCAATGCGTCCTGGTCGATTCATGGTCGGATATTGCCGTATCTCGAGCAAGCGAACCTGTATCAACGAATCAACCTAGATATACCCTGGGACGATCAGGCGGTCCTGAGTGGATTGAAGCTCCCCGTCTTTGCTTGTCCAAGTGATCCCAATTCGGATACTCCCCGCGATCTCAGCCCAAAGCTTGCCTCTCCACTGTTTCCGACGACGTACGGCTTCAATCTCGGTTCTTGGCTCGTATTCAATCCAGCCAATGGTCAAGCGGGAGATGGTGTGTTTGGTCCCAATTTGCGTATCGGTTTCAATGGGGTCTCTGATGGGACCAGCAATACGTTGATGGTTGCTGAGGTAAGGGCGCGGCAGCATTATGGACGAAATGAACCGGTCGTTGGCGGAATGGCGTTACCAGCGGCTGATGAGGCAGCCGTGGCTGCAAAAGTCCCCGCGGCATTTGTATGGTGCCGTCCCAATGGGCATACCGAATGGCCAGACGCACGCGTTCACCATCACGGGTTCACCACCGCGCTTGGTCCCAACGGCAGACTGCGATTGGCAACCGCTTCGAACCTATGTCCGGCCGGCGTCGACATCGACTACACTTCTCAGCAAGAAGCCACGAGCCCGACAGTTCCAACCCACGCAATCATCACTTCGCGCAGCTACCATACGGGAGGGGTCAATGTCGCTTTGGTGGATGGATCGGTTCGCTTCATCAGCCAATCCATTAGCTTGTCAACTTGGCGAAATTTGGGAACCCGCAGCGGCGGTGAAGTCGTCAACGATTTTGGCGATTGATCGGCCAATCGTTCCTTCCGATCTTGGATCGTAAAGTAAACATGGACTCTGATTCCCGACTTTTTCTGGTAGACTTCGTATCTGGTGAAGTTCGAGGGTTTGAGTCGAATCAAACGAGCCTTCGTTCTCAATGCACTTCACGATGCCGCTGAACGTAGATAGAGCACCGTAGCTGAAATGACCAACTTTAATTTTCGCACGCTCGGAATCGTTTTCGTTGTCTGCCTCTTTTGTTATGGCAATGCAGTCCGATTGCGAAAAATGGGTGACCTCGGATTGGTGATGGATTTAATCGATCAACAGTATGTATCTGAGTCCAAACAAAACGATCTTTATCAAGCCGCCATGCGGGGAATGATCGATTCGCTGGATCCCTATTCCGGATATATTTCGCAAGAATCGCTCAGGCCATTTCAGTCGATGCTTGAGCAAGAGTTCGGGGGCTTAGGGATTGGTTTGGATGGTCCCCCCAGGCGAGATAATTTGATGATTATCAGCACTCTTTACGACTCCCCTGCATTTCGTGCTGGTTTGAAACCTGGCGATATCATCCTGCAGGTAGATGGTGTCGACGTAGCGAAAAAGCCGTTTCAGGAGTCTTCTCAACTGTTGCGAGGAAAAGTAGGAACCATCGCAAAGCTATCAATACAACGGGGATCCGATGAGGTTCCCATTTCCGTCGATGTAACCCGGGAGATGATCGAGGTCGAATCGGTCTTGGGGGACCGTCGCCTTCCCGATGGGCGATGGGAACATCGGATGCAAGCCGACACTAGCATCGGCTACTTTCGCGTCGAACTATTTGGAGAGAAAACAAGTTCCGAATTAGAAAATTCCATCAATAAGATCAAGGATGACTGCCGCGGAATCATCCTCGACCTACGCGACAATAGCGGGGGATTGTTGGAATCCGCCACAACGATTTGTGACATGTTTCTTTCTGAAGGTGAGATCGTCAGCACGAAGGGCCGGTCGGACGTGGTAGACCAGGTTTACTATGCACACGATGGTGTCATTCTCCCCGACGACGTTCCTATCGTTGTGCTGATCAATGAAAATTCGGCGAGCGCTAGCGAAGTCCTTGCCGCATGTTTGCAGGACCGTTGTCGAGCAATTGTCGCTGGCAGCCGATCGTTCGGAAAAGGAAGTGTGCAGAATGTAATTCCCCTAGAAGGTGGCAAAGCGGCCATGCGATTGACGACTGCCTATTACTATCCGCCGAATGGTAGACGCATCCATCGCCTGAAGGACTCAAAGATCGAAGACGAATGGGGGGTCAAGCCTAATGAAGGGCACGAAGTCAATATGGATGACGATGCAGTCCAGAAACTCATCGACCGTTACCGCAAACGGGCGGACCCTTCCCTGGTGCCCCAGAACCCTGAACAGGCAAATGGTTCCCCAACGGAGAATGATGCAACCTTGGTAGATGACCCTCAACTACTGCATGCGGTAAACGTGATCCTCGAGGCGAGCAAAAAGTAGTTGCCAATGGCCCTCCGTTCGAGACTCTTCTTGACATAGCGTACAAAAGTAGCAGGTACGCTCCGTCGTGGCGTCCGCTCTTCTACTCCCAAAGCTTCTCTATTTTGCCGAGGGGCATGCAATATAGGCCAATTTCAGTCGGAAATAACCCTGCACAAATAGCTTGCATTCGTATTTTTGCGAATTTTCGTTGCAACCGGAAAAACCCGCAAGTTTTACCAGCCCTCTCGCCGAAACACATCTTGTCCGACGAAAGATCGTCTCCGACTCGACAAGGGTTAAATCGATGTCCTGCAAGCGTTTTCAAAAAGTGGTTGGCCTTACACTCATCGCTGTGATGAGTTCACAAGTGGGGTGTATTTCCCTCTCCAATATGGCACTGGGGCCATTCGGCTTGCCGATCCCAATCAGTCCATACTTGCAAGACAATGAGGAGATGCAATTCCATGTGCACGAACGATATGCTCGGGTACCGATCATGGGTCCACTCACACAAGGCGGACCGGTCGCTGCCATCGACCCACCGAGCGATGACGAAGTCATCCATGCACTGGAGCGTGCACGGCCGATTCGAGGCGGTGTTCCATTCTTGTACGAAAAACAACGCAATCGCGTTCGTATCGTCAAAGAGAAGATTGCTGACTACATTGACGATCCTCGATTCGTACCATTGATTGGCTTCGCTCAACTACACCACGCACACTACAAGTGCACCGTGTACTTCGAAGAACGAACCATCAACGGCTGGCCTGTTCCGTATACGCTCGAGGATAAAGAGTCGGTGGAGGTCGTATACATCGACCATAACCACTTCCACATGTGCGGCGATCCGGACACGGGTGCTTCCAGCCCGTACTAAATCAACAATTGACGCCGAAACAAGTTAAGGCGGCATGAATGTTTCAACCGAGCGAGCCCGGTTGAGCTGTTCATGTCGCTTTTTCGTTTTGAATCTCGAATGAACTGCCTGTTTCCAATCGAATCGTCTATTTCTGAACGAATTGGACAATAATTCGCCATGCACTGGCACTCGGCGACCAGCCCCATAAACTAGGATGTGTTACACACCAGCCGTTGTGCTAGCGGGGCAACCCCTCATCGTATGAACTCTTCGTCCTGGAAAAAGGGAAGCAAAAGTGATGCTCGCGAATGAATCGATCAAAAATTGGATGGTTTTCTTGGTTTGTCTTTTGTGGTCATTCGATTGCCAAGCGAACTTCGAAACGACCAAACGCGAGCAGGTTGTGGCAAAGGGGATTCAGTTTCTCCGACAAGCTCAGTCTGCAGATGGATCCTTCAGCACATCCTCAGGCCCAGGAATCACGGGACTTGTGTTGCACGGACTGGTAGCGTCGGGGCTTCGCGAAGGCGATGCCACGGTCGACAAAGCCGTCAAATACTTGTTGAGTACACGCCGCGATGATGGCGGGATTTATGCAGATGGTTCCAAGCATGCAAATTACGAAACTTGCTTGTCGATCATGGCTTTTTCGAAACTCAACGAATCGGGAAAGTACAAAGACCTGATTGAAAAAGCGGAAAAGTTTGTCAAAGGTCAGCAATGGGATGAAGGCGAAGGGCTCGAATCAAGCGATCCTGCATTCGGCGGCGCAGGATATGGAAGCAAATCAAGACCGGATCTTTCGAATACTTCGTTCTTGATCGAAGCACTCAAGGAAGCGGGATGTCCGGATGATGATCCTGCAATCCAACGCGCTCTTGCGTTCGTCTCGCGATGCCAAAATTTAGAGTCCCCCTACAACAACACACCGTTCGCCAAGAAATCCAACGACGGCGGATTTTACTATACGCCCGCCAACGGTGGCGAGTCGATGGCGGGAATCGAGGAAGGGACCGGCGCGCTTCGATCGTATGCTTCGATGTCGTACGCTGGCCTCAAAAGCATGGTCTTTGCGGGAGTGAAGAAAGACGATGTTCGTGTCAAAGCTGTCACGAGCTTTCTTCGCAAGAACTATTCGGTATCCTCAAATCCTGGCATGGGAGAAACCGGGCTCTACTATTATCAGCAAACGATGTCCAAAGCGCTGGCCGCATGGGGTGAGAGTACCTTCACGACACAAGATGGACCGCGAGAGTGGAAGGGTGAATTGCTAGCTCAGTTAGAAAAAACACAGCGTCCCGACGGCTCCTGGGTCAACAACACGCCGCGATGGATGGAAGGTGATCCCAATTTGGTAACGGGCTACGCTTTGCTCACCTTGGCAAATCTCAAATAAACGGAACCCTAAGCTGCTGGTGGGGTTGGCACGCCAGGA
>Ga0207937_1000855_pt1 | contig 10377 bp, 9 predicted proteins | sample LakMenEpi04Sep11_FD_150668 | JGI IMG/M metagenome (GOLD analysis project Ga0207937, IMG submission 150668) | Freshwater microbial communities from Lake Mendota, WI - 04SEP2011 deep hole epilimnion (SPAdes) | ecosystem: Environmental > Aquatic > Freshwater > Lentic | place: Lake Mendota, Madison...
AAAGGCCTATAGTGGTCTCGACGACGCGGAGATCAAAGAGGTCGATCGATTTGTTCGACAAAACACACGCGAAGCGTTCGGCCCTGTTCGAAGCGTTGCGCCCGCGTTGGTGATGGAGATCGCGTTTGAAGGTTTACAACGCAGCCCTCGGCATAAGAGTGGAATCGCGACTCGGTTTCCTCGCATTGTTCGTTGGCGACATGACAAAAAGCCTGAGGATGCGAACACGCTGGCCGACTTAATGGAATGGTTACCCAGTCAAGAGTAGGAATCGGGCGAGCAAATTTCCAACGTGAAAAATCGAACACCTCTTCAAACGCTTTTGGATTATTTTGCGAACCAGGGGCAAAAGCCGTTCCCCTTTCAACGCGAAGCTTGGAGTGCGTACACCGAGGGTTGTAGCGGGCTGATTCATTCAGCCACAGGCACTGGCAAGACACTGGCGGTTTGGTTGGGACCCGTTCTTTCATGGCTGAAAGAGAATAAGGATCGCAATCTGTGGAATCCCAAAAAGCCACCGCTGCTGCGCATTCTGTGGATCACTCCCCTGCGAGCGCTCGCGTCTGATACTGAGAATGCGCTTCGAGCTCCTCTCGAAGCGATGGGGCTTCCGTGGTTGTTGGAGTCCCGAACAGGCGACAGCAGCGGGAGTACTAAAGCCAAACAACTGAAGCGATTGCCAACCGCATTGATCACAACTCCCGAAAGTCTCTGTTTACTCCTGACACATGCATCTTTGCAATCGCAGTTGACTGGCATTGAAGGTGTGATCGTCGATGAGTGGCACGAACTGCTCGGTAGCAAACGAGGTGTTCAAGTCGAGTTAGCGTTAGCGCGACTTCGGAAACTGAATCCAGCCCTCCGCACTTGGGGGCTATCCGCCACGATCGGAAATCTCACCGAAGCTGGCGAGGCGCTCGTCGGTTGTCATCCTGCTCAACCTAGCAGAATAGTCCGAGGTACGAGCAAGAAGCGATTGCGGTTGGAGTCGTTGATTCCGCAGAAGATGGAACGCTTCCCGTGGTCAGGGCATATCGGCACGCGAATGGTACCGCAAACAGCAGCATTGATTGATCAAGTCGAAAGTGCTCTCGTCTTTGCCAACACCCGATCGCAGACCGAGATTTGGTATCAACATCTGTTACAACATCGACCGGATTGGGCAGGGCAGATCGCGGTCCATCATGGTTCGCTCGACACAAGTGTGCGCGATTGGGTAGAAACCGGACTGCGAGATGGCAAACTACGAGCAGTCGTTTGTACGAGCAGCCTTGACTTGGGAGTCGATTTTTCGGCGGTCGATTTGGTACTCCAAGTTGGTAGTCCGAAAGGATCTGCACGATTGCTCCAGCGTGCAGGACGAAGCGGGCATCAACCTGGCGCAGAGAGTCGGCTCGTGTTTGTTCCGACAAACGCGTTGGAGTTGGTCGAACTCGCGGCTGCAAAGGATGCCATCCAACAGGGGAAGATGGAATCGCGACCCGTTCTCAACAAGCCCTTGGATGTGCTGGTGCAACATGCTGTAACGATTGCGATCGGCGGCGGCTTTACGTCTAACGAGTTGTTCGAAGAGGTGAAGACAACCAAGGCCTTTGCCTCTCTCAATCAAGAGGAATGGCAATGGGTTTTGGATTTCATCGTTCATGGCGGCAGCTCGCTCACTGCCTATCCTGAATTCCATCGAGTCCAACTCGACAATGGTCGTTACCAAGTTTCAGTCAAACGTACGATAACTCTACACAGGTTGAACATAGGCACGATCGTTTCTGACGCCTCGATGAAGGTGAAGTACATCAGTGGCGGTACGTTGGGGACCGTGGAGGAGAGCTTTGTATCAAAGCTCAAGACAGGCGATCGTTTTTTGTTCGCGGGGAAACTTGTTGAGTTAGTGATCATTCGAGACAACATGGCTTATGTCAAGCGATCCAAGGGAACGCCGGATGCCGTCCCTCGTTGGATGGGAGGGCGTATGCCATTGTCGAGCGAGCTCAGCGCCGTGTTGCGTCAGAAAATTCACGAAGCGTCGGATGGAGTATTTCATGGCCCCGAGATGAAGTCACTGCAAAGTTTGTTCGAAGTTCAGCAGCGTTGGAGCATCTTGCCAAGAATCGATGAGCTCCTGATCGAAATCATCCGCGAACGATCGAGTTATCAAGTGTTTCTGTTCCCCTTCGAAGGACGATTGGTGCATGAAGGAATGGCTTCGGTGTTGGCGTATCGATTGACGCGACAACAAAGAACCACCATGAGTATGGCATGCAACGACCACGGCTTTGTTTTGCAATCGCCCCATCCTATTGCGATCGAAAAGGGGATTTCCGAAGGACTGTTTTCCACAGATGGTTTGGAAGAAGATATACGACAGAGCATGAATGCGACCGAGATGGCGAAGCGGCAGTTTCGTCAGATAGCTCGCATCTCGGGCTTGATCCAATCCGGCCTTCCGGGGCAACGCAAAAGTACGAGTCATATTCAAGCGAGTAGCAATTTGTTCTTCGATGCCTTTCGAGAGCATGATCCGGAGAATTTACTTTTGGAACAATGTCGTCGCGAAGTACTGGAGCAACAATTAGAATGGAGTCGATTGTGCAGAGCGCTGGAACGAATGCAGTATGGTATCGTGAAGTTCATGCATCCGCCGCGAGTGACTCCATTGGCATTCTCCCTGATGGTAGATAAACTGAGGGAGAGATTGAGTAGTGAGACGCTTGCAGAGCGAGTGGCTCGTATGCAACAAGCGTTGGAGACGGCTGCCTCGGAAAAGGCAAAGTAACGGACTATGACAATTAGAACTTCGGCTAGAACTTCTGCGATGGAATCCACATGCGATTCTGCAATGCCAACTTCGCTCGGGATCTCGATCGATGGAATGGAGCTTCGGTTGTTATCGAAACGCGGAATTCACTGGCCGGATCAGCAAACGTTGTTTATTGCCGATACGCACTTTGGAAAAGAAGCAACGTTTCGCAGCGCGGGTCTTGCCGTACCTCGCGGTAGTACGCAAAGCACGTTGACGACGATTGCGCAAATGGTTTTCGAATGCCAAGCGACACGGTTGGTGTTGCTCGGTGATATGTTCCATGCACGTTCTTCGATTTCCGATGACATACGGGAATCGATAGATCGTTTCTTTGCGGCTCATCCGACCTTGCGATTTACTTTGGTATTAGGCAATCATGATCGAGGCATTCGCAAGCTCTCCAATCTTTGGCCTATAGAAATCGTCGATTCGGGAACAGCCATCGATGAAATTTCCATTTCGCATATTCCTCAAGCACCCAGCCCGCAGACGAAATTACTTTTGTGTGGTCACATACATCCAGCGTATCGGTTTTCGTCCCAGGTGGATTCTGTAGGGAAATTGCCATGCTTTTGGCTTTCCAACCAGCAGCTAGTCCTGCCAGCCATCGGTGAATTCACGGGAACCCAAGTTATCCGTCCTAGCAAGTCGGATCGAGCTTGGGTAATCGTCGACAACCAAATTCTGGCGATTTAAAACCAGTTCCCTCCAAGTCGGTACTACCGACCCTCTGAATTGCCGGCTCGGTCTTGAGAACTAGTCGATCATACGTCCATTGATTGTTGCTTCGACAGAAGAATCATCCCCCAGGGAAGTTCGAACTCTAATCGCTTGCTTGATACTGCGAGCGTTTTCCTCTGTGATCGATCCGCCAGTAAATGTCATCGGTATCACTTGGATCGATTTATCACCTTGCGGAATGGTGAAGGCAAATCTAGGGTCTTCGCAATCGATACCGACGATACTGAACGGCTTCTTGGCTCGAATCAGTAGTTTCTGCTGCACCTGTTGCCCCAACTTTACATCCCCTACGGAAACGACTTTCGGTGTAATTGAAATTGGGGGGATAACCCTAGCCTGCACTGGCAGCGAAAAGGTCGACTCCTTGAGGTCGTTGGTCACGACGGTTATTTCTTCTTGCAGCTCCCCGACCGGTGTCGTTTCCTTGAGTCGAACATTCATCACGTAACTGAGCATCTGGCCTTTTTTTGTCGCTGGGGATAGACGAACCTCCAAGTTGTCGGTGTCACCTCGCACATCCTTAATAGCCCAGTCAGGTCGACCCGCATACGAGATCTTAATGTCGATCTCCTTGCTCATCCCTACATCCACATCTCCAAAATTGACTTCTCCTGGCTCGACCACGATATCTGAACGTATCTTACCACTGACCAAGAGATTGACTTCTGCATAATAAGGACGATCGATCACTACCGTAATAGACGCGTTCTTCTGTCCAAGAAAAGTTTTGGTATTGAACTGCGCGATGATCTCGCCTTTCTCCCAAGACTTCAGCGTGCTTTTGGAAATCACGGGTTTGGTACATCCGCAACTGCTCCGCACGGAAGCGATGTGCACGTCTTCTTCAAAGCAATTCTCAATAATAAAGGCATGCTCAGTTTTCGCATTTCGACTGACGGTGCCAAAGTCATGCATCTTCTGCTTGAACATCTTTTCTGCCCAGTCGCCGGCAGATACGCTCGAACATGACAACGCACCAAAGAATGCAAGCAAGAACACGATGAAGAATGAGTGGACTCGAATAATCATCAAGCTGTGGCTCCAATACGAGAAACGAACTTTGCCTGTCATCGGCAGGATCGCATATCAAATTCGATCTCTTTGGTAAATTTTAACAACAGAAATTACCCAAACATCCCAGAATGCAAAGTCTAAAACAAACTCGCGGGATCCGCTTTCCAAAGATTGCGAATTGCCAGCAATCCAGACATCGTACACATGACAAATGCAAGCAACGCAACAAAGATCATTCGCTCGACTGTCATGAAGGTAGGGATGCCTGAGGCCATGACGGTAATGCGATAAAGAGCGAGTGCGGTTGAACCGGCGATAACGTAGCCGGCGATTGCTAAGATCCAAGCTTGTTGCAAAACGATGCCAGCAACAAACCATTCCGAGTATCCCATCGCCTTGAGTGTTGCGAACTCGGGGAGCCGTGCAGCAACATCGACAGCCAGAATCATATAGACGATCGCAGCACCGATGATGAACGAAATGAGAACACCCATCGTAAAGATCATGCCAATGGGTGTTTCATTGAGCCAACGTGCCCTTTCCCATTCCTTTTGCTCATTCATGGTTAGCAATTGAACAGCTTGATCGGCATGGGAGTCGGTATCTTTCAACCATTTCAAAAGCTCTCCCTTGATCTGCAATGGATCAGTACCTGGCACGAGCCGGACGAGTCCTAGCGAAGCACGTCTGCGTGTATCTATCAAAGTACGCTTCGAAAAACCAACGTCACTCAACAGAACTGCACCGTTGGTTGCCAGTCCTGTTCCGACGGAAAATACACCTGCAATTCGTGTCGCTTTCCCTCCGAGTTCAGCGAACTGTCCTGTATCTTCCTCGGAGAATTTCTTGCAATTCTGAGGACCATACTCGGCGCGTGTTGCCAGATCCACAAGCATAGCATCTGGATCCTTTATCTTGTCCAGAAGCGTCTCCATTTCTGGGATGCGGATCACGGGGCGATCCAATTCCATCGCCATCATGCCTACCGTTCGAAACGAGCCATCGGGGGGCGCATTTTCACAGGATTTGGAACGGATCGGGTTTTGCCATCGTTGCAACATGATAAAGAATGGATCGACCCCCTCCACTTGAGGATGAGAAGCGATGATCTGCATCCACGCTCGATCGATGGTCCGCGGCTCATACAAATGCACGTAATCCGGCGATCGCATGACAATGTCACCCGAAAGTTTGGCATAGACGATGGTCGCAGTATTCCCGACGGCCCCTCGAAACCCCAACTGCATAAAGATCAGTAAAAGGGCAAAGCTGACACCACCCACACTCACCGCCGCGCGAGTTGGCTGCGAGAAAAGATTGAGCCAAGAAACAGGTGTACGCCGAAAAACTAGCCCGAGCAACGAAAGTTCGCCTTGCAGAAATAGCGGTTGAAAGGTGGAATTGTCACAAATCATAACGGATTCAGTCCGCGATCAACAACACAGGATTCCACCTTGACCTCATTATCACGAAGTGGCGTATTCGCCGCTGGAATGGATGATCGACTGGCGCGGTTTAGCCAGAGCATCAGTTTCGACCACCGACTCTATCGCCACGACATTCGCGGCTCCATCGCGCATGCCCGGATGTTAGAAAAGCAGAAACTGCTCACGAAAGATGAGTTTGCATCGATCGAGCGTGAACTGCTTTCCATCGGTGAAATGTTGGATCGCGGGGAAATGCCATTCAAAATCGAGCTCGAAGATATTCATATGCATATCGAGCAAACGCTCATCGATAGGATCGGTGATGCGGGAAGAAAACTGCATACGGCCCGGTCTAGAAACGATCAAATAGCGACCGATCTCCGGCTTTGGGTACGGGACCAACTCGACCGCGTCGCCGAGTTGCTTGTTGAATTGCAAAAAGCGTTTCTATCGCGATGCGAGCGCGATGCGACCGTTGCGATTCCAGCGTATACGCATATGCAACGCGCGCAACCTGTGTTGGCCCCACATTACTGGCTGGCTTACATTGAAAAGTTAGAACGCGATCGTACGCGCGTTGTCGATTGTCGAAAACGCACCAACGTCTCACCGCTAGGTGGTGCTGCCGTTGCTGGAACGAGCATGCCTATCGACCGGCACTTTACGGCAAAGGAACTCGGCTTTGAGGATGTGGCACGCAATAGTATCGACATCAGTAGCGATCGAGATTTTGCTGTCGAGTCCGTCTTTGTTTTGACGATGATTGCTGAGCATTTGAGTTGTTGGGCCGAAGAGTGGATTCTTTGGTCGACCACCGAATTCAGTTTCATCCGCCTTCCGCAAAAGTTTTGTACCGGCAGTTCGATCATGCCGCAAAAAGTGAATCCAGACACACTGGAACTCTCTCGAGGCAAATCGGCTCGCGTCATCGGTGCTTTACAAACGTTATTGGTCCTCATCAAGGGATTGCCTTTAGCGTACAACCGTGACTTGCAGGAAGACAAACCACCGTTGTTTGATGCGTTTGACACGGTGATCGCGATGTTGGAGATTGCGATTCCTATTGTGGCAGAGTCCGAGTTGGATGTTGCGTCGATCCGATCGCGGCTGGACCAAGGGTTCTTGGACGCGACCGCATTGATGGAAGCATGCATGCTTCGCGGGTTACCGCAACGGACAGCCCATCATCGCGTCGGGGCACTCGTCGCACTTGCCAAGGAGAAACGAGTTCGATTGATCGATCTCTCCGATGCCGATCTCCAGTCGGTCGATCCGACTCTTGACGCAACGATTCGAGAGGTGCTGAGTGTCGACGGCGCGATCAACGCGTATCAGTCCTTTGGTTCGAGCAATCCGAATCAAGTCGCATCCCAGGTCGCCTATTGGAAATCGGTATTGAAATATTAATGGCAGTAGAAGAACACTGCTTCTATGTGTCGAAAATTGCTGCACAATTTGCTCAACGGCCGCTGCGAGTTGGACGAAGAGACCCTTTCGCACATTCGAAAATGTCGCAGTTGCATTCAACTTCTTGAAGAGTTTAGTCAAGCTCAAGAACTCGAAACGTGGTTACCAAAGACAACGTCCAGTTCTTTCGATACTGAAGTTGAGTTCAAATAACTTCAAACTCGCCTTAAAGAAACAAGTGAAGATAATGACGTGTCAGAACCGAAGCTCGGTCGTGAAACACTAGATGCAAAAGGTCATTCCCACATTGATCTGAATACACTTCAACGTGCAATGCCTGACCAAAGATATATTTGCAGAGAATACTTGGTCGTGGAGGGTGCGGTTTTGTCATATTAGCCTATGACAAAAAGCTTGGACGTGACGTTGCTGTAAAGTTTCTCGAACGCAACACCGAAATCGAAAGGCAGCGATTGCGGCGCGAAGGGCGAGCTCTTGCAGAAATGGACCATCCGAACGTCGTTCGAATCTTGGATGTCGGCGAATTTGGCAAAACGGAAGAAGCCAATTCCGTTGGGTGATGGCCAGACGAGAAAGTGTATTGTTTTCAATCGCTCAAATGAAAACTGAGGACGAAAGCAAGGACAAATTGGCGCATGCGTTCTCACAATGTTTGCACGAGATCGAGAGGGGGGCAACTGTCGGATAGGAATCGACTTCTGCTGGTGGGAGAGTTGGGTTGGGAGTTGGCTTGGTATTTGTCTGGTTTTTCGGAAAGCAAGGAGAGTATTTTTGTGCTCGAGCAGAGTGAAATGATCATCGGGAAGATGAGGAACACGCTACGCAGCCTTGAGATGCCACTGACTTTTTCCAATTGGCAACTCGGCTTGACCCTTGCCAGGAAATCACTTTTGCTCAGTCTTCAGCAGGATTTGGTCAGCGCATCCGAAGTGGCGAAACTTGCCAGCGCCAGCTTGGACAAGGCCATTGAAATGCGTCCTCAAAACCGCAAATGGATCGAAGAGTCCGTCAAGCTAGAATTGTTGCGAAGCGACTGGTTGGTTCAGCAGAATGAATTGGATGCAGCAACCAACTTGCTTACCAGCTAGATCAAGAAGAAACTGCGATTGTCGAAGTCGGCTCCGAACGACTACGAACAGCGCAAGCAAATCGTCAAATCGTTCGTCAAGTTAGCGGATTTGAGTCTCAAGGCAGGCCACAACGCACGAGCTCGCGAGGAGTACTAATTCGCCGCTCAAGATTGCCGAATCATCTTGATGAACCCTCCTGACCATCAATGGGTCCTGGAAGTACGTTCTTGGTTAATTTCGCAAGTGATCAAGCTGGATGACGATCACAAATTTCGTGATGGGCCGCTAAGGCATGAGGCAAAGTTCGTTGAACTCTTAGATTCCAAGGGCCTAGACAGTAGCGCTTTTGACAAAGCGCTCAAGGGCCAAATGGAACCCGATCGGCCGAGTGTTTTGGAACCTGCCTCCATCATGCACTCGCTGCTCCAAGACGGAATGTGACATTGGATACGTAAGTTAGACAATGTAGGCAAATGGCAGGCCGATTGAGGGCAAAGTCCCAGGGTGCGCCGCGTACCGCGGGCGCCACTGGGCTATGGGACACAACGCCGTTGGTGTAAAAAGCCGAATTGCGATAGGTACTCTTATAACCAAATTGTCGATCTGGCAATTTGAAACTGACCATGGCAGATACTAGTTTAATGTCCAGCTCTGAATCTTCCTAATTGACTGGTCCCTACACACGCACAATCATGTCGCAATCTCTCGCACAAATCTACTTGCATCTGGTTTTCTCAACCAAGAATCGAGTTCCATCATTGCGAGGATTCGAAGAGAAGATGCACGCGTATTTAGCTGGTGCTTGCAGCAATCTAGAGTCTCCTTCTTTAATCGTAGGCGGAGTGGAGGATCACGTTCATATCCTTTGCCGTCAATCCAAGAATATTGCGTTGAAGGATCTCGCAGGAGAGATCAAGCGAGAATCGTCCAAATGGATTAAGACACAGGGACGAGCACACGAAGAGTTCTATTGGCAAGGTGGTTATGGAGCATTCTCGATCAGCCCATCACACGTCGGCGAGGTCAAAAAGTACATTTCGAACCAACGTGAACACCACGCACAGGTAACGTTTCAAGACGAGTTCCGAAGACTTTGCAAGAAATACGAATTGGAGCTCGATGAGCGTTACGCCTGGGATTGAGTATTAGCGGTCTTTCCGGACGCCCAATACGCCAACGGCGGTGGACTTGTAGCCCGATACGCCAACGGCGTTAGATTCCATAGCCCAGGGTCGCGGCGTTGCCGCGCACCCTGGGGTACCAACGCCCATGTGTCGCGTCTACCCCAACGGGGTTGGACAACGACGCCGAGGATCGATTTAGCGTTGGGATATTAGCGTTTGTTTGTTATCGACAAATACCTTGGAAATCCTAAGAAAACACGAAAACGGTTCCTGCCACCTTTTTTTTCGCGCTGCCACTGTGTAAATGGTGCGTTTGTAAAACCCCGTTGGGGTTTGGATGACGCGATGGGTTGCGTACCCAGGGTGCGCCGCGTACCGCGGCGCCCCTGGGCTATAGAATGCAACGCCGTTGGCGTAAAAGCCGATGCGTAGATTCGCCCAAGGCGATCCAGGCATCGCAATTCATTCCTATCATACGAAACATTGCACGTCATTTTGCGCGGCCATAAGTCGACCAATGACCGCATACGTCGGGAGCGTTCGAATCAACAAAAACGATACGACAATCGCATCCGATACACCAACGGCACCAATACGCCAACGGCGTTCGATTCCAAAACCCAGGGTCGCGACCACGCCGCGCACCCTGGGTTCCGTCCCCTTTTGTCGCGTCTACCCCAACGGGGTTGTACAACGACGTCGAGAACCGATTTTGTGTTGAGTCGTTCAGGTTGTTTGTCAACGAATACCAAGGAGATCCAACGAAAAACACG
>Ga0207937_1000856_pt1 | contig 10375 bp, 7 predicted proteins | sample LakMenEpi04Sep11_FD_150668 | JGI IMG/M metagenome (GOLD analysis project Ga0207937, IMG submission 150668) | Freshwater microbial communities from Lake Mendota, WI - 04SEP2011 deep hole epilimnion (SPAdes) | ecosystem: Environmental > Aquatic > Freshwater > Lentic | place: Lake Mendota, Madison...
TAGAACGGCGTGATGGTGCTGCCGGTCGTGCCCATGCCGGAGTCGAGGCGCACGCCGAAGCCGGCCGCGCTGCGGTAGGTGACGATCTTGCCGTAGTTCGGCGTGAATTTGTTGGCCGGGTCTTCCGTGGTGACGCGGCACTGCACGGCGTAGCCGTTGCGGGGAATCTCGCTTTGTGCGGGGAGGGCGAGTTCGGGTCCGTGCAATCTGGCGCCGGCGGCAACGAGAATCTGCGAGCGCACCAAGTCGATGCCGGTAATTTGTTCGGTCACGGTATGTTCGACCTGGATGCGCGGGTTCATCTCGATGAAGAACCACTCGTGGCGGTTGAAGTCGTAAAGGAACTCGACGGTGCCGGCGTTGTTGTAGCCGATGCCGCGCGCGATCTCGACGGCGGCCCGGCAAAGGTCGGCGCGCACTTGCTCCGGCAGTCCGATGGACGGCGCGACTTCGACGACTTTCTGATGGCGGCGCTGCACGGAGCAATCGCGCTCGTGCAAATGGAGCACGCCGCCGTGGGAATCGCCGAGGATCTGCACTTCGATGTGCTTGGCGCGCGGGATGTATTTCTCGAGAAAGACGGCGGGGTTGCCGAAGGCGCGACCGGCTTCGTTGCGGGCTTCGTCGAGGAGCGGAGCCAAGTCGCTTTCTTTGCGAACGACGCGCATGCCGCGTCCGCCGCCGCCGAAGGCGGCTTTGATGATGAGGGGAAAACCGATTTTTTTGGCGATGCGCAGGGCTTCGCCGCGTTCGCTCACGGGATCTTCCGTGCCGGGCAGCACCGGCACCCCGAGCTTGATGGCGAGGGCGCGGGCGGCGGTTTTGTCGCCCATCATTTCGAGCAGGTCGGGGCGGGGGCCGACGAAAGTGATGCCGGCATCTTCACAGGCGCGGGCGAACTCGGCGTTTTCCGAGAGGAAGCCGTAGCCGGGATGGATCATTTCCGCACCGCGCTCGCGGGCGAGGCCGATGATGCTTTCGATGTCGAGGTAAGCGCCCACGGGGCCTTTGCCGCGTCCGATCACGTAAGCTTCGTCAGCCTTGAACCGGTGGATCGAGAAACGGTCTTCGTCGGCATAGATCGCGATAGTGCGCATGCCGAGCTCGTTGGCCGCACGAAAAACGCGGATGGCGATTTCGCTGCGATTGGCCACGAGCAAGGTGCGGCCGGCAACATTGACCGAGGACGGGGCAGGGGATTGGGCGCGTGATTTTTTCGGCATCGAGCGCACTTTGTAGAAAAGGCGCATCCACTTGGCAATGGCGCGGCGTCTGGAGTGTCCAAAAAAAACGGGGAGCCCTTCCGGACTCCCCGCTTGGTTTGGTTCGTGCGCGAATCGATCTTAGTCGGCGATTTTGACTTCGATCTGCTTCGGCTTGGCCTCCTCCGCTTTCGGCAAGATGACCGTCAGCACGCCGTCTTTGTATGTCGCGCTGATGGTGTCCGCCTTGACCTCGGCAGGCAACGAAACCGTGCGGGTGAAGCGGCCAAAGGTGCGCTCGCGCAAAAGCGTAGCGCGCTCCACGTTGGCCGGTTTCTCCTCCTTGCGCTCGCCGCCGATGCTGAGACTGCCGTCTTGGAAGGAGATGGTGAAGTCATCCTTCTTGAGGCCGGCGACTTCCAAGGTCACGGTGTACGCATCCTTGTCCTCATGCACATCAAGGGCTGGAGCCCAAGCGTTGGTTCCCGCCTTTTCCGTCGGGAAAAAGGGGAATTGCAGGTTCATGAAATCGCGGAGCAACTCACTCGGCGCGGTGGCCGGTGAAAGTTCCGCCGTATCGGGTTTGAATCGGATAAGTGTCATATGGTTAATTTCCTTTCGCAGGGATCTTTAGCGAAAATTATGCCAGCTTGCGGTCTTGCTGTGTAAAATAATGAAATACAGTGAAATACAGAAAAATTTTGTGAGATTAAGAGTATCAAAAAAGAGACAAAGTGACACTTTTGTGTCGTTGATATGCTATTAATAAGCGACAAATTGACTCTATATGTAACAAGAAAAAAACCGGACCTTGGGAGTCCGGTTATTTTGAAAAGGCGAGCCGGGCCGGATGGCGCGGCAGGGCTTAGAGCGCAGCCAGCTTGCGGGCGAGAGCGCTCTTGCGGCGGTTGGCCGCATTGCGATGGATCGTGCCGCGTTTGACCGCGCGATCCAGCTCGGAGCTGAGGGTGCGGGCTTGGGCGGTGGCAGCGGCTTTGTCCTTCGCCGTGAAGGCGGCGCCGGATTTTTTCGTGAGCGTCTTGAGGGTGTTCAAGGTGCTGCGGTTGCGCGTGGTGCGGACTACGGTTTGACGTGCACGCTTGGCGGCGGATTTGATGTTGGCCATGGGAAATGTGTGGTTGATGTCGTGCCAGAGGGGAGAATCGAACTCCCGACCAAGGGCTTATGAGTCCCCTGCTCTACCGCTGAGCTACCCTGGCTTTCGACAGCGGCGGCACCGCGGTTGCGGCGCCGTAAAGGTCGGACAAGATAGTCGTCCGCACTCAGGTCCCGCAAGGAAAAAGCCTCTGCCAGCGCGGAAAGATTGAGACGCAGCGGTGAAGTCCCCACACTTGCCCCATGCCAAGCGGTCGAGATTTGTGGCGGGACGAAGCGCCCCGATGGGAGGGGGGCGGCCGTTACTTGCTGCTCAACCCGCGTCTGTCTCCCGCATGGCGCGAGCAGGTGCTGGCCGCGGAATTTCCCGATTGGTCCGATCATGTGTGGCTGGCGACATCGGGCACGCAAGGGACTTTTAAAGTGGTGGCGCTGGCCCGGGAGGCGTTGGCGGCGAGTGCCCGCGCGGTGAACCGACACCTCGGTGCGGGCAAGGACGATGTGTGGCTGAATCCGTTGCCGCTTTTTCATGTCGGCGGTTTGGGGATCGAGGTGCGGGCAGCTCTCACCGGTGCACGGGTGCAAACATGCGCCGGATGGTCGGTGGAGAGTTTTTTGGATTCCGCGGAAAATGCGCGGGCCACCTTGACGTCTTTGGTTCCCACACAAGTGCACGATCTGGTGAAAGCCGGGGCCAAGGCTCCGCCCTCCCTGCGTGCGGCTGTGGTGGGCGGTGGTGCCTTGGAGGGGAATTTGCGCGCGCAGGCCCGGGATTTGGGATGGCCGATTTTGCCAAGCTACGGACTCACCGAGGCTTGCTCGCAAGTGGCAACGGCCGCGCCCGGCTCGACCGACGGGGACTGGCTGCCGTTGCTCCCGCATATCGAGGCGAGGCTGGACGAGGCGGGTGTGCTTGAGTTGCGCGGACCATCCATGCTGTCCGGCTGGATGCTGTTCCGCGCGAATGGCGGCGTGCGCTGGGAAGACCCGAAAGCAGACGGTTGGTATCGCACGGGTGACCGGGCGGAGTTGCAAGGGCGTGAACTTCGCGTGCTGGGCCGGGTGGATGATTTGGTGAAAATCCGCGGGGAGTTGGTCGATGCGGCTGCGCTGGAGCGAGAGTTGCAGTCACGCGTCAAGTCGGGCGCGGTCTGTCTGATCGTTGCCGAGGATGCGCGCAATGGACACACGCTGAGGGTGCAGGCGGAGAACAGCGCGGCCGCGAACGAGGCGCGGGAAGCTTTCGATGTGTTTCCCCCGTTCGCCCGTCCGCAAGCGGTTGAGGTCGGCCCCATCGTTCGCACGGCCCTCGGCAAAATCGTGCGTTCTGTTGGTGGTGGGTAGGAAACAAAAAAGCTGAGAGCTGCCGTGTGGATAAAGCAGGGCTCCCGGCGCGTCGGGGGAGCCGCACTCTACGGGAGCGGATGACGACGGCCGGGGCGGGAAACAGCTTTTTGTGTGTGGCCGGTCAGGGTCAGTCCTCGATCCGCATCAGTTCGTGCGGGATGAGTTTGACGTAATCCTCCAGCGAACCGCCTTCCAGACAGCAATCGATGATCGCGCGGCCGGTCGGATGAAGGTCTTCATGCAGGAGGCCAGTCAATTCGCGATGGAAGAAGTCGGTGAGGATTTCCGCCCCGGTGTCATAAGCGGCTTCGCCGACTTCGGGTTGTTTGTCCACCTCGAAGAACCAGCTGCCGATCGTGCGACCCTCGATCAGGATCGAGGAGGGCAAATATCCGAGCAGCGGGCAGCGGGCGGAGCGCAGCGAGGAGGCTTCGAAATCCGCCCCGCCGCGTCGCGCGATGTATTCGCGCATGATCCACTGCGGCATGAAGCTGACTTCCCAGGCGCCGATGTGCTGGTTGGGTACGAGCAGGTATTTCACCTTCGGGGTTTCGAGGATTTGCTGGAGCAGCAGGTTGGCCTGATCCACCTTGCGCCCGGTGGCGAATGGCCAGTAAGAGCCGACGCCTTCGGAGCTCATGCCTTCGCTGTCCACAATGCTCGGGTTGGCATGTCCACGCGGGGCGACGAGGCGCCAGAGCCAAGCCAGCGAGGGCGGGAGCAGATGGAAGAAGCCGAGGATGCCATAAGTCGGATGCTCGCGGGTGCAGGGCGGGCAGCGGACACCGAGACTGCGCACGTCGACTTCGACGGGTTTGTTGACGATGCCCGGGATGATGCGGCGCGGGATAACGACGCGCGGGTTCGGGCAAGGTTTGCCGGGCGAGTCCTCGATGTGTTCCCAGATCAGAGCAGTGGCTCCGGGGTGAGCTTGGATGTTCAGGAAAAGAATTTTTTCAGACGGCTCGATGGTCAGTTTCTCGAGATGCGGATCGACGCCGTAGTGTTCGATGTGGTTCACGCGCACAAACCACGCGTCTTCCGCATCAACGACGCTGAGTTTGCCTCGCCCGAGGCTGAGAGAAGGGTGACACAAAGCCATGTCGTCGGTGACAGGGCGGAGTTCGCAATTGCGCGGCAGGGTGAGCGTACGACGGTCGCCGGTGATGATGTTGCGGCCGAGAAGAAGGCTGCCGTCTTCCTGACGATGCGCCTGTTCGAGAAGCTCGCTCTTGCCCCCGCCGCTCGCTCCTTCGTGGGAAATGACGATTTTCTGCCCGTAAGGCGTGACGACTTGGACGGTCGAGCCGTGCATGGTGACCCATTTTTCGCCTTCGCCGACGTTGAGGAGGAATCCGTAAACACCTTTTTTGGCGCTGGGCCCCGGATAAAGGTTGTAGCTGAAAAGTTCGTGGTATTGCTCGGTGCGGTTGTGCACGACGACCTGCTTTCCGTCGAAGTGCGTATGACGGAACGGCGGTGCGACGTAGATAATCGCCTTGGGCTCGAAGTTTTCCGGGATTTGCGAGGGTTCGAGCAGTCCTTGCAGAAGGGCCAAGCCGAAGGCAAAGAATCCGGCGTTGTCCGGCGCGATGACGAAGGCATCAACGCCCTTGTTGTCCACCCCGGCCAGGAAAGGAAACACGGCGAGGTTTTGCGTTTTGAGCCAGGCGAAGGTTTCTTCGCGAACGGCATCAAAGTCGCGATTGAAGCGCTCTTGGAAGGTGGGCTTGTCGGTCGGTCGTTTGTCGCCGATGACCATGCAATCCGGGTCTCGGCGGCGCATGTAGGGCTCGAGGTAGTTGGCGGCGATCCCGTTTTTGACCGCACACACCCGTGCTTCGACCACCGGGCCGCGGCCGGGCACATCGTAAGAGACTTCCTGCCAGCCATTGACGGCATCGCGGGTCGAGAGAGCGACAAGCTGATCGACCGATTCGGCGACGGTGACTTTCGGGGCGGCGGCGAGAATTTCCTTGGCTTCAGCAGGCAAGGCGTAGGGTAGGTGGAGTTTAGCCATAACGTTGATTGACGGGTTGATTCTTGCACGTTTTTGCGATGAAAAACTATCCCGCAGAAAGCAAATATCGTGCATTTTTTGTGCACGTAATCCGCAAAGTCGTTGTGTAGTCATGCAGAATTGATGAGATTGCGGCCGTGTTAAAAATGATCCGTCAGGCCTTTGCCGAGAGGGTGCGTTCCTCGGCCGTCTTGCAGTCCGTTTTGAACGACCTGTGGGAGGTTTCCGGAGTCCGGGTGCAGTTTCTTGATGTCTCGAAACCGGCTGATTTTCAGGCGCCTTGCCGTGCGCATTCTGCCCTGTGCCAGCGACTTGATGGTAGCGAGGTTGGCCGGGTCCTTTGCGTCTCCTCGTGTTTGCGTTTGTTGGACCAAGCGCGCGAAGGCACGGCCATGGGGCATTGCGTGGCGGGAACGGTGGTTTGCGCAGTGCCGATCCGGGCTTCAGTCGGGTTGCTTGGATATTTGGTGACGGGGGGATTTTACGAGGCGAGGCCCTTGATGCGTGAGACCAACCGCGTGCGCCATTTGCTTGAACGCGGCGGTGTTCGTCTCGAACGCGAGGAGATTGCGCGTTTATGCGGTCGCACCAGCGTGGTTCCGCCCTCGAGGGTGGAGGCCCTGCGCCGGATGTTGGAAATGGCGGCCGGTTATCTGGTCAAGGAGTTGTCGCTGGAGCTTTTTCAGGCGGGTGAGGATTTGCCGCCTACGATCAAGCGGGCGTGCCAGCTGATCCGCGAACAGTTCCGCGATGACCCGTCGCAGGAGGAAATCGCCCGCGCGGTCGGGCTAAGCACGAGTCATTTTTCCAGACTGTTTCATCGCCGCACCGGCTTGCGCTACAAAGAATATGTCAACGAAATGCGTCTGCAGCAGACGCGGCAGGATTTGCGCGAGAGCGAGGAGTCAATCACCGGCATTGCCTTTGCGGCGGGCTACCGGAGCATCTCGCAATTCAACCGCCAATTCAAAGGGCACTATGGCCTGAGTCCCCGGGAATTTCGGAAGCGACACCGGCGCGCATCGCGCCGCGATGACGGACAAAAGCGATGAGCACATAGGCGGCTTCGAGGGCCAAAAAGGCGAGCACATAGCCTTCGCCACCCACGCCGAAGCCGTAGCTGTGCAGGCCGGCGCCGAGAACGTAGTTCACGCCATACCAAGCCATGATGATTCCGGCGAAGTTCACCACCGCGGCGACCGCCATCCCGAAATCGCCCCACCAACCGGCCATTTTGCCGTGGATGGCGAGCACATACATGAGCAGCGCGATGAGGGCCCAGGTTTCCTTGGGGTCCCAGCCCCAGAAGCGACCCCAGCTGTAGTTGGCCCACACGCCGCCGAGGATGGTGCCGACCGCCAGCAAAATAAGCCCGACAAACATCATGCGGTAGAGCCAGGTGTGCAATTGACGCAGTGCCGGGGCGGTCTGCGGGTGGCGGATGTATCGCCAGAGCACGATGTGGGCAAAGCCGAGGGCGAGGGCGAAGGCCGCATAGCTCAGCGTGATGGTCAGAACGTGAACCGTGAGCCAGAAGTTGTCGCGCAACACGGGCACGAGCGGGTCAAGCCGGGCCGGCATTGCCACGGGCAGGCTGCGCACCAGCAGCAGGCACAGAAAACTCACCGGCAACGCGCTCAAGAGCATCAAGCGATTCCGGTAAACGGCGTAAAATATCAGCCCGAAGAGCACGGTTCCCATGGCAACCCAGACGACCGATTCATACATGTTCGTGACCGGCGCGCGTCCGGCGATGATGACCCTCAGGTAAAGCCCGTAAACCATGCAGGCCAACGAGGACGCGCTCACGGCGACGCCAGCGAACAACGGAAGTCGCCGCCAACCGTGGCGCGAACCGACCATCAGCAGCAGGGCTGCGGGAATGAGTAGCCACATCGCCGTGTCGAAGGGATTGAGCCGGTTGTAGTGAAGTTCTCGGGCGATCACTTGGTCGGCGGGATAAACTTCGGGATTGAGCGCCCGCAGGTCGTTGACCAACCGCTGCGAGGCATCGGCAAACTTGGCTTGGTCACCCTCGCTGGCCGCAATGTTGAGGGCCCGCAGATCCTGCAGAACCGGCGCGGCTTTTTCCGGCGGATAAACGGTGGCGAGTTGATCGATGCCCAGCCATGGGGCGCCGGCCGGCGAACCGGGTGGTGGTGGCGCTAGGAGAAAAGCGGAAGCCGTGCCGAGCGCGTCGAAAAGCTGCATGCGTCCGAGCACCGTCTGGGCCTCGGTGTTGAGTCGGGGGACTGGTTCTCCGGCTTGCCGCAGAGCCGCTGCATCTTGAGCGAGCGAGGTGAGTTTCGTTGCCGTCACCAGTTCCTGACGCGAGAAGCGTTTGCGGGCAGGATCGAGCCCGACCGCTTCCACCAGCGGACGATACGAGACGAGAATGACGGGCTCTTGCCTCCAGTCGTGCGTGGCAAAGAGCATCGAAAAAGCAAAGGCGCTGCCATTGAATGTCTCTCCATCATTGGTCCGCACCGGATCGCGCCCGGCGATTTTCACGAGAACCTCGTGACCGAAAGTGCCGACCGGTTTGCGGCGTCCCGAGTCCTGCACGACGAGCGACTCCCACGGTTGGAGGTCCACTTTGGCCGGTGAGCCAGACAATGGCGCCGCCGCCATGGCAAGAAGGGCAAGGGTGAGCAGTCTCATAGTTTTTCAGTTTTTCGCGGCTGACGATTCGCCGGGGCGGCGGAACATGAACATCAGCACCAGACCGAGGCAAAGAATAAGCGATCCGGTCCATTTGCCCAGCCAACCCGGATCGCGGAGGATTTGCACCGAGCTTTGGCTCAGATCGTTCGGATTCCAAGAGGCTTGGGAAATTTTGTAAGTCAGGCCGGTGAGCGAGCGCCAGAAGGCGTTGGGATAATTGGCCGGCTGATTCATCGAACACGAACCGGTGGCGTCCTTAACTCCATCCGGCAAAACCATGGCCAAGTTGCTTTGGAACGACGCGGGTTCGTCCGTGCCCTCGTTGCGTTCGACGATGAAATCTTCGAGCACCAGCCCGAAAGGCAGGCGATGAACTTCCCAGCCGTAGGAGACATCGATGGGGAAGCTGCCGGTCGGCAAGCTCAGGCGCCAGCCCGCGCCGACCCACTGCTCCACCAGCTGCTCTCCGCGCGTGGCCCGAACGAGGATGCCGTCCAACAAAGGCTGTCCCGGCGGTGCTGCTTCGCCCTCGGGCAGGGGATGGAAGCGGAAGCCGGGGGCGGCGGTTGGAAGGATTTGCGCCGCCTCGATTGTCCAATCATTCCAACCCGTGGCCACAGGCTGTCCCGCGACGAGCGTGGCCCCGGCGATTCGTTGTCCGCCGGTGAAAATCTCCACCTGTAACGCTCCGCCGGCTCCGGTGCGGATGATCGCGCGGTTGGGTGCGCCCCCGGATGGGACGGCGGCATTGCCCTCGGCAAGATCCACGGTCATCAGCCCGAGGTCGATGCGCGAGTGGTCGCGGTCGCCGGCGAGGAGCCACTGGTCCACGGTTTGCTGCATGGTTTTGGTGTGCAGGCGCACTCTCACGGCTGTGCCGCCGGTCGGGGCGACATTCGGCTGGAAGGTGGCGAGCAAACGGTTGGAGCTGGCCACGGCATCGAGTTGCCATCCGCCGGGCGTTCCCCACAAGGGCAACGGATCACCCTCGCTCACGGTAAGCGGACGACGACCGAGTCGGATCATCACCGCACGCTGCGCATCGGTGTCGCGGATGGTGATCTGGCGTTTTTGCAGCACGAGGGCGTTGTCCGGCGCCGAGCCTTTGAACAGTGTCATGGTGCCTTCGATGCCCCAGACTTGGCCAACGATGGCACCGATCATCACCACAATGATGCCCAAGTGGGTCAGGAGAAATCCGGTGTGGTGCTTGCGCCACGGCCACCGCATGAAGGCGCTGCAGATCAGGTTGGCCGCGAGAAAGAGGAGCCACAGGTGGAACCACGGCGCCTCGTAGATCCAGGTGCGGGCTGTGTCGGCGTCGAATTTCGACTCGGCCAATGTGCCGACGATGCTGATGACAATCAAAACTCCCAGCAAAATGACGGCCAGACGCAGCGAGGCGAGGAATTGAAAGAGCTGGTTTCTTTTCCAAGCGTGCCGCGGCGTGCGAGTGGGGCCGGAGCCATCTTCTGACATCATGAAGAGAGATACGCTAAATCCCGCGTTTCGGGTGTCAAGAAACGCAGGATCATTTGGCTGGAAGCGATGGATCTGTCATGGTTGCACTATGGAAAAGCCCGTTGTTCTTGTTACCGGGGCCAGCCGCGGGATCGGTCTGGCCTTGTGCAAGGAATTGGCCGCCCGGGGTTGCACGGTTTTGGCGGGAGCCCGCGATCCGGATGGGGCCCATGTCTTGCAGGAGGCGGTGCATCGCGCCTCACCCGGAGCTATCGAGATTCTCGCGATGGATGTGCGTCGGGACGAAAGTGTGCAGGCTGCGGCAGAGGAGGCGGCCATGAAAGGCAAGGCCATCGATGTGCTGGTGAACAACGCGGGCGTTTTCCCCGAGGAGGGCAGCGAGCCTTTGGAGCAATTGCCGCTGGATTGTTTCGAGGAAGCTTTCGCGGTGAATGTGGTCGGCGTGGCGCGGGTCACGAGAGCTTTCTTGCCCCTGCTTGGGCGGGCGGTCCGTCCGCGGGTCATCAATGTTAGCTCGCTGGCCGGTTCAGTTTCCGCGAAGGAA
>Ga0207937_1000857_pt1 | contig 10375 bp, 7 predicted proteins | sample LakMenEpi04Sep11_FD_150668 | JGI IMG/M metagenome (GOLD analysis project Ga0207937, IMG submission 150668) | Freshwater microbial communities from Lake Mendota, WI - 04SEP2011 deep hole epilimnion (SPAdes) | ecosystem: Environmental > Aquatic > Freshwater > Lentic | place: Lake Mendota, Madison...
CGGCCCCCGCCGCGACAACGACAACTACGCCGACCCCCTTGGGACCGGCGAATGCCAGCGCCTGCCAGCCGACCTGGGCGAAGCCCTCGACGCCTTCGCCACCGACGCGCAGCTGCGGCAGGCCCTGGGCGAGGAGTTCTGCAGCGCCTACGAGCACCTAAGACGCCGCCAATGGCAGCACGAACGGGGCGACATCAGCGACGCCGAGCGCCGCTCGAGCCTGGACTGTTGAACATTGATTATGAAGCAACCTAAAGTGCAGCTGCTTCTGCGGGATCTCAGGATGTCGAATCTCTGAGAAGTGAGGCGGCAGTTAAGGCCAGGAATCGGATTGTGGTCTAACCGCTGAAGGTTGAACTGGCCTTGGTAGATGGCTCTTGAATGACAGCAACCCCCGCTTAATCCAGGCGCGACAGTTGCAGTGACCGATCTCGAATGGGACAGGCGAGATCAGACTTGCAACGTGGCCCTGACCAGTCGGGACTGGGGAGAACCAAGCAAGCATCCAAACCAAATCAATACGGAGAGGTCAGCCCGCACTCCAACGCAAGTTAGCTGACACAAGCAATTACGCCAGGACTTGGACTATATCATGAACGATCTTAAGCGCATTATCCGAATATTCAACATGTCGGTGAGTGTTCCTGGCAATATCTGAACATAGTCTTTGGAAGATAAGAGGTTGGCCTGGCGTGCGCTGATCACCAATCTCAATCACCAGTGAGTCTTGATGACAAAAGATCGCATTGTGCAGTTGGGACCCTGCAAACCCCGCAACCACTGATGCCGATGCCAATGTCTTGACTTGCTCTGGAAAACTGAGCAACTCAGGATAGATGCATTCAAATCCTTGCTTCTCAAGCTAAGTTCTCAAGGAATCCTGCAGGTTGTCATTCGGCAGGCGCTTAGCGCTTCTCATCAGGAAGAGACGTGAATGCCGCCCAGAAGAGTCTGTCCCGAGTGTGGAATGAACCGAACGAACCAATCGGTCAATAACTGATCGGTAGGCATGATCATCCAAAAGTTCATAGCGAGGACTCGCAGCGGAGGGAGAAAGGCGCAAGGGGCGAGACGGGATGGACATCCTTGCCTTAAGAATTTTATTTCCTGAATGAACAATGATCGAGGATTGATCAAGACCCAGCATAGTCAACACCGTATCAAGCAGATCTCGACATCGATTGCCCCATGTGCCCCATGCCAAGTAGATGCCAACGCCAACATGGTCTTCTAGCAAATGCGAAAGCATGGGCAATGATTCCAGTATAAAGTGGCCGTATGCCGCGAATGCATGTCCAAGATATTGATACTCCCCATCAAGCCCTGAATAGTTTACTAACTCATGCCCGTGCAGAGAAACAGGGTCTTTATGTCGCCACTTCCCACCAAGTCCCCGCAGTGATTCTGGACGCAAGAAGTAGTTGTGATCATAAACACACCCGTAGACGTCAAATCGATTGACAGGTACGGTCTTAAATCTCTTCTTAGTATACTGTTGTATACATTGAAAAGGGGTCAAAAACGAAGGGTTGGCACAGTCTTGAATCATCCGCATGGCGCAAGCTCAACGACCCTTCGCAATTGGAGAATATAGAAGACTTTCAAATTATACATCCCCAAGACAGGGTTTGCTTTTGGATCAAAAGCGAATAAACGTGCATCCATCCACTACGCATTCACCACCATTAGCAAGTCTGTCAGGGCATAAGCAAAAGCCGCAACCACGATCATCACCCCCATCAGCTCGATCAACCAAACAGCAAGCGATGAGATCTCCAATGATAAACATCATAATTGCCTGCATAGATAACGCACATGATAGTTCGCTGCCGCGCTAGAATAGAACATTCAGCAGGAATGGTTACTTGGCAGACCCATAATCAGCGCAAACTGATGATCAATTGGTATCAGATTGAAAGAGTTGGACCATGCCTCAGACAAGAGAGCGCCATGCAGTCGCATTAGCCTTAGCACTATGGGTTATAGCCTAGGCGGGCGTCCCTGGCAAACAGATCATCACCATACCTTGCAAACACCCCAAAGATAGACAAACATCCTTTAATCGTGATGCAAGATGAACGCGACTTAGGTCACTAGAAAAGCTGCCTATGTAGCTTTCACTTCCAAGGCTGTCCTTATCGTTGTAGAGCTTTGAGGCCGGACTATGCAGCGACAGGGAATAACCTAACATCTGGTGCGGCGTAAGCCAACGGACCATCTGAGCTTGCAGTAAAGACAGTGGCGCTACTTGGCGATTCTGTGATATGGGCAATGTCAAAATGGACATCGGCCTGGATTAAGGATTCGAGCCCCGCGAGCAGAATGCGTACGAGCTCGGTAATCTTCACGCTTCGAGGGAAGCAACGATGAGCATTAAAACGATCATTCGGCATACGGTACTGATCACGCTCTGCCTGACGGTCGGCGTGATGCCAACGCGGGGGCGTGAACGGGCCGAACCGGTGCCGCCGTTCGATCCAGCGACAGTGAACCCGGCGCTGTTCAAAGGCGAGGAGTACAACTATGGATACTATTTGGTCCACCTGCCAACGGTGGCCAACGCCGTGGCGATGGATGGAGAGCATCGCGGGTTTATCACCCGTCCTGTGTGGCGGCCCCCGGCGATGAACGTGCCTGGCAATGCGCGGGTGCTGGAGAATCACATCTCGCTGGCCTTCTTTTACACGATCGACCGGCCTTGGAATCCCTATCGCGGAGATCCGGCTCTGCGTGCGCGGCTTGAAGCCGTGCTCGACTATCTGGTAAAAACCCAGCACAAAGACGGCCGTTTGGGCTCTGATATGTTGCCTGGGGCGCCAGCCAACCTGGAGTTAGCCGGCTCTAGTTTTGGCGTTAAGTTCCTTGGCGAAACGCTGTTGCTGCTGGAGAGATCGCGGCGCGCGGGTGGTCCAACAATTGATCCCGAGATTCACCGGCGCACGATCGCCGCAACGCGTCGGGCTATTGAGGTGTTATTGACCCGCGAGAGTTTTGTCGCTCACGCCACACGATTCAGCAACCAATACCCTGGGTTTTGGGGTGGAACATTGGCCTTTCTCAGCGCGCATCCGGATGAATTGCTTCGCCAACAACTGGCCGATCGCATCCGAGAGATCTCTCCGAAGTTGAGTAGTCCTGCAGGTTTCCACTATGAACGCGGCGGTTGTGACTGGGGATACAGCCTGGTGACGCAGTACCGCAACGTGCGTCATGTCTGGAAATATGCACGAGGAACCTCCTTGATGGATCCGATCATTGCCATGGAACGGCGATGGATCGAATGGTTGTCGTACAACGCCGTTCGTGAGCCAGACGGCACTTATTTCACTCTGAACCGAGCGATTCAAAGCCGCTTGATCAACTACGGCGGATTCAGTTTCGCTGAACTGCCCCTAGCCGAATCGATACCTCTCGCCAGAGCGTTTGCCCGAACGCGCGACGAGCACCAAGCCCATACCGCTGAAAGTCGCCAGCGCTTGATCAACCAATGGCCTGCCATCGAGCCATTGCGCTCGTACAGCCCGCACATTTTTGCTGACGCAATCGTCGATGTTGAGTGGCGTCCCACCATAGCCGATCGAAATCTAGCTATTGCCAGCTTGCCCTATCTGGCCCGTGATCGTTTCGTTCATCAGCGCGCCGATAACCGTCAGCCCATGAGTAGCACTTTTGTGCGTCGCCCTCGTTATTACGCCATCTTCAACGCAGGCGCAAAAGTGGCCGACATGCAACGCTACGGTATCGGGTTGTTATGGAATCCCCAAATGGGTACTGTTCTCCAGACTCAGTCTGGAAGCGTGGCTCCTTGGGGAACCTCGCGTGCGGGTGCCCAGCCCTTTGAGGCGGAGGACTTTCAACCGACAATGAACATTGACGGCCGGGAGATCCGTATCCTGCCTGGTGCGAGGGATCTGCCAGGTGGTGCACATGGCCGTCTCATTGTCGCCTATCCCCTGCGAGACGAGGGAAGCAAAACGGTGACCTTCAAGCCAGATCGCATCACCGTGAGCGTTCGCCTTCCTGGCCCATTCAACGAGCAGATTCCCCTGCTGCTGCGGGCGGGGGACGACCTCGAGTTAAACGCAAGCGTCGTGCGATTACGCCGTGGCCATCGCGTCCTCGAAATCCTCCTACCTGCGGGAACCCAGGTGAGCAAACGTGAGGTGAAAGGGTGGCCTCCCGATCCGTTCCGGGTGATTCAACTCACGTTAAAGGCTTCCGGATCTCTCGATTACTCCATTGCCTTTAACTAGTGCTGATTGGATAACCCGAACTTTGATAGTGCAGCAGTCACTCCAGCAGTCAAGGTTGGCCCCGGTCGAGATCGATTCCTATCGCAAAGAAGGTGACCGCAGTGCGGACAGACTTACCGCTAGAGCAGATCACCTCTTCTGGGTTGATGCTTGGCTGTGGTTGATGATCTTTTCAGTTAGCAACTTGCTGATGATTTGTCATTCATCAACCAGTTCCACCTCCTGGCTGAGGCCGGAGTTCCCAAGGGGTCCAGCCATCGCTGCCTAGCTCTCGGTGCAGGCGAACTGCAACAGACACGCGCCCTCTGTCCATAGCAGCCGCCCCATCGATGACAAGCGATGCGTCCTTTCCCACCTCAATGGTTTGGGGTGGGACCCTAACGGAGACCGCCAATCCATTGGTGATCATCAGGCTGGCCTGTCAAGTGATTTGCAGACAAGCCAGCCACAGCTAAGCTTTGGTGGCAGAATCAGGGCCTGTGATGATCGAGATCATATGAAGCACAAGGATAGGGCTTCCATTGCATTGTGGCGCCCAAAGCCCAAATCAGCCGTGCGCGAGCCCTCGCAATGATCAGCCTGAACTGCTGCCAACGTTGACTCATTGAAGCTGGGCTATGAAAACAGTCTGGATTATTGATGGAGCCTATCTCTTTAACTATGGTCGTGGTCGGCCATTTGACTACCTCAAGCTAAAGGACGAGCTATCTCGCCTGAATGGGGGACTGATCTATGAGAGTTATTACCTGAACTCAACACGTGATCCAGCATCTGATGCGCAGAATGCATTTCATTGCTGGCTGAAATCAGCTCCTCCACGCGGACCCAAGATTCGCGTTCAGCTCTACAAGTTGAAGGATATGCGCGTTACATGCCCTAACTGTTCACATCCGTTTGAACGTGAGGTGCAGAAAGGAGTTGATGTTGGCATTGCTACGCTAATTATCAAGATGGCGGCGCAGAATACCTATGATCGCCTGATCCTTTCAGCAGGCGACGGCGACTTTGAGGACGCTATTTCCTATGTCAAGTCTGAACTTCACAAGGAGGTTTGGATCTGTGGCTCCCAGGCCAATCTGTCGACCGACCTTCAGTCGTACTCCGATGCAGTCTTATGGCTTGAAGACATGCATCCTGCTATTGACAAAGCGAGCTAGGTACCTTCATCAACGCTGACGATCCTCACCGTGAGGGATCAACGGCACGACGCAGCCTTGGTCCCCCATACCGACCGATGTGAGAGGCAACCCGGGTCTCCGCAGCTGCTGCACAAGACCCTATGGCTTGCCTGCCAGCTTCCGTGCGTCGCTCCCTGCGCGTTGCGCTGTTCGCCTCGGTCATGGAAATGCAACCGCTTCCTGGCCTTGATTCGGCATTGCAGGCAGTCAATCAGCCCAATCTGGCCTCGCTCTGCTGGACAGACTCCGGCCAGGATGCCCAGTCGCTCAACCATTGCACAAGCTGTGACAGTGCCGACCAATCAGATGTCCTGGGCAGGTGAATTCTCCATTCCATGGTGGTTCAGCAGGCCCTGATGTGCTGTTGCCAACCGGCCAAGAGCCTCAGCGAAGGTCGTTAACAATGACCCCACTCATGTACTGAATTGCCTACCCGGTGGCTCAGATGCCGGCTCTGATCTTGAGAGCGCAACCAACACGTTCACAGTGAAGGCCAGCGATGGCATTGCCGCGGTGACCATCGGTGGCGTGGGCTTCACGCTGCAACAGCTGCAAGCGCTGAATGGAATGCAGACGGTGGACACCACCGAGGGCGTGCTGAAGCTGAATAGCTTTAGCGGTGACAAGTTCGGCGGCTCAGTGAACTACACATACACTGTAAAAGCTGCGATCGACAACGACACGAGGGGTGATGCAGCGGGAACATACTTTGATGATAGTGTCACCATTGCTGTCGAAGGAATAGGTGGCACGGCTGCGACTGACTCCCTGGTGATTCGTATTCGTGATGATGCCCCACGGGCGTTCTCGGCGGCCAATAGTGGCCAGTCCACAGCTCTGCCTACCAACCTCATGCTTGTTCTTGATATTTCTGGCAGCATGAATGACCCTTCGGGTGTCGCCGGCCTGAGCCGTTTGGCTCTGATGAAGCAGAGCGTCAACAAGCTGATAGACGACTATGATGCTTTCGGCGATGTAATGGTTAATATCGTCACCTTCAGCTCCCAGGCTTCCAATCCCCAGCCAAACTGGCAAGCCGCTACCGAGGCCAAAGGTTTTGTGAACGGTCTGGTCGCCAGTGGAACCACGAATTACGACGATGCACTGAATACGGCCTGGAATGCTTTTAAGAATGATGGTGGCCGCCAGCTAGGGGGGCAGAACATTCTTTATTTCCTTTCCGATGGAGTACCCAATGTCAACGGTGTTCCTTTGGGAACTCTGGCCAGTCCAACTTACGGCACGGGTGACAATAATCTCGGTGGTGGCAATGGGATTGATGGCGATGAAGAAGCGGATTGGCAGGGTTTCCTGAAAAACTTTGAGATCAAATCGTATGCGATTGGGTTGGGAACTGGTGCTGTCACTAGGCAGCTAGACCCTATCGCCTTTGACGGAACGGCAGTGGGTACGAACACCAACGCCATTGTCGTGACTGACCTCAAAGATCTCGATGCCACGCTTGCCACAACCATTACCGCACCACCCCTGGCTGGCACTCTGCTGGACGGCACCACCGCGACCACCGGTGCTGACGGTGGCTGAATCAGGTCGGTTGCGATCAATGGTGTTACCTATTCCTGGGATCGGAGCTCCGATCAGAGTGCAGTATCAGGACAGATCTCAGGGTCCTTTAACACAGTTACCAATGAATGGGTCATCACCACGCCCCAGCAAGCAAGCTTCACAATCAATATGGAAACGGGGAGCTATACCTATGCGCCACCCGTGCCTCTGACGCGTGCCCTCAATGAGGCATTGACTTACACCGTTCAAGACAATGATGGAGACACTGGAGCGAGCCAGCTATCGCTGAATGTGGTGCTACCTTCGGTTGCCCCCATCGCTGTTGACCTGGGCAGTGATGGGATCGCCTATCGATCCATGGTTCCGGGCGTGGACTTTCAGTTGCCCTCCGGTCTTGCCCCGACAGCATGGGTTGGAGCTCAGGACGGTCTCCTCGCCTACGACTACAGCAGTGATGGTGTGATCAATCAGGCCAAGGAGTTTGTGTTCACCATGTGGGGCCGTAACCCTGAGGTCACCACTGACATGCAGGCTCTGGGTGCCTACTTTGATTCCAACGGCGATGGATTGCTCAGTAGCCTTGATGGGAGCTGGAGTCAGTTCGGTGTCTGGCAGGATCTGAACAGCGATGGCGTCCAGCAGGAGGGTGAGTTCCACGCCCTCATCACCTGGGAGATCGAGAGCATCGTGCTCAGTTGCAGAGAAGGAAGCACGCCCTATGGGGCAGCCGACGGGCAAGTGCAGGTGTATGGCCAGATGGACGTCAACTACGCCAACGGCAGCACCGGACTGGCGGATGATGTTGCCTTCGCTGTGTCCGCTGCCATCAAGCCAATCTCAGGAGTTCACTCGGATCCTGTCACTGGCCTGGCAGCTTGCTCACAAGCCCTAGAACCAACGCATCCGCTTGCCTGCTGTTCCCTGGCCGAATCGGTCACCAGCGTTCGCAGCGGGAACTCAAGCACCTCCAACGACACGCTTGCCATGCTTGAGCAGCCGTTCGAAATCCTGCCCCCGCAATGGTCTGGTTTCAATGGCTGCTGCAGCACCAACCCCAACGACGCGCTCAAAGCCAAGCGCTTCAATGATCAAGGCCTGGCTGCAGACAACTTGCAAACCCTGATCGAACGCCAGTCCAACGGCACCATGGTGTTCTGATCAGACCGGACGTCTGACGTCCAGGGTCTGAGTCTGAGACCAAAGCCCCCGCATGCTGCTGGGGCTTTTTGATGGCCTGCCACTACAGAAGATTTGCTGCGAGTTCGGCCAGTTCACTGCGCTCCCCGCGCTGCAGGGTCACATGACCAGCGAGCTGCTGACCTTTAAACCGCTCCACCAACCAGGTGAGGCCATTGCTCTCAGCATCCACATAGGGATTATCAATTTGGTAGGGGTCACCCGTGAACACGATCTTGGTGCCCTCTCCGACCCGGGTCACGATCGTCTTCACCTCATGGGGTGTGAGGTTCTGAGCCTCATCTACCACCATGTACTGCCGGGGAATCGAGCGACCACGGATGTAGCTGATCGCCTCCACTTCCAGCAGCCCCATGCTCTTGAGATCATTCCAGTTGCCCCGCGCCGGCCTGTGGCCTGCCCGCGCCGGACCTGACCCTTTCAACTGATCCTCACCACCCAGCAAAAAATCAAGGTTGTCGATGATCGGTTGCATCCAGGGCCCCATCTTCTCCTCGAGGTCCCCGGGCAGAAAGCCGATCTCCTTGCCCAGGGAAATCACAGGCCGGGTCACCAGCAGCCGCTCGTAGAGCCGTTCATCGGCCACCTGATTCAGGCCGGCGGCCAGGGCCAGCAGAGTCTTGCCCGTGCCTGCCTTGCCCACCAGCGTCACCAGCTGGATCGCCGGATCCAGCAGCAGATCCAGGGCAAACGTCTGCTCCCTGTTGCGCGGCTGAATGCGGCCGAGCTTGGCCTTGGGCGCATGCTGCAGGGGCTGCAGGGTGGCCGTGGCTGCGTTGTAGCGGGCCAGCAGGGTGTGGCTTGGTTGGGCCTGGTCAATCAGGGTGACCCCCTCATTGGCCTGCAGTGCGGCCGCCAGGGCGAGGCCATCCAGCTCCAATCCGGGGGCCAGCTTCACCCGGTCCATCTGCTCGGCGCCCACCCACACTTCGCAGAATCCTGGGTAGAGATCGGCAATATCCACCCGATCACTGGTGTAATCCTGGGCGATCAGCCCCACCGCATCGGCCTTGATGCGCAGGTTTGTGTCTTTGGTGACCAGCACCACCGGTGGATGGTCGCCGATCACGGCGCCGACCTGCTGTTGCTCCAGCGCCACCGCCAGGATGTTGTTGTCGCCGTTGCCCGCCTTCAGCTCCGGAGGCAGGGTCGCCAGGGTTTCGCTGCGGCAGAACACCACCGTGAGTGTGCCTCCCAGGTCACCATTGGGCACCCCTTCCGCCAGGTTGCCCTTGGCGCGCAGGTCATCCAGCAGCCGTGACACCTGGCGGGCATTGCGCCCTTTCTCCGCCGGATCGCGTTTGAAGCGGTCGATCTCCTCGACCACCTCGATCGGAATCACGACGTGATTGTCCTCAAAGCGGGTGAGGGCCAGCGGATCGTGCAGCAACACGTTGGTGTCGAGCACGAACGTCTTGCGCATGGCCCAGCTGCCAGAGGATTTCCCGGACCCTAGGGCGGCAGCTGCACTTACGCTCCGCCCATCCGTATCGCCTGCACTTGTTGCTCCTGATCCTTCTGAAGGTGGCCCTGATTGCCGCCCTGGTCTTCAGCCTGGCCCTGCTCTGGCTGGAGCTGCGCCACCGACTGCGGCCGAGCTCGCCGCTGCGGCTTCGGGCCGAGCCCTTCAGCACCCGTCGCATCGGCCCCAGGAGCCTGCTGGTGGAGGGCACCGTGGCCATCAGCAACCCCCATCCGCGCATGGAGGTGTTCGTGCCCCAGCTGGAGCTGCGCCCCACCCTGCTGGGCCGGGGCGACCTGGCCAGCGTGAAGGTGCGCACGGCGGTGAAGGCCCTGCACCCCGATGAGGAGAGCCGTCCGGATGGGTACTGGGCGGCCTACATCGTCAAGGGCCGCAAGACCACCCGCGCCGAACTCACGGTGGAGATCACGGCCGTCGAGGAGGCCGATCTCGATGCCCTGCTCGACACCCTCTGGCTCGAGGTGTGCTGGGTGAACTACGGCCCCTTCGGCCGGCTCTGGCGCCGCGACGGCATCCTGGTTCCCCTGCGGCGACCAGAGCCCCAGAGCCCCGACACCGCCAATTGGCGCAGCGGTGAACGCTGCGCGGTGCTGCCGGTGCGCACCCACTTGCTGGGCACCCTCGACGACCCCGAGCAGGTGCTGCGCCACTACGCCGGGCCGGTGCTGCAGAGCGGCGATGTGCTCACCATCGGTGAAACCCCCCTGGCGGTGATCCAGGGCCGCTACCACCACCCC
>Ga0207937_1000859_pt1 | contig 10339 bp, 9 predicted proteins | sample LakMenEpi04Sep11_FD_150668 | JGI IMG/M metagenome (GOLD analysis project Ga0207937, IMG submission 150668) | Freshwater microbial communities from Lake Mendota, WI - 04SEP2011 deep hole epilimnion (SPAdes) | ecosystem: Environmental > Aquatic > Freshwater > Lentic | place: Lake Mendota, Madison...
CTGTCAGCCCCAGACGGCGAAACCATCGGGGCTCGCATCTCCGGCGTCTGGCCGGATCATCTTACTGTTCATCAACACATTGTCCGGCTGGGCCGTTTTATCTCCCAGCTTGATCTGGAGCAAGGCAGCCGCATCGTTGTTCTCGGCGACAACATTGTGTCGGAGCTCTGGCCTGGAGAGTACGGTCAAGAAACCGACTTTGTCGGACGCCATATCACGATCAACGGACGCCCCTTCACCGTGGCGGGCATTCTCGAGCGCTACGAACGTGAGGAAGATAAACGGATTCGCGAAGCCGCCTCAACCGGCGACAAGCAGCCAGCCCGACTGGGCTTTGGTGGTCGCAGCGCAGGTTTTCGGCGTGATCCTTTCCAGTGGAAAAACTCGGCCGTTTTGATTCCCCTATCCACGCTTTATCACGAGTTCAGGTCGGGGCAGCCCGACATCCGTCCCTTGAGTATGGCCAAGCTCGATCAGCTGGATTTTCGGGTGCGCGACATGTCGCTCTTCCAGGAAACTCTCGACAAAGCAGACGCCATCCTCAGACAGACGCGTCGGGGCATCGACGACTACAGCTTGGAGACGAGGGAAGATTGGTTCGACCGTATGGAAACCAGTCTCCGCGCCACTCAGCTGAGCGGTGGTCTCATTGCCGGCATTAGTCTGCTGGTCGGAGGAATCGGAATTGCCAATATTATGCTCGCGAGCATCGCACAGCGGGTACGCGAACTCGGCGTTCGTCTGGCTGTGGGCGCCAGACGTCGCGATATTTTCCTGCAAATTCTTGCCGAGAGTACGGTGATTGGTGTTGTCGGCGGGTTCCTTGGCTTGGGTGCGGGGTTGCTCTTGCTGGAAATACTGGGGGCCATCGCTCCACTGGAAAGCCCTCCGGTCGTCGAGCCATTGGCCGTAATGATAAGCGTCGGCTTTGCCACTGCCGTCGGTATTCTCAGCGGTCTCTATCCGGCTTGGCGCGCCTCGCGGCTCGATCCGATCTCAGCCTTGCGCTACGAATGATAACCATGAGACCGCCAGCGCTAATCCTATGGGCCATCATCGCGACGTCCTCAGCCTGGGCCTCGGCGGCAGGTGAATATTTCGCCCGAGTCACTTACCCGGAAGCTGTCCAACTCGCCCTGCAGAAAAATTTCGCCATCGAGGGTGCGTCATTTGATCCGCTTATCAGCCGCGCACAGCTTCGCAGTTCCCAAGGGAAATTCGATCCGGTCCTCAGCTTGGCCTACAGCCGTAATGACAACGCACAAGACTTGAGCGGACTCGTTGTCACCGGCGGACCGCAGCCCGGAGACGGGCTGATCCAGCCCGGACTATACACGCGGAACCTTCGTGATTTTGGCGAGGCCAACATCGGTGGTCTGACTCCCTGGGGAATGAACTACGAGCTGGGTGTAACTTTGGAAAATTTTCGTAACTCCCGTGAGAACTACTCCGACCGATACACCACCTTTGCCGGCGTCACCATTACCCAACCGCTCCTGCGCAACTTTGGCACGGGCGTCACCATGGCATCCATCCGTCTGTCGCGGGCCAACGATGCCATTGCCGGATGGAACTACCGCCGGCAGGTCATCGATACCGTCACCCGCGTAGCCGAGATATACAACGAACTCTGGTTTTCATCGGGAAATGTCGAGGTGGAGCGCCGCTCGCGGACTCTGGCCGCACAATTGGCAGCCGACAACCGCCGACGCGCCGAAATCGGGGTGATGTCACCGCTCGATGTGCTGCAAGCCGAGACCGACGTTGCCGCACGGGAAGAACGCGTGCTGGTAGCAGAGCGCCAGCAAGCGGATGACGAAAACTTCCTCAAACAACTTGTGACCAACCGCATTGAAGACGTTCTTTCGATCCGTATCGATATCTCTCCTCCCGCCCGAGCCCAGGGCGTTTCTCCCGAACGCAAAGCCGATCTTGCTGCCGCCATCGAGAATCGCCCCGACTACCAGATCGCGCTCCTCGAACTGCAAAAAAAGCAAATCAACGTCGTCTTCACCCGCAGCCAGGCCCTGCCGCAACTCGACCTCGTTGCCAGCTTCGGCAGCAACGGTCTCGATCGTGAATTCTCGGACAGCGTCAGTCGCACCATCGAAAATAACGCAGCCGTATGGTCAGTCGGCGGAGTTTTCAGCATCCCCCTTCCCAACCGCACGGGCCAAGGCAACCTTGAAGCAGCCAAGCTCGAAGTGGCCCGGCAACTCGTCGAACTCAAGCGACTCGAACAAAGCATTCTGGTGGAGGCGGACAATGCGGCGGGACAAGTGGAAACAGCCTCGAAACGAATCGAAGTCGCCAGCGTGGCGAGCCGCTTGGCCAGTGAAACTCTGGCGGCCGGCGAAATTCGTCTCCGCGCCGGCACGGCAACGACTTTCGAAGTTCTGCAATTTCAGCGCGATCTGGCCAGTGCCGAAATCTCGGAGATCCGCGCGAAGGCCGATTACAATATCGCCGTGGCCCGTTACGAAAAAGCCACCGGCACGACTTTGCGACGCAACAACATTTCGATGGCAGATTGATCTGCCCCATGCCGGACCTCTCACAGCCCTTGGTGTGGATCGCTGCCATTGCAGCCGCTTTGTGTGTCGGAATGTCCAAGACCGGTTTCGGCGGACTCGGCATCTTTTCCGTAGTCATCTTCGCCTCGATATTGCCGGCCAAAGAATCCACGGGAGCTTTGCTTCCTCTGATGATCGCCGCTGACTTTGTGGGCGTTTATTTTTACCGCCGACACGCCCATTGGCCCGATTTGTGGAAACTGTTTCCCGCAACTTTTGCCGGCATCCTTTGCGGATGGTGGCTGATGCCCCGCATCTCCGACGGAGCTTTCACCAACTTGCTCGGATGGATGGTTCTTGCACTGTTGACGCTCAACATAGCCCAACGGCGCTTCCCTCACGTGCTTGATGCGGCTGCACATCATCCCTTGCTCGGGCTGACCGCCGGATGGGCTGCCGGTGTAGCCACAATGATGGCCAACGCAGCCGGCGCCATCACGGCATTCTACTTTCTGGCTCGCCGGATGGATAAAATGACCTTCGTCGGAACGATTGCTTGGTTCTTTCTGGTCGTCAACCTGTCGAAAGTTCCTTTCAGCTTGCAGCTTGGATTGATCAATCCCGCATCGATGGGCTTCGACCTCATGCTCCTGCCCGCAGTTTTGGCGGGGGCGCTACTGGGTCGTTTTCTGCTGCAACACGTCTCCCAGCAAACGTTCGAGTGGATTACCATCGGACTGGCCATGCTGGCAGCCTCACGGTTGATCCTTTTCGGCTGAAAGGCGGATGCAGCTATGCGAGTGCCGCTTTTTTGGCAATGCGCACGCGGCTGAACATTTCGGTAAAATAGGCACCGATCACCAGCACCTGAGCCGAGTAATACATCCAGAAAAGCAGGATCATGAAAGATGACATGGCGCCATAAAACGACTCTGCGCTTAACCATCCCAGATAAAGTCCCATGCCCAATTTACCGATAGAGAACAGCAACGCTGTGCCAAAAGCACCCAACCACACGTAACGCCACTTGACCCGCGCTTCAGGCAGGAATTTGAAGACCATTGCACAAACCAATGTCACAAGAACAACGGTCGCAGTGAATTCCAGAGAAAAAAGAAACGTGCTTGAGTAGGGCAAGCCGTCCGGCACGTATTTTTTGGTGGCCGCCAGTGCCGTTGTCGAAAGGAGTGAAACGATCAGAAGCAAACCCGCGACCAAAACCCCCGCAAGAGACACCAGATAATGTTCCACCCACATCCACCAAGTCGCTTCACGTTTGTGCGGCACCCGCCAGATAAAGTTCATCGAATCCCGCAGTTGACGCATCACACTTGAGGAGGTGTAAAGCAACACCACCACGCCAATCGTGGCCGCCCAACCGGAGCTTGTGCGCGCCCGCACACCAGCCAGCAACCCTTCAATCGTCCATGCCGTCTCGGGCCCGAATGCGTCGGTCAACTTTTCGCGCAACTCGCCCTGCGCCGCATCTTCACCGAAAAACCAGCCAGCGATAGCTGTGGCAATGAGAAGCAGAGGACCTATCGAAAACACCGCATAATATGTCAGCGCTGCCCCGTGGGTCATACCTCCTTCCATCACGTAGCGGTTGAATGCTTCCGAGAGAATTTTCCAGTTGCTTTTCTCTTTGTCGGACACTGGTTCCATCGCAACGGATTGTAATTGCTGTTCACCCACTGAAAAGCGTGGTGTTCACCCCATCAACCCGCGGGCGATAACCCGTGGCAGGCTAGGGCCACCATAAACCAAAGCCGTGTAAAGCTGGACCAAACACGCACCTGCCGCGAGTTTCTCCCTCGCACTGGCGACATCCGAAACGCCCCCCACGCCGATAACCGGTCTCGTGGCCCGGGCTGTCACCAAACGCAAAACTTCGTTCGATCTTTCCCGCAACGGATCACCGCTCAATCCTCCTTCGCGATCATCGCCCTCCGAAACCTTCCGGTGATCGATCGTTGTATTGGTAGCAATCCAGCCTGCCGCCCCCTCCTCCTCGCCGACGCCGACAATCCGGGCGACGTCTTCATCCGCCAAATCCGGGGCAATTTTCACGAGCAGCGGCTTGCTGTGAACGTTCTCCCGGGCAAGCGCACGTAAAATCATCCGCAAATGCTCCACTGCCTGCAGTTCGCGCAGGCCCGGCGTGTTCGGCGAACTCACGTTCACCACAAAATAATCGCCGTAGTCACGCAGCAACCGGAAACTTTCCGCGTAATCCTGCGGAGCCTGCTCCAATGGTGTCAGTCGCGATTTACCCAGATTGATACCCACCGGCACGCACGGCCACCTTCCGGAAGCTCGCCAATTCCCCAACCGGCGAGCCACCGCCGCGGCCCCCTCATTGTTGAATCCCAACCGGTTGATCAGCGCATGCTGCTTCGGCAAGCGGAAAATACGCGGCTTCGGATTGCCGGGCTGCGCCAAGGCGGTAACCGTTCCGATTTCGACAAAACCGAAACCCAAAAGAGGCCAGATCGGTAATGCGGTGGCGTTTTTATCCATCCCCGCCGCCAAACCGACCGGGTTGGGAAAGCGCAGACCTAAACTCTCCACCGGATGTCCGGGCGGCGCGGCCACATGGCGCCCAAGGACCGCCGCCGCCAAACCGAGCATTTTCATGGTCAGTTCATGTGCAGTTTCGGCCGGAAGACGAAAAAACAAAGGACGGGCGATAGCGGAGTAAAGATTCATTTGCCGATGCAGAAAGTGCTGAAGATTTTGCCGAGAACTTCCTCGGTGTCCACCACACCGACGATCTCACCGATTGCCGCGAGCGCGGAACGCAATTCCAAAGCGGTGATTTCCGGCGCATCGCCGCGCTCCAAGGAGCAGCGGGCTTCTCCCAGAAAGTCCAGCGCCGCGCGCAAGCAATGCTGATGCCTTGCATTGATCGCCACAGCCTCCTCGAATCGTTCCAGCACCTTGAAGTCCGCCTTCTCGATGACGGCTGCCACCAGATCCTCCAAGCCGCGGCCATCCAGACAGCACATGGCGACCACACCATAAGGCAGTCGATCGCCTTTCCACAGATCAACCTTGTTGAGCACCCTGATCTCGCGCGAAAGGGGACTTTCCGGATCGGTCCAAGCTGATGCATCCATCACGCGAATGGCCACATCGGCTTGCTGCAGGTGTTGGCGCGTCCGCCGCATCCCTTCCAACTCGAGCGGATCGGCAGATTCGCGCAAGCCCGCCGTGTCGATCACCCGGAAAGGAATCCCCCGCAAGGTGAGACTTTCTTCGATCGTATCGCGCGTTGTCCCCGGGATAGAACTCACCATCGCTCTGTCATAACCCAGCAGAAGGTTAAGCAAACTCGACTTTCCGACATTTGGTTCGCCGTAAATCACCAACCGGACACCCTCGCGAAGCATCCGTCCCTCGTCGGCTGTACCCAGCAATCGCGTGACCCGAGATGACACCCCCTCGACCCGGTCAAGGAGGACTTTACCGCTTTCGGCGTCGATGCCCTCCTCGGGAAAATCGATGAAGGCCTCCAAATGCGCGAGGGCCGCCAGCGTGTCTTCCCGGAGCTTTTCCACAACACGTCCCAAACGCCCTTGGAGTTGTGCTGCCGCGGCCCGGGCCGAGGCTTCCCCGCGCGCGGAGATCAGATCCATCACTGCCTCGGCTTGGGTGAGGTCCATTTTGCCGTTGAGAAACGCCCGCTGGGTAAACTCACCCGGTTCCGCCATGCGCGCCCCGGCATCCAGCACACCGCGCAAAACGGACTGGGCCACAACAACTCCGCCATGCCCGCTGATTTCCACGACATCTTCCCCGGTATAACTGCGGGGCGCACGAAAGAGACTCACGAGAACTTCGTCGACCACGGATTCTTCGACCACGATATGTCCGAAGACAACCCGACCTGCGGGATGATAAGACAGCGGACGACGCCCCCGAAAAATTTTGCCGACAGCTTCCACAGCTTTCGGGCCACTCACGCGAATCATTGCCACGGCCCCTTCACCGAAAGGTGTGGACATCGCGGCGATCGTGTCGGCGCGATACATCAAGCGACGGTGGTCAGCGTTCCCCGTCCGCAAACACCTTCCCGCTCCAAGTCACGCAAAGCGGCGATGAAGGCTTCGTTCTGCGGCATCGTTCCGACAGAGACGCGGATCCATTCCGGCAAGCCATAGCTGGCCATGGCCCGGACGATGATCCCGCGGCGGAGCAACGCGTCAAAAACTTTTCTGCCGTCCCCGACCCGCACGAGGACAAAATTCGCGTGGCTCGGCACAAACTCCAAACCCATGTCGAGAAACTCAGTCTGCAAAAAAACCCGCCCCTCATGGGTCACGCGCCGGGTTTCCTGCATGTGCGCTTCATCTTGCAGTCCAGCCAGCGCGCCCGCTTGGGCAATGCCGTTGGCATTGAACGGTTGCCGGGCTTTTTGCAGCACTTCGATGATCTCCGGCGAGGCGATACCATAGCCGATGCGCAGATTTGCCAGACCTTGGATTTTTGAAAAGGTTCTTAAAACCAAAACGTTACGTCCTGCACGCACGTATTTCAGCACGTCCGGCGGTTCGTCGAGGAACTCGTAGTAGGCTTCATCAAAAACAACCATTACGTTCTCCGGCACGTTCTCCATAAAACGGTCGATCGCATCTTGAAAGACCATCGTACCCGTCGGGTTGTTGGGGTTGGCGATGAAAACCTCTTTCGTCCGCGGCGTAATGGCTGCCCGCATGGCATCGAGATCGTGGACAAAATTGGGGTCCGGCACATCGATCACTTTCGCCCCGAAGAGTTGCGCCATGAGGCGATAAACGACAAAGGAGTGCGACGCCACCACCACCTCGTCACCCGGTTGCAAATAAGCGTGGCCGAGAAATTCAATGATTTCATTCGATCCGTTGCCGAGAATGACGTTGGACATGTTCAGCCCGAGTTTCTCCGCAATTGCCTCTCGCAGGTAGTAACCTCCACCGTCCGGATAAAAGTGGGCGCGCTCCAGTGTTTCAATCATCGCTTGGCGAGCTTTGGGCGAAGGCCCCAAAGGATTTTCGTTCGAGGCCAGCTTGATGATTTTGTCTGGCTCGATGCCCATCTCGCGGGCCAAGTCCTCCACCGGCTTGCCGGGTTCGTAAGCGACCAGCTCACGCAATTGCGGGTTGGCGTATTTCCACATGCAGATGGATTGTATCGGCAAACTCGGTGTTTGCGAGCGATTCGGTGCCGCAGCAAGATTCCGGCCATGCTTATCGCCGTCATCGCTGACACCCACAATCGTCTCCCGTCCCATGTGAGGACGTTCCTGACCGGAGCCGACGAGATTTGGCACCTTGGCGATATATGTTCAAAAGACACATTAAAAGAGATCGCGGCTCTGGGGGTGCCCCTCCAGGCCGTCCGGGGAAATTGCGACCCGTTGGGATTGGCTCCCGAGGCCTTGATGCTGCAGCGCGGGGGACATTCATTTTACCTCGTTCATGAACCGCCCATGGAGGTTCCCGTCGGCACGAATTTTGCCCTGCATGGACACACCCATGTGCCGCGCAACGAGGTCATCGGAGGCGTTCGCTACCTCAATCCCGGCACCGTGAGCAAACCGAACCACGGCGCACCGCCGTCATTTGCCTGGTTGGAAATCCGCGAAGGATGGGAACCACGTTGGGAGATCGTACAAATCGACTGACACCAAAGGTTGAGCCCCGCGCAGTTTGGCTCCATAGTTATTGGTCATGAACGGCATCGCCCGGATCTTCGCATTCCTGCTCACCGCGACCTGGCTTACAGCACAGGAGACCAAACCTTCCCCCACTCCGGCAACCAATCCCGAGGCCTTGGGTGAGGCCGAAGTTCCAACGGTAAAAGACCCGGCGATCCTCGCACCCAAACTAAAAGAGCAGGTGGATCTCAGCAAAACGCCCAGTGCCGAATCATTGGAATTTCCCCAACCCCCCGGCGCGCCCGACCCCTCGAAGGCTCCGGAGATCACCGAACCTTTGCCGGGGGATGAAAAAACAGCGGAAATCATTCCTGTCGAGGGCACTATCTCGGTCACGGCCAAAGAGAATGGCCTGACGGTCAAGGCCGCTGTGGGCAATCTGATCCGCATCACTCTCGAGTCGAACCCGAGCACGGGCTTCAACTGGGAGCTGCGTGATTTCGAGTTCGGCGCTGCGATTTTTTACAGCTCCGATCTTGTCGCCCGCAAAGCAGGAAATGTGCTTTTCGGCGCTCCCGGTGACACCGTGATTACTCTCCAAGCAGTCCAACCCGGCCGGCAAGACATCACGCTGGTTTACCGTCGCCAATGGGAACCACCCGACCAAGTCGCCGCCACCTTCACTTTCACCCTCGAAGTCACACCCACTCCGTGAATACACCGTTTGTCATTGCCGGTCGCCGCTTCCAATCCCGCCTGCTCCTCGGCACGGGAAAGTTTTCCTCCAACGAATCCATGCGCGACGCGCTCGATGCCAGCGGCACGGAAATCGTCACCGTCGCCCTGCGCCGGGCCGACTTGAGCGGCTCGCAAGATCCGTTCGCCAACATTTTGGATTTCATCGATCCGGAAAAATATCTCCTCCTGCCCAATACCAGCGGCGCCATGAATGCCGAAGAGGCCGTCCGCTTGGCCAGGCTGGCGGCAACAGCCGGTTTGCCCAAGTGGGTGAAATTAGAGATCCACCCCGATCCGCAGTATCTTCTTCCCGATCCCATCGAAACACTTCGTGCCACGGAAATTCTCGCCGCCGAAGGGTTCACCGTGCTGCCCTACATCAATGCCGACCCCGTGTTGGCCAAACGCCTTGAGGACGCCGGGGCCGCGACCGTCATGCCCCTCGGCTCCCCTATCGGCAGCAACCGCGGCATCGAAACCCGCGCGCAGATCTCCATCATTATCGAACAAGCCCGCGTCCCGGTCATCATTGATGCCGGACTCGGCGCACCAAGCCATGCCGCCGAAGCTCTCGAAATGGGAGCCGACGCCGTCTTGATCAACACCGCCATTGCGGTGGCGGAAAATCCCGTCCGCATGGCTCTCGCTTTCAAGATGGCCGTGGAGGCCGGACGAGCCGCCCGAGAATCCGGCCTTCCCTCGCAAGAGGAATCCGCCATTCCCACCAGCCCACTCACTGCGTTTTTACAAAACGCCTGAGCCGATGAAAACAATTTGTCTTTTGCTCGCTGTTCTCGCGCTGGCCGGGCCGGCAAAGTCGCAGGTTTACAATGGACAAACGCTTGTCGAAGCGAAGCTGATTGCCGACACCGCAGCTATCGTCCCCGGGGAATCCTTCCGCGTCGGACTGCAGCTTCGCATGGCATCCGGTTGGCACACTTATTGGCAAAACCCCGGCGATGCCGGCCTTGCCACCAGCATCGCGTGGAATCTACCCGAGGGATTCACTGCCAGCGACATCGCCTGGCCACTTCCGCAACGCATTATCGAGCCGGGCGATATCGAAGTTTATGCTTACAAAGGCACCACTCTCCTGCTGGTTACGATTAACCCTCCAGCCCAGATCGAAGGTTCGGAGATCACGCTGAAAGCCAAAGCCGATTGGCTTGTGTGTGAAGCCATCTGTATCCCCGGTCGGGCACAACTTGACCTGACCCTCCCCGTCTCGACCACGGCGGAGCCTGCCAATACGGAAATCTTCGAAAAATTCGCCTCGCGCCTGCCTTCAAACGAACCGCCCCCTTTTCAGACCTCTTGGACCAAGATCCAGACCGGTTGGAGCTTGGCCATAAGCGGCACCGACTCTGCCAAAAGTGCTGATTTTTTCCCTTTCTCCACCGGCGATAATCAGGTCGGCCACACCGCTCCCAGCGACATCACGGCTGGTGTG